>ERZ840057.1363-NODE-1363-length-20732-cov-17.606036_pt1 | contig 20732 bp, 8 predicted proteins | sample MGYA00519907_ERZ840057 | MGnify/ENA primary metagenome ERZ840057 (study PRJEB31850, sample SAMEA3708862) | human gut metagenome | biome: human gut; feature: human-associated habitat; material: faeces | place: China | collected 2014 ...
CTGCCGCACCTCGCTCGCCGTATCGGCACTTAGAATTATGCGGTATTGCCTTAATCTAACCGCGGGTTGCAAAAACGGGCACCCCATGCCGTGCGGCATCTCTTCGTTGCTGTTATAGTTTCTATTATATCATATGCTTCGCGTGTGTCAACGGATATTTTGACGAATATTATGCAGGCATCTCTTCGTTGCTGTTCACGCTTTTTCTCTGCCGCTTTTCCTTCCCGTCCTTCTTCACTTCATCCAGGCATTCCCGCTCACGCACCTTCATTCTCACCTATTATCCCAAGGTCTATCTGAAATCAAAAAACGCCGGATCTTTCCATTTCTCAGCTGCACCCCAACAAAAAAGCAGCGGCCAGCAATCTGCCAGCCGCTGCTTACCTTATTATAATAGCGCTCCCGGATGTTCCACTCCGCTTCATCTCAATTACTCTTCGCTGTCATCCGGGATATCTTCCTCAAAAGCATCCATCCAGCTTTCGTTGTGCCACTTATCTTTTTCACCTTTTTCCTTGGCGGCAACTTTCTGCCGTTGTGCCTGGTCGTTCATTATGGTGCCGATCGGGTTCAGCGCGCGTTCTTCAATAATGTGGTAGAACAGCCCCATCGGGTTATTCACGTTGGGGTCCTTGGCGGCCTTTGCCCAGAACACATCAAAGTCCAGTTCATGCGCCATAGCTTCCATCAATGGGGTCAGGCTGCCATACTTTTCAATCACTTCATTCATGCAGGCCAGGTAATGCAGCCGTATTTCGTCTTTCAGCCCATTGCGCAGGCTGGAAGGCGATGGCACGCACCGCGCTGCCAGGTGGCGGTAAATTTCGTGGTAAGCGCCGCGCTGGCCGCTCGTCAACGTCTTTTCCAGGTATCCATCATCTACAAACTTTGCAAACTCTTTTCGCATATCCTGCCGTTTTACAATCGTTTCGGGAATCAGCTCTACCTTGGGCGGCTCAGGCTCCGGCATCGTTTGCTGCACCGGCTCGTCCATCACATGGTACTCCGCTTCCAACAGCTCCTCTTTGGGTTCTGCTGCCGGCTTTGCCTTGCGGAAAATATAAATGCGATAGTTATCCATATCCTCGCGTAGCACCTTGTTCAGGTACCGCGCCGGGCTGCGCATCGTCTGCGACCGGGGAATGATCTCCTGTGCATAACGGGGTGCCACACCGGCCAGCCAACTGGTCAGCCCGCCGCAATCCAGGATGATGGCATTCATCTTTCCAAACACCGTTTTGTTGCCGCCGTCCTGCTCGCCATCGCCTGCCTGGATGGTGCAGCAGGCATCTGCCAACACATCAATGATCACTTCCACCGCGTGCAGCTCTTCGGGCGTAATCTCCGCGCGCAGCTGATCCATGCGCGCTTTCACAACAATTTCCTCCCGCAGCTCGGTGCGGTGGCGTCCAAAGGAATAGGGGATCGTCGTTTCCGGTGCCGAAACATAATCAAAGGTGATCACGCTGGGGTCATCCAGCAGCGAATCCTCAATTGCCACGGTGGGGCGGCCCTTCTTTTTGCTCTTTTTGCGCACCGTGCTGTTGATGCTGTCCAGGTTGGCCTGTGCGGCGGCATCATCCACCGGGTCAATCGTTACCACCAGCGAAAGAACCTTCTGCCCCTTTTTTTCGTACACATCGTAATTAAAAATAATATCCGTCTTTTCGTTAATTTCCGCCTTTGCCTTTTCCAGTGCCAGGCGGCGGAAATCCGACCATCGGTTGGCCGTATACGAAAGCTGTTCATACAGCATGCTCAGGTTCCATACCAGCGGTTCCCCGGCCGCTTTCTTTTTCAGGTACAGGCTCTGGTAGCTCTTGCACAGCTCGTAAATGCGGATGGAATAGGTGGACCGCATCAGCATGGTGTAGGTCACATCCATGGTGGTATACAGGGTTTTCAGCTGCACCAGGTGCGGTTTCAGCACCGGATCCAGCGTGATGGTCATGCGCGCGCGGCCCTCATCAATGCGCACTTTATCGATCCAGCGGAATGTTTCCACCGTGGAAGTTCCGTTATTCTTGATCCACTGGATGGGCGCGTTGGCCAGCTCCTCAATATTTTTGCGTACCTGCTTGTACAGCGCCCCGCTGTGCGGGTCCATGCCGGTCATCTTGATAAAATCATAAATGCTCAGCTCATAAGAGGGCAGGTTCGTATCCTCCGGCTTAATCATCGAAAAAATATGCAGCATCAGGCGCTGCTGGCTCAGCGTCAGGTTGTTGCGCGTCATCTGTACAAGGTCATTGGATTTGCGAACGATGGTCTGGTCCCCGCGTTCTTCAAACGTAACGACAAACGGATCATCTTTTTTCTGTTTACTTGCCGCCATAAGCAGGGGCCTCCTGTATCGGTTGCTGTATCCCGGGTGGTCACGCACATCATGCTAAACATTATAGCACATCCTGTTTTCCAGCGCAAGAATTGCAAATTTACACAGGGTTTCACCGCCATTACCCTGTGCAAAATGCAACACCCGCGTTGTGGTTTGCCATATATCCTGTGGGGGTTGCAGCCAGGGTGCAGGTTACACAGGGTTTTATTGTGCTTTTTTGTCCTGCTGTTTCAGGGTTCTGTAACCTGATGGAATGGCAACACCAATTTTTTCCCGTTCTCCCCCATCTCCCGGCTTACCTCTGGTTGTTATTATGGCTTAGATATTTAGTTCTATATTAGTAATAGGTAGAGCCTGTGTAATTTAACAACGCAAACCTGTGTGTTCAACCAATTGCAGCCTGTGCATTCCACCACCACTTTCCTGTGCGGAAAGCAACCTGCGTAAAGTTGCAAATAAGCCAAAAACAGCCAAACCTGTGTAAATTGCAACACGGGGAGCGGGCCTATCCTGTGTGGTTTTCCAACAGGTACGCGGGTCACGGCGGGGCAGGGGAGCGGGAATACCCTGTGTAAAATTGCAACAGCTCCGGGGGTAACCTGTGCGTTTTTCCAACGGTAAGCGGCATAGGGAAACAAGGCAATCCTGTGCGTTTTTCCAACACGTTTCGGGAATGTTTGGCACAGAATGCGGGCAATACCCTGTGCAAAATTGCAACAGCTTGCAGCTGCTTCAAATAGATCAGTTGCAAATTTACACAGGGCAGCACCCCTATATTATAAGGTAAGTGCCGCACAGAATGGCGCGTGAGGGGTTGCAGTTTACACAGGATAGATTGAAAGCTGGGAGCTGGGATCTATCTGAAACGTCAAAAAGCTCGTCTGTTTCAGTAAACGCAGCCGGATTTTGTGCTTGCGAAAGATCCGCTGTTTTCGTTGCTCTCAGATGCACCTCAGGAGCTGGCGCAAATAGAAATCGGCAAGGGTGAACCGGGAATCAGGGGCGGGGCAGGGGGGGACAAAAAAGCGAATGGCATATCTGCAGCAAACCCGCACCCCGTTGTAAAGGGAGAACGGCGTCCCGTTGGCGGGCGTGCAATCCACCAAACACACACCCGCCGCCGCAAACACCGCAAACCGTTTGCAGGGGCGCGGTGTACCCATCGCGCCGCAAAAAAACGGGAACCGTGCGCCGCAAACCTGCCATCCCTCCCACAAGGCGCCCACCCAGCCGCCAGGCCCCGCCGCAAACAGGCACATGCGAAACAAATAATTGCGCAAAAACAGGGAAACGCAACAAAAAAGGCGAATTTTGCTGCAAAGTTGCGCTCTGCGTGCGCAGAGGATCATAAAACGCGCGGTCAAAGTATATAAAATGACCGCTGCCAAAAAGAAAATTAGAAATAAATTATACAAAGGCTTTGAACATATTGTATAATCGGAGGAAAGCGCAATCAGTAAAAATGCTGAAAAACAGGAATTTACGTGGATTGTATTGCCTTTCTGGTGTAAAGGTGCTATATTTTAACAATAAAAAGTAAATGCGCAATGAGAAAACTCGATGCGGTTTTTTTTTGAAAACAACATGGCAACGGTTGTGCAAGTAAAAGAAGCTGGCTTCCTTTACTGTTCCACAGGGAGCCCCTGTGGAACAATGTGCTTCCATCAAGCCAGCGCGAAAGGCGGGTGAGCAGATTGAATAGAACAGGAAACAACACAACAGGTTGGGCGCGCCGGCTGACAGCGCTGCTTATCACCGCTTGCCTGGTTATGGCAATGGCCCTGCCTGTATACGCCGAGGTGGATCCTCTGCCCGACGCACCTGGCGAAGTAGAGCTGCTGGAGGATGAGCAGGGAACGGCCTCCGGGGAGGATACCACTCTGCCGGAGCAGAACGCCGCCACCCCGGTGCCGGATGCCGCCACCCCGGAACCGGAACAAAGCGCCGAGCCGGAGCAGCCCGCCCCGACCGAAACGCCGGAGCCCACGGCAGAACCTACCCCGACCCCGGAACCGGCAGCCACCGCAACGGCCACCCCTGTGCCGACCGTGACCCCCACCGCCACCCCGGAACCGACCGAACAGCCGCAGATGGACGCCGAGGAAGCGGAAGATATGGATAGGGCGCTGGGGGTTAGCACACAATCTAATCAGTTTACCGTTTACTTTGCAGTCCCGAGCAGTTGGGAAGTAACAAAAAATTCTACAATTACCTTTAATGCAAAGCGCGGAAATGGCAGCCTGGCAGATGACGGAGAGATTGGCGAACAGCTAATGTCCCTTGTTCCCGACAAAATTACTTCCAAAGGCCAACGCATTTATAAAATAAATGGCGACAAGACGATATGTCCCTGGGGCGGATATGTCTGGATGCAGTTTACTTTAGATGGAAGCCATAAAGTAAGAGTAAAAGCTCCACCTGAAAAGAGCAATTTTGTAAAAGTTGAGGTATTTAATGACAAATATTATGATGGCGATGCAAACAGCGAAAATGGTGATGTAGCTTGGAATGATGCCAACTGGGCAAATGCATCAGCATTACCTGACCCTGCTGGCCACACCGCTTTTGGTAGCCAGAAGATGGTCTTTGAAAACCTGAGTGATTCTGACCTGGCAAATGTAACCGCAGTATTTACGGAACAAGATTCTTCCGGAAATACAACGGCAACTCAAACGGTAAAGATCGGTGATGTTGCCAAAGACAAAAAGCAGGGTTTTGAAATTCCTACAAGTGCCTGCTCTTCTGTTCAATTCTTTGCCGAAAATGGTGAAAAACAGTTAAGTACGAGCTATAACTTCTACGAACAGGGAACAGACGAAAATACATTCCTTTATAACGCAAGCAAAAAATATTGCTTTACTTATAATGTAAATAACCAATCCACCTGGGGAACCCCGCAAGGCAAGCAAGGCAAGCAAGTTATTTACTTCGATGCAACTTTCTCCGGGCTTTCTTATGAGAATGAAACAAGTGAAACACATGGCGCGATTGGATGTGGCATGCCGACGAAGGACGGTAAGCTTTGGTGCTATCTGACGGGCGATGGTAAGGTTCCTATAACAAAACAGGAGATGAAGCGACTAAAGGACACCAACATCTGGTATTACGAAGTGCCGGAAGGTTATACAAAAATCCGTTTTGCTTCTTGGGCAGTTGAGAACGAAAACGCAGCCGATAACGGTAATGGTACGGTCATGATGGACATCCCAGCCGACCTTTCCGAACCGTGTTTCTTTGCGGATGCCAGCGATGATGTAATTTATAAAGGTGGCAACCGCGAAGGCTACTGGGCTGAAAAAGGTACCCTGCGTGATGCCGAAAAGTGGAAGAAGACTGGCACTAAAGTAGTAGATATTAACCCCGCTGAATTTACGGAAAAACCAAACACAAAGTATGTTACCAGTACGCTGTATGACTATTATACAGATTACGAGTTGAATGGCAAGAACCGTGATACATATAAGTACAATGAATCTAATAAAGCAAGTTACCGCAACTGGGTAACCTTCCGTGAATTTGATCAGGCGCTGAGCGATTATTATAAGAAGGCAAATGCCCAATACCCGATTTATACCGGACATTTCCAGCCTTCTTATTCTAACTGGGGATATAGGTTTGATGCGATTAGTGCTGCATTGAATCTTTGGGGGCTTAATAACGACTTCAAAGATGAAAAGCGCTTCATGGCAATCAATAACTCCACAATCAATGAAGACGGAGTGGGTACACGTTATGACTATGCCTATCAGGGCTTGGTTGCGAATACAACATCCAACGGTAAAGCAACAGGTGAACCGCTGCTGAAAGGTACAGAAATAGTAGAACCGCACTTTAACAAAGACTTCCTCTTAAGAGAGAATAGTAAAAATGCAAAGCTTGGTGAAGTGTATGAGAATGTAAAGTTCCCATTTACTAAAGTGGAAAATCTTTTTGGTAATGAGCTGAACGTTGATTATTGGTGCTTTGACAGCAAGGATACAACCTTGTATCTAAAACAAGATTCGGGACAAAATCCGGATTCAAAATATTTTCTCCAAAGTACCAGTAACAGAGAGTCTTCAAAGAATACGGGTTCGACATCGAACGAGACCCCAAAAATCACATATGGCTACTTCCCGTTCAATGAAACAGCAGACCCTGGTGTGGCTTCTACCTACAATTACGGCTTTGGCACCAAGCTGCAGATGGATTTTACCCTGACGGATGACGGCAAAGTTGAAACAAAGAATGCAGATGGAACAAAGGGAAGAACCAGCATCAAGTTCTTCTTCTCCGGTGACGATGACGTTTGGGTATTCATTGATGGCAAGCTGGCGCTTGACGTTGGCGGTGCCCATGGTAAGGTTTCCGGCCTGCTGGAATTTGGCGAGAAAGAGGAAGAAGGAAAGAAAAAAAATAGTGTAACAGCCTATGTCAGTAAGGTCAAAAAAGGCGGAACGCCAGAAAGTAACCAAAATGGAAGTCCTGCCAAGACCGTAAAATATAATGGCGAGGACATCGATTTCTACGCGCAAGGCACTACTCTTACATTCGACAAAGGCCAAAAGCACACCCTTACCATGTACTACATGGAACGTGGTATGTGGGAGTCCAACATGGCGGTGGCGTTCAACTTCCCGGATAATAACGAGCTGCAGGTTCAAAAAGAAGTCGATCTGACCAACGTTACTGATGATGACTTCAAAAACTGCTTTAAAAACCAGAAAATCTTCAACTTCACCATCAAGAACCAGGCAACCCATTATGGAACAAAAGATGCCGCTGGCCCGGATGAAAGCGGTACTCCGTCCCAAGTGGTGAATTTGGCTACGAGCAAGATTGAACCCGCAACCAAAGAAAAGGAAGATGAGTACATTTTCGAGTCGGTTACAAATCCCTGGCCAGATTCCAAGCCAGATACCGGGCAAAATACCGAACAGGTCCTTCACTGGTACGCACGCTATATGGATACGGAACCCGTCAGTGCAGCGCGTGATAAACGTTATGGCATCCTGACGCTGAATGAACCCATCAATATCGAAAAAATGCGCTTCCTTACGTTCCAGGTTTACGTTTCCCAAAAAGATGGTGATGGACTTTCCCTCAACAACCTGTATCTGGAACTGCTGGATGATAAAGGCGTCCAAAAAGGCAGCCTTGGCACATCAGGCATTAACGGCGCAACGTATGGCTCGGTCGAAGTGAAGACAGACAAATGGGTCACCGTAAAGCTGGACCTGCACAAGATGAAAGAGCAGAGCGGTTTTAACGACAACGTCCAAACCATCCGCGTGGGCGATAACTATAGCCGCAACATCTATTTCAGGAACTTTACCTTCATTCCCAAAGCGGTGCCAAGTACGATGACCGGCTTTACAACCGATCAGAAGGACATCCCGGATTACGGCTCCGCCAAAAGCGGTCAGCTGGAAAAAGCCGAAAACGCACAGTACACCTCCAACAAGGACAGCGACACCCAGTTGGTGGACGATGCCGGACGCTTTGTTCTGGAAGATGGAGAAACCGTTACCTTCAGCGACCAGTTCCGCCGCGGCAGCTACATTTCGCTCAAAGAGAAACTGAACCCAAGCCTGTACGACACCACATGGACCGTGTACGAGAACGGGCAGGCGGTTACTTCGACGAATCCAGAGGACATATCAAATGTAAAGACCGTAACATTCGGGAAAGACAGGTCGTTAAAAGAGCAGAAAGATCCCCCCAGAGGCCCCGATGATGGCCGAACGGAAGTTTATGACGATAGTGTAAAGAATGATGGCTACAAGGTGAGCAAAAAGCCCGAAGAAGCCAACACCATCGTCTTCCGCTCCTATAAGGACCCGGACGAAACAAGCTCCACACTGACAAAGCTAAAGGTAAAATACGTCAACACCGTCAAAACCGGCGGGCTGAAAATCCAAAAGAAGGCCGCAGAGGACGAAACCTTGACCGGAACCTACACCTTCAAAGTTACCTTTAATGATGTTGGCGGTGAGGGTCTGGAAGAAAAGCCCATCGAAAGAACCGTTACGATTGATATGGGCAAGGGCGAAAGCACCGGAACCATCACCGGCATCCCCGTTGGCACCCGCTATACCATCGAGGAAGTTACACCGCAAGATGGTTCCAGACTGCAAAGCGTAACTGTTCCGGATGGCAATGAAGCCCATGTGATCAAAAACACCATGGTGGAAGGCATGATTGTGGCGAGCGAAAAGCCGAACGATCCGGAAGTTACCGCAATCTTTACCAACACCAAGCGCAAACTGATCAACATTGAGTTCGACAAGCTCTGGAAAGATGCAAATGATACGGTCCTTGGTACAACGAACCAGCCGAACGAGATTTACATCCAGCTCCAGCGCCGCCTGGCAAACAGTGCTGAGGATGCCCCGTGGGATGTTGTTGACTACCCGACCTCGGGCAGCAAATATGTTACGGTTCACCATACAGATAACGGCTGGCTGTATCCCTTTAACAACCTGGATCAGTACCCAATTAACGGCAGCGCGGATAATAACTATATTTACCGCATTGTGGAAGGTACGGTAAAGGATGGCAGCTTTACCCCGGCAGCGGCAGACGGAACCATTACGATTAACGGTAATACGTATGTTGTAACGGCTAAAGCAACACAAAACAGCGAAACGAACAGCGCGGGCAGCTCAACAGGCAATACAGCCACAGTAACCCCCGATGGAACCATCACCGGCGGCAGCGGCAAGATTGAGCTGACCAACACGCTGCAGAACCCGAAGTTTGGACTGAATATCATCAAGAAGGACGCGGAAAAAGACGAACATAGCAATGACGTGCCCTTGAGTGGTGTTGAGTTCAAGCTGGAAAAGCTGGTCGAAACAACAACCGAAGGAAAAACGCAGTGGGTAGTAGATAAAAACTACAAATTCGATAGCACAAAGACAGATTCCATTACCGGTACAACCGGAACGGACGGCAAGATAACCCCGAACCCGTTCAAAAATCTGGAACCCGGTACATACCGCCTGACGGAAACCAAGGCACATCCGGGGTACAACCTGTTGGCACAGCCAATTGTGATCAAATTTACCCAAGACGGCAAGTGTTTTATTGATGGGCAGCCAATTACGGACAATACGTTTGTGCCGTCCGGCAACACCTACACCCTGACCCTTACCGTTCTGAACCGTAAAACGCCTGAGCTGCCCCACACGGGTGCAGACGCGCCAAGCCTGTGGCTGCTGATCGGCATGCCGCTGGCGGTGGCAGGGCTGTTGATATTCACATTCCGCTACAACAGGAAAGGGGGCCGGCGACATTAACCATCCCCCGGAAACCCAGCAACCCCCAGGGTACAGGGCCTGCCCGCCAGTGCGCGCCCGTTTTACGGCAGGGCGCAGCCATAAGCCGGGGTATAACTGAAAAGCTGAAAATATCGCCTGTTTCTATAAGCGCAGCCGGATTTTGTGTTAAGAAGCCTTGGGATCCGGAAAGGATTCCGGTGGCTCTTTGCCTTACATCCTGCTTGTGGCTGCGAAATATCCGTTATTTCCTTTGTTTTCAGATGCACCTTAAGCCAAGTGGGCAAGCGGCCCGGTTTTCCCTCCCTTTTTTCTTTACGGCACAGTGCGGGCGGCGCGGCAGCGTTTCCCCGCTGCAGCGCCCCGCACTGCACGCCGTGCTGATGCAGAACCCTTAAGCCGGGCGGCCCTGCCGCCCATCCGATGATGATTTTTTTTAAGAGAAGAGGTACTGAAATGAAAAAAGCAAAACGTTTTCTCACAGGCCTGTTGAGCGCCGCCCTGGCCCTCAGCCTGTGCGCCATGCCAGCAATGGCAGCGGATGCACCCGCATTGCCAGAAACAACGAAGACAACAGACAGTGTAATTGATCCCGATAAGAAAGGCTCGATTACCATTTATAAGTATCTGCACGACAAGGATATTGTAAGCGAAAATGGTACAGGTGAAAAGCAGAATATTCCTGATGGCACGGAACCCGCAGAAGATGTTGGATTTACTATTTATCAGGTAAAAAATGCAACCGAATTGCAAGAATATTATAACGGTAAAACAAATGAAAAAGCACCGGAAGCATCTGACTACATGGTAGATGGCAAAGTAAAAGAAGAATATAACAAACAAATTGAAGGTGCTGATAAAGTCGGCGTGGAGAAAAAAACAGACAAGAACGGCATGGTGCAGTTCACGGATCTCCCTGTTGGCCTTTATCTTGTGATTGAAACCGGCAAACCGGCTACAGTTACTGAACCGGTAGAACCGTTCTTGGTTTCTATTCCTATGACGCGTGTGACAGAAGATGCAAACGCTCAGAAGCAGTGGTTGTATGATGTGGTTGTTTACCCCAAAAACAGCACACATAAAGGTGCTATTACGCTGAAAAAACTCGGCGTTGTAGGAGAAGAAGCTGGAACACCGCTGGCAGGGGTTAAATTTAGTCTTGAACGTCTGAAGGATGACGATACAAATAGATGGGTACCTTATCCCGATGATACTACTACTTTTGAAACGACTGCTCCTGACGGTTCGGTAACCATTGACGGTTTGAAGCCGGGTACTTACCGTTTCAAGGAAATTGGTTATAGCGATGAAGTAACAGGTGAAAATCGTAAATACGTCATCAATGCAGGTGATTATTATGTATTTACGATTGCTGACGATGGTACGGTAAGCAGAGCAGAAAATGCAGACCATAGCAGTGACTATACCGCAGAGAACACAACAGTAACAGTTAAAAACTATGCACCTGACATTGAAAAGACGGTAAAAGACCGTACAAGCGACGAGTATCGTAAAGCTGCTGACTACAATGTAGGCGATGAAATTCCGTACAAGATTACTGTTACCGTTCCCCAGAATATCACCCGCCTGAAGAAGTTTGAAGTAACGGATACCCCGACCAATTTGGTCGATCAGGTAAAGGATGCTGATGGTAACGACCTTATCAGTGTCCAGTATAAGGATGGCGAAAGCTTGGTAGCCGTTCCTACAGACGCATACACCATTACTAAACTTGACAATGGCGGCTTTACGGTTGCGTTTGATCCCACCAAGATGGGAGCATATGCAGGTAAGCAGATTGTCATTAGCTATAATGCAAAACTGACTGCTGATGCAGATATGACCACTGATGGCAACACGAACCAGGCTAAGCTGGAGTACTCTAACAAAACAGATGTGACAGATGAGGATAAGGACAAGCCGGAGAACAATAATAAACGCGGCGATGAAACTGTCGTTTATACGTTCCAGATTCAGATTTTGAAGAAGGCTGATGTCAAAGATGAAACTGGTAAAGACATCTACCTTGAAGGCGTAACCTTTGATTTGTATAAGCTGGTAGGAAAAGATGAGAAGCTTCCTGACGGTGCAGTCGAAATTGATACCGCTACAGCAAACACACTGAAACTTCCGGCAGCAGGCGAAAACGAGAAATGGGTAAAAGTTAAGTCTGGTATCACAACGGGTCCTGACGGTAAAGCCAATGTGGACGGACTTGCAAACGGCACTTACTATCTGGTAGAAACTAAAACGAAACAGGGTTATAACCTTTTGACGGCTCCGGTAAAAGTAGAATTGAGTATTGCTTATAAGAAGACATGGACTGAATCCTATGAGGAAAAAGATGGTGTACTGGTTAAGAGTGATGTGACAAAAAAGGAAGAAACTTTTACTAAGGATGGTACGCAGACTGGCATTACCGTGGACGGTAAGACGTATGGCCGCCATGTTACCGAAATCATCAACCGCAAGGGCTTCAAGCTGCCCACCACCGGTGGTTTCGGCACCCTGCTGTTCAGCGGCATTGGCGTGCTGCTGGTTGTGGCCGGTGTTGGCGTGCTGCTGAGCCTGAAAAAGAAGAACCGCGCCTGATGCGCCCGCCGCAAGGCAAAACAATGTTACAATTCACCAATAGGGTATAGAGGGATAATCCATCATACACAGGGGGAGGGCCGGGTTTGGCCCTCCCCCTATGGTGGGTTATTGGGGAATAAATTTTTTGGGTGTACATGGCCGTTGTTCGGTTGATTTTTAGGCCCTACGTGGGGAACCACCCCATGGGCGTCAGGTTTGCGGCGAGGAACCACCCCTCAAGGGGAGCCACCGCAAACATAAGGTAAGATATTGGCGCCCCTTGAGGGGAGCTGGACGCGGAGCGGCCTGAGGGGTGGTTCCCCGTGCAGAACCTAAAAATAAATAGGGCAAGGCCCGCCAACGGGCCGATGGCGGGCATCGGCCCCTACAAATGATTTGCAATATTTGCGGCGCGGGGTGGATGGGCGGCAATTATTAGGCCCGTCAAACGGGGCGTCGGGGACGCCGCCCCCTACATGCAGGGCGAGGTTTATTACAATTTTGTGGTGTGCAACGCCGTAAGGCCCTACAGATTATTTTATTGTTATTCACTACCCTAAAAACCACCCCCAACCCAATATCTCCTGAGCGGCGCAATGCGCCGCGGTCCACCACAATGATTCATGATTCTTTATTATTTTGTCTGCCTCCAATTCCTCATTGCTAATTCCTAATTCCTAATTCTTAATTGCATCAGCTCCTAACTTCAACCCTCTCACGGAAAGGTTCGCGGTGACGCTATGGATACCACAACAAAACTAAAAGTCGGCTTTGCGGCCTTGATGATCCTGTCCGGCATTGGGGTGGCATCGTACCCGGTTATCAGCAACGCGGTGGCGCAGCGCCACGCCAGCGAAGCGATCCAAAATTACGATGATACCGTAAAAAGCATGGATACCGAAAAACTGGACGCCGCCAAGGAGGCCGCCCGCCGCTATAACCAGCAGCTGGACAGCGCCGTGGAGCGCGATGCCGCAGGCGAAGCGGAGGATACCGGCACCAGCTATGTGGACCTTGTGGATGTGGGCGAAAGCCTGGGGTATATCACCATCCCGAAAATTGACGTCAACCTGCCCATTTACGAAGGCACCAGCGATGATGTGCTGCAAAAGGGCGTTGGCCATCTGGAAGGCTCCAGCTACCCCCTTGGCGGCGAAAGCACCCACAGCGTGCTGACCGGCCACCGCGGCCTGCCCGAAGCCGTGCTGTTCACCGACCTGGACAAGCTGGAAGAGGGCGACTGTTTCTACCTGCATATTCTGGATGAAACGCTGGCGTACCAAGTGGATCAAATCAAAGTGGTGGAACCGGAGCACACCGAGGATCTGGAAATCACCGCGGGGCAGGATTACTGCACCCTTGTTACCTGCACGCCGTATGCCATCAACACCCACCGCATGCTTGTGCGCGGCACCCGCATCCCTTATAATGGAGAGGAAGAAACCAACACCCCGCAGGCCGTGCAGTATCAGGCGCTGCGCACCGGAACGGTGGTCAAGCGCGTGGTGGATGCCTGGCCGTGGATTGCGGTAACGGGCAGCATTGTGATCGGCGGCGAAGCGCTGCTGCTGCTTTTGCTGCTGCACCGCTGCAAAAAGCGCGAGGAGGATGACTAAATGGGACGGCTGATTGCTAAAATTCTGGCCTGGCTGGCCATTTTGCTGGGGCTGGCGCTGTTGATACAGCCCACCGCTGCCCAGTGGTGGACCAGCACCCGCAACGCCAAAACCGCTGCGCAGTTTGCGGCCCGCGCCGAAGCCCAGCCCACCGCCCCCGCGGCGGAGGAAACCACAGCCGAACCCCCGGAGCCGGAACGCGCCTACCCTGAACTGTACGCCGCGATGCAGGACTATAACGCGGAAATTTACGCCGGGGGCCAAAGCGGCCTGACCGACCCGTTTGCCTACGAGGAAGCCCCGCTGGACCTTGCTGCCTATGGCTATGACGATGATGTGCTGGCTGTGCTGTGGATCCCGCGCCTGAACCTGGAGCTGCCCGTTTACCTGGGCGCCAGCCGCGAAAACCTGGCCAAAGGCGCGGCGCTGCTGGGCCAGACCTCGATGCCGCTGGGCGGCGAAAACACCAACACCGTGATTGCCGCCCACCGCGGCTATTATGGCGCGGAAATGCTGCGCAACGTGCAGCAGATCCAGGTGGGGGACAAGATCCAGCTGACCACCCCGTGGGAAACGCTGATTTACCGCGTGAGCGAGCTGAAAATTATTGACCCCAGCGATATCAACGCCGTGCTGATCCAGCCGGGGCGGGACCTGCTGACCCTTTCCACCTGCCACCCCTACACCCGCAACAGCCAGCGCTACCTGGTAATTGCGGAGCACGACACCGCCGCTGCGGACACCACCAAAGAGGAGGATTTGCAGGAAAGCGCCGCTACCTGGGACGAAACGCCGCGCCAGGTGACCGTGGAGGATGCCGGCGGCAGCTCCATTGCCGAAGTGGCCCCCCAGGCCCTGACCCCATTGCCGGGGGAGGGCAGCGCGGAATCCGAGGGGAGCGCGATCTCCAATACCATGATCTGGCTGGAAAACAACGCACTGTGGGCCGGGCTGGTGGTTATTGCCGCCGCCGTTGGCATTATGGTGATATGGAAAAAACACCGGGAGGATTAACCATGCAGTACACACAGCAGGCCGCCGCCGTTACGGCCGAAGTAAACAAGGCCGTGCAGGGTAAACAGCAAACGGTAAACACCATCTGGATGGCCATGCTGGCGGGCGGCCATGTGCTGATTGAGGATATTCCCGGCGTGGGCAAAACCACGCTGGCGCTGGCCTTTGCCCGCGCGCTGGACCTGAAAGAAAGCCGCGTGCAGTTTACGCCGGATGTTCTGCCGTCCGATTTGGTGGGATTTTCGGTCTACCAGAAAGAGACCGGCAAGTTTGTGTACCACGCCGGTGCGGTGATGTGCAACCTGTTTTTGGGCGATGAGATCAACCGTACCTCCTCCCGCACGCAGTCGGCTTTGTTGGAAGTGATGGAAGAAGGCACGGTGACGGTGGACGGCGTTACCCGCCCGGTGCCCGCACCCTTTACCGTAATTGCAACCGAGAACCCCATCGGCGCCGCCGGCACGCAGATGCTGCCGCAGTCTCAGCTGGACCGTTTCATGGTCTGCGCCGTAATGGGCTACCCCGATGAGGAAGCGGAGCTGGCAATTTTGGCCGGGCAGAGCAAAGGCCGCCTGCTGGACCGTGTGCGCCCCGTTGCCGGTCAGGCAGATCTGCTTGCCATGCAGCAGGAGGTCAGCACGGTATTTGTGCATGAGCTGATGTACCGCTACATTGTGGCGCTGGCCCAGGCCAGCCGCAAGGACCCGCGCCTGGCCGTGGGGTTAAGCCCCCGTGCCACCCTGGCGCTGGCCAGCATGACGCGCGCGGCGGCGTACCTGGCGGGGCGGGATTTTGTTGCCCCGCAGGATGTGACCGCTGTGTTTGATGCGGTTGCCCGCCACCGCCTGGTGCTGAACGACCAGGCCCGCGCAGGCGGCGAAACGGTGGACAGCGTAATGCAGGACCTGCTGCGCACCGTGCCGCGCCCCCGCCCCGAAAAGGCTGACCGCCATGGCAGGTAAGCTGGGCCGGGTGCTGGTGCTTTTGGTGCTGCTGGCTGCGGCGCTCATCACCCAGGCACCGCTGGCGGTGTTCCTGTTAGCGTTTGTGCTGGTGCTTCTGGTGCTGCTGCGGCTGGACGCCGCCTATCTGCGCAGGCAGGTAACGGCAGAGCTGCTGGTGCCGGACAAACCCGTGATACAGGGCGAAGATTTTACCCTGACGGTTCGGCTGCGCAACCGCAGCCGGTTGCCCATCCCTGCGCTTGTGGTGCTGCTGAACGCCGCCGATGAATGGGGCGGGGGGCAGATTACCCTGCGCTGCGCCGCCATGTTGGGCGGCAAGGAGAGCGCCGAACAGCGCATTACCTTAAACGCAGGCAAAAGCGGCGTGTGGAGCATTGCGGTGCGGGGCATCACTCTGCGGGATCACCTGGGGGTGTTCACCGCGGCGTGCCCGGCTGCCGTGCAAAGCCAGAGCATCTGTGTGCTGCCCGCTGCCGCGGCTGGCAAAGCCAAAGCGGAAACCGCCCCCGATGAGGACGGCGACGAAGCCGACACCCGCGCTGCCCTGGGCGGCAGCTATGAGCTGCGGGAGTACCGGGACGGGGATACCCTCAAGCAGGTACACTGGAAGCTGAGCGCCAAGCTGGACCGCCTGATGGTGCGCGAACCGCTGACCGCCCTGCGCGCTGCCCTGACCCCCGGTGGGGACCTGGACGGAGCGGAGGAATGGGGGGATTTTCCCCAACAGGCGGCGAAGCACCGCAAAAACCCGCCCAAGCGCAAAAAAGAACGTACTGCCCTGAGCCGGCGCGGCGCTGCCGACCCCGGCAGTGGGCTGAAGTTTGTAGACCGTGTGCTGGTGAGCACCCAGCGCCCCGCAGCGCACCCCGCGTTGTGGCTGGCGGCAGATGCCGCGCTGCTGCTGGCGCTCACCTTTGGTTTGCTGCTGGTGCTTTCCACCGGGTTCGGCATTGCGGTGCCGTTGTGGGTGTGGCCCGCGGCAGCCGCTTTCTGCGCCGGGTGGGCGCTGTTCCTGCGTGCGCCGCAAGCCCTGCGCCGCTGGGGGCTGCTGGCGGGGGTGATTGTGTATCTTGTGGTGTTGTTCATCTGCCAGCGGAACTTTTTGGCCGGGGCGCAGCAGTGCGCCGGGAACATTGCCCAAAACCTGAACACCCGCCTTGGCAGTGCGCTGCCGGTGGCCCAGGGCGGCAGTGCGGCGCAGCTGGGGCTGTTTTTGCTGCTGGCCGCCCTGCCCGTTACCGGGGCGCTGGCCGCTGCGGCCCTGCGCCGTGCGGATGCCCTGCTGCTGGATCTGATGCTGCTGCCCGTTGTTGTGCTGCTGGCGCTGGCCGGGGCCGCGCCTGCTGTGCCCGCCTGCCTGCTGCTTTTGGTCGGTTGGATGGGGGCGTGGGCGGCTTCCTGCTCGGTGCAGCGGCGGGCCCTGTGGGGCAGGCGCGATACCGAAAACTACTGCCAGAACCTTTGCCGCCATTATAACATCCAAAAGTCTGCCGCGCTGGCGGCGGGCGGGCTTTGCCTTGTGCTGGCGCTGCCCTGTTGGTGGCTGCTGCGCCCGGCGCTGGGGGTTCCCCTTGGCTGGCTGCAGCCCGCGGCCCAGCGGGTGGAATCCGCCGCGCTGAGCACCGCCATTACCTGGCTGCCGCGGGTCAGCGGCGGCAGGCTGAACATTCAAGTAGAAGCCGCTGCCGGTGGTGTGGCGGATGGCGCCTTGAGCCAGGGCGGGGGTATCCAGGTCAGCGGAGTGACGGATCTGGCCCTGACCGCCAGCGACAAACCCGAAGAAACCGTATACCTGCGGGGATTTATCGGCGGCAGTTATGACGGCACCACCTGGCAGGCCCCTGATGCCGATGCCTTTGACAGCGCCGCTATGAACTGGAAAACCGAGGATAACGCCCGGCTGACCATTGCCAGCCTGCCGTTTTTGCGCACCGCCTATGACGGCACCGCCCAGCCCCAGACGCTGACGGTGGAGCGCATCCACGCCGATACCCAGTACACCTATGCACCGTACAACGCCTACTGGGGTGATTATTACACCATCCAGGGCGATGGCGCCGCCGCGGGCCAGACCGCGCAGGACGATGTGTTCCTGTATTACCCGCGGGATACCGCCCAAACCCAGCTGGAAGCCCGCGCCGATGCCGACCCCAGCGTGCTGGACCGGATGGAAGCATCCTATGCCGCTTACGCCGCCAGCCGCTACACCGCCGTGCCGGACGGCTATGACGAGCTGCAAACCCTGTGCGATGAAGCCAAAAAGGACCGGAAGCTGACCGAAGCTGCGGACATTGGCGATTACATCCGCGCCTATCTAAACACCAACTACCAGTATAACGCCAGCGCTCCCCAGCCGCCGGAGGGGGCCGACCCCATCCGTTACTTTTTAACGGAATCCAAACAGGGGTACAGTGTGCAGTTTGCTTCGGCGGCGGTGGTTATGTTCCGCATGTTCGGGCTGCCTGCGCGCTATGTGGTGGGCTATGCCGCGCCGCAAAGCCTGTTTACCCAACAGGAGGACGGCAGCTGGCACGCCATTTTGCAGGACGATAACGCTCACGCCTGGGCGGAGGTGTACATTTCCGGCCAGGGCTGGACCCCCATGGAGATGACCCCCGGCGTGCTGGTCAGTGCCCAACAGGCCGACCTGCGCACCGACCCGCTGCCCGAAACTCAAGGTCAAGACACCGCCCCCGCAGCAGGGGAGAGCAGCACAAACGAACCCGCAGCCACCATCGTGCCCCGCAGCAGGCTGGTTTTGGCGGCGTTGCTGGGGGGCTGCCTGTTGGCTGCTGTGGTGCTGCTGGTGCTGGCCCGCCGCCATGCCATGGGGTATGGCCGGGGCAACTGCAACGCGCGGGTGCTGGCCGTGTTTGGCAGCATCTACCGCCTTTTGGTGCGTCGCGGCCTGCCGCCGGATACACCATCCGATGCGCCGGAGTTTGCCGCATTTTTGCAAAGTTGTGTCCCCGCCCTTGAACCCCAGGATGCCGAAGCTCTGCTGGCATTGGCCCAAGCCGCCCAATTTGGCGCAGGTACGATGACTGAGCAGGATACGGACAAAATGAGAAAACTTTACCAGGTTATAAAACACACTGGAAAACGGAAACAGAGCCAAAAATCGGTTGAAAAACAGAGCCAGGAATGATATAATGACCCCATACTGGGGTAGCGTGTTCTTTGCTTTCTTTGCACAGGGGGCTACCATGATCCAGGGAAATGTGGTATAATATGTTAAGCCTATTAACCAAGTAGGGAATGGCCGGGGTGGGGGACTGGTTTCTGGAACAGTACCCTGGGAACTGCCCGTGGGGCGGAAAACCGGCAAGGACAGAAAGAAGATCTTATAGAAGCAAACGTTAACAGGAGTAAACCCATGCCGCGCCGTAAACAGACAGAAGGAGAAAAAAAAATTGACATCAGCCAGATGGCTGAAGACCTTGGCGTGTCCAAGACCACGGTATCCCGTGCCCTTTCGGGCAATGGCCGTGTCAGCGAAGCGACCCGCGCCCGCGTGGTCCAGTACGCCAAAGAGAAAAACTATGTGCCCAATATGCTGGCACGCGGGTTGGTAACCCAGCAGTCTTATAATATCTCACTGGTGTTCTCGCGCCAGTTCGGCAACCTTGCCGCACCATTTTTGCGCAAAACCGTCAGCGCCGTGTACGATATTGCCACCCGCAATGATTACGATGTGCTGATGACGATGGTGGGCGAGCAGGAAACAAGCCCGATGCAGCGTCTACTGGTCAACCGCAAGATTGATGGCGTGATTCTGGCCCGCACGCTGGAGCGTGATCCCCTGATCCCCATGCTGCAAAAAAGCGGCATCCCCTTTGTTGCCATTGGCCGCCCGGCTGACCAGGATGTCATCTCGGTGGACCATGATCAGGTGGGCGGCTGCCGCGAGCTGGTCAGCCTGCTGCTGATGAAGGGCCTGCATCGCATTGCTTTGCTGGGCGGATCCATGCTGTACACCGTCAACCAGTCCCGCCTGGAAGGCTATAAGCAGGCGCATGACCGCGCCTGCTGCAAGATTGATGAGAGCCTGCTGTTTTTGGAGCTGGAAAGCGACGATCTACGCACCAGCGCTGTGGAGCTCGCGGTACAGCGTGGGGCGGACTGCATCCTGTGCATGGATGACCAGGTTGCCCTGCTGGCTTTGAGCACCCTGAGACAGCTGAACCTGCGCGTGCCGCAGGATATCCGTCTTGCCTCCCTGTATGACGACGAAGCGCTGCAGGGGTGTACGCCACAGATCACGGCGGTCTCTTTTGATGCCGAACAGCTGGGCCGCCGTACCGCACAGCAGCTGCTTTCCCTCATCCGCCACCAGCCGGTGGAAACCCGCACCCTGCTGGGGTACCAGGTGGGGTTGCGCTTATCGACCCAGACCTGAGAGAAAAGTAGGAAATTATAAATCAACTGCCCGTACACGGTATGATAAGCCGTTGTGCGGGCAGTTTTTTTCGATAAGGGTTTGAAAAAATATGATGGTTACATGCTTAAAATACTGCGATAAGGCATTGGACCGATTGTAGGGCGCGATGCACTCATCGCGCCGGAGCAGCCGGAACCCTGCTGGTTGATCATTCCCGCATCATACTGCCTGCAGCTCTTTGCCTTAAATCCCGCTTGTGTTGTGCTATTGTTGTACTATTGTTGTGGTATTCATATGAAAATATAGAAGGCGTTATCAATTCCAGGAAGAGGGCAAACCTGCCGTCAGCCTGACCCCCGGCACCGTGATCACCATCCCGGCCAACGTCAAGCACTGGCACGGTGCCAAGGCCGACAGCTGGTTCAGCCACATTGCAGTGGAAGTTCCCGGCGAAGATTGCAGCAACGAATGGTGCGAGCCCGTTACCGACGAAGAGTACGCCAAACTGAACGGATGAGCAGCCGCTAATAAAGGCAACACCGCACAATTCCCGCCTTGCGGCTTAAGCACCGCTCCGGCGGCTGC
>ERZ840057.1378-NODE-1378-length-20513-cov-27.512807_pt1 | contig 20513 bp, 13 predicted proteins | sample MGYA00519907_ERZ840057 | MGnify/ENA primary metagenome ERZ840057 (study PRJEB31850, sample SAMEA3708862) | human gut metagenome | biome: human gut; feature: human-associated habitat; material: faeces | place: China | collected 2014 ...
CCAGTAGGTACTGCCACACACAGCACAGACACGCTGACGATAATAATGATTTCCTCTTTCTGCTTCTCTGTCGGCTTTCTTTTGGTCCTGCCTTGCCTGATAGCAGCAATCCTTTGAACAGAATATCTGTCGGTTACTTGTAGGCACAAACTCTTTTTGACAGTGAGGGCATATCTTTGTCTTGACGATTTCTCCACCGGTTTCAGCGAGTTTTTTCGCCTTTCGCTTCTCTCGGTAGGCTATTTCACGCTCACGCTGTTTTGCCAAGCGTTCCATCTCGATCTGTTCTTCCTGTGCCTTTATTTCAGCAAGTTCTTCTTCTGTATAGGCAATATCGACCCGCCCGACATAGTTGAAGTAAATATCAACCTTTTGTGTCCTTGCTTTTCCCACACCCTCTGCTTCATATACCACAATCTTGTCAATGAGTTCAGCAAACATCAAATCGGAAATTTCTGTCGGCTCTTTGCACTTGCGAATTAAAGAAATGAAATGCTTAATATCAACAGCATTTACTTTTTCTTCGGCAAGTTCCTTTTCCATTACTTCAATCTTCGTTTCCAGTTCAGCCTGCTCGTCATCGTACTGCTTCATCAGTTGCTTGTACTGTCTTTCGGGCAGTAAACCCGAAACAAGATTTTCATACAAACCACGAATGAGTTTGGAAAGCTCATCGTATCGCTTCTGAAAACGGAGCAATTCCGATTTATTCTGCTTTGGCTTTTCTGTCTGCTTTTCATTCCATAAGGCTTGAAGTTCTTTTGCAAAGGCTTCTTCGTCATTCAGAACAAATCTTGATAATCGTTTTACAGCCGATAATATCAAGGTTTCAACATTATCAGCACTAATTGAATGGGCAGAGCAGGAGTTTACTTTGCTTGCATACCCACCGCAACGGTAAGAATACTGCACCGAACGGTCTTTTTTACTGTAATGCGTTTGCAGGGTCATTCTTCTTCCACAATCTGCACAGTACAGATAACCGCTTAAACGGTTGCTATGCGTACCTTTTGTGGCTGTTCTGTTTGCTCGTTTCTTTCGCTTCTGAACGCTGTCCCAAAGTTCCTGCGTGATGATAGGCTCGTGCGTATTATAAAATACATACTGTTCATCTTCATCGGTATTCTTCCTTTTGTGCAGTTTGAAATTCGTACTGACCGATTTACGCAAAACGGTATGACCGAGATATTCCTGTCTGCTTAAAATCCCTCTTATGGTTGACATTCCCCAAAGATACGGGTCTGTAAACTTTATTCCATTATACTGTTCGGGGTGATATTCCCTTGCGTGTGCCGCCGGAATTAAAACCTTTTCTTCGGTAAGCAATTCAGCGATTGCTCTCGGACTTTTTCCCTCGTTGGCAAGCAGAAAGATACGCTTTACTACCTCAGAAGCCACAGGGTCAACGACAAGCGTTTGTTTGTCGGTTGCTAATCGGTTATATCCATAAGGGATTGAACCACTGCAACGCTTCCCGTCTTTCATACGGGCGTCAAACACAGCCTTGATTTTATTGCTTGTGTCTTTGGCGTACCATTCGTTCATTATATTCAAAAATGGGGCAAAGTCATTATCAGAAGCATTATTACTGTCAATGCTGTTGTTTATTGCAAGAAAACGGACATCTTTCTGTGGGAACAGAACTTCCGTATAAAAGCCGACTTGCAGATAGTTTCGTCCTAATCGGCTCATATCCTTAACAATAATCGTTGCGACATTTCCTGCTTCTACTTCCTTAATCAACTCCTGAAAACTCGGACGATTGAAATTCACACCCGAAAAACCATCGTCAGTAAAATGACGGATATTCGTAAAGCCATTTCTTCGGGCGTAATCTTCCAAGTATTGTTTTTGGTTGGTTATTGAATTTGACTCACCATTAAGGTCATCATCTCTTGATAAACGCTCATAAAGTGCTGTAATCTTTGAAGTCCTTGACATTCTCTTAACCTCCTTTCCTTATGTAATCTGTTTAGTATTAAAAGTATTACTCCCTCTACTAATAGGAGAAAATAGGGGTACAAAGCGGAACTGTTTTTCAAGAAAATCAAAAAAATTCTTGAAGTTCCAAAACCAATTTTGATATCCTATTTTCAATTTAGGAACGCATTATTTATCGTCTTACTAAAGTATAGCCCTCCGGGGCGAGTTCGATGGCGGTGGTGGTTTCGCCAAAGGTCGATGCCCAGCAGTCGAAATGCGTCAACCCTTTCTGCTGGAGTGTGCCGTATTGCAGATAGCGCATGACCGTATACAGTTCCGACATGGAGTTGCTCACGGGAGTTCCCGTTGCAAATACCACGCCGCGCCCGCCTGTGATCTCGTCCAGATAGCGGCACTTGCCGAACATATCGCTCGATTTCTGGGCTTCCGATGTGGACAAACCAGCGACATTGCGCATTTTTGTGGTTAAAAAGAGGTTCTTATAAAAATGCGATTCGTCTACAAAAAGTCGGTCAACGCCCAACTGCTCAAAGGTGATAACATCGTCCTTTCTCGCATCGGAGCGCAGCTTTTCCAGTTTTGTTTCCAGCGTCTTACGGGTCTTTTCCATCTGCTTGATGCTGAAATTCTCGCCTGCATTGGCTTTCAGTTCTTCGATGGCGGCAAGCGTTTCATCGATCTGTTCCTGAATAATGCGTTCCTGCCGCTCATAGGAAAGCGGAATCCGCTCAAACTGGCTGTGACCGATAATGACCGCATCATAATCCCCGGTTGCAATCCGGGCGCAGAACTTTTTGCGGTTGGCCGTTTCAAAATCCTTTTTCCGCGCTACCAGCAGCTTTGCATTGGGGTATAGGTGCAGGAACTCCGAAGCCCACTGCTCCGTCAAGTGATTGGGAACGACAAATAGGCTTTTCTGACACAAGCCAAGGCGTTTTGCTTCCATTGCGGATGCCGCCATTTCAAAAGTTTTTCCTGCTCCTACCTCGTGTGCCAACAGCGTATTACCGCCATAAAGCACATGAGCAATGGCATTGCGCTGATGTTCCCGGAGGGTGATTTCCGGGTTCATACCGACAAGGTGGATGTGGGAACCATCGTATTCTCGTGGCCTGCTGCTGTTGAACAGTTCATTATACTGTTTCACCAGTGCAATGCGCCGCTGGGGGTCTTTCCAGATCCAGTTGGCAAAGGCATCCTTGATGACCTGCTGCTTCTGCTGTGCCAGCATGGTGTCCGTTTTGTTCAGGATGCGCTTCAGCTTGCCTTCTTCATCTTCGATAGCGTCATAGATGCGCACATCTTTCAGGTTGAGCGTGTCTTCCAGAATCTTGTAGGCGTTGGCGCGGGAGGTGCCGTAGGTTTCGGAGGAGATGATGTCACCTCTGCCCATGGCCGACTTGCCCTCAATGCGCCATTCTGCGGTATAGGGAGAATATCTCACTTTGACTGCATGGCGCAGATAGTAGGGAATCTGGAATGTTTCTGCCATAAACTTTTGGATAATTTCTGGAGCAAGCCATGTTGCGCCCAGCCGCACATCAATTTCAGATGCTTCAAGATCTTTCGGCTGTGCTTTTTCCAGTGCAGTGACGTTAACTGCAAACTCCGGGTTAGTTTCGGCGGCAAGCTGAGCCATGCGAAGCTTTGCCCGAACATTGCCGGACAGGTATTCGTCTGCCATTCGCCAACCTGCTTCCGGGTCGGTAGGGTCTGCGCCGGGGTCTTTGAAAATCACGCCGGACAGTTCGCTGGTGATGCGCTCATAGTCACCGGGAGTGCCGAGCAGTTCTGCCATATAGGGCAAGTCCACCCGGCCACGCTCTCCGATGGACACCGCAAGGGCTTCCGTAGGAGTGTCTACATTGGTGACAGTACATTCCGGGCGGATGGTGCGTTTGGTGAACATCGCCGCCTTGCTCTTGAGCCGCCCCTGCTCGTCCAAATTTTCCAGAGAACACAGCAGATAGTAAGAAGAATCCTGCTCAAATAATCTGCCGTTTTTGCGGTCATTCAACAAGCCATATTTGGCGGAAAAAGCATCGTAGGCAGTGTTCAGCTTTTCCTGCGTTGCTTTAATGTCGGCATCCGGGTAGTCGTTCAGCTGCTGGTCGATCAACTCATTGACGATTTGCCGCAGCTCCACCATCCCGGTCACACGGCCTTTGGCGGTGTCGGACAGCTCCACCTGTGTCATGACGGAATTTTCCCGATAATACACCTCACCATCAACCACCGTGTAAGAGAAATTCTTCACATCTGGGTCAGCCGGGAGAATGTGCCGCTCATTTTCAGCATCCGCAATATCTGGTGTTTCGACCTCGACTTCCGTGAACTGCCCCTCAATATGCTGGATGGCTTCTGCAAGCTGGTCCACCAGCACTGCGCCCTTGATGGGACGCACAGTGCATTCCTCCCGGCCATACTGGGTGCTTTCGGAAGTCAGTTCACCCAGCACCATCTCTGGATGGTCTACAAAATAGCTGTTGATGGCAAAGCCATCTTCCGTTTTGCCAAGCTGCACCCAGTCCGGCTCATGGTCGATAGGGCGGTCACGTTTTTGGAGGAAAATAATGTCGCTGACGACTTCTGTTCCTGCGTTTGCTTTGAACGCAGTGTTCGGCAGACGGATAGCACCCAGCAGATCAGCACGTTCGGCAATGTGCTTGCGGGCAGAAGAATCTTTGCTGTCCAGCGTGTAGCGACTGGTGACGAATGCCACGATGCCGCCCGGACGCACTTGGTCGATGGCCTTGGCGAAGAAATAGTTGTGGATGCTGAAACCTAATTTGTTGTACGCCTTGTCGTTTACCCGGTACTGGCCAAAAGGAACATTGCCCACTGCAAGGTCATAGAAGTCGCGGCGGTCAGTGGTTTCAAATCCGGCAACTTTAATGTTGGCATCCGGGTAGAGCTTTTGGGCGATACGGCCTGTGACACTGTCCAACTCCACACCGTATAGGCGGCTGTCCTGCATGGTGTCCGGCAGCATACCAAAAAAGTTGCCGATGCCCATGCTCGGCTCCAGAATGTTGCCGTTGCGGAACCCCATTTTCTCGACTGCATCATAGATGGCGCGGATAACGGTAGGGCTGGTGTAGTGGGCGTTCAGAACGGAACTACGGGCAGCAGCATATTCGTCCTCGGAAAGCAGACCTTTCAATTCGGAATATTCTTTTGCCCAGTTGCCCTTGTCTGGGTCAAAGACATCCGGCAGACCGCCCCAGCCGACATACTGCGAAAGAACCTGCTGTTCCTCGGCGGTGGCTCCACGATGCTCCTGCTCCAACTGGAACAGGGTGCGGATGGCTTCAACGTTCCGGGCATATTTTTGTTTTGCGCCGCCCTCGCCCAGATGATCGTCCGTGATGTGGAAGTTTCCGGCAGCTTCCGGCACAGGTTCGGCGTTCAGAGCTTTGTCTGCGGCAGCGGCATCCGGGAAAGTCTGCCATTCGCCGTTAACTTCCACAGAGGTGGGCAGCTTATCCAGTTCTTCATCGGAAAGTTCCGGCTCATCCTGCCGCAGTCCATCCTCGAACTGCTGCTTGTTCAGTACCTCATTGCTCCACGAATAGCCCTGTGCACTGGTGTCGATGCGCACATCGGTTTCGCCTACATAGCCAATAGTTCCCTCGATGGTTCGGGTTGGAAGGTCTACAACAACGGAATCACCGACATTGTAATCGGGAGTTTTTTCTGGAGCAGTATCAAGGGCTTCATCCTGCTGTTCGTACAGTTCCCGGACAACAGTCAGCGGCTCTTCCCGGAAAATCGGCATCCGGGCATCGGCCAGAGCCATATCCTGCAAGGAAACTTTGTCCTTGTCAAAATCCACGCTATCGACCCGAAATTTCCGGTCATCCATATTGATAACGGAGCCGATGGGCAGATAGTCCTCTTTGCGCAAGTGCTTGGTCTGGTGGTGAGTGCCATCCTCGTTTAACCCGGCAAGGTACACATCATTGCCCGCAGACCACAATTCTTTTGCTCTTTTTGCCCATAAGCTAGGGAGAAAGCCCGTGATTTGAACTTCACCCAGTGCAGTGTTTCTCATGAACAAAGCACTGTTGATGATTTTTGCGACCTTGGCGGCATCTTCGCCATAGAACATAAAATTGCCGCCAGCTTCAAAACCAATGAGAGTGTCCGGGTACTGCTCTTTTAATGCAGTGTATTCGGCAGCACTGGTGTCGTTCAGTTCAAGGGGAAAGTCGATGATTCTTTTTTCTTTGTCGGACAGATAGCGGTCAGACTGAATCATCAGGTCGATATACTTTTCGACCTGATTCCAGCGAAGAAGAATTTTCTGGTGGTCTGGATAGTGTTCAAACGTCAAGCCCTTGCTGTCATGGTCAAGCCAGCCGCGACTTCCATCCAGATAGGTGTGCGAGGAGCCACCGGGTCCGTTTGGAGCATATTCTTTGGCAAGAGCTTTTGCCCGGAGGTTTCGGTCAGGCTGCAACTGATAAATTTTCCATATCCGAAGTTTGCTGTTTTCAAAGTTGGAGCCTCTCCGCAGAGCATTTTCAATGTCGGCCTGTGACAAAGAGAAAGCGGAGGGCGATTTTTCGCTCTCCGCTTGGTCGATGGATTCAATTTGTTTCGCTTCGGTAGGAATGTGGGTGTCGAAGAAACTTAGCTGTAAATCAGCTCGTTCATCACCAGTTCCTCGGCCTGTGCGTTCAGGCTGTTCATGTGCTGCACCCACTCCATCTGATGCTGCTCTTTGTTCGGAGCCGGATTCTGCTCCAGCAGCTTCTGCATGGTCTGCTGTATCCGGCTCTCCGCGCTCTGCTCCACTTCCAACAGGTGCGGATGCAGAGTTCCCGACAGGAGCATCGAGTTGTACAGTACCGGGCGATGCTTCATCAGGTAAGTCCGGCGCAGTCGCCCGTACTTGCCCAATGCTTTCTCCTGCTGGGGCAGGGTCAGGTTCGGAAGCAGATAATCTCCGACTTTCGAGTAGGTCACGTTCCTGCTGTTCATATTCATATTGGCTCCTTTCTACGTTACGACGGCGAATGGTCGTCTTTACAGTTCTTTCGATGCTGCGCAGCAGCTCACGGCTGCACTCGCTGACTGCGGTGCCCAGTGCATACACAGCGGCAGGAGTGGAAAAGGAGAAGATCGCCTGAAAATCGTCCCGGTCAAAATGACCTTCCGGCTCAAAGCCGCAGCGTTCGAGAACAGCATAGGTGATGCTGATTGCGGCGGCAGATTTGAACTGGAACTCCTGTCCGGCTTCATCATACCCCATCAGGAGAGAGCCGTCAACGATGTCGAGAATGTCACCGCTGTTGTTATCCCAATAGGAATCCACCAGCTTGCCGCAAATGTCCGCGATCTGCTGGGTGATTCGTTCATGCCGGACACCGTATTCTCTGGCAAGCATTTCGGACACAGGCTGAACCAGATCAGGGCCGAGCTGCCACACCTCAGGGTCACGAGAATTGCGGCGCACCCCGGTATCGCTCACATCAAAGACATAGTGCAGACGTGGGACACTGCTGGACTGGTCTAACAGGGCGATGCCCTTGGAGCCATGCCTGACGTAGCGGTTCATGCGGTTGTTCCAGAGGTTGAAACTGGCACAGGCGGTAGCATCAGGACGCTGGGCGTAGATCATGAGCTGGTCTGCATAGCTGTATTTATACAACCGGGATGCAGTGGTCAGATAGTCCGTCCAGTTTTCCCAATACCGGGTCAGTTCCTTTGCCGTTTGCTGGGCGAGGTTCAGGTATTCTTGCGTTTTGTTTGGCATTGCGTTCCTCCCTTCATGTTTCGTGGAAAACAAAAAAGCGAGCGGCCTTTTCAGGTCACTCGCTTATGGAATCTATGGTATTTTATTCGTGTTTTGCGGCAAACTTTTCTGCCATCTCCAGCAGACGGTCAAAGGTCTGCTTTTCTTCCGGCTCCTCGATCAGCTTTGCAAGGAGCGCACGGAACACATCGGTGCTGTCCTGCCCCAGTGCGGCGGCAACTTTGTCGATGCAGTCGTGCAGCTTTTTGACAGCTTCATCGGAAGGTTTGGATTTTGCAAGCAGGTCGGACAGGTAGCTGATGAAGGGATAGGTGGAATCATCGTTTATGATCTCGTTGGTTTCCTCGATGATCTTCTGGTTATCTTCGGGGGTCATATCGCCCTTTTCTTCCCATACATCACGGGAAGAAGTGCGACCTTTTAGAAAAGTGGCAAAGAGCAGGCGGTCAAGGGGAGAGCGTTTTGTGGTGTCCATTGGCGAGCCTCACTTTCGGTTTTTGAATCTGAAACGATAAAGTAGCCTTAGTATAGCATGAATCCAATTGTGTTATCAAGACCATATTTTGAGAGTTTCAAAAACTGGAACCGTCGCAAAGTTTCGATTTTAACGTAAGGACATTCTGACGAATCTGCTCCATGACTGCCTTGAATTCATCATCGCTTTTTCCAGTAGGGTCATCCAGACCCCAATTCTCATCAAAAGGTCTGCCAATGAACGGGCAGCTGACATTGCAGCCCATGGAAATAGCGACATCCGGCTTTGGAATTGCAGAAATCAGCTTGGAATACTGTGTCTTTTCCATGTCGATGCCATATAGCTCTTTCATCAGGCGCACAGCATCCTGATTGATCTGCGGTTTGGTTTCGGTTCCAGCCGAGTAGCTTTCAAACACATCTGCGGCCAGTACCTTGCCAAAGGCTTCGGCAATCTGGCTGCGGCAGGAATTATGGACACAGATAAAGGCGATTTTGGGTTTTGACATATAGGTGTTCCTTCCCCACAAACTGGAATTTGCCGTTATCTACGCCGATGATGGTATTTCCGGCACCAACACAAAAAAACGTGAGGACTTTAACTCTTTTGTGTATAAGCTTTCAGAAAAGGAACAGCAGAAAAAACTATAAACACAGTTTTTTCTGCTGAACATGATTATCCACAATATAAAAAAATAAAAATTCGTCACTTTTTACAATGACTTATGCATACCCTTGAACAGTAACAGGCAATCGTATGGATCATTTTTTCTACATCCAGTGGTTTGGCCAGATGTGCGTTCATACCACAGTCCAGTGCATGGCGTACATCCTCTGCAAAAGCATTAGCGGTCATTGCGATGATGGGAATGGAAGAAGCATCCGTCCTGTCAAGCTTCCGGATCTGGCGTGTGGCCTCGTATCCGTCCATCAGAGGCATCATAATATCCATAAGTATCACATCAAATGTCCCCTCGGGGTGACGGGAGAAAAGTTTTACAGCTTCCCTGCCATTGGATACTGCAGTTACCACAGCACCTTCCTCTTCAAGTAGTACCTGTGCCACTTCTCTGTTTATTTCATTATCCTCTGCCAGCAGGATCTTTATGCCCTGAATGGAGTTTCGCTCAGATTCTGGCTCAGAAGAGATATCCGTTTCTTCTGCCTCTTCAAATGGCAAAGTGATCACAAAAGTACTTCCGATACCCGGAGTACTGGAAATCTCAATGGTACCACCCATCTGTTCAAATAGCGCTTTGGCAATGCTCATACCCAGTCCGGTGCCATGATATACACTTCGGGCATCCATATTCTCCTGAGTAAAGGGTTCAAAGATCTTCTCCAGATATTCTTTGCTGATGCCGATTCCCGTATCAGAGATCGTCCATCTGCAGACCAGCTTATGATCATGGGAAGGGAGAGCATGGATCTCCGTATGGATCGCCCCATTTTCTCTGTTGTATTTGATACAGTTACTGTAAATATTCATCATGGCACGACGGAGGTGCAGAGGGCTGCCGTATACAAAGGGATGTTCGTATATCTCCGGTGCGATATGAACGGTGAAATCAATGCCGTTGTTCTGTGCCTGCATATCAATCAGCATCTGTGTCTCTTTTTCATATCTGATCAGATCAAAAGGTTCATGGCTGAGTACAAGTCCGCCCTCCTCGATTTTGGACATATCCAGTACATCATTGATAAGAGAGAGCAGATGACTGGCTGAAATGAATGCTTTTTCACGATTACTTTTCAGGAATCCGATATCATTTTCGTGCTTTCTATCAATTTCCAGCAGACCAATGATTCCATTCAGCGGCGTACACATATCGTGGGACATACGGGAAAGGAAATTGGATTTCTCTGCATTAGCACGTTCGGCAGTATCAAGAGCTTCTTTGAGAAGCTTTTGGTGTCTGATTTCTGATTCCACTACATCGTCCACATTCAAAAATCCCAGAACAATGATACCGGAGTCTTCGTTTTTGATAAAGCGGAACTGATAGTAATGGATACCATCCCTGCCATTTATCCGGTAATTTCCCTTGTATTCGGACTGACCGGACAAAACACTCATTACATTACCCAGTTCCAGTGATTCTTCCAGCATTGTACGATCATCCGGATATACACGCTGCCGGATATAGTCTGAGAGGAAAAGATCATAGGGGTATGTATTGCTGTGTTTTTTGTCCGGATCAGGGACATCGTGGTCTTCCTGCTTGATCACAGAGAGAGTTTTTTCTCTGGGGTTGATCAGGTATACGTTCAGGTAGTTGCTGCTCAGTGTCTGGACAATACTTACCTGTGTCTCATAGGCTTCCTGTGTTCTGGTGACATCCTCACCGTAGAGGATTGCTTCCAGATGGTTATTGGAAGGATTGAGCAGCAGTCTTGTCACATATTTGGAAAGCCTGGTTATATTGTCATCGTAGAGACAGCGGGAAACTCTGGTGACCTCTACCTGACCGTCCTCGTAGCTTTTCATCAGGGAACTGCGGCAAAATGCGTTGATGAAATCGTTTCTGTCCTTTAATCCCGGTATAAAAACAGCAGTCTCTGCAATAAAATGGTCAATGGAAGCGTCAGCATCTATCTTATAGGCCAGGGCAGAAGTGCCTCCGACCTTCAGAATCTTATCATCTGTAAGGTCGAAATGAAAGTAGCCGGCAGCATGGGTAATGGATGCCAGAAGAGAGTGGAGCTGATTTTCATAGATTTTGCGTGCTGTCACATCATTGTCTTCACAGGCCACTGCAATTACGAAATCCCGATAGTCATCGGCGTTTCCGTTTCTGGCAATGAGCAGATAATAGTAATGGACAGTATCTGTAACAAGCCTGAAATGGAATTTGAAAGAGGCTTCCTGAGAAAGTCTTTCCAGCAGGGTTTCATAATTCAGGTGTCTGGACACATAGGAACGCTCATCCGGATGAACATATTTCTGGATGAGAAAATTAAATGACAGCTTATAGTCTGCATTATCTTTAATATCCGCAAAAGCATCAGTAAATCTGGAACGATATACGGAGATTTTCCCTGTTTCCCGGTTTACGCCATAAACAGACATGTAGTCAGAAGCAAGCAGGTTGATGGCACCCAGCAGACGGAGAGAGTTCTCACCTGTGGGAATAGACTTTGACAGGCTTTCTCCTTCGGCTACTGTGCTGAATACAAGTGCATGTCCTCTGCTACCGTCGGGCTGTACCGTCTCTACTGCATCAACTGTCTCATAAATATGACGGATCGGATCCAGGTAGGTCTTTGGCCCCTGTATCCCCAGTGCTACAGGGCAGGGCGGGCATGGGGAATCAAGCCCCATAAGTGCCTTATAGCATTTCACTCCCGGCTGGAGATTGGGGTACAGTTGTTTGGCAGTGTCGTTATAGCTTAGGATATTATAGTCTTTGTCTATGCTATAATATCCGGATGAGTGTGTGTTCATAATTTTATACTCCTGGTGTTTAGTGCTTTAAAGCATACTCTTTTTATCAAAAAAATAGCAATGACAATAGACGAATTTGTAAAAGTTGTACAGTGTTTCGGTTACTATTCACTCCGTTCTCAGTAACACGCTTAGCGACTTCCATTACTGACAGCCACCCAAGACTCGCTACTGGCGGTTGGTTAGACCTTACGGGACAGGCATTCCACCTGTTAGACTACTCGCCCTTTTCTGGGCGCACAATTCCGATTTGTTGAGATTATTATACCACAGGGCAAACCTTCTGAAAAGAGCATATGTACGCCGCCCGCAGGCGGCAAAAATCAGTTCGACGGAAATTCCAGTTCGGCAAACTCAGCATCGGTCAGCAGTTTCAACTTTTCGATAACACCCTCCGACAGCTCCCGCAGGGCGGTTTCATCCGGCATCAGGTAGCACTGCATGAGCCGCAGTTCGTGGATAAGCCCCAGCCGGGTGCCGGTGTTGTAGAGCATCATCAGCATGAGTTCCTCATGGTCAAAGTTCATGTTCAGCCCTCACTTTCCGACAGACGGTGGGATTGCACTCCGGGGCATCGCACTTTTCTTTAAGAGTTTGCAAAACCGAGGTGCGCTCCGGCTTTTTATCCAGAAAACCCGGCAACTCCTTGAAGCCGATGCTGTCCACATAATGCGCTGAAATCTTCCCATCCTGATTCAGCATGATTACATCGCTGACCGACAGGCTGTGCCCATGGTAGTCCAGAGGGCGGGCGCAGTTGAATTTCTGGTACAGTTGTTCCAACAGCTCTGCCTGCGGAACGCTGCGCTTTCCTTCCGGGAGGTTGCCCCGGTACAGGATCTCATAATTCTCAATGGACGGAGCAACGTTCTGCTTGTTCAGATAGCGCATGGCAGCAAAGCGCAGCGCAGGGTCCGCATCCTGTTGCAACTGCATGACCAGATAACAGTCGTGCCCGCTTTGCTGGAATTGCTTCATACGGTATGACTGTATCTCATTTCGGTCTGCAAGTTTCTGGGTAAACTCCTCCTGAGTGAGCGGGATGCAGTCTTTGTTCCGCAGATTGTGGCTGTACAGAATCTCGTCCCGCACCTCCTCAATCCTCAGTTCGGGCGCATCAATTTTCCCACGCTCCAACAGGCAGCAGTCGCCCTGATAGAGCGCATACTCCCACGAGCCATTATCTGCCGCCTGCACAGTGAGATAATAGTCGTATTCCAGATTCCACGCCCGGCAGTCCTGCTGCGTCAGCGGCTCCGGCTCTACAATGCCACGGCTGCGCGCCATGCGCTCTGCAAATTCACAGATGTGCTGCACCGTGGACCCGATCTTCATGTGGTAGTCATCGAGATATTCGACCTTCTCGGAACGCTGGTGCCCATCCGGGTAGGTCATCTGCACAACACCGCCGTCCGGCACCCGGAACAGCTCATTGTACTGCGGGTCGATGAAACGCACATCATTTTCCGGCAAAGAACGTGGAGCCAGATTCCTTCGCCTGCGAACCCCGGAGCGAAACTTCTCCAAGGTGGTAACGGCAACATTCTGGATCTTCCCCACAGGTTCATCCTGATGCTCAGCCAGATAGTACGCACGGGCGGTCTCGATGCGCCGCTGACTGTTGCCCAGAGCTTCCCGTGGAATCTGCCCTTCCTCCACCGGGAGCGGGCTACTTTTGTCGAAAACCTCGTACCCGACACCTTGGAGATTTTCCCGCAGATGCAGATACGTCTGCTCGTTGATCAGATATCTGCTGCCTCCAACTTCCGCCCAATTTGGGTGGAAGTTAAATCTGACCTAGCACCTTGATTTTTCAGTGCTTCCAGCTTCATTTTGTACGCAAAAGCCCGCTCACTGGGCAGGATATTTTCGCGCTGAAGGTTGGAATCCACCATCAATATCACTGCGGCATCGTCCGTCATTTCCCGGACGATAACAGGCAGCGTGTCCAGCCCGGCAAGCTCGGCTGCGTGCTGGCGGCGGTGCCCGGAGATGATTTCATAGCCGCCTTCCGGGCGGGGTCTGGCAATCAGGGGAGCCAGTACGCCGTACTGTGCCACGCTTTCCACCGTGCGCTGCATAGCCTCATCGTCTAGCACCTTGAACGGATGCTCCTTGAAGGGAAACAGCTCCTCGATGGGAATCTGCTGCACCTGCTCTCGCTGCTGCTCCTGCCGGGATTCTTCGGTGGAAAACATCTCATCGAGACCTTTCAGCGCCAAGTTTGCGTTGCTTTTCGGCATCGGCCAGCACCTCCCTCGTCAAAGATTGATAGGCCGCTGCCACCTTTCCTTTCGGGTCATGGGCAAAGATGCTCCTGCCCCCCGCGCTGATTTCCGCCGCACGGACAGAGTGCGGAATGGGCTGCTCAAACACCCGGATTTTGCTGCCGTACACCTGCCGAATCAACGCGTCGATTTCCCTGTCGTAATTGGTGCGGCTGTCCGTCATGGTCATCAGGATACCCTCGATTTTCAGCTTCGGGTTGATTTGCCGGCGCACTTTCTGAATGGTCTGCAGCAGCTGCTCCAGTCCTTTTGCCGAAAGGTACTGCGCCTGCACCGGAATCAGCGTGGTATCCGCTGCGGCCAGTGCATTGATGGCGGTATCTCCGCAGGAGATAATTATAAATTCGCACATAGTGCGTACCGCTAGCCATAGAAGCGGAGCGACTACGGTCAGCATTCCCAGAGACGGCGTACAATCCAGCAGGATATAATCGTACTCCCGCCGGGCGCTGTCCAACACCTGTTTGAGCATCTTTTCCCGGCTCATACTGTTGACAAGGGCCACTTCCAGCCCTGCCAGTTCGATGTTGGCCGGAATCAGGTCAACGCCTTCCACATGGTGCAGGATGCCTTCACCGAGCGGGATGCACTGGTCGTTCATGGCTTTTGCCATCAGGGCAGAAAGCGTAACAGGCAGTTCATCGGGCTGCTGCCAGCCCATGCTGATGGCAATGTCTGCGCAGCGGACAACTATGAATCCGCATGCAGTGCGCACAACTGGCCATAGGAGCGAAGCAACTATGGTAAGCGACCCCTGCGGGTCGGCATCCACCAGCAGCACCTTTTTGCCTTCCCGTGCAAGCCCTACGCCCAGATTTTCGCAGGTCGTGGTTTTGCCGGTTCCGCCTTTCTGATTGACGATGGCAATCGTGGTTGCTTTTTTCGACATTTTCATCACCCCCTGTTCGATAAATCATGATTGGTTTGGTTCTGGTAATAAAGCTGCATGGTCGTGGGTGCATTGTAGAGTGCAGCCATCCGTTTTTCACCGACAGTCCCATGCGGTCCAACAGGATGCCGTACAGCGTTTTGGCATCAGTGGACAGGTCCTTGAATTTTATGTCCCGGAATAAAATTTTGGGCACCCGGAAATACGAGAACATCTCGCCCGACTGCCCATAGAAATAGTCAAGCATCCTGATTTCCTCGCTTGTTCTGCCTTGTCACATCCTTGACACCTCCGTTCGTAGTATGATGAAATATGTATGACTATCGTTATTTTTCTTTGCAAAGATGGCCTGCCATGCTACAATAGCCGCATCTACGGCCACCGGACAACAGGAAAGGAGTATCTCATGGCCAAAACTGCTGACACCATTGCCATCTATTCCCGCAAGTCCCGCTATACCGGCAAGGGCGAAAGTATTGGAAATCAGATCGACCTCTGCCGCGAATATATCCGCACTCACTACGGCGATGCTGCCGCGGAACATGCCGTTGTCTTTGAGGACGAGGGCTTTTCCGGCGGCAACCTGAACCGCCCGGATTTCAAAAAGATGATGACTGCGGCCAAGGACCGGAAATTCAAGGCCATTGTGGTCTACCGTCTGGACCGCATCAGCCGCAACATCAGCGACTTTTCCAGCCTGATTGAAGAACTGGGACGGCAGGGCATCAAAACAAAAACCGGGCGTTCGTTCACCCGGTTTTCCATCAAGTCGATTTTGCAGAATCCTGTCTACCTGATTGCAGACAAGGACGCTTATCAGCATTTTGTGGACAACGAAGCAGCGTTGTTCTCCCCGGAGTCCGGAAAAAAGGCAAGCCCTCCTTCATAAATTACAGTAACCGTTTATGATACTATGGGGAGGGGTCGGCATGTTTTTATCTCTTCTGCAATTTTTTGCCACAAAGTTTCTGGTTTTGGCGCTTCATCTGGAAAGCGGCAGCTTTCCGCGGCCCCTCTCTGCCCGGGAGGAAACCGAAGCCTTTTCCGCACTGCGTGCCGGTGACCCTGCCGCACGGGAAAAACTGATCCGGCACAATCTGCGTCTGGTGGCACACATCGTAAAAAAATACTACGCCCTGCCCGGCGATCAGGACGACCTTATTTCCATCGGCACCATCGGCCTGATGAAAGCAGTGGATACTTTCGACTCTGACCGTCGGGCACGCTTTTCCACCTACGCCAGCCGATGCATTGAAAATGAGATCCGGATGCAGTTCCGCCGGAACCGCAAAACCGGCGGGACCGTCTCGCTGCAGGAAGCGCTGGAATCAGATGGTGACTCTGCGCTGACGCTGGCCGATGTGCTGCAGGACAGCTTCTGCATGGAGGACACCTGCGAAACGCAGGACGATATCCGCCGGATGCGGCAGCTGCTGGACGGCCTGCCCGCCAGGGAGCGACAGATCATTCTGCTGCGGTATGGTCTTTCCGGCCAGCCGCCGCTGACCCAGCTGGAAACTGCAAAACTGCTGGACATCAGCCGCAGCTATGTTTCCCGTCTGGAAACTCATGCGCTGGAACTTCTGCGCCAGCGGTGGGATGTTCCGGGCACAAAAACAGCGCAGAGGTGAACGGTGTGCTCACCCCTGCGCCATGCAGTCAGCTGTCCAGAATTTTCAACCGCAGTTCGTCCAATTGTTCAAAAGTATACAGTCGATTCAGCGCTTCCACCAGCTCCTTTTTGGAAAGACGCGGCGGCAGGCCCAGCGCGTTCAGAAGCTTTGCCTTGCGCTCGGCGCTGCCCGGCCTGCCGGAAATCCCCCACTCGTAGAGGTCGGTATAGGTGATCTGCCGTCCTTCCGGGCGGGCCGCTGCGGCACCCGCCTCAGCGCCAAGGGCATCCCGCAGCGCCTGTAGAACAATGGCATCGTCCACGCCCTCGACCCCCAGCAGGCCCTCCTTGCCGGGCTGCTCCTTGCGCTTTTCCTTGCCGTGGATCGCGGGCACGTAAGCCTGAACCACATTCTTTTCTCCCACCAGATTGGTGATGTAGGTGCGGATGCGGAAGCCTGCTGCGTCCGAATCCGTGAGCAGGATCAGGCCGTTTTTCTGCGCCAGCGCTTTGAACAGCTGCTGGCGCTTTTTGTCGCTGTAAATGCCAAAGCCATCCGTCAGCAGGATCATGGCATCGGTCAGATGGGAGAGCCGGGCCGCATCGTACTTGCCCTCCACAATGAGCACCCGGCCTGTATGGATCATTTCGTTTTCCTTCATCGTCCGCTCCCCGCCATTGCCAACCGGCACAGCGCTGTTTCCAGCAGGATCTGGTCATCGGTAGGCTGGCTTTTCAGGCTCTGGTCCAGTTCCAGCAGCACCTGCATACAGTTTTCGATCTGGCCCAGCGTGTAATGCGAGGCTGTTTCGGCCGACCGCTTGAGCCGGTAATCACTGCCCTTATAGCCAAAATCCTTGAATACCGTGCTGTAATTTTTCCGTTTTGCTGCCCCCAGCTTGACCCGGTACAGATCCACATAGCTGCCGATCATGGCCGCTGTAATGGCAATGGGCTCCTGCTGCAGGCGCAGCAAAGTCTGCAGCTTTTTGCAGGCACCTGTGGCGTTTTTGGCCGTGATCATGCGGATCATCTCGAACACGTCTGCTTCCAGACTGACCGTGCCCATTTCCGCCACCATCGCTGCCGTGACCGTCTGATACCCGGACAATGCACAGAGCTTGTCCACCTCATTTTCCAAAAGGAACGGATCCTCGCCGCAGCGCTCCAGCAGCGCCGCCGCTGCGCCGTCCGGCAGGGTGGTTTTCTGCTCCTTTGCGCGATCGATCATCATCATTTTCAGTTCAAAGGGCTTGGGCTTAGCCAACTCTTCGGTGTAGCCAAGCGCCTTGCACTGCGCGATCAGCTTCTGTGCGCGCTTGCCTGTTTTGAGCTTGCTGCGCTCCAGTTCAAACACGCTGCCCAGCACCACCACAGCATTTTCCAGACTGGAAAGGGTGCTGTTCAACTCTTCCAGATCCTTGTCACTGTAAGCTGCAGGGTCGATCTCCGGCAGCACCACCACACGCCGGGTGCCAAAAAATGAGATGGTGCCCGCCGCCATGATGAGCTGTTCGATCTCCGGCGCAGCTCCATCCAGAACCGTGGCATCCTCGTCGCTGTCTGCGGTCAGGATGCGGGTGATGGCCGTGACCGCCTGCCGCACCAGATACCGCTCACTGGAATAAAAATAGTAAACCGGACAGCCCTTGTCCGCCAACTGCCGGAGTTTTGTCTCGGTCGCCATGCAGGCACCTCCCTTCTCTTATGGTGTTGTTCTATTGTACCACACTCTGCCCGGATTGCAAAGCATCACTCCGTTTTCAGCCCGCCGTGCCGCCGCAGGCTGATGGATGCCGCCAGTTCTTTTCTGTTGTCCATCCAGTCATAGCTGCGCAGGGCCAGAACATTTTTATACTGCACAGCATCCGGCTTTGCAGGGGGTGCCAGCAGCCACTGCACTGTGACCTGTTTTGCCAGTTCTACAGTTCCATTGACCACGGCAAACTGCCGGTTGCCCACAGTCAGCCGCACAAGACAGCCATTCCGGGTGCGCAGCATTTCCACCAGAGCCGATGTGCACCGCAGCTTTTGTGCTGTGTTCACCGCCATTTCTGCTGCCGGAAGTGTCCGCTCTGCTTCCAGTGTACAGGCTGTTTTAGGGTTTGTGCGCAGGTCTGCCACAAGCTCCACAGTCTGCACGCCCCGCCGGGCAAGCTGGTTTTCCACTGCGTTCTGGGCAGAAGCTCCGCCCCGGAACAGCACCACAGCGGTATCGTTCTGGGTGACGACCACTGCCGGCGCGTTGGCGCTGCCTACAAGGTCGATGTGCACCACATCCCGGCTGAGAGCATTGCCCAGCCCGATGGAAACAGCTGCCGCCAGCAGGATGCATGGCCCTGCCACCCGCAGCCGTACCCGCCAGTGGAACGCCAGCCAGCCCAACAGGATCAGCACCAGACACACGATGGCTGCATAGGCCGTATCGAAGTAGATGCCCGCGCCCGGTTTTGCAGAGATCCAGACGGCCCAGCGGTCGAGCAGGCCGGTCAACGCCGCAGACGCTGCGGACAGTACACCATACAGCGGAGCAAGAGCGGGCACCAGACCGGCAAAGGCCGTGCCAAGGCCCAGCAGCATCATGGGCTGGATGAGCCACAGCACCGCCACACTGGATGCCACCGCATAAATGCTCACACTCAGCCCGCGCAGCACCAGCACCGGGAATGTGGCCACCGAAGCACAAAACGAGATGCAAATGCTTTCCGCAAGGCCCCAAAGACGTTCCGGCAGTTTGAAATACCCTGGGCACCTCACCGGATTTTTCGCGTTTTTCCAGAACTGGCGGTACCACGCATCCCGGGCGCGGCGGATGCACACACCGCCTGCCACCGTGCCCACCACCGCCGCAAACGAAAGTTCAAAGCCGATATCGCACACTGCATAGCTGTTGCCTGCGGTCATAACGATACCTGCCACCGCCAGAGAGGTAAGGGTATCCGGCGGGCCGTACAGCCACACACCCAGTGCACCGACCCAGACCGCCACTGCGGCGCGGCATACCGAGGGTGTGAAGCCGGTCACACCCATCAGCAAAAAGGCCAGCAGACTTCGGAATACCGCCCGGCGTCTGCGCCTGCGGTAGCTCTGCTCCCATTCGTAGGGCAGGAGTGTGCTGAGGATATCACCGCACAAAATGGACACATGCATTCCGCTTACCACCAGCACATGGGCAAGACCCGCGCCCCGGTAGGCGCTGCGCATGGCCGAAGACAGATAACTCCGGTCGCCGGTAGTCATGGCAGCCAGCACACCGCCGGTCTTGCCGTCCATACGGCGGCGCAGCGACGCACTGAGCCTTTGCTGCAGGCGGTGGGTGCGGGCGCGAAAGCTGCCGCTTTCGCCCAGAACTGTAAGCTCCGGCCCGTCCTCGTCCATTTCCGCCTGCAGAGCGATGCCGTCCGCATACAGGCTGACCCGGCTTCCGGATGCCGGGTCCGACAGTATAAATCTTCCCTGCACCCTTTCCCCGGCTTTGCACTCCGGCAAAGCACTGCACTCCACCCGGAAGGATGCCGCGCTGCCGTTCACTTTCTCCACATGCAAAACAGCATCCACGATACCGGGATCGTAGGAATCCGCCATGCTTTCCACCTCTGCGGTCAGCACCAGCGGACGGCCTGCATATTGCACACGGATGCGCTCCAGCCGGTTTGCCGTGTGCAGCACCGATGCCATACCCACAGCAGTACCCAGCAGGATGCAGAGCGCTGCTTTGCGGGCAGCATCAAAGATGCACAGCACCAGACAAACGGCAACAAAAAATGCCGCAAACGGCACAAAAAGTTCCGTTTGCGGCAAAAAAACGCACACTAACTCCACACCCAGCATTCCAGCACAGAAAACGCAGAGCGGGCGTCGCATTGCAGCTTAGTGGAAGAACAGGGGCAGCGGCTCCAGGAAGATGATATCCTTGCGCTCAGCTGCATCGCCCTCGGCCAGAACAGCGGCCTGGCCCACAATGGTGCACTGGGTCTGCTCAGCCAGCGCGTCCAGAGCCTTGAGCGAACCGCCAGTGGAAATGACATCGTCCACCACCAGAACGCGCTTGCCGCTCATCTTGTCCAGCTCCTTGCGGTCGATGACCAGCTTCTGCTTGC
>ERZ840057.1386-NODE-1386-length-20439-cov-7.414639_pt1 | contig 20439 bp, 19 predicted proteins | sample MGYA00519907_ERZ840057 | MGnify/ENA primary metagenome ERZ840057 (study PRJEB31850, sample SAMEA3708862) | human gut metagenome | biome: human gut; feature: human-associated habitat; material: faeces | place: China | collected 2014 ...
TCAACGTGGACTTCAAGTCCGATGACTGTTTCAAAGTTCATTAATTGTCACCTCCAAAAATCACGGGTTGTTGCTTGTGGTAATCCGTTGTTGCTTCAAAAGCAGCTGCAGCTTGATAGATCGTTTCTTCCGAATACTTAGGACCAATCAACTGTAACCCAACTGGAAGACCTTGCGCAAAACCTGCAGGAATCGAAATGCCTGGAAGACCTGCCAAGTTAACTGGAATGGTCAACAAGTCCGCCAAGTACATGGCAACAGGATCATGGTTGAGCGAATCCAAATCAAAGGCCACGCTTGGAGCTGTAGGACCAAGGATGAGATCGTAATCCGCAAAGACTTTTTCGAAGTCTTGGATAATAAGGGTACGAACTTGACCAGCTTTCTTGTAATAAGCATCGTAGTAACCAGACGACAAACTAAAGGTCCCAAGCATGATCCGGCGTTTGACTTCATCACCAAAGCCTTGGCTACGAGTGTTTACGTAGATGTCATCCAAGTTCTTGGCATCTTCCGCACGGAAACCATAACGAATGCCATCGAAACGTTGCAAGTTTGAAGAGGCTTCTGAAGAAGCAATGATGTAGTAGACAGCAACCCCGTATTTAGAATGAGGCAGGCTGACTTCTTCGACTGTTGCTCCCAATTTTTCAAAGTGCTTAGCCGCATTAAGGATGGTTTCTTTGACTTCTGGGTCAATTCCTTCCCCAAGATATTCTTTCGGAAGGGCAATCTTCATACCTTTGATGTCTTGACCAATCTTAGAAGTAAAATCGGCTACGCGTACTGGCGCTGAAGTTGAATCTTTGGTATCTTCACTGGCAATGACATTGAGCAATTGGGCATTTTCCTTAACGGTTTGTGAGAAGGTACCAATTTGGTCAAGTGAGCTACCGAAGGCAATAAGACCGAAACGTGAAACAGTTCCATAGGTTGGCTTGAGTCCAACAATCCCATTAAAGGCAGCCGGTTGGCGGATGGAACCACCAGTGTCTGAACCAAGAGACAAACGGACTTGACCTGAAGCTACAGCTGCTGCCGAACCACTAGATGATCCACCAGGAACCTTGCTGTGGTCCCAAGCATTCTTGGTTGGTCCATAGTAAGAAGTCTCACCAGATCCACCCATGGCAAATTCATCCATGTTGGTCTTCCCGATGACAATCATATCTTTGGCTTTGGCATTGGCAACAGCTGTCGCATCAAAGATTGGCTCGTAGTTATAGAGCATTTTTGAAGCCGCAGTGGTCAAGATGCCATCTGTTGAGATATTGTCTTTGACAGCGAGTGGAATCCCTGACAAGAGGTTATCTGCATCAATTCCCTTTTCATCAATGGCCTTGGCTTGCGCAAGAGCCACTTCTTCTGCCACTGTCACAAAGGCATTGACTGCTTCTTCACGCGCCTTGATATCGTCAAGCGTCGCTTGTGTCAATTCCGTTGCTGAAATTTCCTTAGAGACAAGGAGGTCGTGCAACTCTTCAATGGTTTTATTGTTGAATGACATTAGGCATCTCCTCCATCTTCTAGGATAGCTGGTACCTTGATGTAGTAGTTATCTTTTTCAGGTACATTTTTAAACAAGCGGTCACGGTCAGTCCCTTTTTCAGCAACATCCGGACGCAATACGGTCTTGCGGTCAGCCATGGTCGTTGTTGGGGCAACACCTGTTGTGTCCACTTCTTCCAACAATTCCACCATGTCGACAATTTTAGACAAGGTTGTCGCAAACTCAGCTGTCTCTTCTGGAGAGAATTTCAATTTTGAAAGATTGGCAACGTGGGTTACCTCTTCTTGCGTAATTTTCATCTTGCTTCCTTTCGTGAAATGATGATTTTTCAATACCTTCTATTTTACCATAATTTAGCCTATTTTGCTTGGAGGATAAAAAAACTGTAGTAACTTTTTTGTCACTACAGTTTACAGAGATAGAGCTTTTTCAAAACACTTATCGTATGGCTATCAAGAGCTTTCTCCAAGCCTCTAGAATTTCAGGTTTCAAATACTGTTTGGCCAACTCATATGAGGCTTGGTGCATAGACTCAAGATCACTCTCTAAGGCAAATACAATTTTATCCGCCATCTGAGAAACAAGCAGGTCCTCATCCATAGTCTCGCTATAAGTAACCAGATAGCCATTCTCACCATCTTTGATGAAGGTTGGATTGCCGTAACGGGCATCAAAACCAACCAGGGCTAAACCTGCTCCTACCGCTTCCATCAGAGTCAAACCAAAGGTCTCCCACTGAGAGGTAGTGACATAAACTTCATACTGTGGGTAGACATCACGTAAATCCGCATGACCTCTAAGTTGGATGAAGTCACCTGCCCCGAGAGTATCAATCAAATCTTGTAGATTCTCTTGCTCCCCACCTTTACCGTAGATGTCAAAGCGAAGGTTAGGCTCTTTTTGATGGGCAAGGGCAACGGCTCTTATAGCCAAATCCAAGCGTTTACGTGGGTCCAATCGCGAAGCAGTCATCAAACTAAGAGGCTTCCTCTGCTCCTCTGGAAAACTAAGTTTATCCAAATGTCCCACTGCTAGGGCATAAATAGCGGCGTCTGTGACACCTTGCTTTTGCAGAGTATTTTCTAAAACAGCCTTTTGTGCCTCAGTAGCTGTGATAAAGAAGTCAAAGCGTTGGGCGTACTTAAAGATGTAATAATACTCATAGTAGAGGTCCCCATTTTCAAACTCATGCTCTGAATGAAAAACAAAGCCTAGCTGTGCAGGTGAATCCAGTTCATAAATCGGTCGCATAAATTCCATCAAGGAAGCCCTATCTAGCAACAAGGTATCCTCAGCTGTCAAAGGAAGCCTTGCTAGAAAACGACGCATGACCTCTGTCTTGGTCACTAAAATCTCAGTACCCAGCCTATATAACCAACTGGCTCCTTGCTTGAGTTCTTCAAAGGCAATGCGACCATCTTTATTATGATAACTTCTCCTGATGATGATGCCTTTTTCAAAGTATTCTGTGACTAACTTACTTGTCCCATACCACTCACGCTTCAACAGCATACCATTAACGTGGTAGTCTACATACCGCACACTACCTTTTTGGTAGGGATCCATCTTGAAGACTAAAGAAGTACCATCAGAACAGGTATAAACAGAGTCTATTTCGCTTTGGCTCTTCAAATCTAGACGTGTCAACTTAAATTTTTGCTGCAAGGCCCCCACTGTCAAAGATGGGATATGACTGTCTTGATCTGTAAAGCTAAGATAGGCATGGAGGAGTTCCTCGTAGCGATGCCCCAAAGAAAGATAATAATCTAATTTATAGGGTTGCGGCCAGGTCGTAAAGACAAACTTAGCAGGCTCATTTAATTCACGTAGCATCAAAGCTCTAGACGCCTGGGCCACATCCACACCATTAGGCTCATAACCCACCAATAGGTTAAAGGTGTAAATCGTCATCTTTTTCCCCCTCCAATCTAGTAAAGAAAGCTAAGATTTCTTCCCTCTCGGCGAGTTTCAAAACCTCTTTCTGACTTTCAAGAGCCTTAGGGTAAAACTCTGCTTGCTGTATGAGTTGTCTGAATCCCTGCTCTAGTTCCTCTAAGGAAGTATAGACCGTTGGTAAGTCCTTATAGTAGGGACGATGAACCGTTGATTCTAAGCCAAAAAGCAACTGCTCATTTTCAATCGCATCCAAAGTTACATCAGACACTTCACTTCCATAATTCAAGTCTAAATAAATGAAACAATTCCTAAGTAGCTCTTGATATTTCTCCTGACGAATCCCTGGGTAAAGATGGACATTGCCCTTATCTTCAAGACAAGTCAATTTGGGTCCCATGCTAGTTTGGGCTCCGATGTGAAAGTCAATATCCGGAAAAGCATCAACCAAGTCAGCTAAACCCTCAATATTTTCAGAAGCAGTCATCACCATGGCTTGAGGCACAAAAGTCTGAGAACCTTCTTGTTCCACACCAGCTAAATAAATCACTCCTGACTTACGTTCCTCTTGTGGATAATAATTAGTAACCAAAACATGATTCACTTGATTTTGAATAAACTCAAGACCATCATGAGTGTCGGAGCAATAAACCAGACGATCAGCATTCAAAGTCTGCAAAATCGGGATTAGATTGAAATCCATACAGATGATAGCTTCGTCTGACTTTAGGATTTGATTCAAAACAACCTTAGTTAATTCTTCCCTACCCGAGAAAATCCTATCTCTTCCTTCAGATCCCTGATCAATCAAGTACCCATCTTGAATATAGTGAAGCAAGACCTCTTCTTGATTACGATTAAAGTAAATATCCATAATGCCTTGTCCCTGATCATCAAGAAGACGCTGTTTGGTACGCCAGCCATAGCAATTATAGTCGTCTATCGCAACAACTTTTTCCCCTTGTTCAAACCATTGGACTTGTTTGACCGTACGTTCCTTTAGATTGTCACGAAAAATGACACTGGCACGACGGTCTTGACCATCAAAAATGTAGGTCGTAATCCCCAAAGTCCACAATTCCCAATATAGAGGAACGGACAAATCGTTAAAAAAGAGTGGTTTCCCTTGATAGTCTTCTTCAGATGAGTAAATAAATGATGATGCTAAACTAATAGTAGCTTTATCTACATCTGTTTCAAAATTAGTGTAAAACACACGCGACTGAATACCAAAGGAGTCTAGTGATCTTCTCAGTTTTTCCGTTGCCTGACTGGGTTCTTGTGCAATAATGAGCATAGTTATCCTTTCTGACTAATCCAAGCTATAAATAGCTTAACCCTCGACCTTTATTGCTCCAAAAATCTCAAGTTAACCTGCGCCGTCTTATAGGTCTCAGTATCTTGAAGATTAGCTTCTTCCATCTTTTCAATCGCCCGTTTTAGACGCGTCTTATAAATATAACGGTGCCAAGTCAAATCATAGCCCAACATACCTAGTAAAGCTAGTTTTTCATTCTTGGCTTCCATCTCATCTAAGACACGCTTCTCTGTCCAGACCTGCGACAGCGTATCCTTACGACCCACTCGGTACCAGTAGATACATTTCTCAGTATGAACCACACGATTGGCCTTTAATAAGAGTTTGTACATAAGGAAGTTATCTTCGACATTCTTACCAATAGGAAAACGAAGATCCTCGAATAAGGAAATCTTGTAGAGTTTCATCATGGCACATGCCCAAGCCATATCTCGTGTCTCTTGAATGGCATCCTGATCTATGATGTCTCTTCCTTCATAGAGGGTTTCAGAAAAATCGTTCTCCGTCACCTTAATCAAAAACTTACTTGTACTCTCATTGAACAAGTTATAGTTGGCAATAGAAACATCTGCTTCATACTTTTTAAGCTGAGTGTATAAGGTCTCCACATAATCCTCTGTTACCCAGTCATCTGGGTCTACAAAAGTGATGTAATCACCTGTGGCTAGGTCAATCCCTGTATTTCGGGCTGCAGATAAGCCCCCATTTACCTGTCGCACATAGCGAATACACGAATCTCTCTTGAAAAATTCCTTGCAAATCTCCTCTGAATTATCAGGAGAGCCATCATTGACAAGAATGATTTCAAGGTTTGGATAAGTCTGATTTACTATCGTTTCCAAACACTGCTTCAGGTAAGCTTCCACATTATAAATGGGAATCACAATACTAACTACTTCTTTATTTTCCATGGTCTATCTCTCAATCGTATCTATATAGTCTCGAACTACCTCTACCATTTGGTCTACTTGGTCATTCTTGAACACTTGATTTTTTCCAGTGTGGTCATGATTGGTCCCTTCAAAAGAGAAAATTGGAAGACCCAACTGATGAATCGTTTCTGTGATATGATCAACCTCGTCAAATGGGTTGATATCCAAATAAAAATCTATTTTTTCCAAAACCTTTCGACTGGTCAATGGATCAAAGGATGGATAGAGAATAAGGTTTGGATACTGCTCCAATTTCACCAAATTAAACCCGAAATGAGAATGAGCCAAAACATGAAAAGCTACATCTGGAAGAGCCTGCAGCAAATGTTCCAATTCAAAGATGTCTGCCGTATTAGTATAAATAGCCGTATGGTAAGGAAAATCACCGACCATATCACTAAAGCTAAGCTTTAAGGATGGCTTTCTCAATAAGATGTCTTCCCAAGATAGGGCATAATAAAACCACCAAATATCTCTGAAACGATTGAAACGCTTAGAGGTCCAAGGTTTATTGTGGGAAGTATAATGAATAACCGCTGGTACCCCTTTAAAAGCATCATACCATTCCAAATCTCCATAACCATACTGGTCCTTATCAGAACCCACTTGGAGATTATAGGTCCATGGGAGTTGATACCAAGCATCCTTGAAATAAAGATTCATGATTCCTTGATCCCCATAAACATTTTGATGATGCTCTTTTGTCAAGTCAAAAAGAGACTCTGTCACCTTGTGTTGTCGCCACCAATCGGTATCAATAACCATCAAGCCAGCGTTAAAACCATCTGTCGTCGTCGGACGGTCCACCACCGCTCCAATACCAAATCCACCAAGATCCACTTCAAAAAGTGGTGACAAATCCTGCGTAAAAATCATATCGCAATCCAAATAGAGAACACGATTTTCTTGAACAAACTCAGGAATTGCATAACGGAAAAAAGTCGCATAATGAATATGCGTACTTGGAAGCGAAAATTGTTTAAAGCTTTCGGCAGACACACGACAATTGAGAATTTCAGAATCAATAGCCTCTAAACGACGATTCATCAGCGTAAACCATTCTGTTGGTAAATTCTCATTTAGCACATAAATTTTCCACTGTCCCTGATGTGCACACAGGGATTTAAGAGCCACCTCTAACTTTTCCATATAGGATAGCTCAGCTACAAATACGACTGATTTTTTACCCATGTTTTCTCCCTCTCAAACTCTAATAAGAATATCATTTTTTAGAAAACATTACAATTTCTACCCCTTACAAAAAAGCCAACCCTAAGGCTGACTTCAATCGGAGATCAATTTTATTTTCGTGCTCGCTAAACGCGTAAAATAGAATCCAAACTAGCACATGGCTTAAAACACTGGACACCTCTCGACTCGTAGATGGCACCGTTAGATGCTCAAATGTCCTATTCTACAGAGGCACCGTTACTTGCGATAACTTCTTTGTACCAGTTAAATGATTTCTTCTTAGAGCGTTTAAGGCTACCATTACCATCATTGTCACGGTCCACATAGATGAAGCCATAACGTTTCTTCATTTCACCAGTTCCGGCAGAAACAAGGTCGATACAACCCCATGTTGTATAGCCCCAAAGCTCTACACCATCTTCATTGATAGCATCACGCATGGCCTTGATGTGGGCTGCCAAGTAGCCGATACGATAATCATCTTCAACATAGCCATTTTCATCTGGTGTATCCACAGCACCGAGACCATTTTCAACAATAAACATCGGTTTTTGGTAACGATCCCAAATGGCGTTAAGGGTAATACGAAGACCTAGTGGGTCAATTTGCCAACCCCATTCTGAAGCTTCCAAATATGGATTTTTAATAGAGGCAAAGATATTTCCGGCGGTCTTTTCATTAACTTCTGGATCACCTGAAGCCACACGACTTGCATAGTAAGAGAAAGAAATAAAATCAACAGCATGCTCTTTAAGAAGGGCCAAATCTTCTTCAGTCATCTCAATCTCAATGCCATCACGTTCCCACTGTTTCTTAGCATAATTTGGATACTCTCCACGAGCTTGAACATCAATAAAGAAATAACTACTACGGTCTTCTTGCATGGCTGCCCAGTAGTCGCGTGGGTGGGCTGTATTTGGATAATACTGACCTGCTGCCAACATACAACCAACCTTATTTTCAGGGTCAATCTCATGGGCCAACTTCGTCGCCATAGCTGAAGCTACCAACTCATGGTGAGCTGCTTGGTATTTAAACTGTTCCTCATTCTCACCCTCTTCAAAGCAGAGTCCTGCTCCCATAAATGGTGCATGGAGAATCATATTAATTTCATTGAAAGTGAGCCAGTACTTAACCAAGCCTTTAAAGCGTGTGAAAAGGGTACGGCAAAGATTTTCATAGAAACCAAGCATCTTACGATTACGCCATCCCCCATACTCTGTAATCAAGTGCATGGGACAATCAAAGTGTGTGATTGTCACCAAAGGCTCAATGCCATACTTGTGACATTCTTTGAAGAGGTCCTCGTAAAAGGCAAGCCCAGCTTCATTTGGCTCAGCCTCATCACCCTTAGGAAAAATACGTGACCAAGCAATAGAAAGACGATAAGTCTTAAAGCCCATTTCACCAAAGAGAGCAATATCTTCCTTGTAACGATGGTACATATCGATACTTTCCTTGGCTGGATAAAAATAGCCATCCTCAAAATCAAACATCTTACGACGTCCAGTGATAATAGAAAGGCGATCCTCACCAATTGGCACCACGTCAACGTTGGCTAAACCACGTCCATCAGCATCATAGGCACCCTCACATTGGTTGGCTGCTGTCGCTCCACCCCACAAAAATCCATCAGGAAAAGTCATTTTTTTAGTCATTGTTCTACCTCTTTATGATTCAAGAATATTTCAGTAATAGTATATACTACTCTGAAATCGTTTTCTTATAGTAAACTACGAAAAACTGATACTATCCTATGATTTTAGACAAAAAACGAGAGTAGGATGTATTCCCACTCTCTATTATAAATCTTCTTACTCCACAATGGTTGCTCCAAGAACATTTTTAAAATGCCCAATAGCAAAGTCATGAGCTTCAGGCGTCAAGGAGGCTGTTGCACTTGCTACAACCTCGATATCATAACCTAAATTATAGGCATCAATGGCTGTATGTAGGACACAAATATCTGTTAAAACTCCTGTCAAAACAACTGTCGTCACACGACGCTCACGCAAACGAATATCTAAATCCGTTCCCGAAAAGGCTGAATAGTGTCGCTTATCCATCCAAAAGACACGATTATCATCCTTAATAGCATCATATACACCAGCTAACTTACCATAAAGTTCTCGCCCAGACGTCCCTGCAATATTGTGCAGTGGAAAGAGCTTGGTTTCAGGATGGAAGGTATCTCCTTCATCATGTCGGTCCATAGCAACGAAGATATAGTCCCCATTGTCATAGGCTTCTTGAGTTACCTGAGCAATGCGATCTTCAATGGCTTGGGCAGGCTTTCCAGCCGTCAACTTCCCATCATCTGCCACAAAATCATAAGAGTAATCAATTGATATCAATGCCTTTGTCATAATACTTTCTCCTTTAAAAAAAGTGGGGCAGGCTCCTCCTACCTCACTTTCTTTCAGTATTCTTCTTATTCGTATTCTTTCAATTTATCGTAGATACCTTCGTTAAGGACTTTAAGATAAGTCCCTTTCATACCGAGTGAACGGCTCTCAATAATACCAGCTGATTCCAACTTACGAAGGGCATTAACGATAACTGAACGTGTAATTCCAATACGGTCAGCGATAACAGACGCTGTCAAGCGACCTTCCAAACCGTCCAACTCATTCAAGATAGCTGAAACTGCCTTGATTTCTGAGTAAGACAAGGTATTAATAGCCATGTTAATAGCTGTTTGTTTACGAATTGTTTCTTCCAAGTTCTCTGTTTGAAGGTTCAACAACTGCAAACCAACAACCGTAGAGGCAATCTCAACCAAGATAAGATCTTCATCCACAAAATCATGGTCGTTACGCCAAATGATGAAAGAACCAAGACGCATACCACCACCATAGATAGGTGCAATTGTAGTCAAACCATCTGGGAAGTCATCTTTTGACTCCACAGGGAAAATGGTCAAGTCACTGTCAATACCAATGTTTTCTTGAGTGTCATAAACACGGCTGATACCACGTGTGTATTCTTCTGGAAGTTGTTTAGCTTCAAAAAACTCTTCTACACGATCATTGTTGGTTTTGTACTTCATGGCAAAACCAAGGAGAGCACCACCACCATTAACGATAGCAGCGTTACAATCAATGATATCCGCCAATTGAGCAGCCATGTTGTTGTATGGAAGATCTCCTTCCAAGCTATCTACTGAGCGTTGCAAGATAGATGTAATTTTACGTGTTTTAGCCAGCAAATTTGCCATATTTATTGTCTTCACTTTCTATTGTAATCATAATAATATCAAGCCTTGTACTAATCTTCTGCGTCAAGACCTACTAGCCCTATCATTATAGCACACTTAACCTAGAAATTGCAAACAATTGTCTGAAAATTATTTATTATTCTACTATTCATTATATTAAGTATATTATGGTATTTTTAGGAAAAACGTCCGGATTTTGCTCAAATACATCCCCTTTTTAGAGACAATAAAAACTGGACAAGCCTTTTTGTCCAGTTTTTTAAGAAATTAACGCTTGTAATATGACAAGACTCGTTCGATTTTGTTACCGAGATCAGCCAACTCTTCCACACGAGGAAGGTAGACAATACGGAAGTGATCTGGTTCATTCCAGTTAAAGCCTTTACCTGGAACTAGGAGAACCTTCTCCTTCTTCAAGAGACGAAGACAGAATTCTTCATCATCTTCAATATCATACATGTTACGGTCAATCTTAGGGAAGATGTAAAGCCCTGCATCTGGCTTAACAGCTGATAGTCCTGGAATAGCGTTTACGGTATTCGTGATAAACTCACGTTGTTCATAGATACGCCCGCCAGGAATCAAGAGCTCATCCACAGATTGGTAGCCACCAAGTGAAGTCTGAATAACGTGCTGAGAGAGCACGTTGGCACAGAGACGCATGTTGGCCAACATATTAAGCCCTTCAATATAGCCTTTGACATTCTTTTTAGGTCCAGAGAGAACCATCCAACCTACACGGAAACCACAGATACGGTGAGACTTAGAAAGACCATTCATAGACACACAGAAAACATCTGGTGCAAGACTAGCAATCGCAGTATGCTTTTTACCATCCATAACCAAGCGGTCATAAATCTCATCCGCAAAGATAATCAAATCATTTTGTCGAGCAATATCCACAATCTGTTCAAGGACATCCTTAGGATAGAGTGAACCTGTAGGATTATTAGGATTGATGACTACAATTGCCTTAGTATTTGACGTAATCTTTGATTTGATATCATCAATATCTGGATACCAGTTAGATTTTTCATCACAAACATAGTGTACGGCATTACCGCCTGCTAGACTGACGCAGGCTGTCCAAAGAGGATAGTCAGGCATTGGGACCAAGACCTCATCTCCATCATCAAGCAAGGCCTGCATAGACATGGAAATCATTTCTGAGACACCATTACCAATATAAATATCATCAATATCTACATTTGGGAATCCCTTTAGCTGGCAATACTGCATAATCGCCTTACGAGCTGAGAAAATCCCTTTACTATCCGAATACCCTTCACTGTTACGAACATTCATAATTAAATCACGAATGACTTCATCCGGTGCTGTAAAGCCAAATTCCGCAGGATTTCCCGTATTAAGACGAAGAATCTTTTCACCTTTAGCAATCATACGGTTGGCTTCATCCAAAACTGGTCCACGAATATCATAGGCAACGTGTTCCAACTTTGATGATTTATCAAATGTTTTCATAAGTTAATCCTTTCAAAAGATACTAAAAGTAGATACATCTAGCAGAAAATAAGAAAATTCAACACCTGATGGGGATTTCCACTTTTATTGACACCAACTTTAGGCTTGGCCACTTGGTATCATTTCTGAAGACTTGTCTTCCTCTTTTTTAATTATCATGTTTCTTACGAAGCTAATAACAGATTGTATTATACCTCTTTTTCATGCAATCTTCAATTTTTAGATAATACTGAAATCTTCACATTACTACGGACATCCTAAAGTAAGCAGTCAAAAAAAGATTTCAGAAAATCCATAACAACGCTTTCATTTTTTAAATTAAAGGAGTATAATAAAGCTAAAGATAGGAGGTAGAGCTTATGTCTCAACAATATGAACGTATTATGGTAGCTATCGACGGTTCTTACGAATCAGAACTGGCCTTTATTAAAGGTGTGCACGTTGCAAAACGTAATAATGCTCAGTTACTATTGGTACACGTTATCGATACACGCGCCCTTCAAAGCGTTGCGACTTTCGACTCTTACATCTATGAAAAACTAGAAGACGAAGCTAAAGCTGTTTTGGCTGACTTTGAACGCCAAGCCAGAGAAGCTGGTTTAACCAAGATTCGCAAAGTTATTGAGTTCGGTAATCCTAAGAGCCTCTTGGCTGTTGATATCCCTGATAAGGAAAATGTTGACCTTATTATGGTTGGTGCCACAGGTCTCAATACTTTTGAACGCTTGCTTATTGGTTCATCTTCTGAATACATTCTCCGTCACGCAAAAGTTGACTTGCTCATTGTTCGTGACTCTGAAAAAACACTTTAGTCACCTCTCACAAGCACCTCTGGTGCTTTTCTCATATGAAAAAGAACCGAGATCCTAAATCTCAGTTCTTTTTTTGTTCTATTTTTCAGACTTTGCTGATTCAGACATCACTTCTGACTCTGAAGTTGACTGGCTTTCTTCGGCCAAGTCTTCACTAGCAGATTGACTTGAGGCACCTGCTTGCTCCAAAGCAAGACTAGTTGAAAGGCTCTCACGCTCTGCTTCCTGACTAAGGCTAGCTTCAACAATCATGAGTTCCTTTTGACGTTCTGTTTCACGAAGATATTCACGTTCTTCAAGTTCTTCCTGACGACGTCTTTCCTGCTCACGTCTTTGAGCTTTTTGACGCTCACGCTTAGCATGACGTTTTTGCGTCTCATCAATCAAGACCTTAGTGTTGTCTTTAATATGCATCCACTTAATAAGACGAACCAAGAGTCTCCATAAGAAGACAATAATTGACTCTGCAAAAAGAAGAATCTCAACCAGAATAACTCCCAACAAGCTCCAAGCCATGAAGAGTGTAATCAATAACTGTGTGAAAATCTTCTTCAAGTCACCCAAATGATTATTGTGAATATTAAGGGTTTCAAGGAAAAGATCTAAAATCCCTTGCAAGAGGTGTGATTTAACAGATTTGTCTCCCTCTAGGCTCAAGTCCGTCTGGACTTCTGCCGGAGTAACAACTGTCAAGTCCCCATCTTGGTAGACATCAATACGATCTCCTAATTTTATATCAAAATCAAAAAGCGTGCGATCTATTTTCTTAAGTCGCCCGTCAGGATGACTGAGATAAACAAAGTCATCATCAAATTTTAAAATACGAAACATAATTTACCTGCTCTTTATTGCTCCCTAAATAATAGCAAAGTTAAAAAGCTCTTGTCAAGAGCTTCTTTTTCAATCCAAGGTTTTAACACCGATACGATTTTTATACTCTTGATACGTTTCAGTGTGCATGAGAGCTTTGGCATTTTTAACCCGATCTGCCGTTGGTGGTTTGACCCCTTCCAAAGGATATGGAATACCGAGCTCACGCCATTTGAACTCACCCATTGTATGATAGGGAAGAATTTCAAATTTATCGACATTTTTCAAGGTTTTTACAAACTCACCAAGCTTAACCAAGTGTTCGTCAAAGTCTGTCAAACCAGGTACCAAAACATGGCGAATCCAGACTGGAACTTGTTTATCAGACAGATATTGAGCAAATTCCAAAATATTCTTATTAGGTTGACGGGTCACAAACTTGTGTTGTTCGGGGTCAATCTCTTTGATGTCAAGTAGGACCAAGTCAGTCACAGCCAAAAGTTTGTCAACAACTTCATGATACTCAGGAGTATTGCGGTAAGCAAACCCACAAGTATCAAGCGTACAGTGAATCCCTAGCTTCTTAGCCTCTGTAAAGAGGGCAGTGACAAAATCAATCTGAAGCATGGCCTCACCACCTGATACAGTGATACCACCATGCTCACCCCAGAAATGACGGAAACGAAGAGCCTCATCTAAGACATCTTCAACTGTACGTTCAACAGCCTTATTTGACTCCATAGCCCAAGTATCTGGGTTATGACAATATTGGCAACGCATCTTACAGCCTTGCATGAAAACAATAAAACGGATACCAGGACCATCTACGGATCCAAAACTTTCGGTTGAATGAACAAGTCCAGTCACCTGACTGTAATCAATTTCTGCCATGGCAGCCTCCTTGAAAACGCTTTTTACATGTTTTTATTATACCTCTTTTATCAGAAACATGCTCCATATCTGCCTGAATTCAGGCAAAGGTTATACTATAATACATCTGAAATTAAGGAATATCTATACTATACCAGAAGAAAAACAAAAAAACTGGAAAAATCCAGTCTTTTATCATCTATATTACTAGGCACGTTTCTTAAGCCCCAAAAAGGCTGCAGCAGCAAGGAAGAATGTTCCTGCCATTGTCAAGATTACTGTTGATGCTTCACCAGTCTTAGGAAGTGTAACTTCCTTACCTTTAGCATCTTTACCAGTCAATGTACCGTCAGCGTTCACTTTGAATCCTACTGTTTCAGGAGCAACAACACTTGTTGTACCATCAGTGTTAGCGATAACAATTTGGCTATTTTGTGTAGACACAATTGTTTGGCCAGCTGCAGTGATAACTGGAGCTGTCGGTGTTACAGTAACAACAGGTTGTCCATTAACATTCACCGCTGGAGTTTCAGAGTTTTGAGGTGCTTCGCTTGTCCCTTTATCAGTTGCTGAAGCTGGGTCTTCTGGCTTATCGACTGGTTTCTCAGTTGGTTTATCAGCTGGTTTTGTAGATGAATCAGCTGTTGGAGCCGGTGTCGCAGGTGTTTCTGGAGTTGCTGGTGTTGTTGGTTCAGCTGGTACTTCAGGAACTGTAGGTGTTGGTGTTGTTGGCGTTGCCGCACCTGTGTTTGAATCATTGCTACGAGCCAAGTCTCCATCACTTGGGGCTGTTGAAGGACCAGTTACTGCACGATCTGTCGTTGGTTGTGTAAGAACAGCATCATTTGTCGCAATACCATCGTCCGCAAAAGAAGTTACTGGTACAAAAGCTCCTAGGGTAAGGGTGAGTAAAAGCAAGCTACTATATATAGATTTTTTAGAAGCCATCAAGATTCTCCTTTTTTTCATTTATCAGTTAATTTATATTCTACCATAAAAAAGTAATAAAAGACTGTTTTAATTAAAATCTTATTTATTTTTATTCTAAATCTATCAATACGCTGAAAAATGTTAGATTATCTTCAAAATTATGGTTGTTTTCCTGACAAAGTCCGGCAGTTTTGATAGGTAAAAAAGGCTTTATGACGTGTTTTATAGACGTTTTCTAATCTTATTATTTTGATAAGCTGATATTCCAAGATAGATAAGAAAAAGCACTTTCACTCATAATGAGAGAAAGTGCCTAATTAGTAAATAGTCGCTTTTAAGTTCCAATATTTTCTAATAAAAACATGTAGAAAACTATTCTTCTGCCTCTTCTGGAGCTGCCGTGATGATTACCTTAAGTTTGGTTACACGACCATCCTTAACCTTATCATTGATAAATTCGAGGTGTTTGTCCTTGTTGATAACTGCATAGTGTTCCTTGACTTCTTGAGTTGGAATGGCTCCCACACCAGTCAAATAATAACCTGCGATAGTATCAACGTCATCACTCTCAAGTTCTGTATCAAAATGTTCATTGAAGTCGTTAAGAGTCATAGCTCCCTCGACAATATAGGTATTCTCACCAATTTCACGAACTTCCACACTAGATTTATCTGTTTCGTCGTCAATCTCACCAACGATTTCTTCCAAAAGGTCCTCGAAGGTAACAAGACCAGCAACGCCACCGTATTCATCAAGCAAGATAGCCATCTGATTATTGGTGTTACGAAAGGCTGCCAAGAGATCATCTACGAAGATAGTCTCAGGAACAAAGAGTGGTTCATTCATGATTCGACGAAGTTTGATATTTTCAAAACCAAGTTCAAAACCTGCTTTTAGAAGGTTTTTAGTATGAATGACACCGATAATCTTATCCTTGTCATCTTCGTAAACAGGAATACGAGAGAAACTTTCCTTGAGAATAGCTTGGATATTTTCTTGAGTGTTGTCTTCAATATCAATCATGAAGGCATCTGTACGAGGAACCATAACCTCACGCGCCATCAATTCATCAAGAGAGAATACCCCTTGGAGCATTTCAATTTCTTCAGCCTCAAGTGTATCCTCACTCTTAGTCAACATGTACTCAATCTCATCACGTGTCATCTGTTCATCTGCATCATCAAAGGTCACAGGTGTCAAACGAGACAAAAGATTGGTTGACGCCGAAAGAATCCAAACAAAGGGACTAACAATCTTACCTGTAACAATAATGACAGGTGCCGAGTAGATGGCTAGATTTTCCTTGAGATTCATAGCGATACGTTTTGGATAAAGTTCCCCAAAAACGATAGAGATATAGGTCAAGACAACCAAAGAAATCATGCTACCCGCTGTCTTAGCCCAAGCCGCATGACCAAACCAAGTTGCTATCACTGCACCTAGTGACGCAGAGAGACTGGCCCCCTGTAAGAGGCTAATAAAGGTAATACCAACTTGGATAGTTGATAGGAAGTTGTTTGGATTTTCAAGAACCTTGAGTAGGCGAATAAATTTCTTATCACCTTCTTCTGCCTTTTGCTCTACACGTGAGCGGTTAAGTGATACGAGAGCCATCTCAGATGCTGAGAAAAAGGCTGTAAGCAAGGTTAAAATTAGTAGTAAAATAGATTGAAATAATAAGGACTGACCACTCGAGTCTTCCATTTTTTCTTCTCCTCTAAAAAAAATTCTGACTTTTATTATACCATAATTTCCCAATAAAGGTGTCTATTTTATGCTATAATTAGAGTAATTCATCATCAAAGGAGAGACTTATGTCACTTATACGATTAGAAAATGTCAGTTTGGCCCGCCAAGGAAAAACACTTTTGTCTGGCCTTAACTGGACAGTTGAAAAAAGTCAAACTTGGGCTATCCTGGGACTTAACGGTGCTGGAAAATCAACCCTCTTGCGTTTGTTGACAGCTGAATTTTTCCCTTCTGAAGGGAAGGCTGAGATACTTGGCTACACCTTTGGTAATGGAGACATCACAGGTCTTCGCCAACACATCGGTATCGTCAGTTCCTTTATCACTGAGCGTCTGCCTCAACATATGACTGCTGAAAAAATCGTCCTTACAGGTAAATACAAGAGTTCAATCCTCTACAAAGCCTATGGAGACAAAGAGCTACAAGAAGCCAAGGATATGCTGACTTCACTTGGTGCTGGAGATTTGATTGGTCGTAAATACCGTGGTCTCTCTCAGGGAGAAAAGCAAATCTGTTTGATTGCTCGTAGTCTGATGGAAGATCCCGATATCATTATCCTTGACGAAGCAACTGTTGGCTTGGACCTCTTTGCCCGCGAAAAGCTCTTACGTCAGATTGACCGTATCACTTCACTTCCACATGCTCCACTGGTTCTTTACGTCACCCACCACGCTGAAGAAATCACTGAAAAAATGGACCACATTCTCCTACTCCGTCAAGGAAAAATTGTGGCACAAGGACCAAAAAATGATATCATCACACCGGAAGTTTTAGCTGACTTCTACCAAAATCCTGTTCAAATTATTCCAATTGATGACCATCGTTTTTACATTAACCCTCTTCTATAAAAATTGCTCAAAGAAACAAGTCTCCTAGACATTATCTGGGGGACTTGTTCTTTTATCACTACTCCTCTTTTATTTTCGATACACCATACAAAATTAAGGCTGGAACGATAAGTTGTTCTATAGAACCATATGAAACAATGAATAGCCCAGCAACTACATATAGACGGTTTTTGTTATCGGTGCTTATAGCTCTTGGAAGCATCATAGTAGGAATAATAATTAATGGAGTCATCATAATGAAGTACATAAACCAACCAATACCTGCTAAGGGATTAGATTCGTCTATAGGATAGTAAATGACAGAAGTTAAATTAACAACTAAATCCCTAAGCGCTAAAATAAAAGCGGTCCAAAGCCATATTGAATCAGGGGCTAGATTTGATTGCTTTTGATTAGTTGTATAATCATGATTTTTATGTTCTGGGTTATCCGCATAATCATAAATCTTACGTTCTTCAACTACTGGTTTAGTCATTTTCTCCACCAACAGATCATCTTCTCTAACCTCAAATCCATACTTCTGCTGCCATTTTTCAACGAGTGTGGAAGTATTGCCGTTTGTGCGATAGACAAGATAAGATGAAACTACTAGGAGAAAAAGAGAGACATCAGTAATGATATGGTCAACCAAGAAACCATAAACCAGCTCAAGCAAACTAACGACTGTGATAAGGATTGAAGAGATTCTTAATTTCTTTTGGTTTATTTCAGTCATTAATGTAAGAAACAAAAATATACTTGCACACTCTAGTACAGGATACAGTATGTAAAAAATACCACTAATATCTTTTGTAGTAATCTTTACGTAATGTGTAGCCCATAATACCGCAATCATTCCTAGACCAATGAGGGGAACAGAGGACTGCCAAGCTGACGGGCTTTTAAAGGAGGTTAAAAGAGTTGGGAGTTCTGTCTTCTTCATCATAATGACGAGCCAAATTAGGCAAATAACAGTTAAAACTGGTGAAACCAACCAGGGTTTAAAAATGGAAGCCGGTACTATAAAATAGGTAACTAGCTGACAAATATGGAAGGCAAACACAGCTAAGATGCCCTCAACTTTCCGCTTGTCCTTCATAAGCTAAGCCTAAAAACAAACCAGACTAAAAAGAGTTGCTGTGGAAATTGAGAACTTAGCAAGGATACAGAATTGAGCGTCTCATACTCAAAATGGAAACCATAAGACTTAAGCATAGATAGAGCCAACAATACTTCAAAAAAGATAAGTATATAAAAGCAAATTTTTCTAGACATACAACTACCCCCGCCTTTCATTTAATCTTAGAGAATATCTTTCAATACCATTATACTCTTTTTATGTAAGCGTTTTATCCTTGTGGTGAAATATTTTCTCTTTTCTTTACTTGATTACAAAACGCTCCTTTTTTGACCGAATAGATTCTAGAATTAACCACATAGACATAGAATGTTGTCCGCGACGTAGCCTTTTGATAACTTAGTAGGTGTTAAAACAAAATATCTTTCAGACATAGAAAACGAGGTAAAAAAATGACTAAAGTAATAGGTTTTGGATTAATTGCTACAGCTGTAACAGTTATCACTTACAGTATTCTCGACTTCCCCAAAATGGAGATATCCCTTTGGCCACTATTTCCAGTTGTTCTATTTGCTTTCTTTTCAATAGAAAATCTTATCAAAAAAGATTATAAATCTAGCCTCATGAGTACTTTGATTGGTTTAATGATTGCTAATGCAATCTATGACATACTCCCTATCTCAAATGGTATTCTGATTGTAGCAGGAATCCTAACATGCCTAGGACTAGGCTTTCTTTTTCCAAACCATGAGACGGAAAAAAAGAGACATTAAAAAAAAGCCAAGGAAATTTGGCTTTTTTGTGTTATAAATTCTTTGCTTAAGCTCGACCTCGAGCAAGATTAATCATATCATAGGTTAAAGTATTGCTAGTTTCTTTAAGAGAGTAATCCTCCAAAGTATTGACTTCCTTACGAAGCTGCTTGGCATAACGGCTAGAGATCAGTTCGGCCTGCTCATACTCGTTAATAACCTTGCGTTCCAAATAATAACCACGCAACATTTCATCGATATTGTCTGGATTGAGGTGGGTGATAACCCGCTCTACAAAGGCTCCTGATTGGATGATTTCAGCTTCCTGAAGACGACTACGTTTCATATAAGACAAGAGGTCTGAGTGGTAGACACCTTCCAAGTTACTTAAGGCTTCCAAAATTTGCTCCGTATTTGTCAAATATACCTCAGCTATATGGTCACGATTCTCCTCTGTCAAACGAGTAACACGCAGAATTTCATCATGATCAAGGCTAAACCTAAAGGTTAAAACCAAGTGTAAGAGTCGACGAAGGCCACGCACAAAGACAACGAAGGCATAAGAAAGACTAGAAACAAAGCCACGGTTGATACGACGCTCCAACCCCTTGATATAACGTTGATAAAGGTTATATTCGAGTTCAGAAATCTTGCCCTTCTTGTAGGCATATTCCAGACCTTCACTCTCGATTTCCATAATCATGACACGGATATTAGCCAACTCTTCTTTGACATTATTGGATTCCTACTCCAAGATTAGATTTTCCAAGCGTTGGTTATAATTGTCAATAGTCGCATAGATAGCCCCTTGATGTTTAGACTGCTTGAGGTCCTTCTCTAGCTCTCCAACCACATCATTGAGAATGGCAATCTGCATATAATGGTTGGTCGTGTGAGCTGGTCCAGTGGCTAACTTAGGTAGGACTAAGATACCAGTTAAGAAACTCAATAAGGTCACACCCGCTACTGTAAAGAGCAAGAGACTATGTTCCAGAGCAGTCATATTGGCAACCGGAAGCAAAAGGATGGTTGCAATCGAAACTGTTCCTTTGACACCAGAAAAGGTTA
>ERZ840057.1392-NODE-1392-length-20402-cov-42.071804_pt1 | contig 20402 bp, 18 predicted proteins | sample MGYA00519907_ERZ840057 | MGnify/ENA primary metagenome ERZ840057 (study PRJEB31850, sample SAMEA3708862) | human gut metagenome | biome: human gut; feature: human-associated habitat; material: faeces | place: China | collected 2014 ...
GCTTCAAGGGGGAACTGCGCTGGGATGCATCGAAACCGGACGGCACGCTGCGCAAGCTGACCGACGTGAGCAAGCTGCACAGCCTGGGCTGGCACCACAAAGTGGAGATAGACGAAGGTATTCACCGCTTGTATGAATGGTACCTGAAGGGTATCTGCATCAATCACCAGACGGTGTAACCGGAAAGGAAAATTTTAAATGATAAACCTCTGTGGCTTACAGCTATGGGGGTTTGTCTTTTTTTAGAAGAATGAATAAAACATTCTCAATTTATTTACGTATCTTTGTATGAAAGAAATAATGGGTTTATATGGAAATAGGGATATTAAACATATTGGACAAAAAAGATATAAATGCTGAACGCATTGTGTTACAAGTAAGAGAAGATTGTAATAGCTGGCCATTTATTCTTTTCTGCAATAGTTCCAACGATGAAGGTAACAGAAAATCCTTTATCTTCCCTAACATGCAGATTCATAAAGGCGATATGATTACAATATATTCCAAAAAAGGTACAGACCAGAGACAAAAAATATCCAATGGAAATATAAACTATATTTTATACTGGAAAGAGGATTGTTCGATATGGGAGAAAAACACGACTGCACTATTGGTCAAGATAGAAGATTTTACATACAAAAATTTATAGGATGAATTTTCTCTTTTGGAATATAAATAGGAAAAATACAAATTCCTTATTTGAAAAAATAAGCATTCTGATACAGAATGAACATTTTGATATTTGTATGTTTGCCGAACTTAAGCAGGAAGATTCAGCAACACTATTGCGTTTCATTAATTCCAGAAACGATAATTCTTATAGGATTGTTCAATGCCTGGTATGGAAGAAAATCGTTGTTATAAGTAAAAATAATATCGACATAAGTGCATACGATGAAAGTGGTAAAAGAATTGGTGCTTTTAAGATAAAAAGTGATGTTCTTGAAACAGAAGTTCTATTATTTCCTATCCACTTTTATGACAAAATAAACTATGACTCTATAGAGCAAAATGAACGGATAGAAAAAATCAAGAAATTCATAGATGATACTGAAAGCAGACTTGGAGTGAGTGATTTTTCTATAGTATGCGGAGATTTCAACCTAAATCCTTTTGAAACTCCAATGATAAAAACCAAAGGAATGCATGCCGTCATGGAAAAAAACATAGCCAGACAGGGTGAAAGAACTGTAGATGGAGATACTTATAAGTTCTTTTATAACCCCATGTGGGGATTCTATGGCGACAATGGCAAAGGAAAGGTCTCTGGAACTTATTTCCTGAAAAGATCATTGAATGCGGAATTATTCTGGCATCTGCTTGATCAGGTGCTTATCAGAAAAGGACTCATTGATCGTTTTGAAGACTCTCAACTGGATATAATAACAACCATAAATGGAAATAGCCTATTAAAGAGGGACGGAACTATTAACAAAGAAGATTATTCAGATCATCTGCCACTCAAATTTTGTATAAACATCTAAAAATATATACCATGTGTAAAAGTTTATGGCCTGACATCACAACTGAAAGGGAGGAGACTCCTAAGGATATTCTACAACAGCAAGCAGATTTCCTGTCAGAAAAAACCGGCGGTAAAATCATTGGAAATATAGAGATTTCCGATGGCAGTAACTTTGAGACTGAAAGAGATTTAAGGAGTTTGATAAAACGGACAGAGCAAGACCTTTGTTATCAACTCTATATTACTGCCAATCATATGGGAGGGGTTCGCTTTTTATTGCTTAGCATGTTACAAAATCCCATTGAAGTCTTCCCATGTCATCTGAAAGATGAGGTTAATGAAAAGGAATATAAAAATATAGAGGATATGGACGGTTTCACTTCTGCATTGAAAGAAATTCTTCAAAGCCCCAAGATAACCATATTGTTATCAAACTTGATGTAACCACCATACTTGAAAACGCTGTCATTCATTAATATAGATAAAGGAACAACTATGAAAAAACTGTTGTCGCTGCCACCGAATCTGGTGGAGTGTTTTCACGATATCATGCACGCGGACCGCAAGGAATGGTTCTGCACATCGGACCCGGTGGGAAGGAAACTGGGTTCAGGGGGCGGTACGGCCTGGCTGCTGAATGCCTGCCGGGAGGAAGAGGATAAGAATGCCGCACTGGGCGACTGGCTGGCACGGGAGAAGCGTATCCTGCTGCATGCCGGAGGGCAGAGCCGCCGTTTGCCGGGCTATGCGCCGTCGGGCAAGGTACTGACGCCGATTCCGGTATTCCGATGGGCACGGGGACAGAAGCTTACACAGGACTTGCTCTCGCTGCAGCTGCCGCTGTATGAGGAAATCATGGAGCGGGCGCCGGAGGGAGTGCACACGCTGATTGCGAGCGGCGACGTATACATCCGGGCAACGGAACCGTTGCAGGAGATTCCGGATGTAGATGTGGTGTGCTACGGATTGTGGGTGGACCCGGAACTGGCGAAGAACCACGGGGTGTTCGTGTCGTCGCGGAAGGAACCGGAGAAGCTGGACTTCATGCTGCAGAAGCCGAGCGTGGAGGAAATGGCGGGGCTGATGCAGGATTACCTGTTCCTGATGGACATCGGTATCTGGCTGCTGAGTGACCGCGCCATCGAGCTGATGGTGAAACGCTCGACCGGCAAGGACGGGGGCGTGAAGTTCTACGACATGTATTCGGAGTTCGGACTGGCACTGGGGGCGCATCCGCGCATCGTGGATGAGGAGCTGAACAGCCTGAAGGTGGCTATCCTGCCCCTGCCGGGCGGTGAGTTCCACCACTACGGTACGAGCCGGGAGATGATTTCGTCGACGCTGGCGGTACAGAACTGTGTGACGGACCAGCGGGCGATTATGCACCACAAGGTGAAGCCGCATCCGGCGGTATTCGTGCAGAATGCGGAGATGGAGTTCCCGCTGACGGCCGGCAACGCGGAGGTGTGGGTGGAAAACAGCCACGTGGGCAGGAACTGGAAGCTGCACAGCCGGAACATCATCACGGGGGTGCCGCGCAACGACTGGGCGCTGAACGTGCCCGAAGGGGTGTGCATCGACGTGGTGCCGATGGGTGAACGGGAGTTTGCCGCGCGTCCGTACGGTTTTAACGATAAATTCAAGGGAAGCCTGAAGGAGGCTTCGACTACATACCTGGGCCGTCCGGTGACGGAATGGCTGGCGGAAAGAGGTCTGACGGCGGACGAAATCCGGGGCTGTGAGGACTTGCAGGGGGCAGCGATTTTCCCGGTGACGGACTCGATAGAGGACTTGGGCACGGTGCTGCAATGGATGACGGACGGCGGACAGGGTGAAGCCGGACGGGCTATCTGGATGAAGGCACGCAAGGTGTCGGCCGACGAGATTTCGGCGTATGCCAACCTGCGACGGCTGTTCGCCCAGCGGGAGGTGTTCCGCAAGGAGAACTGGAGCCTGCTGGCCAGGAACCAGGAACGGAGCGTGTTCTATCAGATAGACTTGCAGGAGGCGGCCGGGGCGTATGCCAAAGGGGGCATCGCCTTGCCGGAGGAACTGCCGGAGGGGTCTCCCCTGCTGAAGCGGATCAGCGACGCGATGTTCCGCGCGAAGGTGTGCGAACTGGAGGGCAAACCGGAGGCGAAGGAACTGGAGGCACGGGCGTTCGGCCTGATGCGAGAGGGACTGACCGGCACGATGGATTACCGTCAGCAGCCGAAGTTGTCGGTGTATGCCGACCAGATTGTGTGGGGACGCAGCCCGGTGCGCATCGACATTGCAGGGGGATGGACGGATACCCCACCCTACAGCCTGATGGAGGGCGGAAATGTGGTGAACCTGGCCATTGAACTGAACGGACAGCCGCCGCTGCAGGTGTATGTGAAGCCGTCGAAGGAGTACCGCATTACGCTGCGCTCGATTGACCTGGGAGCCATGGAGGTGGTTTCCACGTACGAGGAGTTGCAGGATTACCGCAAGGTGGGCTCGCCGTTCTCCATTCCGAAAGCGGCACTGGTGCTGGCGGGGTTCCATCCGGATTTCTCCACAGAACGGTTTGCTTCGCTGGAGGCACAACTGAAGGCGTTCGGCACGGGTATCGAAGTGACGTTGCTGTCGGCCATTCCGGCGGGTTCGGGTCTGGGTACCAGCTCCATTCTGGCAGCTACGGTGTTAGGGGCGCTGAATGATTTCTGCGGCCTGAACTGGGACAAACAGGGCATCGGCAGCCGTACGCTGGTGCTGGAACAGTTGCTCACCACAGGGGGCGGCTGGCAGGATCAGTACGGAGGTGTGCTGCACGGGGTGAAGCTGTTACAGACGCAGCCGGGATGGCACCAGGAGCCGAAGGTGCGCTGGCTGCCGGACTACCTGTTCACGAGCGACGAGTACCGCAAGTGTCACCTGCTGTATTACACGGGCATCACGCGCACGGCCAAGGGTATTCTGGCAGAGATTGTGAAGGGAATGTTCCTAAACTCAAACCGTCACCTACATTTGCTGGAGCAGATGAAGGGCCATGCCATGGACATGTACGACGCCATCCTGCGGAATGACTTTGAGGAGACGGGACGACTCATACGGAAGACGTGGATGCAGAACCAGCGGCTGGATGAGGGTACGAACCCGCCAGCCGTGCAGGCACTGACGGAACGAATTGACGACTTGTGTCTGGGATACAAGTTACCGGGTGCCGGTGGGGGCGGTTACCTGTACATGGTGGCCAAAGATCCGGATGCGGCAGTGCGCATCCGCCAGATTCTGACGGAGAACCGGGCGAACGACCGGGCACGCTTCGTGGAGATGCACTTGTCGAACAAGGGACTGGAAATCAGCAGGAGCTGACGGAACTGGCTGCTGCCACAAGAAACTGAATATTGAATATATAACATTATTAAATAGAACTGACATCATGAAACAATTAAATATCGCCGTAGCCGGAACAGGGTACGTGGGTTTATCAATAGCGACTCTGCTGGCACAGCATCACCGGGTAACGGCCGTGGATGTGATTCCGGAGAAGGTGGAGAAAATCAATAACCGCATCAGCCCGATTCAGGATGAATACATCGAGAAGTATCTGGCGGAGAAGGAACTCGACCTGACGGCTACGCTGGACGGGGCTTCGGCTTATAAAAACGCGGACTTTGTGGTCATCGCGGCTCCTACGAACTATGATCCGGTGAAGAATTACTTTGATACTTCGCACGTGGAGGAGGTAATCGACCTGGTGCTGGAGGTGAATCCGGATGCGGTGATGGTAATCAAGAGTACCATCCCGGTGGGATATTGCCGCAGCCTGTACGTGAAGTATGCGGAGAAGTTCCGCAGCGTTCCTGCCCTGGCGGGTAAAAAATTCAACCTGCTGTTTTCGCCGGAGTTCCTGCGCGAGAGCAAGGCACTGTATGACAACCTCTACCCCAGCCGCATCATTGTGGGCTATCCGAAGCTGATTGACGGACGAAAAGAGGAGAATGAGGCCATTAAGGCCATTGCAGGGGCAGACCTGAAGGAGAAGGCGCAGGAGTTTGCGGCACTGCTGCAGGAAGGGGCACTGAAACCGGACGTGGACACGCTGTTCATGGGACTGAAGGAGGCGGAAGCGGTGAAGCTGTTTGCCAATACTTACCTGGCTCTGCGCGTGAGCTACTTCAATGAGCTGGATACGTATGCGGAAGTGAAGGGACTGGATACGCAGGCGATTATTCAGGGTATCTGTCTGGACCCGCGCATCGGTACGCACTATAACAATCCGTCATTCGGATACGGAGGATACTGTCTGCCGAAGGATACGAAGCAGTTGCTGGCCAACTATGCGGACGTACCGGAGAACCTGATTCATGCGATTGTGGAGAGCAACCGTACGCGCAAGGACTTCATCGCCGACCAGGTGCTGAAGAAGGCGGGATATTATGATTATTACAACCGGGGGGACTTCAGTCCGGAAGCTGAAAAGCAGTGTGTAATCGGGGTGTACCGCCTGACCATGAAATCGAACAGCGACAATTTCCGTCAGAGCTCGATTCAGGGGGTAATGAAGCGTATCAAGGCGAAAGGGGCTACGGTAATTATTTACGAACCGACACTGGAAGACGGTACGACGTTCTTCGGCTCAAGAGTGGTGAACGACCTGGAGGCATTCAAACAGCAGGCGGATGCCATCATTGCCAACCGTTACGACACGTGTCTGGACGACGTGAAGGACAAGGTGTACACACGGGATATTTTCAGAAGGGATTAGTTACAATTAATAAAGTGAAAATTAAAAACGAGAGGGTGTCTACCGTTATTAATTTTTCATTTTTCATTATTCATTATGAAAAGATATTGTCAGACACTGGAGCTCTATGACGATAAGGAGCTGATTGAAGCATACGTGGCGGAACATGCACACGTGTGGGAGGAAGTGAAAGCGGGTATCCGCGAAGTAGGTATCACGGACATGCAGATTTATATCGACGGGAACCGCCTGTTCATGATTATGGACACGACGGATGAATTTGACATGGAACGGGACTATGCACGCCTGGCTACCCTGCCCCGACAGGCGGAATGGGAGGCACACATGGCGAAGTTCCAGAAGGCTGCACCGGGGGCAACCTCGCAGGAGAAATGGAAATTGATGAAACGGATTTTTAAGTTGTAGCATGTAGTAAAATATAATCTATTTGTCATATTTTCAGGTCAAAAAGTACAATTAAAGGGGTAAACGCAAAATTTTCAGACTGAAAACGTGCGATTTACCTCTTTCTTTTCTACCTTTGTAGAAATTATTTTTACTGAATGTTTGCGAACATGAGTTTATTGAAATCATTGTTATTTATGGCCCTGGCAATTCCTGCTGCGGCTCAAGAAAAACCACAAGAGTTCCACTATCGGGTAGAAGCTACTGCCACTGCATCGACGGGGACGTATGCCCCGCTCTGGCTGACGGCGAACCGGTTTGGAATGGAGAGTGAAAAGCCGAACAGCGGATACCTGAGGGCGGGAATAGAATGGAACAAGAAATTGAACAGAGGATGGCGTATTGATGCCGGACTGGATCTGGCAGGAGGCGTGAAACAGACGTCGGACTTCTGGATTCAGCAGGCGTATGCGGACTTCTCATGGAAAATGTTGACACTCAGCATAGGAAGTAAGGAAAGAATGGGATTCCCGCTGGAAAAGAACTGTGAACTGACCAGCGGATGGATGGCGGAAGGACCGAACATGCGGCCGATTCCGCAAATCAGAGGGGAAATCAAAAACTATCTGGCCATACCGGGCACACGGAACTGGCTGGCTTTCAAAGGGCATCTGGCTTACGGAATGTTTACAGACGGTAACTGGCAGGAGGATTTCACTGCTGCCAACCAGCTATTCGTCAAAAAGGTGATGTATCACAGCAAGTCGCTGATGTTCCGCCTGGGAAACAAGGAGAAGCTGCCCCTGGAATTTGAATTCGGCCTGTATATGGCCACACAGTTCGGAGGCGACCAGTACAAGAAACTGGCCAACGGGGAATCGGAACAGACCATTGACATGCCCGACGGACTGAAAGCGTACTGGCATGCCTTGTTCCCTACTGCCGGAGGAGAGGATACACCGGAAGGGGAACAGGTGAACGTGGAAGGAAACATGCTGGGAAGCTGGAACTTCGCACTGAATTATTACTTCGGCGACTGGAAGGTTAGGGCTACGCTGGATCATTATTTCGAAGATCACTCGCAGATGTTCTGGGAATACGGACGCTGGAAGGACGGACAACTGGGAATCGAGCTGTATCTGCCTAAAAACAAGTGGGTATCGGCCGTGTTATGGGAAGGTATCAGCACGAAGGATGCGTCGGGACCGATTCTGTATGACGGTTTCTGGGGCTCTTTCTCGGACTTGCAGATGAGCGGTGGGGATGATTATTATAACCACTATATCTATCAGGCATGGCAGCACTACGGACAGGGCATCGGCAATCCGCTGCTGGCAGGACCGATTTATAACGAAGATGGAGAAATCCGCTTCAAGAGTAACCGAATGAAGGCGCAGCATGTGGGCCTGTCCGGAAATCCGACGGAGGAATGGAAATGGAGAATCATGGCTTCGTATGCCCGTCACTGGGGCTCGTATGCTCACCCGCTGGACAAGATGCGGAAGCAGTTCAGCAGCATGGCCGAGGTGACTTATATGCCGCAATGGACTAAAGGATGGAGCCTGACCGCCACACTGGGCGTGGACCGGGGAAATTACCTGGGAAACAGCACGGGAGGCATGATTACACTTAGAAAAACAGGAGGACTGGGAAGATGAGAAAATGGATATATATGCTCGTTGCGGCTGCCGGACTGCTTGCTGGTGCAGCCGGATGCAAAAAGGCACCGATAAACAGTGACGTGGAAGGACTTTGGGTGCTGGAACGATTCACCGTGGCGGAAACGGGGGAAACCGTGGAATGTGAAAGATTGTACTACAGCATTACCCGCATGGTGACGGAGGTGGCCGAGAAAGACGGCTCAAAAGGATATGGGGCTTACATAGGACGTACGGAATACCGCAACGGGGAAACACAGCTTGTGGTAAAAGATTTTAAAGTGAGAAAATCTACTGGTGACAACGGACAGGATGCTCCAGTAGAAAAGCTGAAACACTTCGGTATCGGGAATCAACAGGAAACCGTTTTCGATATCGAATACTGCAACGGAAAGAAAATGACCTTACAATCGGACTATGCCCGACTGGAACTGACAAAATTCTAAGTAAGGGAGAGAATTTTAGCTAAAAATTTGGAAGGAAAGAGGAAATATCATTAATTTACGAATTGTAGTCTTAAATTATTCAAATCGTATGAAAACAAAGTATGACACATACAACAGATGGGCCAGCCTTTTTGTCGTAACTTGCGAAACGCTGATCACAGGGGGATTGTTTTATGCATTGTTCTTGGCCACGGAGGATACGCCATGGCACAAAATCCTTAAAGCTCCACACCTGCAGGTGATTCTGACCGTGATGCTCTGCTATTTTGTTTCGGCCATGCAGATTGGTGTGGTACTTTACCGCCGAAAAGTATATGCTTACCAGATTATAGGACGAGTATTAAGAAGTACGATTTTCTTTGGGGTACTGTCGGGAGTAGTACTTGAACTGGGAGATTTTATGGATGCCTGGTCATACTTCTACCTCACATTCCTAGGGCTGCTCTTTGTATGTCTGGCTATCTTCCGTACCACCATGAGATGGGGACTAAAAAGATACCGTTCTAGAGGAGGAAATGTACGTTATGTAGTGCTGGTGGGTAGTTCGGAAAACAACCGGGAACTGTATTATGAACTGACAACCCAGGATTGGATGGGCTTCAAGGTGAAGGGATATTTCGACTTCCAGCCTAATCCGGAGTTTCCACAGGAATGTCCGTATCTGGGACAGCCTCAGGAAGTGGAAGATTATCTGGAAAAGAACGGAAATACGCATTATCTGTACTGCTGTCTGCCTTCAAAGGAGCATGTGATTATCCGTTCGCTGATTAATTACTGCGAGAACCATCTGGTGCATTTCTATAGTGTGCCGAATATTTATAACTACCTGCACAACCGCGTGTACTTCAACATGCTGGGTAATGTGCCTTTCCTGAGCCTGCGACCGGACCCGCTGAGCAAGACCGGAAACAAGATTCTGAAACGGACGTTCGACATCGTGTTCTCACTGCTGTTCTTGTGTACACTCTTCCCTATCATTCTGGTAATCGTGACCATTGTGACGAAAATAACCATGCCGGGCCCTGTGTTCTTCAAGCAGAAACGAAACGGACTGAACGACAAGGAGTTTTATTGTTACAAGTTCCGTAGTATGAAGGTGAACGCACAGGCCGACACACTGCAGGCGACCAAGGATGACCCGCGCAAGACACGCTGGGGAAACATCATGCGTAAGACGAACATCGATGAACTGCCGCAGTTTATCAACGTGCTGCTGGGTGACATGAGTATCGTAGGACCACGCCCGCACATGCTGAAGCATACGGAGGAATATTCAAAACTGATCAACAAGTACATGGTGCGGCATTTCGTGAAGCCGGGTATTACAGGCTGGAGCCAGGTGACGGGCTTCCGTGGGGAAACCAAGGAACTGAAGGACATGGAAGGCCGCGTGCGCGGAGATATCTGGTACATTGAACACTGGAGCTTCGGACTGGACTTGTTCATTATCTACAAGACCGTGGCCAATGCCCTGCACGGTGAAAAGAATGCATATTAGGTATAGTCACTACTAAAAAAAAGAAGCTGTTTCACGCACGGAACATTCCGGCAGTGAAACAGCTTCTTTTATTTTAGCTCTTTTCCGAAAGGGATTATTCTACGTAAAGCACCAGTCCCTTGAGGTATTCGCCTTCCGGATGGTAGATGTTGACCGGATGGTCGCCCGGCTGGGTGAGCTGGTGAAGGATGCGCACGCTGCGTCCGCTCTGTGCAGCGGCAGTAAACACGGCGTTACGGAAGTCCTGCTTGTTCACCACCTGCGAACAGGAGAAGGTGAAGAGGATGCCGCCCGGACGTATCTTTTCGAAGGCCTTGGCATTGAGTTTGGTGTAACCGCGAAGGGCATTGCGCAGGGCATCGCGATGCTTGGCAAAGGCCGGCGGGTCGAGGATAATCAGGTCGTACTGGTCGCCCATGCGGTCGAGGAACTTGAAGGCATCTTCCGCAAAAGCCTGGTGACGGGTATCGCCGGGGAAGTTGAGGGATACGTTCTCGTTGGTCAGGTCGATGGCTTTGGCTGAGCTGTCTACCGAGTGAACGAGGTTGGCTCCTCCCCTCATGGCATAGAACGAGAAGCCGCCGGTGTAGCAGAACATATTGAGCACGTTACGGCCCTTGGCATAGCGTTCCAGCAGGGCACGGTTCTCACGCTGGTCGACGAAGAAACCGGTCTTCTGTCCCTTAAGCCAGTCTACGTGGAACTTCAGTCCGTTCTCCATGGCCACGTTCTCCGGACTTCCGCCTTTGAGGAAGCCGTTTTCGGTAGCCAGCAGGTCGGCCTTGAAGGGCAGTGTGGTTTCTGATTTATAATAGATGTGCTGGATGACGTCGCCCATCACTTCTTCGAGGGCTTCGGCCACCGCCATACGGTCGAGGTGCATGCCGGCAGAGTGTGCCTGCATCACGGCAGTATGGTCGTACACGTCGATAATCAGTCCGGGCAAGTTATCGCCCTCGCCGTGTACCAGACGGTAAGTATTGTTCTGAGGATTGCCCAGCACGCCCAAGGCACAGCGGAGGTCTTTAGCCACCTGCAGGCGGCGTACCCAGAACGCATGGTCGATGGGTTCCTGACGGAAGGAAAGCACACGCACGGCGATGCTTCCAATCTGGAAATGTCCGCAGGCAATGAATTCTTTCTTGGAGGTGTAGACATCTACTACTTCACCTTCTTCCGGCTCTCCTTCCACGCGGGCAATGGCGCCGGAAAAGACCCAGGGATGAAAACGCTTGAGCGATTCTTCCTTTCCGGGTTTGAGAAATACTTTCTTATAGCTCATTTGTATGGTTTAAGTGATTAATCTTCGAGAATGTGTTCAGGGGCTTCCGTGCGTATCACGCGATACTTACCCGAAAGGCGAAGCTCTTCCAGGTACTGGTAGATGCGTACGCAGGCCCAGGCATCGGTGGCGGCATAGAGCTGCTGTGCCTCGGTCAGGGTGTCGGCCTCCCAGTTGGACAGGCGCTGGCTCTTGGAAATCTTTTCCTGAAAAAGGAGGGCATAGATTTTCTGGAGGCTCTTTTCTTCGATGCCGAAAGAGGCTACGTAGTCCTGCAGTTCCACCCAGTTGCCCATGCGCGGGTCTTTCTGGTTGCGGCGGCGGAGCATGGCGAAATCGTCTTTCAGCGACAGGCCGATCTTGAGCACGTTGTTCTGAAGGAATTCTTCCAGAAAGTCCGGCAGTCCGAGGTGATTCAGACGGAACAGGAAGCAGGTGTCGTAAGTAGAGACCTGCAAGAGGGCCACCTTGTTGACGGCTCCCTTCCGGAAAGAAGGACGTGTTTCAGTGTCCACTCCCACCAGTACATGGGTATTGAGGTAATCAATGGCCTTGCGGGCCTCGGCCTCGGTGTAGATTACGAATATGCGACCGGGGAAAGAGACTTTGGGTAACTCCGCAACGATTTTCTTATCTATTTTACTCTGTAGTTCTACCATTCAGTTTACGGGTTTAGGGTTATTCGTCGTCGCCCATGTCAAGGCCTTCGTAGAGTTCTTCTTCGGTGCAGTTGTCTTCGTAGAGTGCGGAATCTTCCTCTTCCTGGCTGCCGTGTGCCAGCTGGCGGTACTTCACGTCGTGAAGGGCACGCATCACATTGACCAAGCGCTGTCCCCAGAACTCGGCGAAGAGTTCACGGCAGATGGCCAGAGAATCGTTCATGGTGTGCTCCAGGCCCAACTGGAACACGCAGATGAAATCCTTGACAGGCTGGTAAATGTCGGCCAAACTTTCGGAAATGTTCTGATGAATGGGAGTATCACTATAGGCCATGTCATCGAGGAACACTTCGAGGTAGTCATCGTATTCGCCCAGAAGAGAGGCAATGGAACCGCGAAGCACTTCGTAATCGGTCTCGGTCACGAAGGTTTCCGGGTCGGTATCTTCCATCCGCTCGCAAGCAGGAAGCAGCGAAGCCTTCAGGTATAAAAGGGGAAGGAGTTTCAGGCACTTGTCGACAAAATCCCGACGGCGCATATCGGAAACACGCTCCAAAAAACCACAGAACTCGGCAGCCACTGTCACGAACTCGACCGCATTTTTATCGAATATTACTTGAGAATTTTTTTCTTCCATAATCATGCTAATTGAAGCGCAAAGGTACAAAAAAAATTTCTCAGTTCTAGTTTTATTCGTACATTTGCACGTATGTTTAGCTAATTCGAATCATCATGCAAACAAAAAAAACAGATACAAGCAAAAGTGAAAAAGCGGCTGCCATGGCCGGAAAAACATGGACTATTCTTAAAAGTGAAACTACGGGGTTCGTTATCGGACTGCTTTTTGTAATCTTTGGCGTGTACTTGCTGCTGGCTTTCAGCTCGTTCTTCTTTACGGGAGGAAATGACCAGAGCATTCTGTCGCATCCCAACCCGTCGGAACTGCTGGAAACGGGCAACCGCATACAGAACTATGCCGGAGCACGGGGAGCGCAGCTGGCGCAGTTCCTGATTAACGACTGCTTCGGGTTTTCGGCTTACTGCATCATCATCTTTCTGGTGGTGGCCGGCATGAAGCTGATGAAGGCGTACGAGTTCCGCATCCGTTACTGGTTCTTAGGCTGTGCTACGGTGATGGTGTGGCTCTCTATCACCCTGGGATTTGCATTCGGGGGACTGCTGGAAGATTCTTATATTTATCCGGGAGGACTGCATGGCTATAACGTGAGCCTGTGGATTCGCTCGCAAATCGGTGTGCCGGGATTGATTCTGGTGCTGCTGGCTACGGCTATATTGTTCGGCGTGGCACTGACCCGACAGACCATGGGCGTGGTGAGAAAGGCACTGCATCCGCAAAAGGGTAATAATAACGCAGCCATGGCAGAGGAAGTAACTCCCCAGCCGGAGCCGACTTACCGGAAGCCGGTAGTGGACGAAGCGGAAGCGACCGTTGCGGAGAATGAATCGGATAAGAAGGAAAAGAAAGAAAGTTTCTGGAAGAGCTGGACGCACCGGAAACCGAAACAGAAAGAGGAAGAAGAGACTCCGCAGGAAGAACCGGAGAAAGCGGCTGAACCTGTAAAGGAGGAAGCGGAGAAGGTGGCTGTGAAAGAGGAACCGGCACCGGAGCGCGTCATCGACCTGCCCATTGATACCGAGGAAGAGGATGAGAAGAAGCACCCTTTTGAGGTGAAGCCGGCCCTGGAGGAAGATTTCGAAAAGGAAGAAGAGGAGCCGGCATTTGAGGTCAGCAACGATACCAAGGAAGAGGATCAGGCTTACCGTGGAGACGTGTCGCAGCCGTACAACCCGCGTCTGGACCTGGAGTTTTACCGCTTCCCTACCCTCGACTTGCTGAATACGTATCAGAACGACGATCCGGACATCGACATGGAGGAACAGAATGCCAACAAGAACCGCATCATCAAGGTGTTGCGCAGCTTCGGCATTGAAATCAGTTCCATCAAGGCCAGTGTGGGTCCGACCATTACCTTATATGAAATTACGCCGGCAGAAGGGGTACGTATCTCGAAAATCCGTAACCTGGAAGACGACATCGCCCTGAGTCTTTCGGCACTGGGTATCCGTATCATCGCCCCGATTCCGGGCAAAGGTACCATCGGTATCGAGGTGCCGAACGCGAACCCGCACATCGTGCCCATGAGTTCCATTCTGACCAGCAAGAAGTTCCAGGAAACCACCTTCGACCTGCCGGTAGCACTTGGAAAGACCATTACCAACGAGGTGTTCATGGTGGATCTGGCCAAGGCGCCCCACATGCTGGTGGCCGGTGCGACAGGTCAAGGTAAGTCTGTGGGACTGAATGCCATCGTGACTTCCCTGCTCTACAAGAAGCACCCCAGTGAACTGAAGTTCGTCATCATCGACCCGAAGAAGGTGGAATTTGCCATCTACGCGCCGATTGAGCGTCACTTCCTGGCCAAGTTGCCCGACGGAGAGGATGCCATCATTACCGACGTGACGAAGGTAGTACAGACGCTGAACTCGCTGTGTGTGGAAATGGACAACCGTTACAAGCTCTTGCAGAACGCGGGATGCCGTAACATCAAGGAATATAACGCGAAGTTTATCAACCGCCAGCTGAATCCAGAGAACGGTCACCGCTTCCTGCCTTACATCGTCATCATCATTGATGAGTTCGGCGACCTGATTATGACGGCCGGCAAGGAGGTGGAACTGCCTATCTGCCGCATCGCCCAGCTGGCCCGTGCGGTGGGTATCCACGCCATCATCGCTACCCAGCGTCCGACTACGAACATCATTACGGGTACCATCAAGGCCAACTTCCCGGCACGTGTGGCTTTCCGTGTGGCTTCCATGATGGACTCACGTACCATTCTGGACCGTCCGGGTGCCCAGCAGCTCATCGGTAAGGGTGACATGCTGTACCTGCAAGGAAACGACCCTGTGCGCGTGCAGTGTGCATTTGTCGATACGCCGGAAGTGGAACGTATCGCGGAATTCATCGGCAAGCAGCAGGGTTATCCTACGGCCTTCATGCTGCCGGAATACGTGGATGAGAATGCAGAACCCAGCAGTGCAGCCGACGTGGACATGAACCGTCTGGACCCGCTCTTTGAAGAAGCGTCTCGTCTGGTCATCTACCACCAGCAGGGTTCTACTTCGCTGATTCAGCGTAAATTCTCCATCGGCTACAACCGTGCGGGACGCATCATGGACCAGCTGGAAAAGGCGGGCATCGTAGGCCCGGCCAACGGTAGCAAGGCGCGCGACGTGCTTTGTCTGGATGAAAACGATTTACAAATGAGAATGAGCAGCCTGAAGGATTAAACGGGCTGCCCTCTAACCCATAAAAACGATTGTGACAGGTATGAAAAAGATTTTTCTTCTCGTCCTGCTGATGGGAGTCGCCTTGTGTCAGGCTGTGGCCCAACAGGACGCAAAAGCTGAAAGCATATTAAGCAAGATGGCGGACAGCTACCGGAAAGCCGGCGGCATCAGCCTGACTTTTGGAGGTACACAACAAGGAAAGCTGTTGCTGAAAGGCAACAAGTTCTGTCTGGAGAGCGGAGGTATCAAGACCTGGTTCGACGGAAAAACACAGTGGAGCTACGTGGAGCAGAATGAAGAGGTGAACGTGTCATCCCCCACCCCGGAGGAAATACAGAGCGTCAACCCGTATGCGCTGCTGACGGCCTACAAGAAGGGCTTCAACTACCGCTACGTGGGCGAAAAGACCCGTCAGGGAAAGCGGGGACATGAAATCATCCTGACCCCGAAGACCTCGCAGGACATTAAAAGCATCACACTGAACGTGAAGGAAAACAGCTCGCCCGTGTACATTGCCATCCAGCTGCAGAACGGAGAGAAACAAGAGTTTCAGATTTCGTCGTACCGCACGGGAGTGAATCTGCCCGACGCGGTGTTCCGTTTCGACAAAAGCAAGTATCCGGAAGCGGAAATCATTGATTTACGATAACATCATCCGATGTATCGAGAATAGAACTTTGAGCTAAGTAAGAGGGGGTTTCGGCATAGATATACATGACGCTGCCCCCTTTTATTGCATCTATAATGGGGCGCGACACGGAAGTAGGCAGTGCCGGACATCCGAAGCTCCGTCCCAACCGTCCGCCACGACTGGCCACGGAGGGATCTGCATAGGCGGCCCCGTGCACCACAATGGCACGTTCGCGGGCCCGGTCGTTAATCCCTTTCTCCAGTCCGTCGAGAATGAGCGAATAGCCGTTTCGTCCCTGATAGGTGGAAGCCGTCAGGTAAAAGCCCAATGAACTCTTGTAGGAGCCGTATTCATTGGAAAAAGAGGTAGCATAGTTTCCACCGCTGTTCTTTCCGTGCGACACTACCGAGGAATACAGCATCCGGCGGTGCTTCATGTCGAACACGTACAGGCGCTTTTCCGTGGAAGGCTTGGAAAAGTCAATCAGGGTCAGCACATCGCGCTTGCGGTTCTTAATGCGGTTGTAACCCGTCACCGCCTGCTTGAAGGCCCGCCAGTTGACCACTCCCTCCAGCTGCATGGAATGGTAGAGCGACACGACCTCATCGGCCGCCTTGACCGCTGCTACAGGGGATTCAGTAGGAACAGACTCTCCTTCCGCCGTGAAATACGCACAGGGGAAAGACAGGAACATGGCAGAAAGAAAAAATTTGATGATATGATTTTGCATGACTTTTTACGACCTGAAAAAATATTCGGCCGCAAAGTTACGGATTTTCTGCCCATCTTCTTCCGTAAAGAGAGTTAATTTTATAGAAATCACTCGATTACAATCACCAGCGAACGTTCTGTCGGTGCCCAGTCGTACACAAACTTGGCATGCGAGGTGGCATTCCGCACACACATGTGCGAACGGGGCGTGGTGCCCAACGACCAGCTGTATTCAATCATCGCCGTGCGAGGCACGTTGACCGGCACCCCGTGAATGTAGGCTCCGTTGGTGAAGCGGCTGGCATACGGTGCATAGCCTCCGGTGGCCGAAGAACCATCTTTCAGGAACACCATGCGCGACTTTTTCTGCTGCACCACAAACATGCCGAGCGGGGTTTCCTGCGCGTACGGCGGACGGTGCATGCCCGTAGTGGCCGGATTCATGCTGCGGATGGCCCAGGTACCTTCTTCCAGACGTTCCAGCGTGGCAATGTTCTGGTCGCCCCGGTCCACCACTACCACGTGGTTAAACTGCGTACTGTCGGACAAGAGTTTGACGTAGCGGCGCGGCACCCACCATTCTCCCTCGATGGAGACCGGTGACACGCGATAGAAACTGCCCGTCTCGCCCAGGAAAGACACCAGCGCCCCGTCGCGTCCGTAGCGTTCGGGCACCAGCGTATCCGAAGGAAGATACAGCGGCACCGACTGATAACGCTCCACTCCCAGCGTATCGGCAATGCGCCGGTACACATTCTGCGTGTATTTCCGCACCAGCGGAGCTTCACGGTTCACATTCTTGTAATTCTGGAATATCGCCCAGCGGTTGGCATCGTACTGAAGGTTCTCGATAAAGGCCAGGCATTTGCGTATGGCATCCCATTTGAATGAACGGACGGTGTCCTTATACGGATACTCATCCTTCAAGGTGTATTTGTCAAAAAGAAGTTCCTTCGCCAAGATGATGTCGGCAGCGGTCAGCGGTTTACGCTCAAACGGCAGAATCTCTTCCACCTCCATGCTGTCGGGAGATGCCGTCTCCGACACGATGGGTTGCGACATCGGTTGTTCCACCCCACGGCCTGCTTCCTCCCGGCAACCGCAAAGGAGACACAAGAAGCATATTAAGCCTGTCAGTCGTTTCATAATGAAGGGTTATAAGGTTGGAACAAAGATAATAATTTTTGCTAAAAAACCGCAGGAAAATGCAAAAAATCAGCGACTTTCTGTGAAGAAAGCACGACTTCCGGCACTTCCTCCGATTACTCGTCCAAGATGCGGGCCGTCTCCACTTTTTCCAGTCGCGCACGCAACTTTCCCATCATCGACTTACGGATGCGCAGACGCATCAGGCAATCCATGTCGTACGACTGTTCCAGTATCTCGGGCGACTCTTCCTTGACGATGCGCATGATGTCGTTCATGAAGGGATATTCGAACGCCACGGCCACGTCTTCGTCCACCGTCTTCTCGATGACCGGAGCTTCATCCAATGCCAGCGAAGCCGCCATGCGGTAGGCCACAATCAGACCGCTCGTCCCCAGCTTGATACCGCCGAAATAACGCACCACGATGACCAGCACATCGGTCAGTTCGCGCGAGTTAATCTGTCCGAGGATGGGCTTTCCGGCCGTACCCGAAGGCTCTCCGTTGTCGTTAGCCCGGAAATCCTTCCGTTCCGCACCCAGCATATAGGCATAACACACGTGGCGGGCATCGTAATATTTCTTCTGGTACTCCTCCAGAAGGGACTTCACTTCGGAGAGCGTACGCGCCGGCAGCGCAATGGCAATGAACTTGCTGCGCTTCTCGGTATAGATGGCTTCCGCGCTTTCCTGAATGGTCTTATAGGTATCTTCTTGCATCGTTTTTCTTCTTTCAGGTGGCAAATTTAATGATTTTTCTCGCATTTTTAAAACCGGAAAGCGTATCTTTGCTCCTGCATTAATCCCTTAAGAAACTAATGGCATGAAAAAATTACAAAAACTAACCTACTGTATGGGACTGGCTACCCTGACCATACCTCATGCACAAGCTGCAACCCCCGATTCTGAAAAACCCAACATCTTGTTCATTCTCTGCGACGACATGGGATACGGCGACCTGGGATGCTACGGCCAGCCTTTTATCCAGACACCCTGCATCGACCAGATGGCACAGGAGGGCATGCGATTTACGCAGGCATACGCCGGAAGTCCCGTCAGTGCCCCGTCGCGCGCCACCATCATGACCGGACAGCACAGCGGACACGGACACGTGAGAGGCAACAAGGAATACTGGCTCGGCGAGGTGTGGTACGGACAGAACAAGGAATATGCCGTGACCGGACAGGAGCCGTATGACCCGCAGCACATCATCCTGCCGGAAATCATGAAGAAGAACGGCTATACCACCGGCATGTTCGGCAAATGGGCCGGCGGCTACGAGGGCTCGACCTCTACTCCCGACAAGCGGGGCGTGGACGAATACTTCGGCTACATGTGCCAGTTTCAGGCGCACCTCTACTACCCGAACTTCCTGAACTCCTACAGCCGTGCCGCAGGTGATACGGCCGTCAGCCGTGTGATTCTGGAAGACAACATCCGCTACCCGATGAGCGGCGACGACTATTTCAAACGTACGCAGTATTCGGCCGACCTGATTCACCAGAAGGCACTGGAATGGATTGACAAGCAGGACGGCAAACAGCCTTTCTACGGCTTCCTGACGTACACCCTGCCGCATGCCGAACTGGTACAGCCCAACGACTCCATCCTGAAGAAATACAAGAAACAGTTCTTTGAAGACAAGACCTGGGGCGGAGATGCAGGTTCCCGCTACAACGAGAGCGTGCACACACATGCCCAGTTTGCCGGCATGATCAGCCGACTGGATGCCTACGTGGGCGAAATCCTGGCCAAGCTGAAAGAAAAAGGACTCGACGAGAATACCATCGTCATCTTCAGCAGTGACAACGGTCCTCACGAAGAAGGCGGTGCCGACCCGACTTTCTTCGGACGCGACGGCAAGTTGCGCGGCTTGAAGCGCCAGTGCTACGAAGGAGGTATCCGCATCCCGTTCATCGTGCGCTGGCCGGGAAAGGTGAAAGCCGGTGAAGTGAACGACCATCAGCTAGCCTTCTACGACATCATGCCGACCTTCTGCGAACTGGTGGGCGACAAGCGTTTCCCCAAGAAGTACCTGAACAAGAAACTGGAAGGCGACTGTTTCGACGGCATTTCTTTCGCTCCTACCCTGTTGGGAAATGACGAAGCACAGAAGGCACACGACTTCCTCTACTGGGAGTTCCACGAAACCGACCAGATTGGTCTCCGCATGGGCGACTGGAAGATGGTGGTAAAGAAGGGGGTTCCTCACCTCTACAACCTGGCAGAAGACATCCATGAGGACCACGACGTGGCTGCCCAGCATCCGGACCTCGTGAACCAGATGAAGCAGGTAATTCTGCGCGAACACCGCCCGAACGACCTCTTCCCCGTGACCTTACCGAAATAAGATATTTCACTGGAAAAACGCACTTACGTTTCGAACCAAACGCACTTGCGTTCCAACTCAAACGCCGAAGAGTTTGAGGTGTACTGAAAATAGTTGTCAGTTTGAAAATTTATTCCTGACTAAGTT
>ERZ840057.1393-NODE-1393-length-20399-cov-10.695389_pt1 | contig 20399 bp, 17 predicted proteins | sample MGYA00519907_ERZ840057 | MGnify/ENA primary metagenome ERZ840057 (study PRJEB31850, sample SAMEA3708862) | human gut metagenome | biome: human gut; feature: human-associated habitat; material: faeces | place: China | collected 2014 ...
AGAACAAATGGAACTTTCTCATATAATGCCTTACTCTTAACCTCATATACGATTGTATTCTTACTAAAATCAACCTTATCGCTATATAGAGCTGTTCCTGTTGCAAGACCACCACAGTTGATATTAATCTCATTAGTAAGCTCTGGATAAGTATAATTCTTAGTATCCATAAGGCTTAATGTTGAGCCTAACAAGCCCATATATGGTATAAGTTCATCAGGAACACACTTAGTGTCAAATGACAGATTAATATATGCAATCTTATTAGTGAATATATTATGGTGTACTATCTTAATTCCATCAACGCTCTTAACATCATTGTAATCCTTAGCAGGCTCTCTTTTAATGTCTGACAGCTCAAGCATTGGTATCTTCTCAAGCTCCTCCTGGCTGGACGGAGCATCCTGATATTCCTTTAATTCCTTTGTCTTACTTACAAGCTCTTCTAATTCGTCATTAGTTAATGTGCTCTTATACTCTGCAAGCTTGTCCGCTTCTTTCTGTTCCTTTTCCTTCTCAAGCCCATACTCTGGAACAAGGCTTATAATTGACTTGTGATTGTTATCAAGAAGATACTCTTTTATAAGCTTCTCGAAATAGCCATTTCTGGCGTCTTTCTTTAACTCATCAAATGTATCTCCCGCCTCAATATGAATAAATGGCTTTGTTTCATCATATAACCAGCTATCCATCATAGTAAGATAATACATAAGTCCCTTTGGATATGGTCCAAAATCAGCTTCTCTGTATTTGAATTCGTAATAGTTGATTCCTGCCTTAACCATTCTCTTGCTAAGACCGTTCTTAACAATATCAGAAAGCGTGTCTTCAACAACACTCACAAATCTGTCTCTGTCACTTTCATTCGCATTCTTAGTAATAATTGAATACACCGGCTGATACACAGAAGTCTCTAACACACTATACACATCTGTTCCAATTCCGGCATCAATAAGTGCCTGCTTAAGCGGAGCACCCGGTGCCATGATAAGTGCATAATCAAGAATCTGTAATGCAAGATAGCTTACTGGGTCTGTTGATGTTCCGATAACAACATTGTAAGAAAGATAAGTGTTATCCTCCTCTGGCTCATCATCAGTAATTGCATACTCTCTTGTCTCATACTTAGGTGCGTCAAATGCTTTCTGGAAAGTTACCTCGGCATCTATATTGACATCATTCTTATCAAAAGCTGAGAGGTATTCGTTATTAAGATATTCAAGCCTCTCATCAACATCAATATCTCCGTACAGATAGATATAACTGTTCACAGGATGATAATATTCCTTGTGATACTTAATGAAATCTTCATACTTAAGCTGTGGTATAGCCTCAGGGTCACCACCGGATTCATTCTTGTATTCAGAATCAGGGAAGAGTGATACAAATGTATATCTTGAAAGCACATCATCTGCTGAAGAATACACACCCTTCATCTCATTAAATACAACTCCGTTATAAGCAAGCTCTCCATCTACATCTTCAAGCTCATAATGCCAGCCTTCCTGCTTGAATATCTCCTCATGCTCATACATTGCAGGATAGAATACCGCATCCATATAGACATCCATAATATTCTTGAAATCTGCCATATTGCAGCTTGCAACAGGATATACTGTCTTATCCGGATAAGTCATTGCATTAAGAAATGTGTTAAGAGAACCCTTGCATAGTTCTACAAATGGGTCTTTAACCGGATATTTTCTTGAACCACACAAGGTAGAATGTTCAATTATATGCTGCATTCCCGTGTCATTATCCGGTGGTGTCTTAAAACCTATAGAAAATACCTTGTTATCATCATCATTAGAAATAATTGCAACTCTCGCACCTGATTTCTTATGCTTTAATAAAAGTCCTACGGAATTAAGGTCATTAAGCTTTTCAATGTTCACAAGCTCATATGCACCGTAATCTTTATTAAGTTCGTTATATCTTGTCTCTAAATTCATATTACTGCTTTAATCTCCAATCTTTACAATAAGGAATTATACATATAAATATAATACCCCACAATGTAGGATTTTACCACATTGTGGGGTGAGTGTAAACTTACATTACATATGTAAGCTATAGTATTTATTTGCCGAAAAGACCTTTCTTCTTACCGTGTCTTTCATTGCCTGTAAGCGCCTTTTCATATGCCATAAGTGCGTCCTTCTGCTCCTGATTAAGCTTTGTAGGAATATCAACTATTAAAGTGATATAATGATCGCCTCTCTGTGCTGCATTTCTTACACTTGGCATACCTTTGCCTTTAAGTCTTACTCTTGTACCTGATGCTGTTCCCGGCTTAACTTCGTACAATACTTCTCCATCAACAGTCTTAACCTTGATTTCACCGCCAAGTACCGCTGTTGGATAGCTTATTACAACATTAGAGAATATATTGTATCCGTCTCTTTCAAATTCTGTGCTTGCTGAGATAATAACAGCAACTAAGAGGTCACCTCTTGGTCCGCCATTAACTCCCGGCTCACCTTTGCCCTGTATACGTACGCACTGACCATTATCGATACCTGCCGGGATATTGACTTCGATAGTCTTCTTGCTGCTTATATAGCCTGTTCCGTAACAATCCGGACACTTCTCCTTAATTATCTTACCAGTTCCATGACAGTCAGGACATGGCTGCTGGCTTCTTACCATTCCAAGGAATGACTGCTGTGTGAAAGTTACCTGTCCACGACCACCACATTTGCTACAGGTCTCTGGTGATGTACCAGGCTTAGCTCCTGTACCGTGACAGCTTGAGCACTCATCCTTTAATGTAACATCTATCTTCTTGGTTGTTCCCCTTACTGACTCGTCAAATGTAATTCTTACATTAACTCTTACATCAGCACCTCTTCTTGGTCCATTGCTGCTTCGTCTGCTTCCGCCGCCTCCGAACATACCGCCAAAGAGATCTCCGAAAATATCTCCCATGTCACCAAAATCGAAATCGAAGCCACCTGCTCCAGCTCCACCTGCTCCGCCTTCAAATGCGGCATGGCCAAACTGGTCATACTGTCTTCTCTTTTCAGCATCGCTTAACACCGCATAAGCTTCAGAAGCCTCTTTGAATTTTATTTCAGCTTCTTTATCCCCTGGATTCATATCAGGATGATATTTCTTTGCAAGTTGTCTGTATGCTTTCTTAATAGCAGCGTCATCGGCATCCTTAGGCACGCCAAGGACTTCATAATAATCTCTCTTATCTGCCATGATTGCTTCCTCTTTCTTATTTAATCAACAGAAACTGCACGGAGTTTACACCCCATGCAGTCCTTATTCCAGTCAGTTATTGCTGACAATTAAACCTCTTTGTAATCTCCGTCAACTACATCATCACCGTATGGAGCTGAACCATTAGAAGCACCAGCACCCATATCAGGACCTGCACCTGCTCCCATGTCTGGGCCTGCACCACCAGCAGCCTGCTGTGATTCATATAACTTAGCGAAAAGCTTCTGAGCACTTTCCATAAGTTTTTCCTTGGCAGCCTTGATTTCATCAACCTGTGCATCTGTCATGTTTTCTGGGTCAGAACCATCAACAAGTGCCTTTAATGCGTTAAGGTCAGTCTCAACTGCAGCCTTGTCAGAAGCATCAAGCTTGTCGCCTGCCTCATCCATAGCCTTCTGTGTCTGGAATACCATTGAATCAGCTTCGTTACGTGCATCAATAGCATCCTTACGCTTCTTATCCTGAGCCTCGAACTCAGCAGCTTCCTTAACTGCCTTATCGATATCTTCATCAGACATGTTAGAACCAGCAGTAATTGTGATGTGCTGTTCCTTACCTGTTCCAAGGTCCTTAGCAGATACATTTACAATACCATTGGCATCAATATCAAATGTAACTTCAATCTGTGGAACACCTCTTCTTGCTGGAGGGATACCATCAAGTCTGAACTGTCCAAGTGACTTGTTATCTCTGGCAAACTGTCTTTCACCCTGTACAACGTTGATATCAACGGCTGTCTGGTTATCAGCAGCTGTAGAGAAAATCTGGCTCTTCTTTGTAGGAATAGTTGTATTTCTCTCAATAAGTCTTGTAGCAATACCACCCATTGTCTCGATTGAAAGTGAAAGTGGTGTTACATCAAGAAGAAGGATATCACCAGCACCTGCATCACCAGCTAACTTACCACCCTGGATAGAAGCACCGATAGCTACGCACTCATCTGGGTTAAGAGTCTTGCTTGGCTCATGTCCTGTTAATGACTTAACCTTATCCTGTACAGCAGGGATTCTTGTAGAACCACCAACTAATAATACCTTTGAAAGCTCTGAAGCTGTAAGACCTGCATCTGAAAGTGCATTCTTAACTGGCTCTGCAGTCTTTTCTACAAGGTCATGTGTTAATTCATCGAATTTAGCTCTTGTAAGAGTCATCTCAAAGTGCTTTGGTCCTTCAGCTGTAGCTGTGATGTAAGGAAGATTGATTTCTGTCTGAGTTGTGCTTGAAAGTTCCTTCTTAGCCTTCTCAGCTGCTTCCTTAAGTCTCTGAAGAGCCATTGTATCCTTAGAAAGGTCAACGCCTTCCTTAGCCTTGAAATCATTTAACATATACTGTGTAACAGCATTATCGAAATCATCACCACCAAGCTTGTTATTACCAGCTGTAGCAAGAACTTCAATTACACCATCACCGATTTCGATAATAGACACATCGAATGTACCACCACCTAAATCGTAAACCATAATCTTCTGCTCATGCTCATTATCAAGACCATAAGCTAAAGCTGCTGCTGTAGGCTCGTTGATAATACGCTTTACATCAAGACCTGCAATCTTACCAGCATCCTTAGTAGCCTGACGCTGTGCATCGTTGAAGTAAGCAGGAACTGTTATAACTGCCTCTGTAACCTTCTCACCAAGATAATTCTCTGCATCTGACTTTAACTTCTGTAAAATCATAGCTGAGATTTCCTGTGGAGTATATTTCTTTCCATCAATCTCAACCTTGTAATCTGTACCCATATGTCTCTTGATAGAAGAGATTGTCTTATCAGCATTAGTAACTGCCTGACGCTTTGCAGGATCACCTACAAGTCTCTCTCCTGTCTTTGAAAATGCAACTACTGAAGGAGTAGTTCTTAAACCTTCTGCGTTAGCGATAACAACTGGCTTACCACCTTCCATTACAGCTACGCAAGAATTAGTTGTACCTAAATCAATACCAATAATCTTTCCCATAATAAAATGTCCTTTCTATAATTAAATTGATTAATACCTTGTGTTACATATGCTTTCTGGCTTATCGCTAGTTAGCAACCTTGACCATGCTGTGTCTTATAACCTGGTCTCTGTATGTGTAGCCCTTCTCAAACTCTTCAACTACGATGTTCTCTCCAACTGAATCATCCTCAACATGCATTACTGCATTGTGAAAATCCGGATTGAACTCACCGCCTAAAGCTTCAATAGGCTTAACATCTGCATCCTCAAGCATCTTTAAAAGCTGCTTGTGAACCATATCCATTCCCTTAGCGAATGGAGTTTCAAGTTCCTCATCTGTCACACTCTTAAATCCTCTGTCGAAGTTATCAACAATAGGTAAAAGCTTCTTAATGATATCTGAGGCTCCCATCTCGAACATAGTAGATTTCTCTTTCTCTGTTCTCTTTCTGAAATTATCAAACTCAGCCATCTGCCTCTTTACTCTATCCTGAAGTTCTTCTATAACTGCATCCTTAGGATCTTTCTTCTTAGAGCTCTCAGTGCTCTCATCCTGTGCCTCGGCCTTGTCTGATTCATCAGCTTCACATGTATTCTGACTTTCATCAGCCTTACATTCTGATTCGCAGTTGCAGGCTTCTTTTTTCTTAGCATCAGTCTCCTGATTCTTTACTTCATCCTGAACTGTCTCTTCTGATTTCTTTTTCTTTACATCCTTTGACACTTCAATACCAACCTTTCCTAAGTTTTCTTAAATACATCATCCAAATGCGTCTGCATCTCTTTTAAGGTATCAACAACCTTTTCATAATCCATACGCTTCGGTCCAATAATACCAATTGTTCCCTTCATTCCATCCTGCAATTCATATGTGGCTGTTACCACACTACAGTCCTTCATGGACTCAACCGGTGTTTCATTTCCTATATATACCTGAATGCCGTGGTTATCATCTTCAGTCTTATCTGAATCATCCTTGTCATTAACAAGTCCAGACAAGCCCTGTTTTTCCTCCAAGGCATATATAAGCTCACTTGCTTTCCCGGAATCACTAAGCTCCGGATACTTGAATATGTTAGTTGCGCCGCTTGTGTATATCTTCAGGTCGTCAGCCTTACTTATAGTCTCAACAATCGCGTCTAACACTTCTTTAACAATACCCATATGCTCACCTGCCTGGCTCTCCATCTTGGATATAAGTCCCAGATGCATCTCCTGCAATGTAAGACCTGTGAGTGTTGTATTAAGAAGAAGATTAAGCTTCAGAAGATTCTCTGGTGAAATATCCTCGCTGATAGTTATAACCTTGTTCCTTATAAGATTACCTTCCATAACAATAACAGCAAGAAGCTTATTCGATTCAAGTTGTGAAAGCTGAACAAATCTTAACTTATTACCAGTTACCTTAGGAGTTGTTATCATCGTGGCATAATTAGTATTATTCGCCAGAACCTTTGCTACATTCTGAAGAAGCTCCTCTACTCTGTCTACCTTCTCTGATAAGGCATCCTTCATAGAATCAAGTTCTTTCTCTTTATCACCAACCTGCTGTTCTCTTAAGGATATCTCTTCCTCTTTCTGGGCCATTAAATCGTCAACATATAATCTGTAACCCTTATCAGTTGGAATTCTTCCAGCAGAGGTATGTGGCTGTACAATGTAGCCAAGCTCTTCTAAGTCTGCCATCTCATTCCTTATAGTTGCTGAACTTAGCTGTAAGTCAGTCAGCTTGGAAATCGTTCTTGAGCCAACCGGTTCTCCGGTATCAAGATAATTCTGAATAACAGCTTTAAGTATCTTAACCTTACGGTCATCCAGTCGTCCATCCGTCTCCATGGCATCCTCTCCTTTCATCTTGTTAGCACTCATTAAGTTGGAGTGCTAATATCGATACATTTAAGATATCACTACCCTAACATGATGTCAACAACAATATTTCTTTTTTCTATAAATAATTTATAAATTTATTGAACAGAATCTTAACATACTATATAATTCAGCTATAAATATCATTATTATATATAGAGATATTTACCAAGGAGTTACAATGAAAAAGCACAGTTCAAAAAAAACTTTTTTAAAGATTCTGCTTATACTTTCTCTTATCGCTGCATCTGTTACAATATTATCATTCCTTATTGATATGAAAAATTCTTCTCCTGATAATGTAAGTATTAACATAACACAAGTTGGGACTATTTCATCGGATGATTTATCGCGTGGGGAAGTTAATAATTCTGACAATTCACAGGAAGATAATAAAAATAATAATTCAGAGGATTCTTATAAAGATTTTCACAATACAATTCACTCTGAAAATGAACTAAAAGAACTACTGGCATCCGGAAGAAAAGCATATATAGATAATTTTCCGTGTCTGAATCAGTTACCGGAGCTACCTACCGGCTGTGAAGTCACTTCACTCACTATGGTTCTTAACTATCTTGGATATGATGCTGATAAAACTGATATTGCAGCTAATTATCTAGAAAAAGGAGACTATCCTGATGCTAATCCCAACACCACATTTGTAGGAACACCTTTTGATAAAGCTTCTTATGGATGTTTTGCTCCTGTAATCACTGATTGTGCCAATCTGTATGGCGCCCATGCCGTTAATATATCAGGTGCCTCAATTGATCAGTTCTGCCAGTATGTTGAGAACGGGCAGCCTGTTATTGTCTGGGCAACTATGAATATGGAGTCCACTGATTATGGTTCTTCTGTATGGATTGCTAAGGATGGTCAGCTTGTTATCTGGCCCGGTATGGAACACTGCCTTGTTATGATTGGATTTGATTCTGCCAAAAATGAAGTATATATGGCGGATCCTCTTAACGAAAATATAACAACCTATAATTTTTCTGTATTTTATCAAAGATGGCTTGAACTTGGCTGTCAGGGAGTAATTGTTGACAGATAAACAAAAAATCTCCGGACCATTATTACACAGTCCGGAGATTTTTATATTTTCATTAGATTCCAAGAATCTTCTTAACTTCATCACACATCTTATCAGAATCGCATACAGTATCATGAAGAACTGGTGCCGTTCTGATTTCTTCAATTGCGTTAGGAACTTTGACATTGCTTATCTTGCTAAGCTCATCTACAAGTTCGAAGTCTCCCATTGAATCATATTTGGAATCAATAGCATTCATAACGCTTCTTGTAAACTTATATGGGCTTGCTGTTGAAGCAATAACTGTCTTAGTTGTATCGCCTGTTTCTTTTCTGTACTTATCATATACAGTTGCAGCAACTGATGTATGTGTATCAATTACATATCCGCAATCTTCATATATCTTCTTGATTGTAGCTGCGTCCTCTGCCTCTGTAGCATAATTGCCATAGAAGTCAGCTAACTGTGCTTTCATATCATCTGTAATCTTGTACTTTCCTTCTGACTTTAATGATGCCATAAGTTCTGCATTCTTAGCTGCATTATTACCGGCAATTCTGTATATAAGTCTCTCAAGATTACTAGAGATAAGGATATCCATAGATGGTGAAGTTGTAAGAACGAATTCTCTGTTTCTGTCATACTCACCTGTTGCGAAGAAATCATATAATACCTTATTCTCATTAGATGCGCAGATAAACTTATTAATAGGAAGTCCCATATTCTTAGCATAGAATGCAGCTAAGATATTACCAAAGTTACCTGTAGGAACAACTACATTTATCTTCTCGCCATCCTTAATCTCTCCATTAGCTAATAACTTGGCATACGCATATACATAATAAACAATCTGTGGAACAAGTCTTCCGATATTGATTGAATTAGCTGATGAGAACTGGAATCCGGCATCATTCATAACCTTCTCCAATTCCTTATCAGAGAAAATGTTCTTAACACCTGTCTGTGCATCATCAAAGTTACCCTTGATTCCGATTACATATGTATTATCACCCTTCTGGGTTACCATCTGCTTCTCCTGAATTGGGCTTACACCATTCTTAGGATAGAAGACGATAATCTTAGTCCCAGGAACATTAGCAAATCCAGCTAAAGCTGCCTTTCCTGTATCTCCTGATGTAGCTGTAAGAATGACAATTTCATTCTTAACATTGTTCTTCTTTGCAGAAGTTGTAAGAAGATGTGGAAGTATAGAAAGTGCCATATCCTTGAAAGCTATTGTAGCTCCATGGAAAAGTTCAAGGAAATATTCATTCTCAACTTTAACAAGTGGAGTCATCTCCTCTGTATCGAACTTAGAATCATAAGCTCTGTCTATACAGCTCTTAAGTTCTTCCTCTGTAAAATCATCAAGCATAAGCTTCATAACTTCATAAGCAACTTCCTTATAATTCATCTTAGACAACTCTTCTAAGCTTTTATCTAATGATGGAATACTCTCTGGTACAAAAAGTCCTCCGTCTGCTGCCAGCCCCTTTAATATAGCCTGCGATGCAGTAACCTTAACATTGTCGTCTCTAGTACTTCTGTAGAACATGCTCATCTTTAATACACCTCATAATTAATATAGTGTGCCTGCGTTAACATCGCAGGCTTTTGATATTATACAACAGACTTCTGTACAAAAACAATACCCTTATGTACGAAATACATTTTAAAATAATATTACTTTCCAGTTACAGGTACACACATCAGCACATATAACACCTCTTCTTCATCTTCATACGCCTTGCTTATAACAATTCCTGTCACGTCTCCTGCCACTTTAAGATTATGTTCTTTCATATATGTAATATGCTTTCCAATCATAATCTGACGAACTTCATCATCAGACTTCTCACTCATTATGCTTAATTTTGCCGGAATTCTTGAGATTCCCATAACAGATGGCTTGGCTGTATAATGCCTGGCATAGTCATTGGTCTTGAGACTGTATTTCTCAACATGCCCCTCTTTTACAGCAATTCCACAGCATATAGTAAATCTGCCCTCTTCAATCTCTTCCTTTGGAATCATATATATGTGTTGTAATTCAGGAGAATTATACAGAAATTCTTTCACCTGCAATAACCGTTCCGGCTCCTGAAGCAGTTTTTCACCATATTTGTACAGAACGTATCTTAAGTCAAGGCTGTTCTTTTCATATATGTCCGAATTGACTGCAGCCTTATTCATCAGCACATAATCATCTTTCAGCCGGTGCCTTAAATATGTCATATACGCAATCTGCCTGTCCATCTCATCCATACGTTTCTTGTATGCCTCAATAGACTGTTCTAATGAAAAATGCTGCATCTTTGCTATCTGTTCATGTGAAAATCCATACTTCACATGCATTTTAGCATTAAGTACGCCGAATATCCCATCATCATCATAATACCTGTATCCACTGTTTTCATCACGCACAGCCGATATATACCCCATATCCTCATATCGTCTGACAGTATTAGTAGACACATCTAATAATTTTGCCAGATCACTAATTTTATATCTCATGCCTTCTGCCTCTTAATATAATATTTAGTAAGCCGGAACAAATGGCAGCTCTATCGGATCTGTCTTTGTGTTTTCCGTTTTATCGTTTTCTGAACTGGTACTGTCTGTTCCGGAAGTATTGTCAGTTCCTGAAGTATCCTTATCAGCCGCATCGCTACTGGCGGCAGCAGTACTTTCGGGTACGATACTTACTGGCGGCAGCTCAGAATTAATGTTATTATACTGCGCATCAGAAGCATTTTCCTGTACATTCTTCTTTTCGCCGGTCTTCTGTGATTCACCATTTGTCTGTGATTCACCAGCCGGAATCATATGTACATCTCTGCCATCATCATATTCCTGACCGCTTTCACTTTGCAGCTTCTGGCTGTTATCAGTTGAAATGTTATTCTTATTCTTTCCACATGCTGATAACGGCAATGTCAAAAGTGTAATTATCATAATTATAAATGTTATATTTCTTTTACTCATTCTTTTACCTTTCAATATATTCTGCCAATGTGTTATCATTTATTATATATAATTATATCTGTATACACAATTAATATATGTTATAATCTTTATATCAATGGTAGTGTCAAATGGCACATTAAATCAGAGTATAAGTTTGGGGAAGCCTACTAATATTGCAAAATGTGATGAAATAGTAGGTTTAAAGGACAAGTTTATAAAACAATTGGGGGATTCTCATGACAGGAGTTTACGAGGCAAGAAAGAAAAGTGGTGAAATATATTACCGTGCGTCATTTACATATAAGAATAAACACATCAGCCTCGGAAGTTCCTCTGACGAGGCTTCCTGTCATGCCATGTACAACGAAGCCTGTGAGATAATAAACAATTCTTCTGACCACTGGATTGATACTGACCACAGAACAACTTCATATAATGAAGCAATGACACTTTCTCTTGGTAAATACATCTCACTTATCAATTTCAGGGATAACAACATTTATATAAAGACACCTATATATATGTGCCATAAATATTTCCTGTATTTTCTCAAAGAACATGAGGTTTTACAGTTTTCTACTGATGACCTTTTTTACTATTCCAACCACACAATTATGAGCCGCGGAGGATATTATTTTGTAAATGATTATGGAATGCAGACAAGCATTCTCTCAAGATTCGGAGTAAGAAGCCACTCTGTAAAAGGCAGGGATTATGTATTTAAAAATGGGGATACGCATGATTACAGATACGAAAACATTCTTGTTGTCAATAAATACAATGGTGTTTCCCAGTTTACTAAGAATGGACGAATTATGTACAGAACCAGGATTCATATTAACGGCGACTATATACTCGGTGAATTCTCATCCGAAGCAGAAGCTGCAATTGCGTATAACAAGGCCGTTGACATGCTTTCAGACCTTGTAAATATAACTTATACCCCTAATTACATAGAAGGCATATCCTCCGTAGAATATGCCTCCCTTTATCACAATATTATATTGTCTAAGAATTTCAGAAATTATGTAAAGTCTGTCTGTTTTTAAGCCTCCACAATCTTTCCAGCAATAGCACTTGCTGCTGCTGTAGCTGGAGACGCAAGGAATATCTTAACCTTGCTTGTTCCCATTCTTCCAAGGAAGTTTCTGTTGTTAGTTGCAACAACTACCTCTCCGTCAGTAAGAATTCCGCCTGTTCGTCCACAGCATAATCCGCATCCTGGATGTGTAACAATTGCTCCGGCTTCAACAAGTGTCTCAAGTGTTCCGTCTGCAAGAGCTTCTTTATATATCTTGCGGCTTGCAGGAGTAACTATTAACTTGACAAATGGTGCAACCTTCTTACCTTTAAGAATAGCTGCTGCACACTGAAGATCCTCTAATCTTCCGTTAGTACATGAACCGATGAATACCTGATCTACTGCTGTTCCGGCAAGCTCTGTAACAGGCTTGATGTTATCTACCTGTGAAGGACATGCAAGAACTGGAACTAAATCCTCTGCATTATATGTAATCTCTCTTGCATATACTGCATCCGCATCTCCCTTTAAATCCTTTAATTCATCTGTAAGTTCTACATTACAGTACTCTGCTGTCTTTTCATCTGGTGTAAAAAGAGCACATTTGGCACCGGCTTCAATAGCCATGTTAGACATAGTCATACGGCTTGCAACGCTCATATCGTCAATTGTTGAACCTGTGAATTCAAGTGCCTGATAAGTTGCGCCATCTGCTCCAAGGTCACCGATAAGTCTTAATATGATATCCTTTGAACGCACATTTTCAGGAAGCTTTCCATTAACTGTTACCTTGATAGTCTGTGGAACTTTAACCCACATTTTGCCTGTTCCTAATACACTTGCCATCTCTGTATATCCGATACCTGATGAAAATGCACCAACACAGCCGTATGTTGTTGTGTGGCTGTCTGTACCAAATGCGATATCTCCCGGCTTTACATAACCTGCCTCTGTCATTAACTGATGGCAGATTCCGTCTGAACGATGGATATTCTTCATTCCGTATTTTTCCACAAATTCATTACCAATACGGAAATGTCTTGTATCATCAACCTGACTTGCTGGAACAAGATGGTCATATATAAGAACAGCCTTATCAGGGTCCCATATCTTAGTGAATCCCATTTCCTCGAATTTTTCTTTAACAAATGGAATGAAAATATCATGAATCATTACTCTGTCAACATTAACAGTTACGATATCTCCCGGCTTTACTTCCCTGCCAATATTCTTTCCAATAATCTTCTCAATAATTGTATGTCCCATTATTCTTACCTCTCCCTGTCTTAGTCAAGACCGTTAAGCTTTCTCATTGCCTTAACAAGTCCGCCTGCATTAAGTATATCCACAAGATTATCAGGAAGTGAAGCAATAGGATATGCTTTTCCATTGTGTGTAATCTTTGCATTTACTTCAACATCAATAGTATCGCCTTCCGTAACTGCGTCGTGAAGGTCTGCATTCTCTATAAGGAGAAGTCCGTTATTAATAGAATTTCTGAAGAATATTCTTGCATATGATTTAGCAATAACACATTTAATACCTAATGCCTTAATAACCTCAGGTGCCTGCTCTCTTGATGAACCACAACCAAAGTTCTTTCCTGCAACAATGATGTCGCCTGGCTTAATCTGACCTGCAAGTTCTGGTCTTAATGGCGAAAATGCATATGGCTTCATATCTTCTACTGTCTTTAATGCGAGGTACTCTGTAGGAATAATGATATCTGTATCAATGTCATCACCAAGCACCCATACTTTACCGCTAAATTTCTCGTTCATAATTACTCCTTTGAAGTTAAATCCTTATCTTATACCATGTCTGCTGTTGCTATCTCGCCCTTGATTGCTGATGCTGTAACAGTTGCCGCTGAAGCAAGATATACGAAAGAATCTTTATGTCCTGCACGACCCTTGAAGTTTCGTGTACCTGTGCTGATAAGAGTCTCGCCCTCACCGATAACACCCTGACAGCTGCCCCAGCATACAGAGCAGTTAGGATTCATAACAATTGCACCTGCATCCATGAATATATCAAGGAGTCCCTCTTTCATAGCCTGAAGATATACTGAACGGCTTGCAGGAACTACAAGGAATCTTACCTTAGGAGCAACCTTTTTCCCTTTGATGATCGCTGCGCCAACTCTTAAATCCTCGATTCGTCCATTGTTACATGAACCAAGAAATGCTTCGTCAATCTTAACGCCAAGTGATTCCTTAGCCGGAACTACATTGTCAACAAAATGTGGCTTTGCAACGATTGGCTGTATTGTTGAAAGGTCAATATCATAAACCTGCTCAAATACTGCATCATCATCTGATGTAAAGCATGCCTTTGGCTCTCTGCCATGCTCCTTAAGATAATCCATTGCAACATCATCAACTTCCATGAGTGCAGTCTTAGCACCTGCCTCTACACAAAGGTTACAGATTGATATTCTGTCTGCCATTGAAAGGCTGTGTAAGCCTTCTCCTGCAAATTCCATTGCTTTATAGTTAGCGCCGTTAGCGCCAATCTTTCCAATAATAGAGAGTATTAAATCTCTTGCATATACTCCATCGTTAAGCTTTCCCTTAAGGTTGAATCTTAATGTTCCCGGAACCATTACCCATGATGTTCCTGTAACCATTGCATACAAATAATCTGTACAACCAACACCTGTACCAAATGCACCTAACGCACCATATGCACAAGTATGGCTGTCTGCTCCAAATATAAGCTCACCAGGCACCACATGATTTTCCATCATAACCTGATGACACACACCCTCGCCCTCGTAGAACTTAATATCATTAGCCTTAGCAAAGTCTCTCATCTTCTTCTGTGAGGCTGCTGTCTTAGGACTGTCTGATGGAATATTGTGGTCTACAATCCATACAAGCTTATCCTTGTCAGCAATATGAGGATTCTTTAACTTCTCATACATGCCGATAGTAAGATGTGTTGTTCCATCATTACTCATTAGTCTGTCAAGCGTAACAGTTGCAATATCACCAGCCTTGACCTGTGGAAGTCCTGCTGCCCTTGCAATAATCTTCTCTGCAATAGTCATTGGGTGCTTTGCCTCGTCTGCTGTTGCGGCTGCGCTTGTGCTTTCTTCTGTCTTTCCATTAAGTGAAGCTATAAGTCCGCCCTGATTAAGAATAGCCTGCATCTTGGCTGGAAGCTTTGTACATGTATAAGTCTTTCCATTAACAGTTATAATTCCATCTTCTAATGAAAGCTCACATTCATCCCCGGCATTAACTTCGTCATGGAGTTCTTTACATACAATAACAGGAAGTCCTATATTAATAGCATTACGATAGAATATTCTTGCAAATGATTTGGCAATCACTGCCTTGACACCTAACGCCTTAAGTACGCTTGGTGCCTGCTCTCTTGATGAGCCACATCCAAAGTTGTCATCTGCAACAACGAAATCTCCCGGCTTTACAGCAGAAGCAAAATCAGAGTCTAATGATTCAAATGTATGACTCTTCATCTCATCAATTGTCGGAAACAAAAGATACTGCGATGCAATAATCTGATCTGTATCAACATCTTTATCAAACTTAAATATCCTACCCATTGTTTTCTCCTTATCTTATCCCTGATATAACAGGTATTATTAATAGTCATTTTAACATTTTACCCTATTAAAGTGTGTTTTTCAATCGTTAATATTAACAGAAACGGTAATTAAGTGAAAGGTCGTTATCCTTAACCTTAACCTGTGTATATGCCCCACTTACTATCGGCATTGAAGGTGAAAGATGCCCGAAATCACAGTCCATTATAACCGGCACATTATACTTTGCCGCAATACCTGTAACCGCTCTATACTGGTCAAGCCCCATCATTTCCTGTCCGTAGCACAGCGGTCTTCCTATGAGAAATCCCTTCACATTCTTAAACCATCCGGCATTATCCATCTGCCACATAGCCCTTCTGATTGCAAATACATTCAGATCACAGCTCTCTAAGAACCATATAATTCCGTCAGCTGCGTATCTTTCGTTAAACTCTTTAACCTTGTCAAAACTTGTACCTGTAAGATTAACAAGACAGTCCATGCAGCCGCCGACAAGCCTTCCTTCAAATGCAATCTCCGTATCACATTCATCCACACCAACATATTTTCTTAAAATCTTCTTCTCAGTAAGATTGTATTGTGGTGCAGGGTTCTCCTCATTCTTTAGAGACTCTCTCTCCCATGTGTCATATCCATGGACCTGTTTTTCCACAACTCCGTTATTGTTCTTGCAGCCTTTTCCACGAAGCACATCAAAAGTATCCACAAGCGCCTGATGCCAGTCCTTCATTGCAAATGCGCCTGCACACGGTCCGTATACACTTGCCGTATCAGCAATCGTGTTCTGTAAAAATGTGAAGTTGGTATTATCAGAATATCCAAGATACCACTTAGGCTTTGCCGCCTTAATCCTGTCAAAATCAACATATGGCAGAATCTCACACATCAGTTCACCACCGCCACATGATATAAGCACATCATTGACATTACTCTCATACATCTGTGTAAGCTCCTTACCGCATTCCTGCGGTGTGTTGCTTATCCCAATTCCCTTGTCCTCATAACAATTAGGACCAAGCTCTACTGTATAACCTTCTTTTTCAAATCTTTTAATTGTCATTCCGAATGCTGTTTTATAAGGCTCCGTCGCACAACCAAAAGATGGTGCAACGAAGCCTATAGTTCCGCCTTCGGATAAGAATTCAGGATATCTCATATACTGCCTCCTTACCTCATCATTCAGATTCTGCCTGAATAATTAATCTACATATATTTCTTTACTACATTAATAGCATTGCTGCCTATTACTACACTATAATGCTCCCTTATAAATGCAACACGTTCTTCTTTTGAAGAATCAAACACACTGTACTCCATCAAAAGATTCAGAAGACTTCTGTATTTTTCCTCTGAGCATCTTCCTTTCTCAAGTACAAGATAATATGTATCATCTTCTTTATTCTTATACAGTGCATTAGTTATTCCCCATGTTCTTGAACTTACAGTACACATTTCCTCAAAATCATTAAGGCTTTCCAACCTGAATACGCCGCATCCGGCTTTAATAACATTACTTGCTTTCTTCTTCTGTCCTGTCTTCTTAAGTTCATCTGTCTGTGCATCTGGTAATTCGAACTTATCTAGACTGTCTCCAAATGTTTCAAAAGGTGCATCTTTAAATGTACCTTCACCATTCTTAATCACATTACTCTTCTCTGGTTTTGAAAATGCCTTAGATATACTTTCCCCTGCTTTTCTTAACATATTACCCAGATCTTCTTTACCAGATGAAACTGTAAGAAGTATTGAATGGTCTGGCTGTGGTGCAAGCTGTAGTGACATAACCTCCCCGCTTAAAGTAACACCTATATTTTTTTCAGCCTCCTCCATAATAACTTCAAGAAGGCTGTGTATCTTGTCTGTATCATTCTTAAAGAAATCATCTAAGGAAATATTATTATCTTCCAGGTCTTCCTCATCGAGTCTGCACTGGAATCTTCTATCATTGATTTTCTTAAATTCCATATATCCTCTTTCCAAACTTAAATAATATATATCAATATATTATTATTACATACTTTTACTAATTCTGTCTACTATTTTTGTGATAATAAGGTTCTTATTAACAAATGTACCCCTTTCATTAACTCTTATGCGTCCCCTGTTACCGGTAACATCCGCATATATCTCCAGTCTGTCAGAACTGATTCTTGCATACACATCACATGTCTTAACATATACATTCTGCATAACCCTGCTAATTATATCATCTTCTATCTCAAAACATTCTGCTGTACTCTTATGTGACAATTCTCTTGCCGTGCGGACAGCCTCTTTTTTCCCTTTAGTAAGCATTGCATACACACCCTCACCATGCACAGGAACACATTCTCCATAATCCATGATTGTATATCTATACAGAAAACTATTATGTAGCCTTGCTGCCTTAATATCTTCTAAAAGTACAAATACAGCATCACATTCTGACGCATCCAGCTTTTCAATACATTTTCTTATATCCGTCTCTACTACACAGCTTATTCCATCATACATATGTTTAATACGCTCCGTCTTGCTGTATGAGTCAGTTGCAACAACAGCATTTTCAATAAGGTCTTTTGCATGTCTCTTTCTTATCATTACATATCTTGAATCGCCGCGTTTTAAAACACCCGAAATAACAACCCCATAAGGAAGATTCTCATCATTCTTTTCCATCCTGATAAGCTGTGCCATGTCAACAACTGCCATATCAACCGAACCAAGCTCAAGTGCCTCACATGCTGAATCAAAATTATCATGTCCGATATCTACAATCTTAACTTGTGAAGCTGAAGCTTTCTGAATTATCTGAACTGCTTTTTTTAATTTAATTCTCTCTATTCCATTGCCGTACAAACCCAGTCTGTACATTTCATCAAAATCTTTTCTCATCTATATCTGTAACCTTTTAACAGCTTTATTTATTTATTTTTTATTATAACATATCATTTTAGGTTGTTGAAAGTACCTGCATATTATGTTTATAATAATAAGAATAAATTTTAATAAGGAATGGTACAGATTAATGACTTATATCAAATCAAAAAGCAGTATTTTAAAACTGCTTGCTTCAATTACTATTACACTATTCTGCATAGTTCTTTTCCCTTCCGCCGTTAAAGCAGAAGACAATCAGGCTGCAGAAGTAAATGCTGATATAACACTTTCTAACCAGGGAAGCATCAGCAGGATGACCGATGGTTCTTACAACACAAAAACCACATTTTCATCAGGAGACACAATCACAATAACTTCCTCTGAAAAAATGTACTCACTTTATATCAAATGGGATTTAATTCCTTCAGAATGGACTCTTTCTTATAATGGAAAGACTGAAACTAACGGAACTAATGGTTTTCTTCACGAATATGTCCAGATTCCCGATGGTACAACTGAGATGACAATTACATTTGCATCTAAAGAATCAATCTGTGATATGCATGTATATTCCAAGGGTTCTGTGCCTGAAGATGTTCAGACATGGAAGACTCCATGCGATAATGCTGACATTCTTGTTTTCGCAACACATGCAGATGACGAGATACTTTTCCTCGGAGGAGTACTTGCCACTTACGGTGGCGAACAAAATCTTTCCGTTCAGGTTGCCTATATGTGCGAATTCACTACATCAGCCAAGATTAGAGAACACGAAAAGCTTGACGGATTGTGGGAATCAGGCATAAAGCATTACCCAGTATGTGGAGATTTTCCCGACCTTTACAGTCAGACATTAGAAGCTGCAAAGAAGCAGTATGTATATGATGATGTCAAAGCCTATACTACATCATGTATAAGACGATTTAAACCTCTTATTGTAGTAACACAGGATCTTAATGGAGAATATGGTCACGGCGGTCATATGCTATTCTCTCATGCTGTTGCAGAATCAGTAGAGACAAGCAATGATTCCTCTGTATTTCCAGAGTCAGCATCCAATTATGGTACATGGGATGTTCCTAAAACTTATCTTCATCTGTACACAGAGAATAAAATTACCATGAACTTAAGGCTTCCTCTTTCTCGTATGGGAAACCGCACTTCAATTGAAGTACAGACAGCAGCTTATAAAAAGCATGTATCGCAGCAGTGGTGCTGGTTCTATGTATCAGATGATTATGAATACAGCTGTGCTGATTTTGGATTATACAGGACTACCGTTGGTAATGATACCGGCAATGATATGTTAGAAAATATTACTACATATGAAGAGCAGGAAAGACTCGCTAAAGAAGCTGCCGAAAAGGAATCCATAGAAAGTTCCAAAGCTGCTGAAGAAGCAAGCATTGCTAAAGAACAGCAGGAAATAAAAGCAGCACACAAAGAAACTTCTAAAAGAAAAGTATCAGTGGCAGTGATTGTTATAATTGTTGTAATTATTATTGGTGCTGCCGCATTCGGATATGTCAGATTACAGCAGTCAAGAAGAAAGCATTCCCGCAGGAGAAGATAAATAAGGAGGTTTTGCCATGAAACTGCTTATTAACATAATAGCAATTATTGTAGTTGCTGTTGTAATTGGATTTCAGTTCAACAGAACAAAGAATCTTTATAATAAAAAATACGATGAGAACAAAGACGAATTCAAAAAAGATCAGGAACAATAAAACAAAATCAATCTTATCAAAAAGGGCTGCCATAATGGCAGCCCTTAAATATTATCAATTACTGATTATTAGTTATTGATAAGCATATCGCTTTCATTGTTCCAGCTGTAAAGCTTTCTGATTTCTGCTCCAACCTTCTCTGATGGATGCTCAGAAGCAAGCTTTCTCATAGCCTTGAAGTGAA
>ERZ840057.1397-NODE-1397-length-20329-cov-6.214018_pt1 | contig 20329 bp, 15 predicted proteins | sample MGYA00519907_ERZ840057 | MGnify/ENA primary metagenome ERZ840057 (study PRJEB31850, sample SAMEA3708862) | human gut metagenome | biome: human gut; feature: human-associated habitat; material: faeces | place: China | collected 2014 ...
TACCACTTGTACCGAAGTAAGTGATTCCCTTACCATCATTTGAGAACCCAGTAACAGCCTTTTCATTTCCTGTCAATTGAAGAGGAATGAAGTTACCTTCTTTAGTGACAGTGAAATATTTACCAGTTGCTTCATCGCTAAGTACATAGCCAACACCACGTTCAAGAACGTTTGTTCCGTTGAAGTATTCAGCCTTCCATTGTTTCAATTTAACAGAATCATCAATTGGTTTACCAGTTGAGATCATGTTTTCCGTGAACATTTTAGGGTACTTAGCTTTAAGTTCAGCTAAGAATTCGCCACCATATTGAGCTTGGTAATCCCTACCTGATGACTTAGAGTTAGCTACATAAAGTGAGTGATCAATGATAGCATCTGCAATCTTACGTCCTGCACCGTCAGTACGAGTCGCTGTTACGACTTCTTTACCTGGCAATTGGTAAATTTGGTCTGGAACCCAGTCAGCGATTGCTTGAATACCAGCCTTATGAAGTGCTTTAAGAGCATCACGTAGATCTTCTTTAGAACCGTATTTATTGTTCTTACTCATGGCAAGATCGTAACGGTCTGCAAAGGCATAACCATTTTGGATGACTGAGTCAAGGAAGGTACCATCGTCAGCAGATACAAATTGAGGTGCCATTTCAAATGATGTTACACCCCATGATTTGAACAAATCAACATTTTCAGCAATCTTACGGTTAGTATAGACTGAAGGATCTGAACCATCCGGGATAGTTTGGAAGTTTGAGAATCCTTCGTAGATCAATTGTGAATCATAAGCCTCAGTCGCTTTAAGGGTCAATTCGCCTTCTTTTTTAGCTTCTGTTGAAGGTGCTACACGGATATCTTGATCATCTGAAGCTCCGACTGGAACCCAAACTGCTACGAAACCTGACATATCAAATGTTTCATAACCCTTGATGTCATTAGCGCCGAAAGTCAAGACACCATTGCTGTCTGTTTCTTTCACGTAACCTGCTGCGATTGCCTCTGCATCAGATGTAAAGTTCTTGATACCATCAGCTGTACCAACAATCAAAGCACGGTATTTCTGGTTGGCATGGATTTTACCCATTTCAACATTAAGTTTAGCTGACTCATGCAAAGTCAATTTTGGATTATTCACTACAAGAGTTACCTGACCAGAGGTACGGCTGTATTTAGAACCTTCTGTATCGTCAGCTGTCATGATGTCTTTACCATAACGTACTGAAGTGTAGACTTCATTTGTGCGGTAAAGTTCAACATCTGAATTGTCCATCTTACCATCAGTTGGCAACCAGTATGAACGTTGTGCTTGCCCACCAGATACATACTTGATACGACTCTTCATCAAGTTAACAATGGTATCGTAATATGGAGACTTAGTTTCCATGTAGTGACCATCATCTGTATAAAGGTCTCCATAGTAGACACGAGTGATAGTTTCCATGTTTTGCAACATAACCGCGTAAGCCGCTGGGATGTTGTTAAGCGTATATTTTTTGTCGCTGCTGAGCATGTCTTTGTTGTAAATTTCAAATGCTTGCTTCATTTCAGAATCAGAGATAGTGAAACCATCTGATTTTTTATTGATTTCTTTCTTAATGATTTCAGCAATAATATCTTGAACGTTGTTATCATGGGCACGGATAAAGACGTAGTTTCCTGACGCATCTCCGTATTTCTCGTTATATTTACCGATTGTAGACTGTTTAACTGTTCCGTCTTCGTTATAGGCATTGCTTCCATCTTTGTTAATCCAGTCAGTCTTAAAATCGCGTTGAGTCGTATTGAAAGTATTGTTATACAAAGGACTTACAGCTGGTGTACGATCCTTAATTGGTTTAGCCAATGAGAAAAGGAGGGCCAAACGTTGTTTATTTTCCATGGCAAGCGCAGCACCATCAGTCTTGTCATTGTAATGGTTGTCGTTAAGACTCCACGCTTCAAGAACTGAGATATGAGCAAGAGCTTGCGCCTCAGATTTATTTACACCATAGTACTCACGGAAATAGTTTGTGTAGAGTTGAAGCATGTCAGCATTGACATTATCTACCGCATCGACACGGATACCATCGAAGTTAGCATCCTTGTCACCCATAACGATTGAACCCCAGTTCATAAGGTAGTGGATTTGGTTCAATTGTTCCGCTTGAACAACTGGGTTTGACAAATCTACGTCATTAGCTAGCAAGAAGTCGAAACCACCCATGTGGTTTGGATCTGATTGCTCATCAAGAATTGATTTATCAATTGTACCAGTCTGGTTAGTTGCTGTACGGTTCAAACGACGATAGTCAGAATTCGCCCATGGTGTACGTGAATCATTCACATAAAGAAGGGCACCACCTTGAAGGTGATCTTCGCCGCCACCTTTAGAGTAGTTTTCAGTTTCTTTGTTCCATTGTGGTTGTGTCTTAACAAAGGCAGAGATAGTTTCACGCAACCATTGTGTTGATTTTTCAGCCTGAATCTTTTGCTCAATCTTGATTTGAATGTCCTTAGCAGCAACTTTCAAAGTTTCTTGCTTATCTGTACTTGAATATTTAGCATCCAAGTTAAATACTTTAGACATGTAGTTCAAGTAGTTAACTTGTGTATCTACATTTGGCCACCAAGCCATCAAAAGTGGACGGAAATCTTCTGCAGTTGATGCTTGCCAAGTTACACCATCTTTGATGATAGAAGCTGGACGGTACCAGCTATCTGCAGTCAAATAACCATCAATCAATTCAAAGCTAGCTTCAGATGAATCGTAGGCACGGTTATTTATTGAGAAACCATCAACAATATTTGTTGTTCCTGGTGTGAAAGAGTATGTTGATGAACTTGTAAGAGCACCATCTTTACCGAAGTAAAGCAATTGACCATTTACAGTAATGGCAAAGTTTTCTTTGTGTGAACCATCTTCATTAACATAGTAATATTTACCATCAATGTTTTTGATGTTTTTCAAGGAAAGCGCAGCTTCTACTTCTGAATCTTTCAAAGCAGCTTCTGGCGCCTTAACTTCTGTATTAACAACTTCAGCCTTCACTGTTGCTGGTTGTTCTTCTGCTTTTTCAGTTGTAACAGCTGGTGCATCTGTTGTCACAACTGCTTCTTTATTTGGAACAGCTGCCACTGCTACATCAGCTGTTGTTGCTGTTGTTGCTGCTTCAGCTGTTGCTTGTGTGTTCGTTGTAGTCGCTGTTTCTACAGCATTTGTTTCTTTAGCAGGTGTTAAAACATCTGCTTCTTTTGTATTTGTACGTTTATCGGCTTCTTTGGTTGCTTCAGGAGAAGTAACTAAAGAAGCTGTTGTACCTGAATTTGATTGAGTTACTGTCTTATCTTGAGTTTCATCCGCTGAAACTGAAGATGTTGTTGCAGACAATCCTCCTACGACAGTAGCAAGTGCTGCAGAGGCAACTGCAATTGTAACCCATTGCTTCTTAACTTTATGAAGCTTATAGTGTACCTTATTTTCCATTATAATTTTCCCCGTGATTTTATTTGTCAAAATCAGACTGAAATCTATCCGATTTCAAACAGTTATATTATATCATTATTTTCTAACTATTTCTCGAATTAATTGTTTTTTTATAAAATATATGTAACATAACAGCAACATTAGAAAAGTTTTGTAACACACCTATTTCATAGGCTTTCAATTCTCATTTTCATATCATTTGATAAGTAAAACTATTTTCTATAAAAACCACTAAAACCCTTGATACAATGGCTTTTACAACGATTCTGACTCAAAATTGATATTTGTCAGATTTTTTCTTTAAGGAGCATAAAAAGGCAAAATTTCTTTAAACGATTCTCGTTTTCAAGAAATTTCACCTATAAATTCATGTCAAATCATATCGTTTTTCACTTAATCTCTCAGATTAAGATTAGATTGATTGATTATTTATCAAAATCAGCATAACCATTTTCATCGAAGAAGACAGTCGTACCGTCTTGGAAAGTAATCCATGTGTTTGTCACACGTTCTCCAAGAACTGATTCGTAGTATTCTACTCCTTTTGGTGTGCTGATTGGGCTACCTTTAACTTGACGTCCCAAATGATCAAAGTAATACTCTTTACCATCGATATTTTGGCGTCCTGTTACAGCCTTACCATCTTTGAAGTAGTACCAAACATTGTTACCAGTTGTCAAGAAACGGTTATTGAGACTCTCACCTGAATCTTTGTCATAGTAAGAAAGTGATCCGTCAGCATTCTTAACAAAGTCGCCTTTGACTTGACTACCATCTTCTTTGAAGTAATAGTTTTTACCACCAACACTATAGGCACCTGTCACGATTTCACCATTATCTTTGGCGTAGTACCATGTCTTACCACCATCAAGAGTGAAGAAATCAGATTTGACTTGGCTTCCATCAGCATTGAAGTAATAGTTAAGGTGGTCAATCGTTTGACGACCTGTAGCGAGGTTACCATCCTTATCAGCATGGTACCACTTGCCGTTCACTTCGAAGAACTTGTCTTTAACCTTGTAACCATTATCTACAGTGTAGTAGCTAATCTTGCCATTTTCAGTAACAAATTCACCTTTAACTTGGGCACCATTTGCACGGAAGTAATAGTCGTGACCGTCCAAAGTAAGGGCACCTGTCACATTTTTACCAGCTGCATCACGGTAGAACCATGTTGAGCCATCTGTTGTGTAGAATTCACCCTTCTTAGCTTGTGCATAGCCTTGATCATTGAATTCATACCAGATACCATCGATTTCAGCCCAACGATTTGTGTAGGCATTACCTGAATTTTTATCGAAGAAGTAGAGTTTTCCGTCTGGAGTCACATACTTAGTACCTTTAGCTTGGAAGCCATTTTCATCAAAGTATTGCAATCCTCCACCAGCATAAGTCAAGCCAACAGCCATTTCTCCAGTTGGTGAGAAATAACGGAATTTAGCTTCTGTTTCTGAAGTACCTTCTTTCGGTACATCGAATACAAAGTAACCATCTTTGTACTGCTCACCAAAGCTACCAAAGTAATAATATTTACCATCCTGTTGATAAATAGAATCACGAAGCTGGATACCGTTTGGCAAGAAGAAATAAGTCTTACCATCGATATCTTGACGACCAGTTAACATATAACCTTCTTTATCGAAGTAATAGTAATTTCCAGCATATTTAATGAAAGCATTCTTAGCTTGGAAACCACTATTATCAAAGTAGGCCATACCCTTACCATCATAGTAGAAACCTGTCTTACCACCTTGATCTGTCAAAGGTTTTGGCAAGAAGATGCCATTATCAGTAACTTGATAATAGCGACCAGTAGCATCGTTACTGAGAACATAACGATTACCACGACCAAGGATATTAGTACCATTCATGTACTTAGCAGACCATTGCTTGATTTTAACAGATGGATCAATCTTCTTACCAGTTGATATCATCACATCTTCAAACAACTGTGGATATTTCTTTTGGAGCTCATCAAGGAACTCACCACCATATTGAGCTTGGAAGTCCTTACCTGATGATTTAGAATTTGCAACATATAAAGTGTTATTGATATAAGCATTGGCCTTTGGAGTACCATAACTATTAGCACGTGTTGCTGTTACAACTTCTTGTCCTGGCAATTGGTAAAGTTGATCTGGAACCCAGTCAGCAATTGCTTGAATACCTTGCTTGTGAAGCGCCTTAAGTGCATCACGAAGATCTTCTTTAGAACCATATTTGTTATTCTTACTCATGGCAAGGTCATATCGGTCAGTAAAGGCATAGCCATTTTGGATAACAGAATCAAGGAAGGTACGGTCATCAGCCGATACAAATTGAGGAGCCATCTCGAATGATGTAATTCCCCATGACTTGAAGAGTTCTGCATTTTCTGCAATCAATTTATTAGTATATTGGCTATCTTTTTCAACAAAATCTTGGAAGTTTGAGAAACCTTCATAGATAACTTGTGAGTCCAATGCTTCAGTAGCAGAAAATGTCTTGTCAAGTTTCTTATCTGAACCTTTAACACGGATATCTTGGTTATCAGGCGCACCTACTGGTACCCAAACACCAAGATAACCTCTCATATCAACAGTTCGATACCCCTTAATTTCATCTCCACTAAAAGTCAAGTTCCCTTCAGCATCAGTGTATTTAATTTTTCCAGCTGCTGCCGCATCATTTTCGTAAGTGACAATTCCCTTATCAGTACCAAGAAGTAATGGACGGTAGGCTTGGTTAGCATGAAGTTTACCCATGTTAACTTTCAAAGTACCATCACCCAGTGAGAAATCCTGATTATTGGCAATAAGTGTCAACATACCAGAATGTTTACTTGTTTCTGCTACACCCGTAGTTTGGTCAGCAGTCATAATATCTTTACCGTAACGAACAGATGACAAGATTTCTTTTCCATTGAACGTGTCGACTTTCATCGATTGTCCACCTGAAACATATTTCATACGGTTCTTCAAGAGCGTTGTGATAGCATCGTAGTAAGGAGACTTGGTAGCCATATATTGGCCGTTATCCGTATAGAGATCTCCATAATAAACACGAGTTACCTGCTCCATATTTTGAAGAATCAAAGCATAGGCAGCTGGAATATTGTTAATAGTATAACGTTTTTCTGCCTTCTTCATATCTTCATTATAGATTTCAAAGGCACGTTTCAATTCAGCATCAGTCATGGTATAACCATCTGATTTTGGATTGATCTCTTTTTGAACAATATCACGAATGATATCTTGAACAAGGTTATCATGAGCACGTGCAAAGATATAGTTAGCTTGTGTATCTCCATACTTACTATTATTTGTACGGTCTGTCAAACTGCTAGTAATCAAATCTTTCAATGAAGATCCAGATCCATAAAGTGCACCCATAATTGCATAACGAAGGTTATTATCCATGGCAAGGGCTGCACCATCATGTTTTTGATTATAAGCATTATCATTTAAATCCCAAGCTTCAAGGATAGAAATGTGAGCAAGTGCATTTGCTTCAGATTTATCCACACCAAAGGCTGCACGGAAGTAGTTTGTATAAACTTGGAGAAGGTCTGCATCGACATTATCAACTGCATCAACACGGATACCATCAAAGTTAGCATCCTTATCACCCATAACAATTGATCCCCAGTTCACAAGATAGTGAATTTGGTTCAACTGCTCAGCTTGCACAACTGGATTTGAGTTATCAACGTCATTGGCAAGTAGGAATTCATAACCACCCAAGTATCTTCCTGTACCATTTAGAGAACCATCTTGGTTACTTGGTGTACGGTTAAGCAAACGGTAATCAGAATTTGCCCAAGGTGTCTTGTCATTATTGACATAAAGAAGAGCTCCCCCTTGAAGGTGGTCAGCAAGGGTATAGTTTTCAGTTGTAGTATTCCACTGGTCTTGTTCTTTTACAAAAGACTCAATTGCTTGACGAAGCCATTCAGTTGATTTTTTAGCTGAAATTTCTTGTTCAATCTTAATTTGAATTGTCTTAGCAGCTGCATTCAATTCAGATTGACTTTGGCTGGTTGAATAAGTTGCGTTAAGGTTAAAGTGTTTAGAGAAAGTATTGAGGTAGGCAACTTGTGTATCTACATCAGGCCACCATGCCATCAAAAGTGGACGAAAGTCTTTCTCAGTTGATACACGCCATTTTTCACCATTTTCCAAAATAGTGACTGGACGGTACCAGCTGTTTGGTGTCAAGTACCCATCTACCAACTCGAAGCTTTCCTTCTTAGAATCGTAAGCACGGTTATGTGAAGAAAAAGCATCAACTAGATTAGTTGTACCTGGTGTGAATGAGTGTGTTGATGTGCTTGTCAAAGCACCATCTTTACCAAAGTAAAGCAACTGGCCATTAACTGAAACAGCAAAGTTTGTTTTGTATGAACCATCTTCTTTGACATAATAGTATTTACCATCAACTTGTTTGATGTTGTCCAAAGAGAGTGCTGCTGTTTCTTCTTTTTCAGTAACACCAGATTTTGGTTTTTCAGCTACTGTAAGCGTTGTATCTGTCGCAGTCGCAGTTGCAGCTGGTGCTTCTGTTGTCGCACCATTTGCTACTGCTGCACGATCAGTTGTTGCTGGTGCCACCGTATTAGCACTTGTATCTGCTGCAGTGGTTACTGCCGCAGGAGTTTCGACCGTTGCAGTATCAGCAGCCTTGTCAGTTGTTGTTGCTGTCGCATCTGTCGTAGCAGTTGCTGCAGGAGCGGCTACTTCATGCGTTTCAACGACAACATCGCTTTCAGCTGTCGTAGAGGCAACTGGTTGAGTTGTTTCATCAGCTGAAACCTTTTGATTGGCAACTGTAGCACCACCTACGATAGAGGCAAGTGCTGCCGAAGTGACGGCAATCGTCACCCACTGCTTCTTAACTTTGTGAAGCTTATAATGTACCTTTTTTCCCATTTTAGGTCCTCATTTCATTTTCCTAGTTTGAATAAAATCTACATAATTCAAACAATTTCATTATAGCATATTTTTTTCAGTCAACCAGAGTCTTTATCAAATCATTTCAATTTTTAATCATATTGTAAATTGATTAACATTTCGACAAATATTAAAGACTACCGAATGTAGAAAACGGTAGTCTTTAATATTTTTAGGAAAGTTTTTAGAGGTAATTTAATAAGCTATCTCTATTCAATAAGTAGCAAAATTAAAAGTCAGCTATTAAGCAAAAACGACGTTATGTTGGACCCTGTAGCTAACTAAAAAGAGCAAGGTTTCTGTGACTAATTTTGCCAGAACCAGTCCTAAACCAATAGCAACTAGACTACTAAGTAAGAAATAGTTACAGGCCAGGAGGACCAAGACCAACATAAAGTAGCAAACACTCGATCTAAAGAGAGAGCTTGTCGGATTAAAGACCACATTAGCGTTCAGTAGACACTGGCTGGAAGCCGAAATCACACGAGCTAGCACGACCGAAAGGAGCAGATTCTTCGTCCAGGCAAAGAGCACAAATAAGGCTGTTGCATCAATGACTGAGGCCAAGACGGCCGTGCCAGAGAACTTTAAAAAAGGGCTGTAAATACGGATGGAATCACGAATGGGCCGAAAGTGCGAACTTTTATTTTCCTCCAGATAAACGGTTTCGATAGGGACTTCAGAGATTTGGTGGCCTGACTTTTTGGCTTCAAGCAACATATTAAACTCGTACTCAAAACGATTGCCATCCAGATTAAGAAGCCATGGAATCAGGTCGGTTGACATGCCTCGAAGCCCCGTCTGAGTATCTGTGACTTTCTGACCAGTTACTAGACGGAAAAGTCCAGCAGTCACCTTATTCCCAAAGCGGCTACGTGCTGGTACCTTACCAACAAAGGCACGCGCACCCAAGACAAGATGACTTGGATTTTCCTCGGTTGCCTTGGCCACACGGACAATATCCTTAATCAGATGCTGACCATCACTATCAACTGTGACTATAGGTTGAGCCGAAAGGTGCTGACTGACTACTTCTTCTTGAATGTGAGCAAAGGCAGTTTTGAGAGCAGCTCCTTTTCCTTTATTGATAGGATGAGTAAGGACAGTCGCTCCAATAAAAGCCGTTTCGTCGTAATAGTCGTTATAGCCTGGGCCACTCCCATCATTAACAACAATAATACGGGCTTTAGGGAGTTTTATGGTAATATCTTGAACCACCTGAATCAGGCGTTTGTCTGGTTCATAAGCTGGAATAATAATATACATAGGCACTTCCTTTCTGTTTCATCCTATGACTCTTTAGTGACCTCCGCCAAAGCCACCTGGTTGCCCACCACCTTGGGGACCACCGCCACCAGGCATTGAGTTTTCAATCTTAGTTTGTTTCTCACCATTGATAGTAATGTCACCACCGGTATAGGTCGCTGAACCATCAAAGTCAAAGCCAGACTGACCAGTCAAATTAATCGTTCCACCCGATACAATAATATCGCCGTTAGAATCAATTGGGTCGGTGTCGCCCTCGCCAACCTCAACATTTAGGGTTCCACCGGTCATCTTGAAGAAAATCTCACTTTGACTGGCATTAGCATTGGCCGCATTGACACCATCATCCGTCGCATAGACATCTATATTTCCACCATTGATGGTCACAGATTTCCCTTCGATACCTTCAGTTGATTTTTCAACCTTGTAAGTACCACTATCAATAATCATGTCCCCTGACGCATGAATACCGTCGTCACCAGCCTTAATGGTCATGGTATTGTCAGACAGATACATGGTACCTGCTGAAGTGTCGTCATCATTGTTGACCTTAACAGCATCTTCTTCAGCCTCAATGGTCATAGTTGTTCCTGTGATGTTGAGTTCATCGTTGACATTGAAGGCATCACCGACTGAGGAAATCTTATAGGTACCGCCAGTCATATGAAGGCTGTCATTGGCTTTAATACCGTTGTTTTTCTTGGCATCAATGTTTAGAGTACCTGAACCATTAATGGTCAAATCTCCTTTAGAAAAAATCACAGCATCCGCATCTTCATCACTATTAGAACTTGAATCAGAAAGTGTGTTTGTAGTGCCATCTTTAAGTGTCAGATAGACATGACCAGCTTTTGTGGTATTGATTGCTGCATTTGTATTTGTCATGGTAGCACCATCCAAAACAATATGGACATCGTCTGAATCACCAGCGTCTACCTTGATTTGCACACCGTCGGATTTTCCTGAAATGACGTAGGTCCCAGCTTTGGAGATGGTTACAGTTGAACCTGATAGGGCTGCACCATCACCTGAAACATCCGCAGATGAGCCTGATAACTTAATCTTAGTAGCTGAACTTTCATTATAAGAGGTATCAGAATCTTTAGAAGTAAAATAGTTGCTGTTGTTCTTATTTGTTTTCTTACTAGTCGTTGCTGTTACAGCACTTGTTTTTGATGTAGTGCTTGACGTCGTCCCAGTTGACTGACTGCTTGATTGGCTACAAGCTGTCATGACTGTTAGGGCAGTCGCACAGGTCAATAAAGTCGTCCATTTTTTTAGTTTTTTTGATTTCATATTTTTTCCTCTCGGGTTCGTTTGGATGATTACAGTTTACGGGACTTAGCTAAAACATTTCTAAAGGTTAACTAAAACTTATCTTAAGTTAAGTTTGGTGAAAGTTTAGCTTAGGAAAACTTTCAGAAAAGTCCCATAGACTAATAGGCGAGCAAGTAAGTACTTTATAGAAATAGTACATTTGCTCTCAACTTTTCTATTATAAAAAAGAATTAAAACAATAAGTCGACTGTTTGGAAATAGATGTTTCTACAATAAATTCCCTATTTTCCTAGGAGTTGCTTTACGGCTTTGTATCTTATCTAATTGAACTCGCCTACAACTCGGGGGAAAAAGATGGGCCCGCTTGGAGATAAACTCCTTCGACTGGTCCCCCTATTTTCCTGAGAGTTGCTTCACGGCTTTGTATCTTATCTATAAAAGGAGTTTTTTCATGGTTAAACAATTGGAAACACGTTTTAAACGTATTGAAACAAAATATGTGGTCTCAAAGAACAATCTTGAGGACCTGCTCACTGATCTTAAGGAGTATTTGGTAGAGGATGATTATCCGACATCTACCATTTCAAATATTTACTTTGATACGGATAATTTTGACGTCATCCAAGATGCCTTAGATGGTAATCACCGTCAAGAGAAAATCCGCATGCGTACCTACCTAGCTAATCCCAAAATTGATAGTAAGGTCTTTTTAGAGGTTAAAGCCAAAGATGATGAAGGAATCGGTCATAAGTTTCGTCTCGTTTCAACACCGCTTGCCATCACTAACTTGCTGACAGACGGTAAGAATCATGGTCAAATCACTGACCGCCAGCTATTACAGGATATCCACCACTTACGTCAACGCTATGATGAGGGGCTTAAACCTCGTATGTATATCTACTACGACCGTTTTTCGATGAAAGAAAAAGAGACTATCGAAGGCTATGCCTACAATAAAGTTCGTGTTACCCTTGACCAAAATTTGACTTACCGTGATGAAGACGTCAGTCTCTTTAAGGGAAATCATGGTTTTCCCCTTCTTGATGAAGATACGATTATCATGGAAATCAAGGCACCTGGCAAAAAGCCTGACTGGCTTCAAGCTATCTTAGACAAACATGGTTTGGAAGAGCAGAAATTCTCAAAATACAGCTGTGCCTATCATAAGTCTCAAGGTCTAGACTATGGACCACGTCCAGCACAAGAAAAAGGAGCTGCTGCCTATGTCTAATCTCTTCAATTCTATCTTTAATGATGCGACCGCAACCGCAAGTCCCCTTCAACTCATGCTGGCCTTACTGGTCAGTCTTGTTTTAGGATTGGCCCTAACCTGGACTTACAAATACCGAACCCTCTACACCAGAGAATTTGTCATTAGTTTGACCCTACTTCCATGTTTGATGACCCTAGTTATCTTCCTTGTCAATGGGAGTTTGGGGACCTCTATTGCCGTGGCAGGGACCTTTAGTCTCATTCGTTTTCGTTCTGCCACCAGCGGTTCTAGAGAACTAATCGCTGTCTTCATGGCCATGATTATTGGTCTGGCATCTGGGACAGGCTATCTCTTACTGGCTGTCCTCTTTACCATTTTCCTTTTGGCTGTTTGGCTTCTTTTGGAAAATCGTCAAAGTCGTACCGACAACCAACGTCGTAGACTCCTGACCATTAACGTCTCCTACCAAGACTTGATTGATCAAAAAATCACTAAAGCCTTGCTCAATTTCACCAGTGAATGTGACTTGATTTCCCTTAATACCACAGGTGGAGGTGAAACCATGCAACTGGTCTACGAAGTGGACTTGAATCCTCAAGTGGATGACTTCCAATTGACGAATCATCTTATCTCAAGCATTGAAAATTGTGACCTTGCCCTATCCAAAAAAGCTAAAAAGAAAAAGAATTTGTAAGACAAAAAGACATCTCCGACTGATTTTTGGAGATGTTTTTGCATGTTTTGAGGTTAACATTTTCACTTAGCTATAGCCTATACTTCTATGCCGCCAGTATGGAGTGCGAGATTATCGCAGGAATCAAAGTATCATCTAATCATCGTCATCTTGGATAACCTTACCATCTTGTATGTTAAAGGTATAGCCAATATATCCGGAATTGTCATAGTTAGCGGAATTTTCTTTATCAGTTGTGAAAAAATAAAATTCGTACTCTCCGTCTGGTAGCTTGCTAGCATCTAGTTTCTTCGCTACCTCTTCTAAATCTTTCTTACTAGTATTTTCTGTATCACTTACTCTTATTGACATAGTAACAATATGTTCATCAATCATTGTTTGATAAGGAATTTGATAATAGCCATAAAAATCATGCTTGCCATTTTTACGGTTTTCTTCAGCTAAATGTTTTCGACGATTACCAGCCTCTTGATCTATCAGTATATTATCTTTGAAGGAGAATTCTTCGATATCAAGGCCTAAAGATTGTTTTTTAAGCTCCTTGAATAAGCTCCTTGAACAGTTTTTGTTCTTCTTTTTTTACAGATTTTTGTTGTAAATAGGTTTCCGAGTAAAGGCCAGGAGTCATATATTCTTCACTATAAACTGTCCAGTCCAGTTGAAATGTAATTTTTCCATCTAATATTATGGGTTGATTATCGTAGGTTTCCTCTGAATAGGTATAATAGACATAAATGCCTGCACTATCTAGAAACACCTTTTTGATAAGCTTAACTTGGACCTTTCCCTTAAAACCATTATGAGCCAAGATTTTTTGCGTTTTTTCCCTAGCCTTGGAGTAAGCATTTGGTAGTACCATTGTGCAACGAACTAAAAGAATAGAACAGAGGAGGAGAATAGCTAAGCAAGAAAGCTTTAAAATATTAGGAGTATTTTTCTTCATAGGACATCCTTCCTTTCCCCAATCATTTGTAAAAACAAGCACACCGAATCTTTCAAAATAAACGAGCTTTCTTCACTCCTATTTTAGCATTTTAAAGCGCTTTCTCATGGTAGTTAGAGGAACGAAATAATTAAAATTCCTCTAGCAAAAAAGCCTGAATCACTTCAGGCTTTTCATCTTAGTTCAAATCGGTTGAGATAATCCTTAATAATCCGTTACTTCTTTTCGGTCATGGACATTGCTTTGTTTGCCTTGACGGGCTTTAAGTACGGCTTCAACGTCTTCAGGGCTAACCCCTGTTTCAACGAGCATGACTGCTAGGTGATAGAGGATGTCTGCTGTCTCGTTGGCAATTTCTTCTTTATCAGCATTTTTGGCTCCAATCACAACTTCTGTTGCTTCTTCGCCAACCTTTTTAAGAATCTTGTCTAGCCCCTTGTCAAAAAGGTAATTGGTATAAGATCCTTCTTTGGGATTTTTTTTACGATCTAAGGCTTCCTTATAAAGTGTTTCTAACATAGCTACTCCTATCTATCTTGATTGTCATCATATATATCCGTAAAGAAACAGCTGTAGGCTCCTGTATGGCAGGCTGCTCCTTCTTGTTCCACGGCGATAAGCAAGGTGTCCTGATCACAATCTGTCTTGATGCTTTTGACATGTTGGAAATGACCAGATGTGGCCCCCTTATGCCAAAGCTCATTTCTAGAACGGCTCCAGTAATGCATTTGTTTGGTCTCAAGGGTCAACTGATAGGACACCTCATTCATATAGGCCAACATGAGCACCTGCCCGGTCTTGTAGTCTGTCACAATAACTGGTACCAGTCCGCCTTGTTTGTCAAAATCAAGTTTAACCTCTGTCATTGTCTCACCTCGATTCCTGCATCTGCCAAGACTTGTTTGGTTTCGCCTATATTTACCTCACCAAAGTGGAAAATAGAGGCTGCCAGAGCACCCGTCGCTGTTGTCTTCTCAAAGACTTCTACAATATCCTCAATATTTCCTGCACCTCCAGAGGCAATGATCGGAACATCGACGACTTCTGCCACACGATTAAGCATTTCCAAATCAAAACCAGACTTAGTGCCATCCTTGTCCATGCTAGTTAAGAGAATTTCTCCAGCCCCCAAGGCGACGACTTCTTGAGTCCATTGGATGAGGTCCTTACCTGTATCCTTACGGCCACCTGCCACAAAAACATGCCAGCTCCCATCAGCCATCTTTTTGGCATCAATCGCAGCCACTACACACTGATTCCCAAATTTTTGAGCACAATCAGCGATTAGTTGTGGATTGGCAAGGGCTGAGGAATTGACGGCAACCTTGTCAGCACCGGCTTTAAGCATCTTGTTCATGTCTTCAACTGAACGGATACCACCACCAACTGTGAAGGGGATAAAGACCTGATCGGCAACGCGACGCACCATGTCAACCGTTGTTTCACGATTGTCTGAAGTCGCTGTGATATCTAGGAAAACGAGTTCATCACAGCCAGCCTCATAGTAAGCACGTGCAGAATCAACAGGATCACCAACATCTGTCAGATTCACAAAATTGACTCCCTTGACGACACGACCATCCTTGACATCCAAACAGGGAATAATACGTTTTTTAAGCATATTAACCTCCGAAAGACTTGAGTTGGTCTAATGTGATATTGCCGTTATAGTAGGCTTTGCCGACAATGGTTCCTGCCACACCAATCTCTTCTAGGTGATTTAAGTCAGCTACTTCTGCAATCCCACCTGAAGCAATGACTTTGGCGGTTGTGAGTTCAGATACCAAACGTTTGTAGTGATCAAGATTGGGTCCTGTCAGTGTGCCATCTCGATCAACATCAGTATAGACAAAGAGGGTTACGCCCATCTTTTCCATTTCCTTGGCCAAGGTAATATAGTCCACATTGCTGGTTTCCAACCAGCCTTCAGTAGCGACAAACCCTGCCTTGGCATCAATACCTACGACAATTTTATCGGCACCAAATTCCTCTAAAGCTGCTCGAACGAAGTCAGGATTTTTAACGGCCATTGAACCGATAATGATACGGTCGATGCCAACTTCCAAATAGTCACGAATCTGCTCCAAGGTACGGATACCGCCACCAACTTCGATGCCAAGTCCAGAAACCTTCTTGACCTCTGCAATCAAGTCACGGTTAGTGGCACGACCATCTAGGGCACCGTCCAAGTCGACGACATGAATAAATTGAATGCCCGCATCCTTAAAGGTCTTTGCCTGCTCAATAACATCTGGATTGACAACGGTTTGTTGGTTGAAATCTCCTTTAAAGAGACGAACAGCCTGTCCATCCTTAATATCAATTGCTGGTAGAATTTGCATCTCCCCTACCATCCTTTCTAAGTGAAAAAACTTTGCTCTCAAGAGCTTCTAGGCTTTGCATAAACCTACAAATTGTTCAATAATACCTAAACCAATATCACCTGATTTTTCAGGATGAAATTGGGCACCATAAACATTGTCTTTATGAATCATGGCTGGCACCTCGATACTATAATCTGCGGTAACATCAATGTATTGGCTAGGGACATCTGTGAAATAACTGTGAACGAAGTAGACAGCTTGGCCATCTAAACCATCTGTCAAAGGGCTGGCTTGCTTAACAGCCAAATCATTCCACCCCATATGTGGGACAGGCTGCTCCTTGCTAGCAGGAATGGCACGGCAAACACCTGGAATAAAACCAAGACCATTTGTTTCCTCATGTTCCAGCCCTTTTTCCGTTAAAATCTGCATGCCTAGGCAAATTCCTAAAAGTGGAACTCCCTGTGCGACAGCCTCTTTGATAACAGCTACCAAGCCTCTTCGCTCAAGCTCTGCCATAGCTGTTGGATAAGCACCCACACCAGGTAAAATCAACCCATCAGCCGCTAGGATTTTTTCTTTATCGGCAGACAATTCTGCAGTCACACCGATTTTTTCAAGGGCACGCAGAACATTGGCGGTATTCCCCGCATCGTAATCAATGGCGATAATCATAGCATCCCCTTTGTCGAGTTTACACCGTGAATGTCAGGATTGACTGTGATAGCCTCACGCAAGGCACGTCCTGTTGCCTTGAAGAGACTTTCTGACTTGTGGTGATTGTTTTTTCCGTGGAGAATCTTGAGGTGGAGATTCATTTGAACATTGAAAGCCAAGGCTTGGAAAAATTCTTCAACCAGTTCTGTGTCAAAATTACCCAATTTTGGATTATCAAAACTAGCATCAAAGACCAAGAAGCTACGTCCAGACAAGTCTAAACTTGCCATTCCGAGGGTTTCATCCATAGGTACAAAAGCCGTTCCATAACGGTTGATACCTGCTTTATCGCCCAAGGCCTCTTTAAGAGCTTGACCAAGGACAATACCGACATCTTCAACGGTGTGGTGACTATCAACCCAAAGGTCGCCATCAGCCTTCACCACCAAAGACATACGGCCGTGACGGGCAAACAAGGTCAACATGTGGTCAAAAAATCCGACACCTGTTTGAATATCTACTGGTTCTTGAGCATCCAAATTGAGGCTTAACTTAATTTTGGTTTCAAAGGTATTACGTTCAATTTCTGCTTGTCTCATAACTTCTTCCTCTACTCTCTCAATTATTGTCGTTTCTGACTTCAATTGCCTTGGCGTGGGCCTGCAAGCCTTCCGCATAAGCCAAGGTTGTAATATCGTGTTGAGCCTTATTGACTGCTGCTTTGTCATACTGCGTATATTGGATACGTTTGACAAAATCGTGCACACCTAAAGCTGATGAAAATCGACTGGTTGCTGTCGTTGGAAGAACGTGGTTGGCACCTGCATAGTAGTCACCAATTGGTTCGCTAGTAAAGTGACCAAGAAAGACGGAACCAGCATTGTCCACTTTTTCCAAGTAATCATAAGCATTGTCCATAGCAATTTCCAAATGTTCTGGCGCAACCAAGTTCATGAGTTCGAACATGGCATCTGTATCATTAGCAATAATAATACGGCCGTTATTTTCGACAGATGGACGAGCAATCGCCTCACGTGGCAAAAGCTTGAGTTGACGTTCAATCTCACTTTCAACCGCATCAGCCAAGGCTTCAGAATCTGTGACCAAAATGGCGCGTGCACGTGTGTCGTGCTCTGCTTGAGACAAGAGGTCAGCTGCCACATATGTTGGATTGGCACTACTATCAGCAATGACACCAATTTCTGATGGTCCTGCAATCATATCAATACCGACAATACCGTAAACTTGTTTCTTAGCAGTCGCCACGAAAATATTACCAGGACCTGTAATCTTGTCCACCTTTGGAATCGTTTCTGTACCAAAGGCCAAAGCCGCAACCCCTTGAGCTCCACCAACTTGGTAAATGCTATCCACACCAGCCAATTTTGCAGCTACCAGAATCGCAGGAACAAAGTGTTCTTGAGGCGGCGTAATCATAATAATCTCTTTAACCCCAGCAATTTTAGCAGGAATAACATTCATAAGAACTGATGACGGATAAGCCGCAGTTCCTCCAGGCACATAAACACCCACACGATTGATAGGACGAATCAATTGACCACGAATAACACCCTCACTTGGTTGGTCCTCAAAACCAGTCTCCAACTGATGTTTGTGATAAGATTCAATGTTTTCTTTAGCATTAACTAGGGCTTGGTAAACCTCTGGATCAATCTCTTTAAAGGCTTGATCAATCAGGTCCTGTCCAACTTCAAAATCAGTCAAGTCAACCTTATCAAATTTAGCTGAATAGTCACGAAGGGCCTCGTCTCCACGTTTTTTGACGTCCTCAATGATAGCCTGAACAGTGCTTTCAACGTCTCTATTTTCTTTTGACAGTTCCAATTGCTCCTGATAAAGAAGCTCCGCAATTTCTTTATTTGTTCCAGTTAATCGTTTCATTCGAACGGTACCTCCTCGTTCCCTACAAGTGATTCAATCTTACAAATGAATGGTAGAACTTCCTTGTTATTTTTCAAAGAAGCCTTATTAACAATCATTCGTGCTGAAATCCTGCAAATATCTTCATAAACTTTTAAGCCATTAGCAACAAGGGTATTCCCTGTTTCCACAATATCGACAATAGCATCCGCTAGACCAATGACTGGGGCAATCTCAACACTCCCCTGAATTGAAATGATCTCAACATCCTCACCTTTTTGATTAAAATAATCCGTCGCAATGGTTGGATACTTGGTAGCAATACGTTTACGCTTATGGTCATCAGGATTATAGTCTTCTGTTGATGCTACGGAGAATTTACAAAGGCCAAAATTAAGGTCTAACATTTCCAAATAGCCTGTCGGATGTTCAACCAAAACATCCTTTCCGACAATCCCAATATCTGCGACACCATGTCGGACATAGGTGGTCACATCTGGTGCTTTGACCAGGAGAAAACGGAAGCGTTTGTCAGGACTTTCGAAAATTAAATTACGGCCCTTATCAGCCATGAAAGACATGTCAAAGCCAGCTTTTTCTAGTAATTTAACTGTATCTTTCTCAATTCGCCCCTTGGTTAAGGCAATTGTGATTTGATTGCTAGTCATCCAAGTCACCTCCAAATTCCACATCATCATGCACTGCTTGATAGACCGAATCAACATCAATCGCCCAACCAACCGCTGTTAATTCGGTGGCACCAAAGCGTTCAAATAGTTTATCGTAACGGCCACCTGATACAAAGGCATCTGGCACCTTATCACCAAAGACCTTAAACATCATGCCTGTGTAGTAAGGCACTGCTGGCAATTGAGCCAAATCAAGCGTCGTCTCTGGGAGACTATCTGCTAGGCGATTGGTTAAGACTTCCAAACTATCCAAGGCCGTCAAAAAGGCTTCACTGTCTGTCAACTGTCTAGCCTTGGTCAAAACAGCCTTTGTCTCACCAAAGAGGAATGGCAACTGCTCCAAGACCTTGTCATATTGACTTGGATTTTCTTTGGTGAATTCCTTGAGACCTGTGATTGATTTGTCACGGATATAAGCCGCCAACTCTGCTTCTTTTACATCTGGAAGGTCTAATTCTTCAAAAATGAGTTGCAAGAGGCGAGCATGTGAAAACTCAAACTTGTAATTTTTGACACCGGCAGCATCCAGAGCCTCTTTAGCAGATATTACAGCTTCTTCCATGGCCTGGTGAACAGGGAATCCTATGATCTCAATACCAGCCTGCGTATGCTCATTGGATAGGCCACGCATCTCCTCATTGTAGTTAAAGACTTTTCCAGAATAAGAAAATTTAATCGGTGTATGAACTTGTGTCGAAGCAATCACGCGCCCAATTTGGCTAGTAATATCAGGACGTAAACTAACAAGATCTCCATTTTTATCAAAGAAATTATAGTTACCATTGTCCACAACATCGCTAAAGACTTCGAAATGCTCCAAGGTTGGTGTCTCAATTCGAAGAAAGCACTTTGTCATCAACAAGTCACAGATACGATGCTCAATCTGATACATGGTACGGGCACGTTTGAAAAGTTTATCGTGCATTCCTAAGGCTAATGTCGTTTTTTTCATGCTTGTAACTCCTGTATTGTCATTAATACGCGCTCCATCTCATCCTG
>ERZ840057.1429-NODE-1429-length-20000-cov-615.471597_pt1 | contig 20000 bp, 16 predicted proteins | sample MGYA00519907_ERZ840057 | MGnify/ENA primary metagenome ERZ840057 (study PRJEB31850, sample SAMEA3708862) | human gut metagenome | biome: human gut; feature: human-associated habitat; material: faeces | place: China | collected 2014 ...
AGTGCAAAAGTACTAACTATTTTTCATTCCACCAAATCTTTTCGCAAAAAAGTTGAGATTTTAGCTATATTTTAACATCTATAAACAAATGAACCCGTTTCAGAAGCTATTTCTGCCTATTTTAAAGGACTAAATAAAAACTACATATCAAATTAGGAAATACACCTGTGATAGATTTAACTAGGAGCATATAGAATAGAGAGACATGCATACGAATTTTCCTTCTTTATCATAATGTACGCGCGCAATAACATATTTTTTATCTTACCTAAACCTACACAAGCATCCCCCCCTAAACATTCTATCCAGCTATGCACTTAACAATAAATCCACTTATTTTTCTATATTTTTTAATTCTTGATTCCATTTCAATAGTTTTTACCACTCTTTCCACCCTCTTTCTTGATGAGCATGTGGTAGAGACCATCGCTCTTAAAAAAATTGATATCGGCATCGATGGTAGCATAGCCCCAGTCGAAGAGTAGCTTTGGAGTGGTGAGTTTGGTGAATGTCTTAAAAGATCTGAGGTGCCCATACCCGGTTGATGGTGCTCCAATCCTTATAAGGAGATGTAGCTGTGGCGGCAACGCAGAAGTTCTGCATGCCCTTGCGGAAATCGAAGGTAACGCTGGTCCAGGTCGTCAAATCCTTACTCTTCAGGAGATCGATACCATAGTTGTCCCATTTGTGACTCTTGCGCACGCACATATCGGTGGTAACCATGATGTATCCTTTACCATTATGCATACAGGTGATGTAGGCATCACGGGTTCCGCCTTTAATGCGGGCATGCTCTTCTGGATTGAAGATAGGGTTGCCGCCATTGATGTCCTGATAGTTGTAACCATCACGGGAAATAGCGTAGACTGTCCACTCCCCCCTTATCGCTCATATGACAATAGAGATAACCATAATTTCCCTTTACAAGATTCTGTGCAGTCATTGGCATAGAGGCTGCCAACGCCAAGAGAACAGCTAATAATTTCTTTTTCATTGTGCTGTTATTTCCTTAGTTTAATTATTATTAGCTGAAGTTTTTGAGTGCAAATTTATACTTTATATTTGGGAATGCCAAATTATTAAGGGAAATATGGGGAGAATTCACAAATAATGGTCTTTTTTATTGATTATTATTCATGGGACAGGCGATGGAATCGCCTGGAACGGGGGCAGAAGGGGGCGGAACAGAAGACAAAGGAGAGGGAGGAAAGAAAAAGGGAGGAAAACCTCATCACTGAGGTCAACCTCCCTACACTTATAGTTAAAAATAACCGATTTATTTGTTCAGGAACTTATCTACCTGAGCAGCAATCTTTCTGCCGCTTGCCATGGCGCGTACTACCAGAGAGGCGCCGCTGGCGGCATCGCCTGCCACGAATACATTCTCGGCAAACTCAGGCTGCTGTGGCTTTAGGAAGCCCATTGCCAAGAACACAGCCTCAGCCTTGATAATCTCTGGCTCACCTGCTGGCACCATCAATGGACGACCGCCCTCTGGGTTTGGCTTCCAGTCGATAGGCTGAACCTTCACACCTGTCAGCTTGCCGTTCTTTCCCAGGAACTCCAGAGAGTTGATGTTCCAGCGGCGAGTACAGCCTTCCTCATGACTTGAGGTGGTCTTCAAAGTGCGAGGCCAGTTTGGCCAAGGATTCTTAGGATCCTCTGAGCCTTCTACAGGCTTAGGCATGATCTCAATCTGTGTCACGCTCTTGCACCCCTGGCGATGAGCAGTACCGATACAGTCGGAACCTGTATCACCACCACCGATTACCAATACATCCTTGCCCTTGCAGTTAACCAGTTCGTCCTTAGAGAACTCCATACCTGCGAGGATACGGTTCTGCTGAGAAAGCAGCTCGAGGGCGAAATAAACACCCTTCAACTCTCTTCCAGGAATTTTCAGGTCGCGGGCTGTCGGTGTACCGGTAGATACCACGTAGGCATCGAAGCCTTCTGGCAACTTGGTAACATCAATCTGCTGATTGTATTTGAATTCGATGCCCTCTTCTTCGAGAAGACGAAGACGGCGGTCGATGATGCTCTTGTTGAGTTTGAAGTTAGGAATACCATAACGCAACAGGCCACCGGCATTCTCACGTGCCTCGAACACTGTTACCTTATATCCCTTATGGTTCAACTGGTTGGCAGCTACCAGTCCCGCAGGACCGGCACCGATGACAGCCACCGTCTTGCCATTACGCTCCGGAATCTCAACATGCACATAATCCTCAGAGAAGGCGTGCTCCACGATGGCACACTCATCCTCACGGTTGGTGGTTGGCTCATGATCCATGAGATTCAACACACAAGCCTTCTCGCAGAGTGCAGGACAGATGCGTCCTGTGAACTCCGGGAAGTCGTTGGTGGAATTGAGGAGACGGTAAGCCTGCTCCCAGTCGCCCTTGTAGAGGGCATCATTCCACTCCGGTGCCTTGTTGCCCAGCGGACAAGCCCAGTGGCAGAAAGGCACGCCACAATCCATGCAACGTGAAGCCTGCTGTCGGCGGTCGTTACTATTCAATGTCTGTTCTACCTCGCTAAAGTCGAGGATTCTATCGTGAATTGGTCTATAACCTGCTTCCTTGCGAGGTATAGTCAAAAATGCTTTTGGATTTCCCATCGTTATATTCAGTTTATAATTTATAGTTTATAGTTTATAGAGGCTAACGCCCTTGAGCACGGAAGTCCCTATCAACTATAAACTATTAACTATTAATAATCTCGCTGCATATCCGCAATCTTCTGCTGCAACTTCTTTACCTGCTCCTCCTGGAGAACTCGCTTGTACTCGATTGGCACTACCTGGATGAAATCCTCTACGTAGTGGTTCCAGTCGTCGAGCATGGTACGGGCGAGCTTACTGCCAGTGTAGAGATAATGCTGACGGATCAGTTCGTGCAACTCCTTGCGATAGGTGCTGTCCTCCACGAGGTTAATCTCCACCATATCCATGTTACAGAAGTAATCGAAGTTGTGGTTCTTATCCCATACGTAGGCAACACCACCACTCATACCAGCGGCGAAGTTACGGCCGGTTTCACCGAGCACTACTACTCTACCGCCCGTCATGTACTCGCAGCAGTGGTCGCCAGCACCCTCAATCACGGCGATGGCACCGGAGTTACGAACACCGAAGCGCTCGCCTACCTTACCATTAATATACAACTCACCACTTGTGGCACCATACAGACCGGTGTTACCGGCGATGATGTTATCCTCGGCAGAGAAGTTGCTGCGGATAGGAGGAAGGATGGAAACACGACCTCCTGAAAGTCCCTTGGCGAAATAGTCATTGGTCTCACCTTCGAGTTTGAAATCCACTCCCTTAACCAGGAAGGCACCGAAGCTCTGACCTGCAGAACCCTTGAACTTCACGTTCACGGTCTTGTCTGGAAGACCAGCCTCACCATATTTCTCGGCAATCATACCGCTCAGCATCACACCGGCAGCACGATCGGTATTCTTGATGGCAAAATCGAGGTTCACCTCTTCCTGGTTCTCGATGGCACGCTGTGCACCACGAATCAACTGCTGGTCGAGTACATTGTCGAGGTCATGAATCTGCTCGGTAGTATGATAGAGCGAGCAATGACCTGTCTCACGATGCAAGAGACGGGAGAAATCGAGCAAGTCGGCCTTCTCCTTGATGCTCTTGGCCACCTCTGGCTCTACGGCATCCGAGCCCTCGGTAGGAACAATCTCCTCATCCTTCTTGCGGATGATGAGCTCGGTATGACCGATGATATCGTTCAATGAGGTGTAACCCATCTCTGCCAGATACTCACGAACCTCCTCAGCGAGGAAGCGGAAGTAGTTGATAAGATACTTGTAGCTGCCACGGAAGTGCGCACGGAGCTTAGGATCCTGTGTGGCAACACCCATAGGACAGGTATTCAGGTTACACTTACGCATCATGACACAACCCAATACGATGAGGGCGGCAGTACCGAAACTGAATTCCTCTGCACCGAGCAGAGCCATCAGGATGATGTCACGACCGCTCTTCAACTGACCATCCACCTGCAGGCGAACCTGGCCGCGAAGACCGTTCTTCACCAGTGTCTGCTGGGTTTCAGAAAGTCCGATTTCAGGAGAGATACCAGCGAAACGCATACTTGATGCAGGGCTGGCACCTGTACCACCCTCAGCACCAGAGATAACGATGAGGTCGGCCTTTGCCTTAGCCACACCGGCAGCGATGGTACCCACACCACTCTCAGCAACCAACTTCACAGAGATAGCCGCCTTAGGGTTTACGTTCTTGAGGTCGAAGATGAGCTGAGCCAAATCCTCGATACTGTAGATATCGTGATGAGGTGGAGGAGAAATCAAGCTGATGCCAGGGATAGAGTGACGGGTCTTGGCGATGACCTCGTTAACCTTGAAGCCAGGCAACTGACCACCCTCACCCGGTTTAGCACCCTGTGCCACCTTGATCTGGATTTCCTCTGCATTTACCAAATATTCAGTAGTCACACCGAATCGACCGGAAGCCACCTGCTTGGTCTTGCTTGAGAGGCTGATGCCATCCTGTGTAGAATGGAATCGCTCGTTATCCTCACCACCTTCACCGGTATTGCTTCGGGCACCGAGGGCGTTCATGGCGAGTGCCATTGCCTCGTGAGCCTCTTTGGAGAGGGCACCGAAACTCATCGCACCGGTAACGAAGTGCTTCACGATTTCCTCTACCGGCTCCACCTTATCTATAGAGATAGGATTCTTGCGGAAGCTGAAGAAGTCGCGGATGAAGATAGGCTCCTGCTTATCGTCAACGAGATGTGTATATTTCTTGAAGAGATCATAATCGCCCTTGCGGGTTGCGAGCTGCAGGGTGGCGATGGTCTCTGGGTTCCAAGCGTGCTTGATACCGTCCTTGCGGTAGTGGAACTGTCCCATACTTGGCAGGAACTCGAGCTTCTTGGTCTCGAATGCCTTGTCGTGCAGGCGGATGGCATCACGGGCGATGGTCTCGAGTCCGATACCGCCGATGGTGCTCACCTCTGTTCCGAAGTAGCTCTTCAGAAGGCTCTCGCTCAAACCGATGCTCTCGAAGATCTTGGCACCACGATAGCTTCGGATGGTAGAGATACCCATCTTAGCCATAATCTTGAACAAGCCCTTCTTCACAGCCTTGATGTAGTTCTGCTCGGCTGTATGGTAATCCTCCTGAATCTTTCCCTTCTTTACAAGGTCGTCGAGGATGGCGTATGTCAAGTATGGACAGAGGGCTGATGCACCGTAACCCAACAGGAGGGCTGCATGCATTACCTCACGAATCTCACCGCTCTCTACGATGAGGGCTGTCTGCACACGCTTGCCGGCATCAATCAGATAATGATGTACGGCACTCACAGCAAGCAGAGATGGAATGGCGGCATGAGTTTCATCCACGCCACGGTCGCTCAAGATGATGTAGTTGTAGCCATCATCCACGCTCTGGGCAGCCTGCTTGCAGAGTTCATCCAAAGCCTCGTGCAGTCCTTCTTCGCCCTTGGCGGTTTCGAAGAGCATGTGGAGTTTTACTGTATTAAATCCCTTGTAGCGGATATTCTGAAGGATATCCAGCTGGGTATTGGTCAGGATAGGATGTGGCAGACGAACCATCTTGCAGTTGCTCTCGTCTGGGTTCAGAATGCCGGAACCTACACGGCCGATATACTCGGTAAGACTCATCACGAGGTTCTCACGGATAGAGTCGATAGCAGGGTTGGTAACCTGAGCAAACTGCTGACGGAAATAGTTGAAGAAAATCTGTGGCTGGTCAGAAAGCACAGCAAGCGGAGTATCATTACCCATAGAAGCAGTAGGTTCCTGACCCTTGGTAGCCATTGGGATGATAGTACCGTCGATATCTTCCTCGCCAAAACCGAATTCCAATTCCTTGCGAGTGAGGTTGTCCACACCATTTTCCACCTTTCGACCACTGCGAAGTTTCTCCAGTTCAATACGGTTGGTGTTCAACCACTGGCGATATGGATGCTGAGCAGCCAGGCGCTCCTTGATTTCACCATCATAATAGATTTTGCCTTCCTGGGTATCAATCAAGAGGATCTTACCAGGCTGCAGACGACCCTTCTCGGCAATCTCAGTAGGATCGAAATCCATCACACCTACTTCAGATGCGACTACCATCATATCGTTCTTGGTGATGGTATAGCGTGCAGGGCGCAGACCATTTCTATCGAGCATACCACCGGCATAACGGCCATCGCTGAAGAGCAGGGCGGCAGGACCATCCCATGGCTCCATCAGGATAGAGTGGTACTCATAGAATGCCTTCAGATCCTCAGAGATAGGGTTCTTGTCGTTGAAGCTCTCAGGCACCATCACAGCCATGGCATGAGGCAATGACAGGCCGCTCATCACGAAGAACTCAAATACATTGTCGAGGCTGGCAGAGTCACTCATATCAGGCTGGACGATAGGAGAAATCTCACGGATATCGCCCAAAGCCTCGCTGCTCAACACACTCTCACGAGCCTTCATCCAGGCACGGTTACCACGGATGGTGTTAATCTCACCATTGTGGGCAAGGAGACGGAATGGCTGAGCCAGACTCCATGTTGGGAAGGTGTTGGTAGAGAAGCGGGAGTGAACTAGAGCCAGACCGCTTGTGAAATAATTATTGGTCAAGTCAGGATAATATTGGCGCAACTGGAGGCTGCTCAACATACCCTTATATACGATGTTCGAATTAGACAACGAACAAATATAGAAATCAGGATCACTGACACGTTTCTCAATACGTTTACGGATAAGATAGAGGGTGCGCTCAAAGACAGGCACCTTATCATCTGTAACACCTGTGATAAACACCTGTTTGATAGCTGGTTCGTTACTCAAAGCAGCCTCACCCAAACAATCAGGGTTAGTAGGCACATTGCGGAGATGCATCAGCTGCAATCCCTCGCGTTCAATTTCCTCAATCATGATAGAGAGAATATCCTGCTGTTTCTTCTCATCCTTAGGCAAGAAGACGAGACCCGTACCATATTTACCTTTTTCTGGCACTGGGATACCCTGAAGAAGAATAAACTCATGTGGAATCTGGAGCATGATACCGGCACCATCACCCGTCTTGTTATCGGCACCCTCTGCACCACGATGACGCATGTTCTCGAGTACCTTCAAGGCGTTATCGACCAGCTCATGACTCTTGTTACCGTGGATATTCACCACCATACCTACGCCACACGCATCGTGCTCATAGGCTGAACTGTACAATCCTTTTTCCATTTCTTGTTCGTTTTATATCGGTTATTTCTAACTATTTTTATTACTTAAATATGAAGTACAAAGTGATTCTTCACTCTTCACTTATTTATACGCCTGTTCGTGAACTCCCGCCACGGCTCTGCCGCTAGGGTCGTTCTGGTTCTTGAATGAGGCATCCCAGGCAAGGGCTTCGGCTGTAGAACATGCTACGCTAGGCACACTAGGTACGCTCTTGGCAGCGCTGTCGCTTGGGAAATGCTCGGCGAAGATAGAACGATAATAATACTCCTCCTTATTCTGTGGAGGGTTGATAGGGAATCGCTCAGCAGCATGCGCCATCTGCTCATCGCTGACGGCAGATGCGGTAATCTGCTTCAGGGTATCAATCCATGAATAGCCCACACCATCGGAGAACTGTTCCTTCTGTCGCCATGCCACTTCTTCTGGAAGCAAATCGGCAAATGCCTCACGAACCACCTTTTTCTCGATGGTCTTATCCGGACACATCTTCAAAACCGGGTTCATACCCATCGCTACATCCAGGAACTCCTTGTCGAGGAAAGGCACACGGCCCTCGATGCCCCATGCAGCCAAACTCTTGTTGGCTCTCAGACAATCGTAGAGATAGAGTTTACCCAACTTTCGTACGGTTTCCTCATGGAATGCCTTGGCATCCGGTGCTTTATGGAAATAGAGATAACCTCCGAATACCTCGTCGGCACCCTCGCCCGAAAGCACCATCTTGATACCCATACTTCGGATGACTCTCGCTAAAAGATACATCGGGGTAGATGCACGCACAGTGGTAACATCATAGGTCTCGATGAAATAGATGACATCACGGATAGCATCCAGACCTTCCTGAATGGTATAGTTGATTTCGTGATGCACAGTTCCGATGTGTTCGGCAACCAAACGTGCCTTTGCCAGATCAGGCGCACCCTTCAAACCAACAGCGAAGGAGTGCAGACGTGGCCAATATGCCTTGGTCTCTCCCCCATTCTCTACACGGGTAGAAGAATACTTCTCAGCTACAGCAGAGATGACAGAAGAATCAAGACCACCACTGAGAAGGACACCGTAAGGTACATCGCTCATCAACTGGCGTTTGACAGAAGCTTCGAGAGCATCATGGATTTCCTTTACCGCAGCTTTCTCCTGAGGTTCAGCATCCTTCAGCTGTTCTTCAGCCTTCTTGGCATCATCTATCTGATATTTTTTCTGCATGGCAGCATACTCAAACCAATCGCGTGTATAGTAACGCTTCATGCCAGGGTTCTTGCTATAATAATAATGGCCCGGGAGGAATGGCTCGTAGTGGTCGCACTGACCTTCCAGAGCCTTCAACTCGCTTGCCACCAGCACTTTTCCATCCTTATCATAACCAATATAAAGAGGAATAACACCGATAGGGTCGCGGGCGATGAGAAACTCATCACGTTCGGCATCGTAAAGGGCGAAGGCAAAAATACCGTTCAGCTCTTCAAGCATCTTGGAGATACGGGCGTGGAGCGCATCCTCACCTTTATATATTAAGGAATCAAAGTCGGAATCTGCTCGCATCTCACGATAGAGAGAAAGAATCACCTCACAGTCGGAACCGGTCTGATACTGGTATTTGCCGGCAAAACGAGCACGGATGTCCTGATGATTATAAATCTCACCGTTTACGGCAAGCACCTGTTTTTTGTCTGGTGCAAACAAAGGTTGGCGACCACTTTCAGGGTCTACAATACTCAGACGCTCATGTGCCAGGATAGCTGAACCACCACAGTAGATTCCACTCCAGTCTGGTCCGCGATGGCGAATCTTCTGGCTCATACGAAGCGCTTGCTGTCGCAATTCAGGAGTCTGCTCCTGAACATTGAAGATAGATACGATTCCACACATAAATCTTTTCCTTTCTTTTACGGTTATTTTTAACTCTTGTTCTCTCTTATTCACCTTGGCATGTCCAATCCATTCTTTTAGGAGCAAACCAAGCAAAAGCAAAGTTTAAAATTACTTTTTGCTATGTTTCGGTTGCAAAATTACAACTTTTTGTTAGAATATAGAAAAGAATAGTAGCATTTTGTCTTTACTTTATCATAATAATAACATATTAACGCATATTAGATTAAAATATATGATAAACTGAAAAGAAAAATATACTATTTAATTACAATCTGTAAAATACAATCATTTTTAAGATAAACAAAGCGTATCCAGGGCATATTATACGCTCATAGATATACAACAAAGCATCCAGGGCATTATACACAGTTTCTTACCCCCATATCATACAAAGAAATGCCGATAGCTCTTTGACGGAACTATCGGCATTTAAAATAAAAACTTAAACCTACCAACGTAAGATTATATCGAAAAACCTAAGAGCCTATTATGGCTGCAAGGTAAAACCTACTACCAGGTAAGCTTTTTCGGTGCTAGGGTTAGCAGCTACCTGAGCGAAGACTGGAACAGAGAAAGAATCTGTAATCTTCAAATCCTTGGTAGCTTTAAGTGAAACATTGGTAACTGCAAAACCATTGGCATCACCATAGAAAGATGTTGCAAATGGAACTGCGCCTATACTTGCTGCCCAATCACAACCGCCCAACTTGAATGGGGCTGTAGCCTCAACATATGAAGAATAAGCACGGTCACCATCCTTATTTAATCCATCATTGCCTGCAAAGTTGGTGTACCAGTTCAAGGCAACTGGACCAAAGTCATAACCTACGTTTGCCTCAAACACATGAGAAGTTTCATGTGCCTTATAGGCGAAATACTTCTCGTTAGGAGAGTTGAACCAGTAATCGGTTACACCGATATGGAAGCCACCGGTTTCATAAGCCAAGGTAAGGTCAAATTCCTTAGTGTCGTCTGGTTTAGAGACACCTACACTTCCCCAAGCTGTCAGAGACAAGCCCTTGTAACCAATACAGAGTGTTGGCTGCAAAGAGACTTCTCCCAGTGACTGACCACGCCAGTAATACTGGTTTACAACATCTGCAGCGATGGTAGTTTCAACCTCATCCTGAGCAGAAGCTGCAGGAGCAAAAGCAACCAAACCGAGTGCAAGGGCACCCATCTTCTTTATATCAAAAATCTTCTTCATATTCTCTCTTTTTAATGTGATACTTCTTTGTTTTTTAAAGTTTCGGCAGCAAAGGTACTGCAAATCGAAGACAACACAAAATAAATTGCGATTTATTTATATTGTTGAGATGCAGCGTACATTATTCAATGGCACTAATAAAACTCTGCTCGCCAAAACTTCTGCTGAAAAATCTTTCTCGCTCGTTATATGAAAGCATCTTTAGTTGTAGCAACTCTCACCATGCTCGTAGATATCGAGACCTTCTTCCTCGATTCGCTTATCAACACGGAGACCAGCAATCTTCTTGACACCCCAGAAGAGGATGATACCTGTTACGGCTGCCCAAAGGTCGATGCAGAGGATACCGAAGCACTGAGCACCGAAGAATCCGAAGCCACCACCATAGAAGGCGCCACCATCAAGGGCGAAAAGACCAGTCATCAAGGTACCGAAGATACCGCATACACCATGAACTGAACTTGCACCAACAGGATCATCAATATGAAGCTTGGTATCAATGAACTCGATAGAGAATACCAAGATGATACCTGCCAAGAGACCGATGATGGCAGAACCCAATGGACTAACCAAGTCGCAACCAGCGGTGATAGCTACCAAACCAGCCAGAATACCGTTCAATGTCAATGAGAACGAAGGTTTGCCATACTTAATCCAAGAGGTGAACATAGTACCGAGACCACCACAAACGGCAGCCAAGTTGGTTGTCAGGAATACGTGACTGATAGCAACACGGTTAACCTCACCAGAAGCAGCAAGCTGAGAACCAGGGTTGAAACCGAACCAGCCGAACCAGAGGATGAATACGCCCAGGGCAGCAGCCATGAGGTTGTGACCAGGGATAGCCGTACTCTTGCCGTTGCGATACTTACCCAGACGAGGACCTAAGCAGATAGCACCAACCAAGGCAAGTACACCACCAACACTATGTACGATGGCAGAACCTGCGAAATCATGGAAGGCTGCACCGAAGGTGTTCATCATGAACGAACCTGCCTCGCTGTTGCAAAGCCAACCGCCACCCCATGTCCAGTGACCCTCTACAGGATAGATAATCAATGAAATGAAGAATGAGTAAACGCAGTACATGGAGAACTTGGTACGTTCTGCCATAGCACCTGAAACGATGGTAGCACTAGTAGCGCAGAATACGGTTTCAAACATTAGGAAGCCTTCAGTAGGAAGACCGGCTGCATTTGTATAGAAAGACAAATCCCCGAAGTTAGGCATACCGATGAAACCGGCGCCATCGCTACCAAACATAAATCCGAAACCTACGAACCAGAAGAGAACGGAACCGATCATAAAATCGACAAAGTTCTTAAACAAGATGTTCGCTGTATTTTTACTACGGGTAAAGCCCGCCTCGCAGAGGGCAAATCCCGGCTGCATGAAAAAGACCAACATGGCTGCCAAGAGCATCCATACGGTATCTACTGAAATTCCTAAATCCTGTACACTCATAATCTTTTTACTGTTTAGTGTGTAGTGTTTAATGTTTAATTGGCATGCGCCCTCACTACACAAGATTCATAAAATTTTAAGAAAAGGTTTAATGTTAGCCATCAAAGCCGTGCTTATGCTACCCCCTCTAAGTAAACATTAAGCACTAAACATTAAACACTAATCACTATTTCTCCTGCTCAGCATTATAGAGAGCGATGTCGCCTCTTTCACCTGTACGGATTCTTACGGTATCCTCGACAGGAATTACAAAGATTCGACCATCACCAATCTCGCCTGTACGGGCAGCCTCCTGGATGGCATTAATCGTTTTCTCTACATTCTTGTCGCGCACGACAACATTCAGCAACACTCGCTCAATACTGCTGGTATCATACATGACACCACGGTAGATTCGAGCCTGTCTCATCTTGCCCTCTCCTCTTACATCGTAGTAAGAGAACCACTCGATGTCGGCGGCAAGCAAAGCTTCTTTTACATCCTCAAACTTAGTCTTACGGATGATTGCTTCAATCTTTTTCATGTTAATCTCTCCTATTAATTAATTTACATTTTGTTTGTTTTCTGGTGCAAAAGTACGACATTTTGTTTAATATTTCACAATATTACTTACCTTTTGGTATTAATATTTTCATTTAGTTATTATTTTGCATAGTTCTTTTTAAAATACGGAACAAAATGAAAGCAAATTACACATTATTCGTTTCATTTTGAAACAAGCAATAAAAAAGCCGCTTGAAAGGCCTAAATGCCCCCTCAAGCGACAAACCTAAAGACAAACTCTCAACCCTAAAACTAGGGTCACTTTATTATTTACTGAACTTTCGCATATCAGGAAGTTCAGTTAAATATATTAATAAGGTATTACAATGGTTTGTACTCCACGAAAGCCTCCATGGCCTCATAGCATGCCAGACCCAACTGGTCGTAGAGCGATGCAGTAGCACGGTTACGGTCCTCGGCTCTCTGCCAGAACAGGCGCTCATCATTACCCAAGAAAGGAGCACTCTCCATCTGCGACTGATGCTTGAGAATAGAGTTACGTTTTGCCCGCAACTCCTCAGGGCTCAATGGAACACACATTTCGATATTCTCAATCTCCCATTCTGCCCAGGCACCACGATACATCCAGATGCGACAGTCCTTCAACCATTCTGCACCCGCTTTCTTCTCTTCGTCGATAGCTGCCAGAACGGCATCAGTACACTTCTTGTGGGTTCCGTGAGGGTCAGCAAGGTCGCCGGCAACATAAATCTGATGTGGCTGCACCTTCTGCAACAGAGCTCTCACTACCTCTACATCCTTCTCGGTCATTGGCAACTTTTCTATCTTGCCGCTCTCATAGAATGGCAGGTCGAGGAAGTGGACATGGTCAAGCGGAATTTCATTATAAGTACAAGCGATACGAGCCTCACCACGGCGGATCAATCCCTTGATGGTCAGGATATCTCGTGTATCGAAGTCACTCTCCTTCTTCTTGGCAAAGAAGGTCTTGATTTCCTTATATTTATTAGAGATGATGCTGTCTTTTGAGTCTGCAAAAAGCTGGTTGAAACCATTGATAAAGTGCATGAATCTTGTTACTTCCTCATCACCCACAGCAATGTTTCCTGATGTTTCGTAAGCTACATGCACATCGTGGTTCTGCTGTACCAGTCGGCGGATGGTTCCTCCCATAGAGATAACATCATCATCTGGGTGTGGAGAGAATACGATAACCTTCTTAGGGAATGGAGTTGCACGCTCTGGGCGATAGGTATCATCGGCATTCGGCTTACCACCTGGCCATCCGGTAATGGTATGCTGCAAATCATTGAAAATCTTGATATTGGCATTATAGGCTGAGCCATAGAGAGCCAGAAGTTCGCTCAGTCCGTTCTCATTATAATCCTTATTGGTCAACTTCAGGATAGGCTTACCGAGTTTCTGGCAGAGCCATACCAGTGCCGAACGCACCAGTTTATCACTCCACTGGCATGAAGTTACGAGCCATGGATGCTCGATACGCGTCAGATGGTGAGCAGCACCCAGGTCGATGACAACATGAGCATTCGGATGAGTCTGAAGGAATGATGCCGGCAGAGTATCTGTGATAGAGTTCTCTACCACCTTCTGCATAATCTCTGCCTTCTCTTCGCCCCAGGCTGTCAGATAGATGCTCTTGGCTGAGAGTAAGGTAGCGATACCCATGGTGAGCGAACATGGAGGAATGGTTTCCTTGGTCTGCTCACTGTTCTCCATCTCTTCGCGAGAGGTATTGCCGATGAGGATGATACGGGTCATCGACTGGATGCCCGAACCTGGCTCGTTGGCTGCAATATTACCCGAACGGCCTACACCGATGAGGGCTACATCAAGACCGCCAAAGGTCTTGATACGCTGCTCATAAAGACGGCAACTGTCCTGTACGGCATCCTGTGCCACAAAACCATCCAGTGTAAAGATGTTCTGCTCAGCCACATCCACATGATTAAGGAAACGATCCTTCAACTGGTTGATGGTACGGAGAGAGCTGTCCTTCTGGAGCGGATAATATTCGTATGCATTGAATACAACAACATTGCGGAAGCTCAGGGTCTTCTCGTTGTAACGGCGAACGAGTTCATCGTATACAGAATAGAGAGAAGAACCGGTGCCCAGCGCCATCACATAGAATTTGCCTTCCTGCTGTGCCGTCTTGATACCAGTTTCTATTTTATCAGCTACATGACTGGCACCTTCTGCCATAGAGGCAAAGATATCTGTATGAATCTTCTCCATTCTGGAGATTTCAGAGTATTCTACAGTCGTCTTTGGCTTGTAGAACTCTACAGGTACTTTATTGAGTACGATTTGTGAACTAAGATTGAGTCTCATATCTTTATCTATATTTACTGAGCCCACTTTAAAAAGGGGCATATTTTGAATCCAGCATGACCAGTGTGGTCATTCTGAGTGAAACATAGCAATTGGCTCCGCAGGTGAATATCTTTCGAGAAATCGCTTTGAAAGAGCCGAAAGCTTCTCTGACAGACCCGAAAAGGGCAAATATCGATCTTTGAAGCACGACTTCCTAACTGCATTGAGGGAGCCGTGAATATATCTAACTGAGGATTCGGATCTTTCTTTTTAAACATAGTCATTCTGTTTGATGGTGTAAAGATACGAAAAATATTCCAGATTACGGCATAAATCAGAGATTATTTTCGTGAAATATAAACATTTTAAACAGGCCTTACTTTTTAAAGTGGGCTTTTTCCTGGTTATTCGTTAGAAAAAGTATAATCTATAACCAAAATACTTGGAAAAAAGTCAGAAATATCGTACCTTTGCAGGCAAAAAGCAATTTTACGAATATGAAAAGAATCAAAATGCCACTCTTGGCAAGAATCATCATTGCCATCCTGTTGGGTGTAATCTTCGGCAATTTCTTCAATGAAGCGGCCGTCAGAGCGTTTCTCACCTTCAACGGCATCTTCAGCCAGTTTCTGGGCTTTATGATACCGCTCATCATCATCGGTCTCGTTACGCCAGCCATTGCCGACATCGGTCACGGAGCCGGAAAACTCCTCCTTGCCACTGTGGGCATCGCCTTTGCCGACACCATCCTGGCGGGTCTTCTTGCCTATGGCACAGGCTCGGCACTCTTTCCTAACATGATTGCCAATTCTACCCATGTGGCAGTAGATAAAGTGGAAGAACTCAAACCCTTCTTCGAAATCAAGATACCTGCCATGATAGATGTGATGAGTGCCCTCGTTTTCTCGTTCATTGCCGGACTGGGCATTGCCCACAAAGGCAGCCGCACCATGCAGAACGTTTTTCAGGAATTCAAGGAAATCGTATCAGGTATCATTGCCAAAGTCATCATTCCCCTACTGCCCCTTTATATCTTCGGCATCTTCCTGGGCATGACTTTCTCCGGCGAAGCCTACCACATTCTGCTGGTCTTCGCACAGATTATCCTCGTGATTCTCGTACTTCATATCGTCATCTTACTTTACGAATATCTGTTGGCTGGCGGCTTGTCCCACAAGAATCCTTTTAAGCTGTTATTCAACATGTTGCCATCCTACTTCACGGCACTTGGCACATCATCATCAGCAGCCACCATTCCGGTAACTCTGAAGCAGACCTTGAAAAACGGCGTCACCGATGGCATTGCCGGATTCACCATTCCGCTCTGTGCCACCATCCATCTCTCGGGATCAATGATGAAGATTACCTGTTGTGCGCTCACCATCTGTCTCATCAATGGTATGCCGTGCAATCTCCCCCTCTTCCTCAACTTCATCTTCGTGCTTGCCATCTGCATGGTAGCAGCTCCGGGAGTTCCGGGAGGAGCCGTCATGGCAGCGCTAGGTCCGCTAGCCTCAGTTTTAGGTTTCAATGCTGATATGCAAGCACTTATGATAGCCCTCTATATTGCGATGGACAGTTTCGGCACCGCCTGCAATGTAACCGGCGATGGCGCTATTGCTATAGTCGTGGATAAGATATTCAGAAAGGATAAATAAAAAATAAAGAGGTGTGTCATAAGTCCATGACACACCTTTTTTTTCAAAAAGCCACAATAGATACCATCTATCAACTTATAGCTAGAATCTTTTGTTTATCTATAATAAAAGTATTATCTTTGCAGCCGAAATCAAAATTACAAATAAGAAAATAAAAAAACAAAGAGAAAAATGACAATGGAAACAAGAAAAGAAATAGCAGCAGAAAAGAAACGTTGTGGCTCACATAATTGCACACAGGCTGTGCTCTGCACCTACCACGACTTCACCGGTATGGACGAGGAAACCATCAAGAACGCTGGCAATGCCTTTGCTGCAGGTATGGGTAACATGGAGGGAACCTGCGGAGCCCTCGTTGGCGCTGGCATCGTACTTGGACTCGCAACACAAGACAAGGCGAAGTCTATCAAGGGCATGAGAATGATAATGGATAAGTTTAAGCAACGCAATGGTGCCACACAATGCAAACTGCTGAAAGGTGTGGGCACAGGCAAGGTGCTTCGCGAGTGTCCGCTCTGCGTGGCTGATGCATCTGAATTTCTGGAAGAGATACTGGAAAAAGAAGGTATTCAGAAGTAAGTAACAATATGGCTAAGTATAAAGCAATTAACGAGCAAAACCGCTGCGTGGCATGTGGTGTTTGCGTGAAAGTATGTCCTAAGGATGCCATCAGCATCTACAAGGGATGCTATGCCCAGATAGATGAGGAGAAGTGCATAGGCTGCGGCATCTGCGAGAAAAACTGTCCGGCAGGAGTAATCCATAAAGTTTTAAGACAACCCGTTTAATTTCATCAAATTGATTCGCATGGCAAAACAGAAAAATAAGAAATGGAGTGATTACCTGTGGCTCGTATCTGCCACCTATTTCATCCTTGGATTCTTCAATATCGTGTTCGCATGGCTCGGAGTCATCTGTTTTCTGATTCCGCTGCTCATGGCCATATTCGGAGGTGGAAAGGGATATTGCAACAACTATTGTGGACGAGGACAACTCTTCCTGCAAATAGGAAACACCCTGGGATGGTCGCGCAAGAAGGCAGCACCAAGATGGTTCTCGTCTAAATGGTTCCGCCATGGCTTCCTCCTGTTCTTCATGTTCTTCTTCATACAGATGATCATCCTCACCACAATGGTGGCAAAGGGCACAGAAGATCTCCATCAGACCATCCACCTGCTATGGACCTTCAACGTGCCATGGCATTGGGCTTACCCGGTAGAGATTGAGCCATGGAAGGCGCAGTTTGCCTTCGGTCTCTACGGCATCATGCTCACCTCGCTGATTGTGGGCGTTCTGCTCACCATTATCTATCGTCCAAGAACCTGGTGCGTGTTCTGTCCTATGGGCAACATGACACAGCTGATATGTAAACTCAAAGCAAGATAAATTAAAGCAAGATAACTCAAAGCAAAATGAATCTGCAACAACTCAAATATATCGTAGCAATCAACCGCTTTCGCAACTTTGCGAAGGCGGCAGACTCGTGCAATATTTCCCAACCCACACTCAGCGCCATGCTGCTGAAGTTAGAAGAAGAACTCGATGTGCGCATCTTCGACCGCACCAACAAACAGGTAACACCAACGAGTGCAGGAGAGAAAATCATCCTTCAAGCTAAAAAGACACTTTTGGAGCTAGAGAAAATCACAGAACTCGTGGCTGAAGAAAAGAACCAGATTGGCAAATCTCTGTCTCTCTCCGTAGGTCCCTCCATTGCTCCTTACATTCTTCCCCTATTCATCAAGCATTACAGAAAAGATTATCCTGAAGTAAACCTCTCTATTCAAGAGATGAAATCAGAAGAAATGTTTCATGTTTTGCAAGATGGAGAAATAGATGCTGGCATTGCCATTTCAGACCTGCCTCGTAAAGGAATACTTGAGATTCCGCTTTACACAGAACGCTTTTATGTATATTTATCGGAAGACTGCTGGCGCAAGCTGCCCGTGTTCAAGCCAGAGAATCTGGAACATGAGAACATGTGGATTATGAAAGAAGCACAATGCCTTCGCGATAGTGCCTTCTCCTTCTGTAAAGCAAGGAGCAAAGGGCACCACATCTATGAGTCAGGCAGCATAGAAACTTTAATTCGCATCGTGGATGAGAACGGCGGGTTCACCATCATTCCAGAGATGCACCTCGAATTCCTAAATGAAGCACAACGCAAGAATGTAAGAAAGATAGAAGGAGATTATCTTTCCCAGAGACGCATCTCCCTATACATTAGGGAAGACTATATCAAAGAACGGATGCTTAATACCATCATCAACAGCATGAAAGAATTTATGCCAGCGCAGATGATGAATGAAGGCAACTGGAAATATGGGATAAGACTGTAAAACTGGAGACTCCAGTTTTACAGTAAACTTGAAAATTTAGAACTTAATCCAGGTCAGCTTCTTCCAAATTCCCTCGAAAGGACCATGGGAGTGATACTTGAGCCAGAGGTTGGAGAAGAGGCATTGCACTACCACCATGGCAATACCCACAAAGAAGGCATAGGTGATGCCGAGTTTCGTCTGGAGATTGAAGCCATAATAAGCAAACAGTCCACAACCGATGATAGACTGGAGAAAGTAGTTGGTCAAACTCATCTTGCCAAACTGGCGCAGAAACGACAATCCCTTTCTGAACCATTCCTTTCCGTACCACAACAATACGAATCCTGATACTACAAACGAGAGGATGAAGAAGTTGTAGATAGGATAAAGCCAATTGTTCCATGTTTCCATGTGGCGCACATCAGCTATGCCTCCCACAATCAATACCAGGATGGAAACCGCCAGCACCTTCTTCCACAAAGCCAGGTTGTTGTTCTCATTGTAGAACCAACGCTTTCTACCCACCAGCATTCCGAGTACGAAAAGGCAGATGGTCTGCGTATGTCTTCCCTTCATCAGGCACCAGTAATAGGTAGCCACCTGTCCGTATCGCAGGTTGCCATAAGCATTCTCCAGGAAACTGCCGTGCTGATGACCATGATACATGTTTCCATACACCTCTCCCAACGACGATGCATCTACCTGCCATCCGGTAATGAGGGAGTAGATTTCTATCGGCTGGATAAAGAGAAAGGCAACCACCCACCAGAGCCATTTGGTAGGAAGATAACTCAATGGGATGAGAACCAGTCCATAGATGGCATAGGAGAAGAGGATGTCGCCATCAAAGAAGGCGGTGTTCACGATACCGAGCATTGCCAGGAGGAACATTCGCCAGGCGAATCTTCCAGAAAAGCAATTTCCCCGCTGCTGCTGGTTATCATTCATAATAAAGAAGCTCAATCCGAAGAGCAGGGCAAAGATGCCATACATCTTTCCCGACAGCAGCAAAGCCAGCACATCTGCCATCCAATCATCACAACCCAGCGTATAAGCATGCGCTATGCTTCCATCGTACATATTGAAATGCTCCACAGAGTGATAGAGAATAATACCTGCTACGGCCAATCCTCTCAAGGCATCAGCCACGTCAATACGACTGTTTTTCAGTCCTAATGTCTTGTAAAAATTCATTTTGATATTATTTGTTAGTTATTATGAGCCTACAAAGGTATAACATTTTATTGGAAAAAGCGAATAAACCTCAATGTATAACAAATATTAAGTTTTAAAGGAAAAAGAGAAAAAGTCGGCCTTTTCCTTGGTTATTCGTTAGAAAAAGTGTATCTTTTGCTGCCCCTCAAAAAGTAGACACAGAAAGGTGGAAAACTGATGGAAAATGAT
>ERZ840057.1474-NODE-1474-length-19360-cov-2.496607_pt1 | contig 19360 bp, 26 predicted proteins | sample MGYA00519907_ERZ840057 | MGnify/ENA primary metagenome ERZ840057 (study PRJEB31850, sample SAMEA3708862) | human gut metagenome | biome: human gut; feature: human-associated habitat; material: faeces | place: China | collected 2014 ...
GCGCCTCGCGGATGCAGGGGATCGCCTCCGATTGGCGAATATCGGCGCCATAGGCCTCGCCGACCAGCCCCTGCAGGTCCTGCCCGTAGTCGTGCGTGAATACGTCGTGCAGATAGCGCGAAGTGTTCACCGCGTTCCACGCCCACACCAGCACCGCCTCTGCGCCGGTCACCTCCGCGGGATTCCCGCCGTACCACACGGGCTCGTCTTTGGCAAAGTCCCACCGCACCTCGCGCGCCAGCGGCGCATCGGTGTCGGATTCCGACACCGATGCGCTGAGCAAAGGGAAAATGTTCACAGCGCCACCATCCTGTCTATGAGATAATAGGTCTGTCCGTCATTTGATCGCATCAGCAGCACCTCGTCGTCCACGCTGAGCTTTGTCGCACCCGTCACATATTCCTCCGGGCGTATGGCGATCCCTACCCCAAGGCCGCAGGAGCACGGAAAATGTGCCTCTGGCAGCCGGGTGCGAATGCCGATATCCTCGTCCGGTGTCATTCCGCTCGGGCGCTCGTGGAAATTCGGATACAGCGACTCTGCCACGCGCAGATCTTCTTTTTCAAGGTCGATGCCGTCCGCGCGGATCTTGATCGGGTCGAGCGATAATATCCTGCCGATCGTGTAGGTCGGGCGCTGCTCATTGCTGGCGCGCCGCGAAATATGTTGGTTGATTCCAACGTAGGGGTCGCGGGCACTTTCTTGGCTCATGTCAAATCACCTCCGGCAATGGCGCCGGAAACGACGTTCCGGCAGTTGAGTGTCAGCTTGCAGTAGTAATTGCCGCGCTTCCAGGTATGAACATCGGCGTCGATCCAGAAGACCCCCTGAAGGCCTGTCTTGTTCTCCCGCACAATGACCGTCTGGCCGGTAATCAGTGAGAGATCCCCAAGGACATCGACCGTGACCGTTTGCGCCATACCACCTTCATCAAGAAGGGCCTGCGCCTCCTTGTCGATATCGACGTCAGAGGAGGCATTCTCGGTCAAATGGCGCTCCATCATGCCGAAGAGCTTTTGCGCGTCATCGGTACCCACGCGGCGCTTAAAGCTACCGTCCGAGTCATAGATGGCCACACTGTTGACCATATTGGTCGCGTCCTCCACCGTCTTAGCGTTCATCAGGTTCGACTCTGCTTTGAGTACGATACTGCGCTCGCTGACGTCTCGGACGGCCACCAGAAGGCCTTTGGGCGTGTATGTGATGGCGTATTTCCTCTCAGTCTGCTGTGTGGCCAACGTCCAGACCGTTTCAAAAATCTTATCCAGTGCGACGCCTGCAAATTTTCGGTTGATCTTCACGCCGGTCGACGGCAGCGATACGACGGGGATCTCATAGTCGGCGCAGACCTGGCGGGTGATGCTCTCCGGCGTCGCGTCGCGGAATTTATAGGTGCCGTCGTTGCGCCGGCAGTAGATCCCACGGTCGAAGCACGTAAAGCTCATGCTTGTCTCCTCGCTGCCCGCGCTTCTGCGCAGGATCACCCCGTCAAAAATCGGGTTGCCGGAGTCATCCGTCATCATCACAGCATCGCCCATTTGAGGGACGGGCAATCCGGTCGACTCATCAAAGACGATCTCAGCGATGAGCTGGCGCACCAGCGTTGATTTGTCCCCACTCCATGACCAACTAAGGAGAATGTCCGTGATACGTCTCGTCGAATCTCCGTGTGTCAGATAAGCTTCCATCAGCCACCTCCGAAAAGAATGCTCTTTGGCGGCAGTTTGACCGTCTGTCCGACGTAGATCAGATGCGGGTTGCTGATACCGTTATACTTGGCAAGCGCATTGTAATAGTTCGCCGTCCCGTCCCCGTAGGTGCGCCGGCATAGCATGCTGAGCGTGTCTCCGGAGACGACGCGGTGATAGGTGATGTCCTTCGCGGCGTCGCTCTTGCGGCCGCTGTTGCCGGTATAACGCGTCGTATTGAGCGTTGCGACCTCCTGGGCCTCCAGATCCACATACTCGCGCAGAGAGATCGTACAATAAACATCACCCGTGCCGTCCTGCTCCTTTGCCGTCACGCTCTCGATATACACAAGCGCATTGATATCACTTTCCGTCACGATGTACCGCACGGGGATCTTTTCTGCCGCCCAGTAGCGCAGTGGCTCCAGATAATAGCCGGGGTCGAGGATTGCCCCTGCAATGATAAAAGGGTAATCCCGAAAGGGGAGCAGGCAATCAATCGAACCGCTGTGCCGGCTGCGACCACCCGGGAGATAAACATCACCCAACTCGGAAATATTGATGGTCTCCATGTTCTTTCCCGTCGTCCACTCGTAAGAGGCGGGCGTGATGGGCAGTGTAAGCACATCTCCGTTGGCAATAAAACTAAACTGCATGTTCTTACCCCCTCATATTGGCAGCTTGTTGAGCAGCTCCTGCGCCACGCGCTGAACGTCCGCCTCCTCGCGGATGACAGTGCCGTTCATGACGATCTGGATGCCGCCGACGCCGTTTTTCTCCTGCCTGGCTTCGCCGGCTGTCAGAACCTTTTCGCCCTCATGCAGCAGGGCAGGAAAGTTATCATAAGGGACGTAGTCGATGCCCATGGCGCGCTGATGGCCGGAACGGTGTTTCGTATAACCGGAGTTGAAATTGTTCACCGCATCCGCCCAGTCGGAATCCGTTGTCGCCGCGGCGCGGCCCTTGGAAAACTCCTGCCCGAGCGTATAACCGGCATCCCAATAAGAATTGTTGAGCGCCGTATCGTCGCGCACGGATTCAATGAGGCTCAGCTCCTGCGCGAGCTCTTCGTCCTTGCCTTCGTTGGCGTTATACTCGTTCATACCGTCGATTTTCGCCTTCATCAGGATTCGGCCCATCTCGGCGGCATCGCCTTCGGCTTCGGCGGTTTTGTACTCTTCGCTGCCCATGGCGTCGTTCATGGCATCGCGAATGTACTGTTCTTTGGCATTTTCCAGCGAGGCCTTCCAGGTGCCGATCGCGGTGTAGGCCTCCTGCATTTTCTGGCCGCTGTCACCGGCGAGCCATTCCTTCTGCGCCTCAAGGCCCTGCATGCGCGTCTGGTTGTAGCCCTCGCCCATGGCGTTGTCGAGCTCCTGCTGCAATCCCTCGATGGTGGATGTGATACCGCTGAAGGTCTTGGACTGCGCTTCCATCGCCCCGGCAAAGCTGTCCGAGAGTGCGTCCAGAATGATCCTGGCAGCGTCCTGTCCGGCAACTTCACCCTTGGAGATCATGCTGTACATCGTGCCCTGATCCACGCCGTAGGCGTCAGAGAGCATCCCGACCGCGCCGATACCGCGGTCATTGAGGATGTTGAGGTATTCGAGTGTCGTCTTGTTGCTGCTCTTCATGCGGCCGATGGCGGTAGCCACGGCGGTCATATCACTCGTAGACTGGCCGAGCGCCGCGCCGGCATCGCCGATGGTCTGCAAGACCGGCAGGATGCTGTCTGCATCGTAGCCGTAGGTCGCGAGCGTCTTGCTCATGCTTGTCAGGTCGTCATAAAGAAACGGCGTCGAGTTGGCCATGCCGACAAGGTTGGATAGATAGCTGTCCGCGGTCTCTTTGCTGCCGAACAGCGTCGCGAAGGAAATTTTGTCGGTCTCGCGCCCTGCGGCGATCGAGCTGCCGCTCGTCAGCGACTCGCTCTGCGCGTCCAGCTGTTCCTGCACGGCGTCCTGCACATAGGACTTGAAGGAGGAATCCTGCGATTCGTAGCTTTGCAATGCACCGGAACCAAGACCGACTAAACCGCCGATCCCTGCGCCGACCAATGCGCCGGCCGGACCTGCGACCATAAACCCGGCAGAGGCGCCCGATGTGGCCATAGAAAGCGCATTGGAAAAGAGCATTCCGCCCTCATTTCCGAAAGCGCTTCCTGTAAGCGCTGTAGCCCCTTGAGAAAGGAGCTGCTTTGCACTGTCGGTGATCCCGCTGATGGCAAGTGCCTGAACAACACTTTTACCAAAATTCGCAGCTCCGCCACCGCCACCGCCGCCAGAGCGATTCTCCAGTTTAGAGAGTTCCTTCTCTGTGTTTCGTGCTTCCTTGGTAACAGCATTAAGGTTGCGGACAACATTGTCGTAGTTTGCCTGTGCCAGCTCCATTTTCAGGCCGTCTGCGGCACTGTGAGTCAGGTCAAACTGCTTTTCGGCTTCCCTAAGAGCCTGCTGCGCTTTTTTGGCATCAAGCTTCAGCGTATATTTGTTTTTGTTGAGGGCATAAAGGCCCTCTTCCAGACTGTCTACATCCTTGGTGAAAGCCTTGGTCGTTTTGGACAACGTTTTGAGAACGTCGGAATATCGGTCGGTAGCTTTGATTACAATGGATGTTTCCGGCATTAAATCACCGCTTTCTGTTGACTTTGTGATAAAAACGCATATAATGAACAAAAAGAAGGAGGTTGTGTATATGGTTTTCCTCTTTTTGCTGAGTTTTGCTGCTGCTGTGTTTTTCGGTGTGCGCTGGTTTAAGGCGCATTCTTTTGAATACCTTGATGGAGTGAAGTTTTCTGAACAGCTTGATGCTGATTTTTGGCTTTGTATGGTTGCTGTTGTGCTTGCCCTGTTTTTGGGTGCAACAACCTTTTTGCAATGAAACAGAAGTATGGCGCGTGATACCTACGACGAAGGCATCCGTCGTCACAATAGCAGTCTCCCTTCTGATCGCTGTATTGCTTCCGTTTTCTTTTAGAGTCTCAGCCGCCCGAGGGGGCGGCTTTATTTTTTACCCCGCGTGATCTTGATGGCTTTGCTGCGCGGCGCGGGGCGGCTGCGTGCGGTTGCTTCATAGGAGGACAGCGCCCAGATGAGGTCCTTTTCTCCCTGCGGTCGGCCGTAGTAGTCACCCGGCAGGATGCCGTGCACGTGGAAGAGGTAATAGGCCAGCCCCAGCTCCGGGTCGCTGCCCTCCGTCAGGCGTTTTTTACTTTTTCGATGGTTGCGCGGCGATAGCCGCTCAGACGTTCAACCTCGCGGCTCAGATCGGCGATTTCGCCGGGCAGCAGCATCGCCTTGAGCGTCTCTGCCGGCGTGATCCCGCCGAATTTGCGCTGCAGCGGCGCGCTCTTCAGGTCGGGATCGATGCAGCCTGCCAGCAGGATCTGAAGCTCGGCATCCTTCTCGAGACGGCTGATGTCCTGCACACGCCCGTAGGGCAGGGCCTGAAGCGTGAAGATGACCGGCGCGCCGGCTGCCTCGCTCAGGCGCGGGATCTCAAACTTGGCCGTCGGCAGATTCTTCGCCACATTGACAACCTTTTCGCCCAGCAACAGATCCAGCACAGACGGCTGCTCTGCGGCGTTCTGATTAACAATGGTATTTTCCATAATTCCCTCCGAATTTGACTATGCGCAGCGCCGCCGGTCTCCCGGCGGTGCTGCGCAATACTTTCAGGTGTCCAGCATCTGATAGTCGTTGAATGTGAACGGGGACTCGATCTGCCCGAGCTTGGCAGCCTCCCAGTCCGCGAGCGTCAGGTCGTCAAAGCTGACGCCCATGAGCGCGATGCGCTGGTTGTTCGGGTTATCGGGGTCGTCCAGATTGCTGATGATCGTGTGGCGCAGGTCCTTGCCGGTCTTGAGCGCCTCCCCCTCCAGCTCAATGAGGCGGGAAGTCGCGTTGTAGATGCGGATCGAGCCGGTGCCCTTGGTGGATACGAGCTTGCTGTCCTCCATCATGGCGCGGCAGCGGGGAACGCTCTCCTTGGTCTTGCTGATCTTAGCCTGGCAGCCGTAGCACTCGGCGACCTGTTCGCCGTCGATCCACAGGCTGCCCCATGTGCCGCTGCGTACCAGCGCGGCGTCAATAGCTTCACTCATGTGTGTTTCCTCCTATCAGGCTGCAATGACGCTCGGAGAGACCTCGAAAACGATGGCGAAGTCTTCCATGGCGTCCATGATGTTACCGTAGAGCTTCAAAAACACCTTGCTGCCGGTGTTCTCCTTGATGACCTCATTGTCACTGAGCTTCTTGATGTGCTCCACCTCGGTGGCATCGTCTCCGGCGGCGGTGATGAGATACTTGCGCGTCGCGTCGGCGTCGAGCACCGCGCCGGACGAGCCGCTCTCCAGCACCTTGGAGTCCTCCAGACTCTTGAGGTAGTCCTGCATCGCAAGCAGCAGCACGCACTTGTCATCGTAGGTGTTGGCGCACTTGCCGAAGTAGTCGTCCTCGACGCTCGAGACGGCGTAGTAGCGGATCAGGTCGATGGCCGCGGTCATCTTGATCTTCTTGAGCGCCTCGGGTTCCGTGTCGCCGATCGTGACCTTGCTGGTCACGGCGCGGCTCAGCTTGCGCACGCGGCCGTCGTCGATGATGAAGAGCTTGCCGGCGTCGACCGCTGCGTCGGGGTTCTCGGTCGCCGTCACGCCGGTCACCTCGCTCAGCTGCGCATAGGTCGCGCTGCACTGCGCGGGGGTACCGGCCAGCATACCCGCAATGCGCGAGCAGTAAGCCGCGGCAGAGAAGGCCGACTTGCCGCCGGCGGCGATACCGGCAGACACAAAGTTGATGACGCCCTCATAATCTGCCGCAGTGTTGGGCAGCACCGCCTTGCCGATATAGCGCAGCTTGCGGCGCTCCTTGACGAGCGCGGCAAGCGCCGTGGCGTCTTCAGCAGAGATGTCGGGCGGGCCCGCGATGTAGTCATAGGTGTAGGCCGCCAGCGCGCCGAAGCCTGCCGCGATCGTTCCGGCCGCCGGCACAACGGAGACGTACACAGCGCTCGGGCGGTTGATGTAGCCCATCAGGGTACGCTTGATGTATGCGATATTGTCCGCGCCGAGTGTCGTCGGGATATCGCTCTCCTGGCAAACGACGTGTACGCCGTTCGCTTTGGCGTCGCGCAGGATCAGCGCGACTGCGCCGCGGGAAATGCGGGTGGATACCGTCTCCGCGGCTTTTTTCAGGGGAAAAGTGAGTTCAGGCAGTCCCATACTCATTCGCTCCTTTGATAAATTTCTCCGCCGTTTACCTGCACGGAGATCTCGCAGGAATCCGCCGCCGGGATCTCCGGCTGCGCCTCCTGCACCTGTTCCATAAATTCAAAATTCAGCAGCACGCTCGCGCGGTCCGCCTCGCGCGGCGCGCTCTGCAGCTGCGGCAGCAGTCTCCGCGCCCCCACGTGCAGGCTACCGCCCAGCAGGTCGAGGCATGCCGAAACCTCGTCGTTCAGCCGCTGCCAGTGGATGTCGTAGTGCTCGTCGGCCTCGTCGTGCAGCGTCAGGCGGATCTGCACGCTGCGCCGGCAGAGCCTTGGCGTCACCCTCGTGCGGTCGTCCTTTGTGACCGAGAGCCAGAAGGAGGGACGTTCATAGTCGATCGGGCAGACGTCGATGTAGACCGTCCGGTCCGGCCAGCGTTCCAGCAGCCGCGCATTCAGCGCGTCCAAGATATCCATGCTGTTCATCCGTGCATCTCCCATATCTTTTTCCCTGCCGCATTTGCGGCCGCCTGCATTTCTCTCGCGCGCAGCACAGCAGCGTACTCCATATCAGAATATGTATTCGGGTGTTTATGCGATCGACCCTCCAGATGTGCGCGTACTTTGTTTTCGATCACCTCAGCGCCTTCCTCTGCAACACGTTGAAGTTCATGCCCGCCGACTGCCTGATACATGTATTTACCCAATACACGGTTTTCCTTCAGCCGCCTGCCGATAGCAGGCACGTAGCGCCCAGCGGTCTGCTTATGCCCGCCTTCCAGGGCATTTGTAACATAGCCCGCAGGGTACATTTCGTCACCTGACATAAGATAACCACCCTGCTCGTTTCTCGCAGCGGGACGCACGGCAACATAGCCATTGCCGCTGCCGACGTAATATCTTTGAGCTCCCGCAACATTACCGTTCCCACCGATACGTCGCTGAATATCTGCAAGCAGTACTCGTCCGGCTTCTTCAAGAAACTCTGCCTTGGCTTCGCGAATCACCTCGGGCGTCATCTCAAGCATCTTTGCAATTTCGTCCAGCCCTTGAATGTATACGCTCTGCATTTATGCCTCCCAGCTGCGCTCAACAATGAACTCGTTCTTGTACGGGTCAAGGTCGAGCACCTGCCGCACCGTGTATGGCGTCTCTTTTCCATTCTGGATAAGGTCACCGGCCCGCATTTGAATTTCCTTCGGTGTTACCAGCACGCGCTGCTGCACCTCCGCGCGGTAGACGTCGTCTGCTTCATTGCGGAAGTATTTCTCCGTCAGGATGCCGGGGAATGTGAAGCTCGGAACGCTCACGGCGACCGGACGATTATAGGCGTCGCGTCCCGTCCGGTCCTGCGGCCGCGCCGTCAGTGTCACCGGCTCGCATACGGCCGCGCGGATCTCCTGCCGGCTGCGGTCGTCCGATAGGACGATCGATGTCAGGAACATGAATTGTCCGTCCGCGCGTATTGCCCCGCGCAGCGTCAGCAGACGGTCGGGACGGATAACGATGCTTGCCCCGCGTGCGCCGATGCCGACGCTTGAAAACAGATTGCTGCGCTCGTCGAAGGTCACACCTCCCCAGCAGACGCGACGCACTCCCCAAAAGTATGAGTTCTTTACTCGGTCAAACCGCAGTTCCAGCAGTTCGACGCGCTGCCGCAGGCTGTCGGCCAGCAGATTGCTTTTCGATGTCATCGCTCATTCTCCATCACCGCCGGTGCCCGAATCGGACACCGGCTCGCTGAGTTTTAACTGATTTACCATCCGACGAAAGGCAGGATTGTCAGCGACCACCGTTCCCGCCAAACTCACGTCTCTTCGGTCGTACATATCAAGAACCAGATAATTGACGCACAAGTCGTACTGTGCCGCGCGCGGAGATCCGATCTCAGGCTCGCGAATGCCTGCGGTCTCCATGTACCCGGTCGCCGCGATGAAGAAGCCGCTGAGCAGCGCATCGTCATCATCTACACGGCAGTACTCCGCCAGCGCCTTCCGGCGGTCATCCGTCAGGCCCATCGGTTATCAGCTGCCGCTCTTCGGCAGCGTTGCCACCACAAAGCCCTTGTCGACGATCAGGTTGCCGCCGATCATCGTGTCGCCCAGGATCGTGAGCATACGCTCCTCGCCCTTGATGCTTTCGTCCACGCGGACGGTGAAGTCGCCGAACAGGCCGAGCTCATAGTTGCTCGGGTCACCATAGAGCATCGTCTGGATCGCGGCGCTGGCAGACTGCGTCGCACCGGACAGGCTCGTCAGGTCGGGCAGGATCGTATACGGGATGATCGTGCCGCCATCCTCAATGGTGCCGATGTTGGGATTTCCTGCATCGTAGCGGATCTTGAACACACGCTCCTTGTCGCTGTTGCGCAGCTTGCCGATGGCCTTCAGGTCTGCCTTGGTCAGATAGAGACGGGCGTTCTGGCCGATGGCGTCATCGCTGCCGTAAGCAAAAAACAGATTGTCGAGAATGTTCTCGTTGATGGCCGTCACGTCGACGGAGGCAAAGATGGCGTTGCCCGCCATGTTCTTCGCATTCTTGACGCCGTACATATCGGGCGAGGCCTGGCCGTCGCCATTGGCGATCAGACCACAGGCCTTGCGGCGCATCGCGCGCAGTGCCATACCGTAGATCTTGTCGTAGTAGCCCGCGGGACTCAGACGCGAGATGTTGCGGTCAACGTAGCTCGTGGTGTTCAGCTCATAGGGGCTGATCTTGGCCACGCCGAAGGTCGGGTCGCTCGAAGCGGTACGCGCTTTGCCCGCGTTGGTCGATACCTTGCCGCCCTTGGCGTCCAGCTCGCTGATGACGTAGGGCTCCAGGAACGAGCCCATGCCGGTCAGATCCTGCACGTAGACCTGGTCGATAATGGAGCTGACCATATTGCCGATGCCGTCGCGGATGTTGCGGCCCGCGCCAGTGGGTTCCACCAGCGTGGTGGTCGCCAGCGTGACGGACTTGCTGGCAAGATACAGGCCCTTGCGCACCTCCTGCGCGCTCAGGGCGATGCTGCCGCCCTTCATCAGGGTATTGCCGCGCTCAGCAGCCTTGTCCTTCGCCTCGCCGGGATCGTCCTTGCGTTCCAGGAACTGGCGGTCCTGCTCGTCGATGAAGGCCTTGACCTCCGTGATCTCGTCGTTGATGTTGCCGATTTCGGCCATCTTGGACTTGTAGTCCTCACGTTTGCCGTCCTTCAGCAGCGTTTCGGCCTCTGCCAGCATGCCGGCGCGCTTCGCCAGCAGGTCATTGTACTTTCTGCGCATGATGTATCCTCCTTAAAATCTCATTTTTTCAAGCGCGAGCGCGGCTTCGTCCTGCCAGCGCTCTTTATCGTCTGCGCCGCCCGGCGCATGGGGTTCTTTTCCCTCGGTACCGCCATAGCGCTTCGCTTTAACGACACCGGCTTCCGGCTGCGCAGGAACAGCCACAAGGCTGACCTCATAAGCTTCACAAGCATCGACAAGGTCAAAATGACAAATCTTGCCGTCGTATTCATGGCCGCCGCGGTGCTGACAGAGCGTTGTGCGCTGATCCGCGCCGCAAATGGAGCAAAGCACATGCTCAACCGTACAGCCAACGCTGCATTCGCGCAGAATGCCGCCCTCGATGGCGGAGATCGTGTCAGCCATTGATTCTGTGCGCACGGTGTAGCAGCAGAGGATCAGGCGCTTGACATCACCTTCGCCGCTTACATAGGCGTTGTAGATGCGCGCCGTCTGCGACTTGGCGCTCCAAACGTGATCAAGCAGCACCGTCTTGCCGATGTAGAGCTTTGCGAGCTGTTCCAGTGTGTTTTCGGTGAACCTCTCGTTGTCGCGGTCTACCTGGTTATCACAGGCTGCCAGGCGGAAGGCGAACACTTCGTCTGCACTCAGCTCCCGAAGGGACTGCTTGTTGATGAGTGCAAGCTCGCTTTCACTCAGTGTCTGCTTTTCAAGCCTTGCAGACTTGTAGATCATTTCCATGGGTTACTCCTCTCACAAAGCTAAAATTGTTTTACTGCGGCGGTGTTCCTTTTCCCGCCGCCCGCTGGCGGCTCAGCTCAACAAATTCGCTCAGCGGCACATAGTTCAGGCTGGCATAATGAGTGTCTCCGCCGTCGATAAAGGGAAGATCCTCCAGCGCGCGGATCTCGTTGACGGAGAGCACGCCCGTGTCGCGCATGGTGCGGTACCAGTTGGCGCGGCTGGCCGCGTCGCCCCTGAGCTCAGCCATCATGTTGATGCGGATCTCAAGTCCCTTTTTCAGCTCGCTGTCGGTCAGCAGCTTATAGGTCTGCTCCTCTTCGTACTGCGTCACGATCGGATGCAGCGTGCTCACAACGTACTCAATGGAATTTTGCTCGTTGGAAGCGTAAGATTGAGCCCCGTCGTTCAGCTTGTACAGCGGCACACCGAAGTAGCGGGCAATGTCCTTGACGGAGATCTCCTTATTTTCCACAAACTGCGCATCGCGGTTCGAACTGGCGATGCTCGTGTATTTGAGGCCGAGGTCAAGGATCGCCGTGCGGTGTGCGTTGCTTGGGCCAAGGTGGACCTTTTCCCATTCGCTGCGCAGCTGATCCTTCAGCGTCACAACAGATCCGTCAGGGCGGGTCAGTACGCCGCCGCGCTCGTTCTTTGCGTAGCCACCGAGATCGGCCTCTGTTTCCAGCACGCCGCCGGGCTGGCCGCCGTTTTGATAGTACGAAGCGTCATACTGCTGTGCCGCGCGCGCCGCGGCAATGACGTCCTCCGCACGCGACAGCGTTCCAATTCCTTTCAGCCCATTCCGCGTGGCGTTTTTATAGTGGCACACATCTTCATTTGCCAACCGCATCAGCTCGCCGGTGAGCGGATGTGTGATGTCATACCAGATGCGGCCTGCGCCGTCATGCCACTGCTGCACGAGCTGCCACGGCACAGGGATCAACTCCTTCGGCAGTCCGGTCGACGGATCGCGGATAATCCAGTCGTACCCGTTACCGCCTTCCAGGCGGCTGGTCTCCAGCACTTTTTTGCGGATAGCTGGCGTCATCGCCTCGTTTGGCCGCACATTGAGCAGATACAGGATATCGTGCGGTACATGCTCGCGGCTGCGGTTGTCAATCACGAAGTTCGGCAGCTTCGCCATGCTGTCGCTCAGAACTTCAATACAGCGGTCTACCGCGCTCAGCTTTCGCGCCACTCTCTGTACGTCCTCCCCGGCAGCCAGACCACCGGAGGCCGCAAGTGCGCCGACTGTCACCGCTTTTCTGATGGTGGGCGACCGTGCGGTGGCTGCACGGAGCCCTTTAATAACGCTCATTCAGATCCGTCCTTTCCTTCCTCGTCGGTATCGTCATAGCCATCGAGCACAGCTCCTGCGACAAGCAGGACTCCCGCTGTGATCATTCCGGCCGGAACGTAGATCATAGCCGCTCCTATTGCAATCAGCGCGCATCCAAGTACCAGCGCGGCGCCTTGTACCGCTGCGGCAATTCTTTTCATCTTTTCTCCTCACAGACTGAATCCCGGCCGGCCAACAGCTTCGGCAAGGTCGGGTTTCTGATTTTTTGCGATCATCCACACCGCCATCGCAATGATAGCGGCGACCGTTGGGTCGATGCGGCCGGTCGATTTGTTCTTCATAGGCTTGATATTGCCGTTTCCGTCAGCATGGCACCTCACGTTGCCGAATGTGGTCCTGAAGCACGTGTTATGCACGTGCAGCAGCGTGTGCCGCTGCATCATGTCGTCCATTTCCTTCATCGCCGGACTCATGTTCTTCAGATCCTGCGGGATCTCAATGGTTTGCACAACGGGCGCGAGTCGCTGCGTGATCGTGCGGCTCAGATACGGGTCAAAGCCGACCATCTGCAGGTCAAACCGCTCTCTTGCCTCTCGGATACGCGACTCAATGTCATCGTAATCGTTCACCTCGCCGGGGCAGAGTGTTAAAAAACCTGCGCGTGCCCAGTCTCGATAGGGAACATGATCTCGGCTTTCAGCTTCATCTACCGTTGCTTCCGGCCTCCAGATGCCATAGGGCCAGATCACGGCGATGTCGAGTCCGGGCTGGGGAGGGAAGATCAGTACAAATGCCGTCAGATCTCGGCTTGTCGACAGGTCGACGCCACCGTAGCAGAGCATGCCGTCCAGCTGGTGCAGAAATTCCTCTCGTGCCGCCTTCTTGCTCGGCCCCCACTGCGTTTTGTCGTACAGATTGAGCGAGATCCAGCTGACCGCCTTCGTCGTGATCCACTGGTTCAGGCGCAGCCAGCGAAATTTCCGTTCGTTTGCTTCACTCTTTTTGGCGGCCATTGCCTCCATTCGGACGTTGCGCAGCCGCAGGTGCTTCCCGAGGGAAGGATTGCAGAGATACCACAGGTTTTCATCCCAGATATCGAGTTTGGCAAGATCGTCAGGGTCGTCACCGAACATGGCGGTCAAGCCGTACAGGATTGGCAGCCAGTTTTCCTCATCGCGCTCAAGAAGCTCCCGCTCTGCGTCGGCAAGGTCCTCGTCAGCGGCATGCCTTAGCGAGAGGACCTTGCGCGCGTCGCCTCCTTCTTCCTGGATGCGCCGCAGCTGCCTGGCGTCGCGGATCGCGACCGCCTTCGCGTGTATTTCCCAGCCGATGGAGTTGCGGTCTGGGTCGTCGCCGGCCGTCGTCAGCACGATCCACACCGGCTGGCTTCGGCTTGCGCCCGCTTCGCCGGTCATGATGTCCCACAAGTCGCGGTTCGGCTGGGCGTGCAGCTCGTCAAAGATGACACAGCTCGGCTTGTAGCCGTGCTTGCTGTAGGCCTCCGCGGAAAGCACCTGCATGATGCCGACCGTCACCCACTTGTAGCCGCCGTTTCCGGTCTTGATCCGTCTGCGATATTCAATGCGCTTGCGGCTCTCGGTGATCTTCAGTTCGCCGCGGGCGATCATCTTTGCTGTCCACGGTGCGCTCGTTGCCATAAAAACTGCCGCATTGTAAACGATTGAGGCGTTTTCCTTGTCTGCGGCGCAGATATAGACCTCGGCATTCAGCTCACCGTCGGCAAACAAGTGGTAGAGTCCCAAAGCGGCCGCAAGCTCGCTCTTACCGTTTTTCTTTGGGATCTCAAGATAGAGATACCAGTATTTTCGCAGCCAATTTGCGTTGATTGGAGCGGGGAGCGCGTCGGTGCCCGAATCGGACACGAGCGTCCCATAGAACTCCATCAGCGCGCTGCGCTGCCAGTCATACAGGTGGAAGAGCTGGCCGGTGTCGGTCGTCGGCAGGCGGCTGATGAAGTCGCAGACAAATTGCCCGGCACTCTTCTCAAATCGATCAGCCATTCCCAATGCCTCGGCTCAGCGCCTGCTCCTGACGGCGGCGCAGGATCTCCGAGAACTCATCTACGCCGCTGCGGTCATCACCAGACGTGCTCGCAGCATTGACGATCGCAGTTGGGACGACAATGCGGCAGCGAGAGGTAACCGAAAGCCCCATTGCTTCGGCGCACTGGCGCGCCTGCTTGAAATAAGCGCCCTGGATGCTCGTCCATTCCTTGGCGAGCTTTTCGTCGTTCTTGCTGATGGCCGCTGCCGCCTTCTTGTCGGCCTTGGTCCAGCGCTCACGGCAAAGGAAATATTGACCGAGAACATCGCGGTCGAGCTCAGCATACAGGCCGGCGCCGTTGAGCATCTCTCCGATCTCGCAGTATTCCGGCCGGAGCCGTTTTGGCAGCCACTTGGGCGGAGTGACCTCGTCTGCCGGCGGCATGTAGATCTCGCGATCACGCCGCTCATCGGCTTCGGCCTGCGTCAGGTGCTTCCGGCCATTGGCTTCCACCAGCGCCGTCGGCTGTCTCTTTCCGCTCATGTTCTCACTTCCTTCTCGTCGTTCCCCGTGGGGAAAATTTCTCGTCCGTCGGAGGCCTGACGGTTATGGTGCACTTCGTCGAAACTTCAAAACCCCGGCCACCCCTTCGCAAGGAATCCCCGCGCGACGCTCCTGCGACGCGCCCGAGCGCCCAAGCCTACCGCCTGGAGGCTGCACGGCGAAGCTTCGAACGCCTGCGGTTTTCGTACATTTCTCGCGCCGTCTTGCGGCTGTGGCAGCTGTGACACAAGCTCTCGAGATTGCTGCGGTCACAGAACACTGCCCAGTCGCCCTTGTGGTCGACGATGTGGTCGACGTCGGTAGCGCGGACGCGCCTGCCAGCTTTGGCGCACTCTCGGCAGAATGGCTCGCGCATGAGTTGCGTCGGTCGAAGATCCTTGCGCCACTCGTCGGTGAAATACATCCAGCGCCAGGACTCCGCTTCGGCGCTACGCTGTTCCAAGCGCTTCTTTGGCTGATGCCTTGAGCAGTACCCGTCGCTCACCAGCTCGTAGCACCCAGGATACCTGCACGGTCGGAGGGGCTTTTTGCACACGGGCTATCACCTCCGGGCAAAAACAAAAGCCACCGCCGACACTCCCCGAGATCCGGGTTTGTCAGCAGTGGCTACTAAGCGAGCACGCGCCATGTTCGATATTCACGATGTTCGATGCTTTGCATCTCCGGCACCAGAGGACGAGATTCCGCGCCTCCGTGTCTGGCCGAACGGCCTGCGATGTGAGCCGCCCGCAGTTCGGGCAGACAATCAATCCGTTCTTTGTGTCCAGTTTATCAGTCTTTGCACTGTTTTGCAATACTTTTCACCCTCTTTTCTGCGTTTGTCACTAAAAAGCCAATAGGTTACAAGTAATGTCGCGCGCACGCGCGCACGCGATTCCTTACGCCTTGATCCAGCTCGCCACCCGGTAGCTACCAAATTGACTTCCGCCGGTCCGCACCCGTGGGAGCATCGCGTCGAACGGTATCGTAATCGCATCGCTCTCGTCGAGCCACACCTCCGGCGGCGGCAACTTCGCGCGCAGACTGCGCGAGCAGCTCCAAGGATGCCGCCCCACCGGAATGATGATCCCGTCGCTGCGCTCCTTGGTGAGATAGCGCGCGAGGTAGCGGTAGCCGAGCACCTTGCCGTTCCGCTTAAATACTGGCCAGTCCGTCACCTCGCCGCACTGCCACAGGAACCGCACCTCCGCCGGCGAGAGTTGCCGGTAGTCCGCGACGAGGTGGATGTGATACCTGTGCGCCCCGTGCAGCCCCTCAATGGCCGGGATGTAGTCAAGCCCGCCCTTGCCTCGATAGCGCTCCACGCGCCGCAGGAAGGCCCGCAGCGCCTTGCGCACGTCGGCAAATCGCTCCGGCAGATGCTCGTTGTCGAACTCCAGAATGTAGTGCGTGGCGTACTTGCCCATGAGCGCGATCATCAGCTCGAGCCGATCGGTGGAGTCGCGGTTGAGCACCGTGCGCCGCTGCGCCTTGAGGTCGGCCTTGGCGCGCCGGTCCTCGTCGGTGTCGGAGGGCGCATAGCGCGGCGGCATCGTCCCGCGGTACTCCTTGACCAGATTCCCAGCGCGCTGGCGCACGCAGTAGAACAGCTCAGCCATACACGCTCCCGACCATTTCGGCGACGGCGCCGGTCATGTCGCCATCAACAACGGTCTTATCCAGATGCTCATAGTATGTACGGATAAACTCCTCAAGCAGATCGTAATACAGCACCGCATGCGGCAAATTGCCATCCGCCAGCGTTGCGCACCGCGCTGCATCGTTCCTGTCGCAGCCAAGGCTCATCAGCAGCTTAATCATACGTTTTCTTTTCATTCGGCGCACCCCAGTTTTCTCTTCACCCACGCCCACAGATTGCGCCACGGGTGATCCGACAGCCATCTGCAGACTGATGCGAGATGCACGGACGACCCTTGCTCACGTATCAACTCATGCCGCAGCACTGCCTTTTCACTGTTTGCCCTTCCCAGCGCCGCCTCGGTATCGGCGAGCTTTGTGCGCAGGTCCTTGTTTTCCGCAATCGCCGCATCCTTTTGATTGGTCATCGTCTCAACATTTACGCGCTCACGGCGCAGCTCATCAGCGTCTTCCTTTATCCTTTGGCGCTGTACCTCTGTAACGTTGAAGGCGTTGTTAAACCGACCATGCCAATATTCTGCATTACCCCTTGCGTCTCGCGCTTGATCGCGCAACTCGTTTTTCTCGGCAACACACTTAGCGAGCGCATCATTCTGCTCTTCAATTCGTTTACTTAGTGCGGCGATCTCCTCGTCGGCCCCTGCATTGGCCTGCCACGCCGTTTCCAGCATATTGAGCATTTGCTCCTTCGTGGTTTTCTTCAGGTTAATTTTTTGCATGCAAATCTCCTTCCATCGTCATCTGTTTATATCCTTCGACGCGCTCGACCTTGACCACGTGCACGCCTCCGTACTTTTCAAAGTCCATCGCCGCTTTTTCCTTGATTCCCTGCGGATCGGCGTCATCCGGTGCATCCAGCGCCAGCGTCACCAGCAATCTCATGCGTCGCCGCCCACGTCAAACAAATCGAGACAGACGTCAATGTGATCTTCCTCGGCGGAATCGATAGCCACGTACACATTCTTATCGCGCCCGAGAGCTGCCACCTGCAGGCAGTCAAGCTTGTCGCCGGTCATACGCTCAAAGGTGTCGACGTCAATTTCTGCAACCATAAAGTATCTTCCTGTCATTCACTTTTCCTCCACATAGCACCAGTTCTGTGGCGCACTCTTGATCTGTAAGCTCTCGTTTCCGCAAGTGCCGTTATTTCCCCAGTACATGGCGCAGCTTTCGCAATACCAACTATTTGGGCACGCTTTGCGGAACTCGCTCAACTCTCGCGGTGTGTCGTAGATTTTTAGGTTGGAAATATGCCATCCATAGCCTGCTTTTTCGCCGAGGTAGTTGCATAACTCTTCTGAGGTCAAGCAAGTTTCTTTGAGCCGATTGTCGAGCTGCTTCCCACTATCGTTCCAGAATCCGCAGATGTTCACACGGGTAATTGCGTCGCAGGTAAACTCTCCGATGATTTTACCTTGCGCCCCGCGTAGCCTGTTCGCGTCGTTGCCCCTCGTGCAGTAGATATAGCACTTAAACGGCGTTTTCAGATTTGGGCGCGTCTTGCGCACTTCAATCGTCTTTTCGCCGCTGGCGATATTTTCACACCACTTCGGGCGGACGCTGATGAGCACAACCTTGCTCATACTCACACCTCCGGCACATCCGGCAGCGGCCTCCAGTGCGTGACGGTGCAAGGTAATGCCATGCAAAGCCATTTTTTTGCTTTTGCGTGATAGTTACCGATGTCGACGCCAAAATCGGGGCTGTAAATCATGTAGTTCACAAGTTCGGAAGTCTCATCGTTACGCCACACCTCCGGCAGCCTCTCCGTCACCGGCACCCACTTCTCCCGCTCCTGCAGCACCGCGATCTCCTCGGCATAGCGCGCGCAGCGGTCTGTCAGCTTCTCGATCAGCTCCGCAGCCTCCCGCACGATTCGGCAGCCGTGGATACCGCAGTCGTGCTCGCGGCCACAGCCCATGCAGGCCAGCGAGCCCGTTTCCACCTTCAAGCGCCGCAGCACGGTCAAAATTTCTTCTGTTTTCATTTCATTCTCCTCGGCCCATAGCCTAATTGTTTGATCTCCGGATAGCGCTCTGCAAACGGGTAAAACTGGTTGTCCCCAATATAGCTGAGCGTCGCCCGGTCAAGCCTTTCCTGGTAGACGTCCGACTCGTCGGTGCTCTGCATCGCCGGGAAATAGACGTCATATGTCTCGCCCCACTTTTCCGCGAGGCGGCTGAGGCGATCATAGCCCCAGCCAAAGTCCTCGTGCATCGTGATCAGCAGCGTGTCCAGCATGTACTGCTTCATCGTCCGCTGCATCACGTCCAGCAGCACTTGCGTTCTCACGTCTCTCTGCTGCAAATATCCGGATCGCTTCATCTTTCCCCTCTCTGTCTCTCGCTGATCAGCAGCCAGCTGTCGCACTTGCACTCGACGATATCCTGCACCGAGATCCCCACGTCGGTCGAAACGAACGGGTACTGGTCGTTCGCGCCCCCGCAGCACCGCGCCGTCAAGTAGGCGCTGCCGCCTAACCCCGTGGGATAGCTCAGCACGACCAGTGCACCTTCCTCCGGCCAGTGCTCCGCATCCAGCGGCGACCATTCCGGCGAGCTCGCCGCCTTGTCCGGCGACGGATCATCTGGATGCAGCGTCCAAAGGAGAACCTCGTCCCAGTCGTTATAGCCGCTTTTCAGTCTGCCGCCGATGTATTCGTCATCATCAACAAGTCCGGTTTCATCAATCAAAACGATATGCGCGCCATCTGGCGGTTCAACGTCTGATTCATACCATCTGAGCGCAAGCAGCTCTTCGTTTCGCTCTTCTTTCGACTCGGTCTTTTCGAGGGTTTTACTTGCTTGCACTGGCCCATCCTGCATGCTCATTGCCGCAAGCATGTCCCACACAGTCGCCCACGGGCGCAAAATGTGCTTTCGGTCTTCACCGCACATTCTTAGGCCCTTGGCCTCCCCCTGCCAATCAAACTCTTTGCTGCCGCCTCCGGCCCACCGAAACGCTTTTTTAAGCGTCTCGATTCCTTCCTCTCG
>ERZ840057.1481-NODE-1481-length-19324-cov-3.422752_pt1 | contig 19324 bp, 12 predicted proteins | sample MGYA00519907_ERZ840057 | MGnify/ENA primary metagenome ERZ840057 (study PRJEB31850, sample SAMEA3708862) | human gut metagenome | biome: human gut; feature: human-associated habitat; material: faeces | place: China | collected 2014 ...
AGTTGATCTCGTCAAAGAGGGGATCGCAAGTCACGGGAATCTGCAGCGAGCTTACGACCTCGCGCGTGGGCATGATCGAGACGAGCGTGGCGCGCACGCCGCCGCGACGCATGACGTCGACCATGGTCAGGCATTCAATCGTTTCAAAGCCATCGGCGGCGAGAACGGCAACGCTGGGCATGAGAGTTCCTTTCGTAAGGCGGCATACAATTAGCCGTCTTATACCCCGAAGACCTCCGCTTGCCACGCTCGATTTTCCATTGTTTTAAAAGGGACGGGGCTATTTTAGCTACCCCACTTGCAGGGTAGCTAAAATAGCCCCGTCCGAATTAGCTACCCTCACCCATCCTCAACAATCTCAATCTGTAACATCTAGACCCACTTTTGACCCCTAACTGTTACAGATCAAGACAAACGGAAACCGCCCCGACAAAACGTCTAAATCTGTAACATCTACGGACCAAAACCGGGTCTTACTGTTACAGATCGAGACAGCCCCCAACAGCACCGCCCCGTTCGGGGAAACGACCGCTACAGGTACGGCGGGCAGAGGCTCACTTTTTTCTTCGGTTTTTCTTGACGGAATCTCACCTGTTGTAGTACTTTGTCCCAGTCTAAAAACGCGTGGACTTTTCTGGGCGCTAGCCACCTTTTTGCCACGCAACCGAGCAGTCGGTTGCGTGGCTTTTTTCGTCTTGGCAGCAGGTACCACATGCACCGCCAGAAGACCGCACGAGCCCACCTTCCGACTGCAGGGAACAGACGCACGAGACGTGCATCTGCAAGACAGCAGACGGAAGGGAGCCTAATGGCAGAAACAAACACAATCAAGCAACAGACCGCCGAGGCGGGAGCCGCGGGCGCGGGGCAGGTCAAGGCGGCGCTCCAGGTCTTTGCGGGCGGCGCCTGCTACGGCGCGATGGCCACGACCTACAAGCTCGCCTACGCCGTGGGCTTCACCTCAGCGCAGGTGGTGGCGAGCCAGGCGTGGTTCGGCTGCCTCTTCTTCGCCCTCGCCACGCTCGCAGGGCACGCACTCGGGCACCGCTGGCAGCGCGTGGGCTGGAAGCTCGCCCTCAAGCTCATGGGCCTGGGAGCCCTCACCTGCCTCACCTCAATCCTCTACTGCTACGCCATGAGCGTGCTGCCCGCCCCGGTGGCACTCACGCTCCTCTTCCAGTTCACGTGGCTGGGGCTCGTGTGGCAGACCGTCATGACGCGCCGGCCGCCGAGGCTCCTCCAAGTGGCCTCCGCCCTGGTCATCGTCTTCGGAACGGTGTTCGCCAGCGGCGTCTACAAGACCGGCATCACCGGGTACGACCCCGTGGCCCTGCTCTGCGCGCTGGGGGCGGCCGTGTCCTGCTCCCTCTTTGTCACCCTCTCCGGCAAGGTCGAGGCCCCCTGCTCGTCCGAGCAGCGTGGCGTCATCGTATGCGCGGGCTCCGTGGTCATGTCGCTCACGGTGTGTCCGGACTACGTCGTCTCGGGCGTCCTCGCCCAGGGCATCCTGCCCTTTGCCGTCATCGCCGGCTTCTTTGGCATGCTCTGCCCGGTCCTGCTCTTCGGCATGGGCTCTCCGCACCTGCCCGCGGGCCTGTCCACCGTCATGGCCGCCGCGGAACTCCCCGCCGGCCTGCTCATCGCCATGATCGTCCTCGGCGAGCCGCTCGGCGTCGTCGAGTGGCTGGGCGTCGCCATCATCCTCGCCGGCGTGTGCCTGGCACAGGTCCCCTCCCTGCTTGGAGGCCGGGAGGCACGTCGCGCCGCCGCAGGACAAGCCGTCAGCTAGTCACCCCTTCACAGGCGGCCCGCGCGCATCAGGGAAAGGGCCACGGGCCAGGCGCGCGAGGCCGCAAAGACGTTATAAAGCGTCCCCCGCAGAGATGGGGGCGCCAGAGAGAAGGAGGCACCATGCCATTTCCAAAAGGGTTCCTTTGGGGAGGAGCCACCGCCGCCAACCAATGCGAGGGAGGTTATGACGAGGGCGGCCGCGGCCTTGCCAACGTCGACGTCATCCCACACGGGCCGGAGCGCAACGACGTAAGCCGCGGCCTGAGGCGCATGCTCGACTTCGAGCCCGGGTACTACTACCCGGCCCAGACGGGCATCGACTTCTACCACCACTACCGCGAGGACATAGCCCTCTTCGCGGAGATGGGCTTTAAGGTCTTTCGCCTCTCCATCGCCTGGAGCCGCATCTTCCCCAATGGCGACGAGGAGGAGCCCAACGAGGCCGGGCTCGCTTTCTACGAGGACGTGTTCCGCTGCTGCCGCGAGCACGGGATCGAGCCCCTCGTGACCATCACGCACTTCGACTGCCCCATCCACCTCGTCAAGAAGTACGGCGCCTGGCGAAACCGCACCCTTATCGAGCTCTACAAGCGGCTTGTGACGGTGCTCTTCAACCTCTACCGCGGCCTCGTGCGCTGGTGGATCACGTTCAACGAGATGAACATGATCTTGCACCGTCCCTTCATGGGTGCCGGCATCGTCCTCGAGCCCGGGGAGAATGCCCGCGAGGCCGAGTACCGCGCCGCGCACAACGAGCTCGTGGCGAGCGCCTGGGCCACCAAGATTGCCCACGAAGTCGACCCGGAGAACAAGGTGGGCTGCATGCTCGCCGCGGGAAGCTACTACCCCTACTCCTGTCGTCCCGAGGATGTTCGCGCGGCGCAGGTCAAGAACCAGGAGGACCTCTTCTTCGTGGACGTGCAGGCGCGCGGTCGCTACCCCGGCTACGCGCTCAAGATGCTCGAGCGCGAGGGCATCGACGTGGGCATGACCGCCGAGGACGAGCGCATCCTTGCGGAGAACACCGTCGACTTCATCTCGTTTAGCTACTACTCCTCGCGCTGCACCGCGGGCGACCCCGACTCCGTGGGCGGCGTCGCCGAGGGCAACGCCTTCGCCGGCGTGGAGAACCCCTACGTGCGCACGAGCGACTGGGGCTGGGTCATCGACCCGCTGGGATTCCGCATCACGATCAACGACCTCTGGGACCGCTACCAGAAGCCGCTCTTTGTGGTGGAGAACGGCCTCGGCGCCTATGACGAGGTGCTTCCCGACGGCACGATCGAGGACGACTACCGCATCGCCTACCTGCGCGAGCACATCGAGGCCATGCGTGACGCCATCGAGCAGGACGGCGTCGAGATGCTCGGCTACACCACCTGGGGGCCGATCGACCTCGTGAGCGCGGGCTCCGGCGAGATGGAGAAGCGCTACGGCTTCATCTACGTGGTCCGCGACAACCTGGGCAACGGCACGCTCGAGCGCAGGCGCAAGAAGAGCTTCTACTGGTATCAACAGGCCATCGCCACCAACGGAGGCGACCTGGGCTAGCCGCCCGGGCAATATCACTAAGGAGAAAATAATGGCTGAAAAATACGACGATCTGGCCAGATCCATACTCGAGAACGTAGGCGGCACAGAGAACGTCGCCAGCGTCGCGCACTGCATCACGCGCGTGCGCTTCAAACTCAAGGACGAGTCCCGCGCCAACACTGCCAAGATCGAGGCCCTCAAGGGCGTCATCCAGGTCATCCAGGCCAACGGCCAGTACCAGGTGGTCGTGGGTAACATCGTCGAGGACGTCTACGACGCGGTCCTGGAGGCCGGCAACTTCTCGAGCGGCGCAAGCGCCGACGACGAGCCCCAGGGCGAGAAGACCGTGGCCTCCGTCATCATCGACCTCATCTCTGGCATCTTCCAGCCCATCCTGGGACCGCTTGCCGCCGCAGGCATCATGAAGGGACTGCTTGCCCTCATCACCTACTTCGTCCCGGACTTTGCAAACGACGGCCTCTACACGCTGCTCTACACCGTGGCTGACGGCTTCTTCTACTTCCTTCCCGTCGCCCTGGCGTTCAGTGCCGCGCGCAAGTTCCGCATGAACGAGTTCACCGGTGTGGCAATCGGCGTGGCGCTCCTCTACCCGACGATGGTCGCCCTGACCTCGGGCGAGGCGCTCGGCAGCATCGACCTCGGCGTGGCCGGCACGTTCTCGTGGTACGCCACCGCCCTCGGGATCCCCATCATCATGCCCGTGTCCGGCTACGTGAGCTCGGTGATCCCCGTCCTTCTCATGGTGTGGTTCGGCTCTATCCTTGAGCGCTGGCTCAAGAGCTGGATGCCGGCTGCGCTCAAGATGTTCCTTGTCCCGCTCGCCACGATGACGGTCTCCATCGTCTTGGGCTACCTCATCATCGGCCCGGTGGCCACCCTCATCACCAACCTGCTGAGCGCGGCGTTCTCGTTCATCTTCCAGCTCCCCGTGGTTGGTTCCGTCCTGGGCAGCGCCCTAGTCGGCGGACTGTGGATGTGCCTCGTCATCTTCGGCTTCCACTGGAGCCTCATCCCCATCTCCATCATGAACCTGAACACCCTCGGCCACGATAGCGTGCTCGCCGCCACCATCGGCCACGGGTTCGCACTCGGAGCGGTCATCTTTGCTATGTACCTCAGAAACAAGGACGAGCGCTTCCGCGGCATCGCCCTTCCCGCGATGATCTCCGCCTTCTTCTTCGGCGTCACCGAGCCGGGCATCTACGGCATCGCCCTCCCCAACAAGCGCGCGTTCGTCGTGGCATGCCTGAGCTCCGCCGTGGGCGGCGCCATCGTGGGAATGACTGGCGCTCTCATGTACATCTCGGGCGGCCTCGGCGTCTTCAACCTGCTCAACTTCATCGACGGGACCCCTGGTGGCGCCGGGATCTCCCATATGATCTTCGCGATCATCGCCTCGCTCATTTCCGCCGTCCTGGCCTTTGTTATCGAGTTCATCACCTACCGACCCAACGACGAGGAGGAAGGCGCCCACTAGCTTGCGCCCTCCTCAATCAGCTCTATGTAATTGAGGAGCAGTTGAGGTGGGTGAGGGCCGAGGGCGATCAAGGTGGCCGCCCTCGGCCCGGGACAACCTGCCAGAAGGCGTTTAGCTTTCTCGGGCGGCGCTGAAATGAACTGCGCCCCGATACTTGGACGGGCCAATTAGCGGCCTATGCCGCACATGGGGACTGATTTCGGAACTCCTCCGGGGCCAGTCCCTTTTGCTTAACCCGCCTCCTCTTGTTCCAGTGAACGGTGTAGGCGTGGAGGTCCCGCTTGAACTCCTCGAAGCTCCGCCACGTCCGGTTTCTGTAGAACTCGTCCTTCAGGCGCCCGGGCAGCAGCTCCGTCGCAAGAGCTCGCCCTCGCGCGCCGCCGGCCCCGGCCGGGTCCGGGCGCCCTTCGGCCTTCGGTGCGCCCGTATCCCCTGTCGCAAAACTCTGCTGCAAGAGTCCTCAGCGTGGCGTCGTGTCCGACTTTCCCGTCCATAAAGAAGCCCCCCATTTCTAATGTCCAAGAAATGAGGGGGCGGTTCAATTTCGGGACGGGGATTAAATAATCATTCAGAACAATTTTTTATCCCCGTCCCAGAAAAATCATCGGGCGTGGTCTTGGGCAAACGGTCTAGTTACGCTTGAGGTGGACGACGGTTTCGCAGTGGAAGGTTTGCGGGAACAGGTCGACCGGTGTGATCTTGACGGGGGAGAAGGTGCCTTCCTCGACAAAGCGCTTAAGGTCGCGCGCCAGGGTGGCAGGGTCGCAGCTCACGTAGGCGACATCGCGGGCACTCGTGCTCGCGATGAGGTCGATGGCCTCGGGCGCCAAGCCTGCGCGTGGCGGATCGACTACCAGGACATCGGCGTCCTGATCGGGGAACTCGCGCACCGCGTCGCCGCCGATGACGTCGACGTTATCGAGTTTGTTGATCTCTAGGTTACGGCGCAGGTCGCGTACGGCCGGTCCGTAGGCCTCGACAGCGGCAACAAAGTCGCAGCGGCGGGCGAGCGGCAGGGTGAAGGTTCCAGCTCCGCAATACAGGTCTACGGCAAGTTCGTCTTCCTGCGGGTCGAGCGCCTCCATGACAAGCTCGATCAAAATCTCGGCACCCTTGGTGTTGACCTGGAAAAACGACGGGGCCGAAAGGCGCATCTGGCCGTCGGCGATGTTCTCGGTCCAGGAGCCCTCGCCGGCGAGCATCTCAACCTTGGAGACGCGGCGGGCCTTCTTCTCACCCTTGCTCATAACGCGCACTATGCTCGTGGGGTGTGCGGCGTCTGCCAGCACGCGCGAGACCTGCGAGCGCGGAAACGAGCCCGTGGGCGTCCAGAGCGCGATTTCGAGCGCCTTGGTGCGACGCGAGGCGCGAATGCCCACGCGCTCCAGGCCTAGGTCGTGGCTGCCGCTCAGATAGTTGAGCGCGCCGACGACCGACTTGAGCGCCTTGGGAAAACGTTTATCGAACAGCGGACACGAATCGACGGTCACGATCTTGCTGGGGTCGACACCGTGCATGCCAAGGCGCACGCGACCGTTGACGACGGTCGGCTCCAGCTCGATTTTATTGCGGTAGCCCCAGTCGTCCTTGGTATGGCGGATGGGCTGTACCAATTCATCCGCCTGTTCGGGAGCGAACTTGCCGATGCGCTCGAGCGTGGAGCGCAGGTTTTGCTCCTTGGCGGCGAGCTGTGCCGTGCGTGAGAGATTGCCCCACGAGCAGCCGCCGCAGATGCCCACGAAGGGGCAGGGGGGCTGAATGCGATCGGGGCTCGGCTCCAGAATCTCGGTGGTGCGGGCGCGCATGAACGATTTGCCGTCCTGCACGATCTCGGCCTCGACGGTGTCGCCTGCCACGGCGCCCTGCACAAAGACGGCCTTGCCGTTGTCGGCGTGCGCCAGCCCGTCGGCGCCGTAGGTCATCGATTCTATAGTGAGCTTCATATTCCTGCCTGTCATTCGCGGTCTTGTCCGCAACCATGGTAGCAGGGAAAAGCGCCCCGTATCTGGGGCATTCCTCAAATACGGGGCGCTTCTACAAACGTCTATTTCGTCTTGCCGGTAATGAGCGTCTTAAGGCCTAGGCCGATCAGGCCCAGACCCATACGCACGCGGCCGGGGCGATGGCGCTCGATGGCCTTGGTCTTGCCGGCGGGTTTCTCGCGGCGGGCGCTTGCATGGGGCGCGGACTTGACGGTCTGCGGCTGAGGCTGGGGCTGGGGCGCAGGCTCGGGTTCGGATTCCAGGTCGGGTTCAATGACGGTTGCCTGGACCTTCTGGACCTTGGGAACGTCCGCCTGGGGCTTGGGCTTGGGGCCCAGAACAGGTGCGGATTCCGGTTTTGCTTTGGCGACGGGCTCCGAAGCCACGGCTGCGGACTCGGCGTTGCGATAAGCGCGCTCCAACAGGAACTCCTGCGAGTTAAAGGGCTTCTCACCCTCTTTTCGCTCTACGGGAACCCAGGTGCCGTCGCTCGTCAGGCTACGTGCCTTCACGTTGTCGCGCAGCTGCACGCCCATGTACTCGTGCACCAGCGCGCGGCAGGTGGGGTCGAGCACGGGGAAGGCGATCTCCACGCGGTGCTCGGTGTTGCGCGTCATCATGTCGGCCGAGCTCAGATAGATCATGTCCGAGTCCACGCCAAAGGCGTAAACGCGTGCATGCTCCAAAAAGCGTCCGACGATAGAACGGACATGCACGTTCTCGGTCTTGCCCGGAACGCCGGGCTTGAGGCATGAGATGCCGCGGATGATCATGTCCACGCGGACTCCTGCACACGATGCCTCGGCGATCTTGTCGATGACCTCGCGGTCGGTGAGCGAGTTGAGCTTAAAGAACACACGGGCTGGCTCGCCAGCGAGGGCGCGCTGGATCTCGCGATCCAGGCCGCGCATGATGAGCGGCTTGAGGCCCACGGGCGCCACGCCCAGGAAGCGGTAATCGCCGCGCAGGTTGCCCAGCGACAGGTTGCGGAAGAACAAGTTGGCGTCCTCGCCGATGCCGGGGTGGGCGGTCATGAGCATAAAGTCGCTGTAGAGCTTGGCCGTCTTCTCGTTAAAGTTGCCGGTGCCCAACAGCGTCAGGCGTGTAAGCGCCATGCCCTCGCGATAGGTGAGCTGGCAGATCTTGGAGTGGCACTTAAAGCCTTCGGAGCCGTAGATGACGGTGCAGCCTGCCTCTTCCAGACGCTCGGCCCACTCGATGTTGTTCTGCTCGTCGAAGCGGGCGCGGAGCTCCATGAGCACCGTGACCTCTTTGCCGTTCTCGGCGGCATCGATCAGCGACTCGCACAGGCGGCTTTGCTTGGCCACGCGGTAGAGCGTGATGCGCAGTGAGATGCACTCGGGGTCGTAGGCGGCCTCGTGCACCAGATCCAGGAAGGGGTTCATAGCCTCATAGGGATAAAAGAGCAGCTTGTCGTGCTGAAGTACCTGCTCGCGGATGGAGCGGGTCATATCGATGGTGGGATTGGGCTGCGGCTTAAACGGCGTAAAGAGCAGCTCGTTGCGCAGGTGCTCGGGAATCTTGCCCTCGATGCCAAAGACATAGCCCAGGTTGAGCGGGATATCGCAGGTAAAGACCGAGCGACGCGGGAGCTCGAGCGCCTTGCGGATAGTCTTGAGCGTCGCTTTTTCGAGTGAGCCCGAGACGGCGAGCACTACCGGCTGCAGGCGCAGGCGCTTCTTGAGGATACGCTTCATGTGCTGGCGGTAATCCTCTTCCTCCTCGACGCCCTCGCCGTCCGGGTCGATATCGGCATTGCGTGTGACGCGGATGAGCGCGCGGTCGAGCGGCTTATAGGAGCCAAAGCAGCTGTCCAGGCAGGCGAGGATGACGTCCTCGAGCAGAATGTAGGAGTAGGTGCCGGTGGGCGAGGGGATCTCGACCACGCGGTTCATCGAGGCGGGAATCTCGATCAGGCCCAGCAGACTTTCCTCGTCGGTGACGCCGTCCAAGCCGCAGGCCAGGTAGAGCGCGCCGTTGCGCAGGTTGGGGAAGGGGTGGCGCGGGTCGATCACCAGCGGCGAGATGACCGGCGACACGTAGGCCTGGAAGTAGCGGGTGACAAAGGTGCGCTCCTCGGGCGTAAGCGAATCGATGCGAGCGCGGTGAACGCCTAGGGTGTCGAGCTTGCCCTCGATGCTCTTAAAGATGGACTCCCATCGGGTAAGGAGCCCGGGCATTTCGGTCATGACAGCATCGACCTGTTCGGAGGCGGTCATATTGCTCTTGTTGTCGACAGGCTGTTTTTTGAGCTCCGCCAGATCGGACAGGCCGCCCACGCGCACCATGAGAAACTCGTCGAGGTTAGACTCGAAGATCGACACGAACTTTAGACGCTCGAACAGCGGAACGGTCTCGTCGAAGGCTTCGTCAAGCACACGGTTATCAAAGCGCAGCCAGCTGAGCTCTCGGTTCTGCGTGTACGAGAAGTCGCGCGGCGGTTTGCGCAGCTTTGCGGCGGCTTGCTTTTTTTCGATTTTGCTCGGCATATGCATCTGTCCGTTCAGTCCCCGCAGGGGACGGTTGCCTAACACTATTCACTATTGTCTCAATTTAGTCGACTTGTGGCACGGACGTATTGTGCGAACGGTATCTTAACCTACTTCTTACGCTGTCAAGCCATAGAGCTGACGCCCGTCGCGTTGCGAAAAACGGTCTAGATCCTCACTCAACTGCTGAGTATGTGTGAATAAGAATGATAGATAGCTGAATATCATCGAATACAGGCAGAAACGTAAACAAGCGTCATTTATATACATAAAACCGTTGTAGATATGCAATTCTTAATCGAAAGATTGGAGTTGTAATTGCGAATGATTTTTGAGAAAAAAGAGCGTTTACCTTAGAAAAGCTACTTTAGAACGCCGAAGTGCATTATGGGGGAATCATATTCGATATACCGTTCATCGAACTTTGTTGACCGTTCGGGGGCGAGGTGGAATTGCGGTTGGAATTTGGATATAACTAGAGCTGTCAGTAAGCAGCACCCGTTACGGAAGGGTGCTGAGAGATTCGGCCGAAAGGCCCGAAAGAAAGGTAGGAGGCCATGACGAAAGGTCTGCACGTGCCTTCCGAGATCGGCAAGCTCAGGAAGGTCTGCCTGCACCGTCCCGGCGACGAGCTCCTCAACCTGCCGCCCGACGAGCTCGAGCGACTCCTGTTCGACGACGTCCCGTTCCTGGAGGTCGCGCAGCAGGAGCACGACACCTTCGCCCAGATCCTGAGGGACCAGGGCGTGGAGGTGCTCTACCTCGAGAACCTCGTCGCAGAGGTGTTCGACCAGGTCCCCGGCGCCCGCGCCGAGTTCACCGACCAGTACATCGCCGAGGCAGGCATCCGCGGCCAGCACATGCCGCAGATCGTCCGCGAGAAGCTGGACTCCATCGAGGACAACCTCGAGTTCGTCAAGAAGACCATGGCCGGCATGACCAAGGCCGAGATCGACATGCCCCTCACGGCGTCCACGACCCTCGACTCCCTGGTCAACTCCGAGTCCGAGTCCGACCTGATCATCGACCCGATGCCCAACCTCTACTTCACCCGCGACCCGTTCGCGGTCGTCGGCGAGGGCGTCAACCTCAACCGCATGTACTCGGTCACCCGCAACCGCGAGACCCTGTACGGCAAGTACGTCTTCAAGTACCACCCCGACTACAAGGACGTCTCCCTGTACTTCCGCCGCGACTGCCAGTTCCACACCGAGGGCGGCGACGTGCTGAACATCAACGAGAAGACCCTCGCCGTCGGCATCTCCCAGCGCACCCAGGCGGCCGCCATCGACGTCATGGCCCAGAACATCTTCTGGAACTCCGACTCCAAGGTCGAGCGCATCCTGGCCTTCGACATCCCCGTCTCGCGCGCCTTCATGCACCTCGACACGGTCTTCACCCAGATCGACGTCGATAAGTTCACGATCCACCCCGCCATCATGGGCACCCTGCGCGTCTACGAGCTGACCGCCGGCAAGAACCCGGGCGAGGTCAACATCCGCCTGATCGAGGACACCCTCGAGCACGTCCTGGAGGACGCCACCGGCGTCGACCAGGTCAAGCTGATCCCCTGCGGCGGCGGCGACCCGATCGCGGCCTCCCGCGAGCAGTGGAACGACGGCTCCAACACCCTGTGCGTCGAGCCCGGCAAGATCTGCGTCTACGCCCGCAACACCGTCACCAACGACGTGCTGTACAAGGAGGGCCTGGACCTTCTCGTCGTGCCCTCCGCCGAGCTCTCCCGCGGCCGCGGCGGCCCGCGCTGCATGAGCATGCCCTTCTGGCGCGAGGACCTCTAAGTCTTTAACGTTCCGGTGCGGTCCCCCTACAACCGCACCGGTTTCGCCCGTCAAACGGGCACCACTTTTTAGTAATTCACTTTTTCGAAAGGATACGAACCATGGGTGTTAACCTCTCCGGCCGTAGCTTCCTCAAGCTCCTCGACCTCACCACCGAGGAGATCGAGTACCTGCTCAAGCTCTCCAAGAACTTCAAGGACATGAAGCGCGCCGGCGTTCCTCACCGCTATCTCGAGGGCAAGAACATCGTCCTGCTCTTCCAGAAGACCTCCACTCGTACCCGCTGCGCCTTCGAGGTCGGCGGCATGGATCTGGGCATGGGCGTCACCTACCTCGATCCGGGTTCGTCGCAGATGGGCAAGAAGGAGTCCATCGAGGACACCGCCCGCGTTCTCGGCCGCATGTATGACGGCTTTGAGTTCCGTGGCTTTGCCCAGGACGACGTCGAGGAGCTTGCCGCTAAGTCCGGCGTGCCCGTGTGGAACGGTCTGACCACCGAGTGGCACCCCACCCAGATGCTCGCCGACATCCTGACCGTCCAGGAGAACTTCAACTACGACATCAAGGGCAAGACCCTCGTCTTCATGGGCGACTGCAAGAACAACGTCGCTCGCTCCCTCATGGTCGTCTGCTCCAAGCTCGGCATGAACTTCGTGGCCTGCGGCCCCGAGGAGTGCATGCCCGCTGACGACGTCATCGAGGCCTGCAAGCCCATCGCCGAGGCCAACGGCTGCACCATCAAGCTGACCACCGACGTCAAGGACGGCGTCACCGGTGCCGACGTTCTCTACACCGACGTTTGGGTCTCCATGGGCGAGCCCGACGAGGTCTGGGCCGAGCGCATCGCTCAGCTCACCCCGTATCGCGTTACCTCCGAGGTCATGGCTATGGCCAACCCGGGTGCCATCTTCCTGCACTGCCTGCCCAGCTTCCACGACACCAACACCACGATTGGCGCCGAGAAGTGCGAGCAGTTCGGCATCACCGAGCAGGAGGTCACCGACGAGGTCTTCGAGAGCCCCGCTTCCAAGGTCTTCGACGAGGCCGAGAACCGCATGCACACCATCAAGGCTGTCATGTACGCTACGCTCAAGTAAGAGCATCTAGCATCTCGCTCGGGGTGCATTGCTGCGCACCCCGAGCACTTTTGTCTGGTAAAAATCTCGCACCGAACGACATGCACGGCACGGAAGAGCCGCTTCGGGCGAGATCAGTAAATGATTTATGAAGGGGGGATGAGAACTATGACTGAGACCGCTAAGAAAAAGCGCGGTATGCCTTCATCGTTCACCATTCTTCTTGCTCTGCTGGCAATCGTCGCGGTTGTTACCGTTATCGTCTCCGGTACGTCCGGTGGCGCGGTTACCGCTGCCCGCTTGAGCGATTTCTGCACCGCCCCGGTCAAGGGCTTCGCTGACGCTCTGCCCGTCTGCCTCTTCGTTATGATCCTCGGCGGCTTCCTCGGCATGATGACCGAGACCGGCGCCCTGGACAACGGCATTGCCGTTCTGGTGCAGAAGCTTAAGGGCAATGAGATCATGCTCATTCCCGTGCTGATGCTCATCTTCTCCCTCGGTGGTACCACCTATGGTATGTGCGAGGAGACCGTTCCCTTCTACGCCCTGCTCGCCGCTACCATGATGGCTGCTGGCTTCGACCCCATGGTCGGCGCTGCAACCGTCCTGCTCGGCGCTGGCTGCGGCTGCCTCGGCTCCACGGTTAACCCGTTTGCCGTCGGCGCTGCCGTCGACGCTCTGACCGGCGTTGGCATTGAGGTCAACCAGTCCATCATCATCGGCCTCGGTGCCGTCCTGTGGATTGTTACCACCGCCATGTCCATCTTCTTCGTCATGAGCTATGCCAAGAAGGTCAAGGCTGACAAGGGTTCCACCATCCTTTCGATGCAGGAGCTCAAGGACGCCGAAGAGGCTCACGGCAAGGCTGCTTCCGAGGTTCACAAGGAGGTCAAGCTCACCGGTCGTCAGAAGGGTGTTCTGATCGCCTTTGCCTTCACCTTCGTCGTCATGATCGTCGGCTTCATCCCGCTGGCCGACCTTAACGAGGGCGTCGCCAACTTCTTCGATGCTGGCGCTGTCTATGACGCCGACGGTAACGCCATCGTTCAGGGCTGGTCTGCCCTGATCACCGGCCTGCCCATTGGTCAGTGGTACTTCGACGAGGCTTCCACCTGGTTCTTCCTCATGGCTGTCCTGATCGGTATTATCGGCGGCCTGTCCGAGAAGCAGATCGTCAACACCTTCATCACCGGCGCTGCCGACATGATGTCCGTTGTCCTCGTCATCGCCCTCGCCCGTGGTATCTCCGTCCTCATGGCTAGCACCGGCCTCGACGTCTACGTCCTCGACGCTGCCGCCAATGCTCTGGCTGGCCTGTCCGGCGTGATCTTCGCTCCCATGAGCTTCCTGGTCTACTTCGGCCTGTCCTTCCTAATCCCCTCGACCTCCGGTATGGCTACTGTCTCCATGCCCATCATGGGGCCGCTGGCTGTTAAGCTCGGCTTCTCGCCCGAGGTCATGGTCATGATCTTCTCCGCCGCCATCGGCGTCGTGAACCTGTTCACCCCGACCTCCGGCGCCATCATGGGCGGTCTTGCCCTGGCCAAGATCGAGTGGACGACCTGGCTCAAGTTTGCTCTTAAGCTCATCGTCGCTCTCTCCGTCGTCTGCGCCATCATCCTGACCGTCGCTTGCGTGATGCTCTAAGTACCCCTTGGGTACCCCACGGAAACCATGACGATCCTGTAAAGGATCACCTGGTCATCGTCTGTCCGGTGGGGTAACCCCACCGGTAGACTCCTACCTTTAGCCTCCTCCCGTTCCGTGCGCGGGAGGGGGCGCACTTATGTTGCGCGGTTCTACGAACCGCGCAACCAGTTGACGCTGCGCGCCGCCCAGGACGACAATTTGTCATTCAAAAGGCAAGGCATGACCAAAAGGTCTATGCCTTGCCTTTTTCATGCCAACTTGTACGTCCTGGACGGCGCTCGCTGTCCGTCCTCTGCCTGCGGCGCTTTCCATTGTTGGTGCAGGGGCGCTTTGCCTACTCTGGCGGGCTTTCGCTGGCTTATGCTCAACCTGCGACGTTTTCATTGTTGGTGCTGAGTGCCTTGTTTCCCGTTCCAAATGAGCCACCCCGGGTCCCCGGCGGTTGCGGTGGGCGTGTTTGGTTGGTGCCTGTTGATGGCCTGGGCATCGGGGGGGCAGGCTCCGTTATAATCGCGTAGGAACTTAATTTACGAAACGGGACGGGAGCCATACATGCGCCAGGGTTTCGACAACGCGAAGTATATCGAGCTGCAGGCTGCTCACATTAAGGAGCGCATCTCGCAGTTTGGCGGCAAGCTCTATTTGGAGTTTGGCGGTAAGCTGTTCGATGACTATCATGCGAGCCGAGTGCTGCCGGGTTTTGAACCGGACAGCAAGTTCCGCATGCTCAAGAGCATCGCCGACGATGTCGAGGTTATCATCGCGATCAACGCGAACCACATCGAGAAAAACAAGGCTCGTGGTGACCTTGGCATTACCTATGACGAGGATGTGCTGCGCCTGGTTGACCTGTTCCGCGGCAACGGCTTTGCTGTCGCGGCCGTGGTCATCACCCAGTACGCTGGACAGCCCGCTGCCGATGTGTTCCGCAACCGCCTGAACGCGCTCGGTATTCCCGCCAAGCTGCACTATCCCATCGAGGGGTATCCGCACGATGTCGATCTGATCGTGTCCGACGACGGCTATGGCAAGAACGAGTTTGTCGAGACCACCCGACCGCTCGTTGTCGTGACGGCGCCCGGCCCTGGCTCGGGCAAGCTCGCCACTTGCCTGTCTCAGCTCTATCACGAGCACAAGCATGGCACGGCCGCCGGCTATGCCAAATTCGAGACCTTCCCGGTTTGGAATCTGCCCCTTACGCATCCGGTCAATATTGCCTACGAGGCCGCCACGGCAGACCTCGATGACGCCAACATCATCGACTCCTTCCACCTGGAGGCCTACAACAAGACCACGGTCAACTACAACCGCGACGTCGAGGCCTTCCCGGTAGTCCGTGCCCTGATGGAAAAGATCCTGGGCAAGAGCCCCTACCAGAGCCCTACGGACATGGGCGTCAATATGGTCGGTTTTGCCATCACCGATGACGATGCCTGCCGCGACGCTTCCAAGATGGAGATCGTCCGCCGCTACTTTACCGCGGTCGAAAATGTGCGCCGTACCGGCGTGGGCGATGAGCAAGTCGACCGTCTCAAGATTATTATGAAGAAAGCCGGCATCGATAAGAACTACTCACCGGCGCGCTCGGCGGCCCTCACCAGGGAGCAGCTGACGGGTGGTCCCGTGGGTGCCATGGTCATGCCCGATGGCTCCGTGGTGACCGGTAAGACCTCCACGCGCCTGGGCGCCGCAAGTTCGCTCATTATGAACGCCCTCAAGCATGTCTCGGGCGTCGACCTTAAGCTCGAGGTCATTAGCGATGAGGCGATCGAGCCCATCAGCAAGCTCAAGACGCATTTCCTGGGCAGCAAAAACCCGCGCCTCCACACCGACGAGACGCTTATGGCGCTGTCGATCACCTCGGCCACGAGTGAGACGGCCGCTCGCGTCCTTTCGGGCCTGGAGCAGCTGCGCGGTTGCGATGCCTTCTTTAGCGTGATTATCTCGCCGACGGACGAGACGGTACTGCGCAAGTTGGGCATCAACGTGTGCTGCGAGCCCAAGTTTGAGCGCCGCGGTTTCTTCCATCGCTAAGTTTGAAGCACCGCGGTAATTGCATTGCATTTTGGCCGTATCGGGTTAGCGCCCGGTACGGCTTTTTGATCAATAAAGCGTCTATTTCGGCGAAAAATAGCTGTTTACCTGCCTAGAAACAATTTGAGCGGTATACAATAACCGTAACTGTTTCATCCTTAGCGGGATGCCGCATGATGGATATTACCTGCCATCGTGAGGTGTGTCGGTCGCGCACGGCGCGTTAGATGCTCGTGCTCGGTTTGAGGAGGCTGCTATGGCGGGCAAGGGTCGTGCGAGTGTCAACGATATGAAGCGTGTCGAGGTGCTGGTGTTGATGGAGATCGACCAGCAAACCGAAGACAATGGCGGGCCGTATGGTTTCTCGCGCAAAACGCTTGCCGAGCGCGTGGGGGTTTCGCCGTATCGTGCCCGCGCCGCAATCGATCGCTTGGATTCCGAAGGTATGATTGATGTCGTCTCGCGTTATAGCGACGACGGCGGTCAGCTTGCAAATGGCATTTGCCTCACCGAACGTGGTGAGTGGTATCTTGAGGGCGTCCGTACCGGCATGCTCGTTCAAGAAATGCTTGAGGACGAGGTTGCTGATCGATAGCAGCATGTAACCCTTGCCATAGTGACGCCGCCTGGGAAACCGGGCGGCGTTTTGTTTCAAGATTGAGAAATGCAATCGCACGCGAGAAAAAATGCGGACGGTCCGCGGCGCGAGTATTACAATGAAGACCCGTAAGATGTGGATAAACAACTTCTACGGGAAGCGCAGGTAACTCAATATGACCAAGCATGTGTTCGTAACCGGTGGCGTGGTTTCGTCCCTGGGCAAGGGTATCACCGCGGCCTCGCTGGGCCGTCTGCTCAAGTCGCGTGGCTACAAAGTAACGATGCAGAAGGCCGACCCGTATCTGAACGTCGACCCCGGTACCATGAGCCCGTTCCAGCATGGTGAGGTCTTTGTAACCGAGGATGGTTACGAGTCCGACCTGGACCTGGGTCATTACGAGCGCTTTATTGATGAGAACCTGACCCGCGATTCCAACTTTACGACCGGTGCCATCTACAAAAGCCTAATCGCCCGCGAGCGTCGCGGCGACTTTTTGGGCGGTACCGTGCAGGTGATTCCTCACGTCACCAATGCCATTAAGGACAAGTTTCGCCGCATCGAGGAGCAGACCGGCTCCGATGTAGTCATCACCGAGCTGGGCGGCACGATCGGCGACATCGAGTCCCAACCGTTTGTCGAGGCCATCCGTCAGTACCGCAAGGAGGCCGGCTCCGAGAACGTCTGCTACATCCACGTGTCGCTCGTTCCCTATATTGCCGCCGCCCACGAGGTCAAGACCAAGCCCACGCAGCATTCCGTCAAGGAGCTCCGCAGCTTTGGCATCCAGCCCGATATCATCGTGCTGCGCTCCGACCACCATATCGATGACGCTATCCGCGGAAAGATCGCAAGCTTCTGCGACGTCGACACCGATTGCGTCTTTACCAATGAGGACTGCGCGAGCATCTACGACGTGCCGCAGCTGCTTGCCGAGCAGGACTTTGACCTGCGTATTTGCGAGCGCCTGGGCCTGGACCCGCGTGAGCGCGACATGAGCGAGTGGAATGAGTTCCTGCGTAAGCAGAACCATGCCAACCATCACGCCGATAAGGTTAAGATTGCCGTCGTGGGTAAGTACACGCAGCTGCCCGATGCGTACCTGTCGGTTATCGAGGCCCTGCACCATGCGGGCGTCTTCTACGATCGCCATGTGGACGTCCAGCTGGTCGACGGCGAGAGCCTCGACGAGCAGAATGTCTCCGAGGTTCTGGGCGACGCCTCGGGCATCCTGGTCCCCGGCGGCTTTGGCAAGCGCGCCCTGGAGGGCAAGATCCTCGCGGCCGAGTTTGCCCGTGAGCACAAGATTCCGTATCTGGGCATTTGCCTGGGTATGCAGGTCGCCGTGTGCGAGTTCGCCCGCAACGTCGTCGGCCTTGCCGGTGCCAGCTCCTCTGAGTTCGATCCGGACGGCCCGTTTAGCGTCATCGATCTGATGAGCTCGCAGGAGGACGTGACCGAGAAGGGCGGCACCATGCGCCTGGGCGCCTATCCGTGCAAGCTCGCCGCCGATACCCTTGCTCGCGAGGCATATGGCGAGGAACTCGTCTACGAGCGTCACCGTCACCGCTTTGAGTTCAACAACGCCTTCCGCGACCAGCTCGAGGATGCCGGCTTGGTTATCTCTGGCCTCTCGCCCGACGAGCGCCTGGTCGAGATGGTCGAGCTGCCGCGCGACGTGCATCCGTGGTATGTGGCAACCCAGGCTCACCCCGAGTTCAAGAGCCGTCCGACTAATCCGCAGCCGCTGTTCCGAGAGTTCGTGCGCGCTTCGATCGGCCAGCACGAGGGTGTCGACCGTCTGCAGGTGACGCCCATGAACCTCGCTACGGACTAAGGGTGCCGGCGAATAAGGAACATACCGAAGCTACTCCCTCGTCGCTCGCCGTGGCGGCGGGGGAGTATCTCGATTACCTCGCGGTCGAGCGGGGCTTGGCGCGCAACACGATTGTGGCCTATCGTCGTGACCTGACGACGTACTGCGCCTATCTGGAGCGGGCGGGTATTGTGTCTTTTGAAGAGGTGACCCGTCAGGTCGTGGAGGGCTTTGTCGCCGATCGCCGCGGCGGAGGCTATTCCGACGCCTCGGTGGAGCGCGCGCTTGCTGCCGTGAAGGGCCTGCATGCCTTTTTGGTGCGCGATGGGATTGTGGCCCAAAATCCAACGGCGGCGTTGCGCCTGCCTAAAAAGGCTGAGCGTTTGCCGGAGTATCTATCGGTGGAGGATGTCTCGGCGCTGCTCGATCAAGACTTTCCCGAGGGCGAGATGGGACTGCGCGACCATGCCATCTTGGAAGTGCTCTACGGATGCGGTTTGCGTGTGAGTGAGCTGGTTGGGCTCGATGTGGGCGATATCCATATTGACGATGGCTTTGTACTCGTTCGCGGTAAGGGCTCAAAGGAACGCCTGTCCCCACTGGTGGGAAGCGCGGCGCGAGCTCTGACGCTCTATGTAACTGAGGGGCGTTCTCGCTTGGCGGCCCATGCCCACGGAACCGAGACCTCAGCGGTCTTTTTAAATAAGAACGGCCGCCGTCTGTCGCGCCAGGGCATCCATGCCATCTGTGAGCGCTACGGGCGCCAGGTGGGGCTGGTGGGACTCCATCCCCATACGCTGCGTCACTCCTTTGCCACCCATATGCTTGCGGGCGGTGCAGACCTCCGTGTGCTACAGGAGATCTTGGGACATGCCGATATATCGACCACGCAGGTCTACACACATGTCGACCGAACGCAACTGACCGAGGTCTATCTGGCGGCGCATCCGCTAGCACATCGCTAGCACCTCGCTGACCTGCATATTTATAAATACTAAAGGGGACGGGCCCCAGATTGCCGAGACGCACTTTTGCGC
>ERZ840057.1484-NODE-1484-length-19310-cov-3.241028_pt1 | contig 19310 bp, 20 predicted proteins | sample MGYA00519907_ERZ840057 | MGnify/ENA primary metagenome ERZ840057 (study PRJEB31850, sample SAMEA3708862) | human gut metagenome | biome: human gut; feature: human-associated habitat; material: faeces | place: China | collected 2014 ...
AGAGTGGACAATTTTAAATATTTCTTGTTATCTTATTTTTGCCACATATACAAAAGCCTACCGTCGCAAACCCAAATTTATAAAGGAATGAGTAATAAAATTTCGGAATAAATATGTACAAAAAGGATTTTTAAATATGAAACGAGTCTGGGCTATTGCTTTTTTCTTTTTCTCTATGGGGTTGTTTGCGGGATTTTGGATTACGCATGATCCTATGAAAATAGTTATTTGTATAGGATGTGACATTATAGCGTATTGTTTGTTTTTTAAATGAATTTCAATAGAAAGGTAAAATAAAAAGAGTTGGAAAAATTCCAACTCTTAGTGGTTTCTTATATAATCAATCAAGATTAAGCACGTTCAACCTTACCAGATCTTAAGCAAGAAGTACAAACGTACATTTTCTTAGCTGCTCCGTTAACTTTAACTTTTACGGATTTGATGTTTGATTTCCACATTTTGTTTGATCTTCTATGTGAATGGCTCACTGCGTTTCCAAAATGAGCACCTTTGCCACAAATAGCACATTTTGCCATGTTAGCACCTCCTTATTCCAATCTCTATTCCTGTTTCATTCCAGGCTCGACAACTATTTCATTCTAACAGATTGATTTATAAAAATCAAGAATAAATTTGCTTTTATTTTAAATCATTTTTTGAAACACTAGACTTAGAGGGTTTCATAATGTATAATCGAGTTATATGAATTCTCGTTTGGAGGTATAATTTATGAAAGGACATGTGAATACAAAGAATGGAGAAATCTCCATTGAAAATCAGGTAATTGCGAAATATGCCGGAATCTGTGCTCTTGGATGCTTTGGTATTGTAGGAATGGCAATGGTGAATATGAAAGATGGAATTGCCAAGCTTTTGACAAGAGATAATATCAGAAAAGGTGTATTTGTTTCAGTAAATAATAATAAGATCACGATAGACTTCCATATTATTGTATCTTATGGAGTTTCTATTTCTACAGTGGCAAGCAATCTTATGGAATCTGTAAAGTATCGTGTGGAAGAATTTACAAGCCTTGAAGTAGAACGGATCAATATTTACGTTGAAGGCGTAAAAGATATAGGATAATAGATGATGGAGGCAAAGATTAAGATGAAACAGATAGATGCAGCATTGCTGCAGAAGATGTTGATTGGCGGAGCCAAGAGATTAGAGGCGAATAAAGAATATATTAATGAACTGAATGTATTCCCTGTACCAGATGGTGATACAGGAACGAATATGACAATGACTGCACTTGCAGCAGCCAAAGAAGTTGGAAATGCACCAGAAGTAACAGTTAAGGAAGTTACAAGAGCATTATCAAGCGGGTCTTTAAGAGGTGCAAGAGGTAACTCTGGAGTTATCTTATCTCAGTTATTCAGAGGATTTTACAAAGGTGTCAAGGGTGAAGATGTTCTGACAACCGAAACTGCTGCAGCGGGGTTTAAGAATGCGGTAGATACAGCGTACAAAGCTGTTATGAAACCCAAAGAAGGAACAATCCTTACAGTAGCGAAAGTAACGGCGGAGAAAGCAGTAGCATGTGCAAGAGAAACAGAAGATTTTAATGAATTTGCAGAGGTTGTGATCAAGGAAGCAAATGCGATTCTTAAGAAAACACCAGACATGCTTCCAGTACTGAAAGAAGCAGGTGTTGTGGATTCAGGTGGACAGGGACTGGTAGAATTTCTTCAGGGGGCAGTAGATGTATTGTCCGGAAAAGAAGTTGATCTAAGTGGTGTAGAAAGAGTTGCAAAGAAGCCAGCAGCGACACAGACAGAAGCACCATTGGAAGAGAAGGATATCAAATTTGGTTATTGTACAGAGTTTATTGTTATGACCAAAGAAGAGATTTCTATGGAAGAAGAACAGAAATTCAAAGATTTCTTAATGGGAATCGGAGATTCTATCGTAGTCGTTGCAGACGAAGACATCATTAAGGTTCATGTGCATACAAATCATCCTGGAAAAGCAATCGAAAAAGGTCTCACATATGGAGAACTTACGAATATGAAGATTGATAACATGAGAGAAGAACACAGAGAGCGTTTGAATCTTACACAGGCAGAAGCACAGGTGGACGATCAGCCAGTGAAACCAGAAGAACCGAAGAAAGATTATGGATTTGTAGCAGTTTCTATTGGACAGGGAATGAATGACATTTTCCGTGAATTAGGGGTAGATTATCTGATCGAAGGTGGTCAGACAATGAACCCTAGTACAGAAGATATGTTGAATGCGATCGAACAGGTTAATGCAGAGACAGTCTTTATCCTGCCGAATAACAAGAACATCATTCTTGCAGCAACACAGGCACAGTCTTTAGTAGAAGATAAGAATGTTGTGATCATTCCGACAACAACTGTTCCCCAGGGAATTTCAGCGATCATTGGATTTGATCCAGAAGCAGATGTCGAGTCTAATGAAGAAAGTATGAAAGATATTATCGAATGCGTCAAGACTGGAGAAGTAACTTATGCGGTCAGAGATACATCCATCAATGGAATTGCGATCAAGATTGATGATATTATGGGAATTGATGATGATGGAATCAAGAAAGTCGGACAGGATATCGAGAAAGTTACATTAGGATTATTAGAAGAGATGGTAGATGAAGACAGCGAACTGATCAGCATTTACTATGGAGCAGATACAACAAAAGAACAGGCAGAAGCATTACTTGAGAAAGTAGAAGAAACATATGGTGACTGTGATGTACAGTTAGAATATGGCGGACAGCCGATTTATTATTTCTTATTGTCAGTAGAATAAGATGATACAAAGAAATCCCGCTTGAAGGCGGGGTTTCTTTGCTTTTAAGAGGAAATATTTAAGGAGAGACCTATGGATGGAACAACGAATATCATAGAATTAAAAGGAATTGGGGAGAAGAGTGCAACGGCATTTGGAAGACTTGGAATTCGGGATATTGATAGTCTTATCACGATGTATCCTAAATATTATCTCACTTACGAAGACCCCAAAGACATCCATGAATTAGAAATCGGACAGAGGGTTTCGATTGCAGTACGCATTAATTCAGAAGTGCATATTCAGTATGCAAGAAGAATAAAGATTGTTACTTGCACTGCAAAGGATCACACGGGAACGATCATGCTTGTATGGTATAATATGCCGTATTTAAAGAAACAATTACATCAGGGAAGAGACTATATATTTACAGGGACACCGATCTACAAGAATGGCAGGATCACAATGGAACATCCAGAAATCTTTACACCAGAAGATTATGAGGCAAAACAGGAAACACTGCAGCCAGTTTATCCATTGACAAGCGGGCTTACCAATAAGCTGGTATCCAAAGCAATGTTTCAGACAAAAGATTATATTTTTCAGATTCCAGAATATCTTCCACAGAATATTCTTGATCAGTATCATCCGATGGAATATAACAAAGCGATTTGGAATATTCATTTTCCAGAGTCCAAGAATGATCTGATAGAAGCAAAAAAACGCTTGATCTTTGATGAATTTTTTATTTTTATCTCAGCAATGCATATGATAACATCAGGTGAAGATATTAAAGAAGAAGGATATAAGATCGGTGTTTGTAAGGAAGCAAAAGAATTAATAGCGAATCTTCCATATGAGCTGACAGGAGCACAGAAACAGGCGTTAAATGAGATGGCAAAAGATATGGCATCGGGAAAAGTTATGAATCGTCTTGTGCAGGGGGATGTAGGTTCAGGAAAGACGATCCTTGCGATCATATTGCTTTTGATGTGTGCAAAGGCTGGATATCAAGGCGTTTTAATGGCCCCGACAGAAGTACTTGCAACGCAGCATTACGAATCATTTATGGAGCTTTTGAATCCATATGGAATCAAGATTGCATTATTAACAGGATCAACAAAAGCAAAAGAAAAAAGAGAAATTTACCAGAAGATTAAGGGTGGAGAGATTGATATTGTGATCGGAACTCACGCGGTAATTCAGGATAAGGTAGAATATCAGAAATTAGCACTTGTTATTACAGATGAACAGCATAGATTCGGAGTAAGACAAAGAGAAAGTTTATCGTTAAAAGGAGAAAAACCACACGTGCTTGTTATGAGTGCAACACCGATTCCAAGAACACTTGCGATCATCTTATATGGAGATCTTGATGTATCGATCATTGATGAACTGCCCGCAGAGAGATTGCCGATCAAAAACTGTGTAGTAAATACAAGTTACCGTCCGACAGCCTATCGATTTATTGAAAAACAGGTAAGTCAAGGAAGACAGGTTTACATCATTTGTCCAATGGTGGAAGAAAGTGAGACAATGGAAGGGGAGAATGTCATTCAGTATGCACAGATGTTAAGAAGCCAGTTTGCACCATCGGTAAGGATCAGTTATCTTCATGGGAAGATGAAAGCAGCAGATAAGCAGAAAGTGATGGATGATTTTTCAGAAGGGCTGATAGACGTACTTGTATCAACAACGGTTGTGGAAGTTGGCGTAAATGTACCGAATGCAACGGTTATGATGGTAGAGAATGCAGAACGTTTCGGGCTGGCACAGCTTCATCAGTTAAGAGGAAGAGTTGGACGAGGCGTTTATCAGTCATACTGCATTTTTATGACAAGTTCCAAGAAAAAAGAAACTATGCAGCGTTTAGAAGTATTGAATAAATCAAATGATGGATTTTACATCGCAAATGAGGATTTGAAATTAAGAGGACCTGGAGATTTCTTTGGAGTCAGACAGAGTGGAATGATAGATTTTGTTTTAGCAGATATTTATACGAATGCAGATATTATGAAGCAGGCGGCAGATGCAGTGAAAGAACTTGAAGAAGAAGGATTTGATTTTTCAAATTTAAAAAATAGCAGATTGGAAAAACAGATCGGTCTTGCAAGAAATATATAGGAGGAAGAAGATATGGTACGTTTTTATCTAAGGTTTACAGGAAGAGTCCAAGGAGTGGGATTTCGCTTTTTTGCAGCAATGAATGCAGAAAAATGTCATCTGAGTGGATGGGTAAAAAATATGCTGGATGGTTCGGTAACAGCGGAAGTTCAGGGAACAAGGCTTCAGATCGAACAATTTCTTGAATTAACACAGACTGGAAATCGTTTTGTAAGAATTGATCATATTGAAAAAGAGGAACGCCCATATGATGAAAAAGAAAAAGGATTTCATGTAAGATATTAAAAAATATCAGAAACAGTTACAAAAAAATTCCACAATATGTAAAAGATTCTAGTGTATCTTTTGAACGTTTACATATACTATGAACGTAACAAACAACAAACAAAAGAAATGGAGGTCTTTCAAAATGGAAGAACGAACTTCAGCAAGAAGCAAAGGAACAAACAGAGTCGAAGTACCAGAAGCAAGAGGAGCTTTAGACAAATTTAAGTTTGAAGTAGCAAATGAAATTGGCGTGGATTTAAAAGATGGATATAATGGACATCTGACAACTGCTCAGGCAGGATCTGTCGGAGGAGAAATGGTTCGTAAGATGATCCGCAGACAGGAAGAAGAAATGTCTCGCTAGTAAATTAAAAATACAAATGAAAAAAGAAAGATAAGAGAGAAAGAGGCAGTGAAAGCATAAACTATGACTGCTTCTTTCTCATTGTCGGTTGACAAAATCTGTAGATATAATAAAATAAAAGAATGATAGTCTGCGAAAGCAGAAGTGTATCGTGGAATAAAATACAGATAAGGAATGTACATAGATTATGAGAGTCGTAGCAGGAAGTGCGAAGAGTTTAAAATTAAAGACGATCGAAGGTATGGAGACAAGACCTACGCAGGATCGCATCAAAGAAACATTATTTAATATGATACAATATGATATTGCCGGATGCATATTTCTGGATCTTTTTTCTGGGAGCGGCGGGATTGGAATTGAAGCATTGAGCCGCGGTGCAAAGCAGGCTTATTTTGTGGAGAAGGCAAAGCCGGCACTTCGATGTATCCGAGAGAATTTAAGATATACAAAGCTTGATGACAGAGCACAGGTTATGGCTGTGGATGTCATAACAGCTATCAGGCAGTTAGAAGCAAAGAAGATAAAATTTGATTATATTTTTATGGACCCTCCATACAACAAAGGATTTGAAGATGAGGTATTGGCGGTACTGAATGATTCAACAATCTGCACGCCAGATACGGTCGTGATCGCAGAGTCATCACTTGAGACGGAGATTTCAGATTTTGAGGAATTAAAGGTGTCAAGAGTCAAGAAATATAAGACAAATAAACATACATTTTTGATGAAGACACAGGAGGATTAGAAAGTGAGTATTGCAGTTTATCCGGGAAGTTTTGATCCGGTTACATATGGACATATTGATATTATTGAGCGTTCAGCAAAGGTATTTGACAGGTTGATCGTCGCAGTGCTGGTTAATAGCGCCAAGAAACCATTATTTACGACACAGGAGAAAGTTGATATGATACGCAAGGCAACAAGTCACCTTGATAATGTAGAAGTAGTGTCATTTTCGGGATTATTGGTAGATTTTGCAAAAGAACAAGGGGCCAGTGTATCTGTAAGAGGATTGCGTGCAGTAACAGATTTTGAGTATGAGATTCAGATTGCCCAGACAAATGCAAAGTTGAATAAAGATTTAGATACAATGTTTTTTACAACCAGCATAGAGTATTCTTATGTAAGTTCCACGATCGTAAAAGAAATAGCTTCTTATCATGGAGATATTTCTGAGATGGTACCGCCTTACGTACAAGAATGTCTTGAGAAGAAATTTAAAGCACAGGAGGCGAAATAAATGAGTGAAAAATATTTACATGAGATGATTGATGATATCGAGGTTCTGATCGATGAAGCAAAACCGGCAAGATTTAGTCCGGGAAAGATCACAATTGAGAAAGATGTTTTGATGACAGTGATCGAAGAATTAAGGAAACAGATTCCAGGAGAGATTGAACGAAGCCATAAGATCATTCTTAATAAAGATGCGATTTTAGAAGATGCAAGAGTGAAAGCACAACAGACGATCGACCAGGCAGCGAAAGATGCAGGAGAATTGATCGATCATAATGAGATTGTTGAGATGGCTAAGATGAGGGCAGATGAGATTGAGAACCATGCCAAAGAAACAGCAAGAAGTGTGATGCATAATGCGAATGAAGAAGCAGATCAGATCCGCGCAGGAGCACTTCGTTATGTCAATGAGATCATGGAAGATGTTCAGGGATATGTTGTGAGCGTAAAAGAAGCACAGCAAAGTATATTTGATCAGTTGTTGTCTGCATTAGATTCTGATCTTGAATCAATTAAGACAAATGCGAAAGAGATTGAAGAACAGCTTTCAGGAGTCAGCATGCCTCAGACAAGAACGAGAACGGTTGAAGATTTTATCTCAGATGAAGAATAGGGCAGCAAGCAGACCACTTGATAAACTGAATAAGAATTTAACAAGCAGATATTTCCAGAAGGAAAGTCTGCTTTTTTTACATACGCTTATTGTCTGTGCAGCAGCAGAAAGTCCGCCAAAAGAAGTGATCATGCAAAGAAGGATTATTTTATGATAAGAAGAAATCTGCATTGTACCAAAATGAGAGACGGCGTTTGTAATCTCAAATATAGCGATCAGCACTTGCTTTATAAAAAATGGAAATGGTAAAACAGAGATTAAAGATGCACCGATCGAAAAGATCATGATACAGATACCGATCGTAAAAATAGAATGGAGACTGTCAAAGATTATCTGATCAGCCGATTTTTTTATAGAAACAGGATGTGAAATTTGATGTGCATGAAGAAAATCTTTTGTGAAAAATAGATAAAATAAATAAAAAAGATAAAGGGCAGGTATTAGCTTTTGCAGCAGCGCATTGTAATGTGGATACATTGAAGATCATGAAAAAACAAGGATATGATTTTGCTTGGAAAGACTCAGATAAAGTAGGATTATTGCAGATCGCAGCACTATGCAATCATTCTTCAGTAGTAAAATATTTGTTAGAACAACAATTAGATTCAAAAGCAAAGGCAGATTATTATAAAGTGAGAGCAGTTGATTTTGCGATTGTAGCAGGAAACTTAGACAAAGCAAAGATTTTGATAGAAAAAGACAAAGTGAATTTCAAGAAAAATCATCACGGAAAACCTTGTGATGTATGGGAATTTATTTTAGCTTTCGGCGATAAAAAATCTTTTAAAACACTGGAATCTTTAGGTCATCAGCCAACAAAAGAAGAAATATATGACACCTATCAAAATTATGGATATGAGCAGGGGATAAAAGTAAAAGAAGATGAATTGCAGGAAATAATCTGGAATGGAGAAAGTGATATTGCAAGAAAAATACTAGAAAACAAAATGACAAAAGGAAAAGTCAGAAAAGAATATTTATTACAGACAGCAGTTGATATTGGGGATTACACAATGGTACGTTATCTTGTCGAACAAGGAGCAGATATCAATAAATATGTAAAAGAAGAAACTGAAAATTATTCTTCTACAGCATTACAGACAGCATGTGCATCACAAAGTCAGGAGATTTTGAAATATCTGAAAAAGCATGGAGGCGATAGCAAGAAAAAAGATTCAGAGGGTAGAAGTTGCAAGAAAATTGCAAAAGATAACAAGGCGGTATGGAATTTGGAACTTATACAATAAAAAGAAAGGATTTTCTAAAATAAAATTGGAAAATCCTTTCACAATCCAATACAAGGGTGCGATATAAATGATAAGGAACGGAGGAAAAAGGTATGAAAAAGGGATTCACAAAGAAAAGCTACCAATTAATTTTACTTATAATTCCATGTATCATCATTTTAGCATATATATATTTTACGCAATCCAATAAGATAGATACAATCAAATTAAAAAGAAAATCATTTACAACATATTCGCCATCTAAGAATCATCAACTTAATGTATATACAGCAGATACAAACAAAGAAAATGCTTCCGTATTAGTAGAACTTAAAAATGATCAAACAAAGAAAAACATATACTGGCAGCCAAATACTTCATGGGCATATATTGTCTGGAAATCAGAAAACATTGTTTATATCAATGGCACAAAAATAAATCTGTCAAAGAATAAACAATATGATGAAAGAGATAACACAGGGGAATCTTTTTACTCAAAAAAAGACAACAATCCACTATATCTTTCCATTCTAAAACAAGAGATTGATGAGCAGAAGATTATAAAGCAACTCAAAGACAAATCAAATATAAATTATGCAGATGCACAAGGAAATACTTTGTTGATGATAGCATCTTATACAGGCAATATGAAGATCTTTCATCAATTGAAAGACAATGGAGCTGATATAAGTAAAAGAAATAATGAAGGACAAGGCGTACTAGAATTTGCAATTAGGAGTGATCTTTCAGAGAAGCAGATTCTTAAACAATTAAAAGATGAAATAAAAATGGGTGCGGTTATAACGGAAGAAACAAAAAATGCTGTGATACAGCCTTGGAAGTATCGATGGAAAGCAGCAAGTTGTAATTACAAGGTTTTGGACTGGGTATATGATAAATTAAACCAGAATCCAGAAACAGACATGACAGCAGAACAAAAGGTTCTCATAAAGGCAGCAAGAGGACAGAAAACAGAGGGGACAAAAGAAGAAGCAAAACTTACAGATAAAGATGGAAATACAATGCTTATGATAGCAGCGGGATATGGAAATCAAAAGCTGTTAAATAATTTGTTAGCTCAAACCCCAAAACTGACACACAAAAATCGCTTTGGAGAAGATGCTTTGTTATATGCTATATCGAAAGATCAAATAACAACAGCAAAACAATTATTGGAAGCAGGTATGGATAATCAAGAAGCCCTGCTAAAAACAGCACAGACAGGAAATGTGAAGATGGCAGAGCTGGTATTAAAATATTTAGACTTACGATCTGACTGGTATATAAAGCAGGCAGTGATAGAAGCAATGAATGAGGGAAATGAAGATTATGCTTATAAATTGTTTTTGAAGTTAAAGGATAAAAATTATAAGGGCGGAACGGAAACAATATATGAGTATGCCAAAGAAATGGGAGTAGAAAAAATTATAGATTGGTATAAAAAGTAATAACTGTTAGTTTGACCCGTAGACTTTATGAAGTCACAACGCATGTGGAAAAATGTTACAGGAATAAAGGGGGGATAGGAAATTATGAAAAAAATGAATAATATATTAAATATTATACTAGTTATAATGTTAGTCATTATAATAATAAATCCTATCATTGGTGGAATTATTTTTTCAGGCAATGATAGAAGGCCACAAATGGTACAAGAAAATACAAAAGAAGAAAATATAAGATTTTGCAATTTAACTTCAATAAAATTATTTGATGGAAGGTTGTATTGTTTAAATGATAGTCAAAGAATGATAGCTGTTCTTTCAAAGAATGGAAAGTTTGAGAAAAATATATTGTTGCCAGGAAAAAATGATGCTGGAGCTAATGATATATACATATTTAAAAATGATTTATGTATTATAACGACCAATAATGAATTATATCAATATACATCGGCAGATGATTATAAAAGAATTGTGTATAACAAAAAACAGATGGAAATATATGATCAAAATAATAAATTAATAAATAAAATGCCGGCATATGACGATCAAATATTATACTGCAATGAAAATGCTAAATATGCAGTAACTTATGATTTTACACATAACTTATTAAAAGAATATGAGAATGGGGTAAAGAAGGAAGAGAAAAAAATAGATTATGATACAATTACAAAAAAGAATCATACAGTTTCACAAGGGAATGTTGTATATCGAATAGGGAAACTTAAAAATAGTATATTAAAAGAAGAAGGAGATACTAAAACGGTTTTATATAGAGCAAGTTGTTTAGATACTCTATTATATTCAGACGTTATAGCCAATGCTTCAATTGTGATTTTTGTATTGTGTACTATTTTAAAATATTTTAGAAAGAGATAAATAATTATGAAACGTATTAACAAAGCAAGAATTATATTACTATTATTATTTGTATGTATATATTAATGGAATGCTTCCTTTTTGTTAAGAAGAAAATATATAAGGAAACGAATAATAATGCAGGCAAGTAAATCTACGAAAGGAATGTAATAAATTATGAAAATAAGATTTATAGAGACGGGAAACCGTCCATATAAACCGACAATTTTAAATTATTTTGTATATGACCGTTATATTGGAACGCCTTCCGTTGGTTTAAATACGCTGGCGACAATCGTAAAGAAAAAAATACCTGATACTTATATGTATAGTGAATCAATATCGAGACTTGATATGAAAGACATTAAAGATGCAGACATTGTGTTTATTGGTATTTTTACTTACGCTGCAGTACGAGGCTATAAGATCGCATCGTATCTAAGGAAACATACATTAAAAATAAAAAAACAGGATTGAAGGAAGTGGAAGTAGATAATAAGAAGATTATAGAAGTAGTAGTGTAAAAAATCAGGAGGCAGAAGCATGAAATACAATATTCCAGAGAGAGTTTTAAGGGATATTTCTGTATTTGCAAAAAAATATTCAATCAATAAAATTATTTTATTTGGATCGAGAGCAAGAGGTGACAATACAGAAAGAAGCGATATAGATATTGCTGTATATGGTGGAGATTTTGACTCTTTTTATTGGGATATTAAAGAAAAAGTACATTCCCTTTTAAGTTTTGATGTGGTAGAAGCAGATAAGCAAATTTCAGAGGAATTAAAACAAGAAATAGAAAAGGATGGTGTGGTGATATATGAAAAAGCTTGAGAACTTTTCGAATTGTTTGGAAGTGTTAAAAAATGCAGATTTTGAAATGGCAGATAATAATGATATATATAGGATAGGTGTAATCGGACAGTTTAATTTGACATTTGAGCTTGCATGGAAGGCATTACAAGAAATCTTAAAAATGCACGGAGCAGATGGAGCGGCAACTGGGTCACCAAGAGAGATTTTACAGTTAGGATATAAACTTAGTTTTGTAGATGATGCAGCAGTATGGTTATTGATGTTAAAAAAAAGGAATACATCTGTTCATATATATAATGAACAAGAAGTTGATGAGATGATATTATTGATCCGTGATAGTTTTATTCCAGCATTTGTTGTTCTTGAAAAGACGTTAAGAAGCAAATTAGAAGAAGTAAAAAATGACTGGGAATAAAAGATTTTGGAATCTGTAAATATACAGAGAGGCCAATGAATACTAGATTATAAGAGATATTCCTCCTTTTTCTTTTGCTTGCGTATAAAAAACGAACGTAGTAAAATAAAAAAATATATGTGAATGAAAAAGAAGGATTGAACGGTATGAAGAAAAAACAAATAAAAGGAACGTTATTGTTATTATTAGCAGCAATCATATGGGGAAGTGCATTTGTGGCACAAAGTGTTGGAATGGAATATGTCGGACCATTTACGTTTAATTGCGTAAGAACATTGATAGGAGGGATTGTACTCATTCCGTGCATTACACTTTTAAATCATGGAAAAGTAAAGAAAAAGATGACGAGTTCCGAGAAAAAAAGATTAATGATCGGGGGAATCTGCTGTGGAATTGCGCTTGCAATAGGAAGTACACTTCAACAATTTGGAATTATGTACACAACAGTAGGAAAAGCAGGATTTATCACAGCTTTTTACATTATTATCGTTCCCATTCTTGGTTTGCTATTAGGAAAAAAATGTGGATTATCTGTCTGGATCAGTGTTATGATTGCTTTGATCGGACTTTATTTTTTATGTATTACAGATGGCTTTTCGATTGGGAAAGGCGATAGTTATGTATTTTTAGGTGCATTGGCATTTGCGATTCATATTTTAGTGATCGATTATTTTACACAGTTTAATGATGGAGTAAAAATGTCATGCATTCAGTTTTTTTCCTGCGGAATAATCTGCTTTATTCCAATGATACTGTTTGAGCATCCAGAGATCAGTACGATCTTACTTGCATGGAAATCAATCTTGTATGCAGGAGTACTGTCATGCGGAGTTGGATATACATTACAGATGGTTGGACAGAAGAACATGAATCCAACAGTGGCCTCCCTGATTTTAAGTCTGGAATCCGTGATATCTGTGATCGCAGGATTTTTAGTATTGCATCAAAACTTAAGCCAGAGAGAATTGATAGGATGTGCGCTGATGTTTATAGCGATTATTCTGGCACAACTGCCAGGGGAAAATTGATTTGAAAATATAGTAGTGTATGCTTTCTTTATCTGGTTTGTAGCGCATGGCATCGTGATTGATATCATCATTTTGTGCGTTGATAATATAAAAAGCAATATTTGCAGCTTCTTCTTCTGGAAGATCAACTGCTAGTCTATAACGATCATAAAGTTCAATTAATGCAATTCTAAGACCAACAGTAAGTTGAGTTGCAGCAACATCTTCTGGGGCACAAGTATAAGGATATGTCATTAATTTAGTAATCATAGAACCAATTTTTGCATCTGGAACGATTTTGCGTAACAATATAGCAGCTTTTGCAGCAGCTACAAACTGATGGTGCAATGCTTGATAACAACACTGTGTTTCGCCTTTTTCTCCACAAAGATCTGGAATGATACCAGCAGTAATAAAGGAGTGACGATGGATACTGTCAATTTCATTAAATGTGAGCCAATATTTTACATATTCTCCGTAATGCTCAAAACATGTCTTTGCGTAGCGAAGGAATCCATGACGTTTTGGATAGTAAGTATCATCCATAGCTTCGTGGATGCGTTTGCTTGAAATCGTAACGTGGGCTTTATAATCTTTTATGCCTATATTCCATGCTCCTTCTAATTGAACAGTGTCTAAACCAATGTGCATTAAAATTTCTGCACCATTGTCAGCAGTCATAGCAATCGCATGTTTGGTGTCATATACAGTTGCAATCACACCATCACATGGAGCATAAATAGCACTGTTTCCGCATATTTCAGGAGAAATTTTAAAAATTGATTATATGAATATAACAGAAATTTGGTATCTATGGATAAAAAATCACAATTGACAAACCCCTAAAGGTGTTATAAAATAAGTAACGTTAAAGGCATTGATGGTGCACAGTAAGAAGCTACATAGCTTCCGAAATTCACACCGTAGCTGTATCTCTGAATGCGATGCAATATACATTTTCACATCAGGCATCAGTAGGAGATAACGGAGTCTGCCCGTTACGCAGAGACTTAAGTGCTTATGGTAATTAAGAAGACGTTTAATGATACCATAGGAATTAGGGTGGTACCGCGAGTATATAACAAGAACTCGTCCCTTTGCGGACGGGTTCTTTTTCTTTTATTTAAATATACAGAAAAAGAAAAATGAACCTGATCCGAGAATATAGAAAAGATCAATAAAGGAGAACTAAGCAGATGAAAGAGAGATTAGAGGCAATCAAGAAAGCTGCCTTGGAGAAAATCGAGCAAGCAGATGCAATGGAGAGCTTAAATGATATCCGTGTATCTGTACTGGGTAAAAAAGGTGAATTAACTCAGGTATTAAAAGGAATGAAAGACGTAGCCAAAGAAGAACGTCCGATCGTTGGACAGATGGTTAACGATACCAGAGCAGTCATCGAAGAAGCATTAGAAAAAGAGATGACTTTATTAAAGAAAAAAGTCCGTGAAGAGAAAATGAAACGTGAAGTCATCGACGTTACATTACCTGGAAAAACTCATGAAAAAGGACATCGTCATCCAAACCAGATCGCTCTGGAAGATTTAGAGAGAGTATTTATCGGTATGGGATACGAAGTTGTGGAAGGACCAGAAGTAGAATACGATAAATACAACTTTGAAATGTTAAATATCCCAGCAAACCATCCTGCAAAAGATGAACAGGATACATTTTATATCAACAAAGATATCGTGTTAAGAACACAGACATCTCCAGTACAGGCACGTATCATGGAAACAGGGAAGATGCCAATCCGTATGATCGCACCTGGACGAGTATTCCGTTCTGACGAAGTTGATGCAACACATTCTCCATCGTTCCATCAGGTAGAAGGATTAGTTGTAGATAAAGGAATCACATTTGCAGACTTAAAAGGAACCTTAGAGCAGTTTGCAAAAGAATTCTTCGGACCAGATACAAAAGTAAAATTCCGTCCACATCATTTCCCATTTACAGAGCCAAGTGCGGAAGTAGACGTTACATGTTTCAAATGCGGTGGAAAAGGATGCCGTATGTGTAAAGGAAGCGGATGGATCGAGATCTTAGGATGCGGAATGGTTCACCCACACGTACTTGAAATGTGCGGAATCGACCCAGAAGTATATTCAGGATTTGCATTCGGAATCGGTTTAGAGCGTGTCGCATTATTAAAATACGAGATCGACGATATGCGTCTGTTATACGAAAACGACAAGAGGTTCTTATCACAGTTCTAGGAAACGATAAGAATATTTCGAATAGAGAAGATAGAATAAAGGAGAATAAAAGTAATGGATACACCAATTTCATGGATCAAAGCTTATGTGCCTGATCTTGATTGCACACCACAGGAATATGCAGATAAAATGACATTATCTGGTTCCAACATGGAAAGTGTCACATATTTAGATAAAAACTTAGAAAAGATCGTAGTCGGAAAGATCGAGAAGATCGAGAAACATCCGGATGCCGATAAACTGATCATCTGCCAGGTAAATGTCGGAGATGAAACTATTCAGATCGTAACAGGAGCACCAAATGTATCAGAAGGAGACTTAGTACCAGTTGTCTTAGACGGTGGACGAGTAGCCGGAGGACATGACGGCGGAAAGAATCCAGAAGATGGAATTAAGATCAAAAAAGGAAAACTTCGTGGAGTAGAATCTTTTGGTATGATGTGTTCTATCGAAGAACTTGGAAGTTCCAGAGATATGTACCCAGAAGCACCAGAATATGGAATCTACATTTTCAATAAAGATGTGAAACCGGGAGACGATGCAGTCGAAGCTTTAGGACTTCGTGATGCAGTTGTCGAATTCGAGATCACATCAAACCGTGTAGACTGTTTCAGTATGATCGGTATGGCAAGAGAAGCAGCCGCTACATTTAAGAAAGACTTCTATCCACCAGTCGTTACAAAGACTGGAAATGATGAAGATGTCAACGATTACATTAAAGTAAGAGTTGAAGACGTAGACCTTTGCCCAAGATACACAGCAAGAGTTGTGAAAAATATCAAATTAGCTCCATCACCAGAATGGATGCAGAGAAGATTATCTGCAATGGGAATCCGTCCGATCAATAACTTAGTTGATATCACAAACTACGTGATGGAAGAATACGGACAGCCAATGCATGCATACGATCTTGATACAATTTCAAACAAAGAGATCGTTGTCCGCCGTGCAAAAGCAGGAGACAAATTCACTACATTAGATGGTGAAGAAAGAACACTGGACGAAAATGTCTTAATGATCTGTGATGGAGAAAAAGAAATCGGTATCGCAGGTATCATGGGTGGAGCAAACTCTATGGTAACAGATGACATCAAGACATTATTATTCGAAGCAGCATGCTTTGACGGAACAAACATCCGACTTTCTTCTAAGAGAATCGGTTTAAGAACGGATGCATCTGGTAAATTCGAAAAAGGATTAGACCCAGAAAATGCAATGGCAGCGATGGATCGTGCATGCCAGTTGATTGAAGAATTAGGAGCTGGAGAAGTTGTTGGAGGAGCCGTTGACGTTTATCCAAATCCAGTGAAACAGATTCGTCTTCCATTAGAAGTAGACAAGATGAACGCTCTTCTTGGAACAAATGTATCCAAAGAAGAAGTATTAGAATATTTTGCGAGAATCGAACTTGGATACGATGAAGCAACAAACGAAGTGATCGTACCATCCTTCCGTCAGGATCTTCACCGTATGGCAGACCTTGCAGAAGAAGTTGCAAGATTCTACGGATATGACAACATCCCTGTTACATTACCAAACGGAGAATCCACAGCCGGTAAGAAACCATTCAAGATCCGTGTCGAAGATGTCTGCAGAAATGTAGCAGAACAGAACGGATTTAGCGGTGGAATGACATATTCTTTCGAAAGTCCAAAAGTATTCGATAAATTATTATTACCTGAAGATGCAAAAGAACGTCAGGCAATCGAGATTTCAAACCCATTAGGAGAAGACTTCAGTATTATGAGAACGGTTTCCTTAAACGGAATGTTAACATCTCTTGCTACAAACTTAGCACACAGAAATAAAAACGTAAGACTATACGAATTTGGAAATATCTATATTCCAAAAGCATTACCATTAACAGAATTACCAGATGAAAGAATGCAGATGACACTTGGAATGTACGGAGAATGTGACTTCTTCACATTAAAAGGTGTTGTAGAAGACATGCTTGATTCCCTTGGATTAGGTGGAACATCTGAATATACACCAACAACTAAACATCCATTCTTACACCCAGGAAGAGCTGCAGATGTCACAATCGATGGAGAAAAGATCGCTTACATCGGACAGATCCATCCAGAAGTTATGGATAACTACAACATGAAAGGCGAAGTCTATGTAGCAGTCATCGACATGCCAACATTAGTACCAAAAGCAACCTTCGACCGCAAATACGAAGGAGTAGCCAAATTCCCAGCAATGAAACGTGACTTAAGTATGGTTATGAAGAAAGACATCTTCGTTGGACAGCTTGAGAAGATCTTCAAAGACAAAGGTGGAAAACTTCTTGAATCCTACGAATTATTCGATGTCTACGAAGGAGACCAGATCGAAAAAGGATACAAATCCGTAGCATACTCCTTAACATTCAGAGCAAAAGATCGTACATTAGAAGATGCAGAAGTATCTAAGATCGTTGAGAAGATTCTTGATGAACTTAAGAAATTAGGCGTTGAATTACGTGCTTAATTGTGATCGAAAACAAAATAAAGTGAGAATTAAAATCCTCTGGCAGATAATATTGTCAGGGGATTTTTTGAAATTATATATAGCAAAATTGGAATTTACCATCATTTGTGTTAATATAAAAATAAAAGAAAGGAAACGAGGTGACAGCAGAATGGGAATTTATCTAAATCCGCCAGCAGACGGCTTTGAAGATATTTTAAAAGATGATATCTATGTGGATAAAACAGAATTGATTGCATATACCAATCAGGTTCTGGGAACAACAAGAAAGCTTACATGTTTCAGCAGACCAAGAAGATTCGGAAAATCTTTCGCAGCCCAGATGTTAGTTGCCTATTATTCAAAAGGTACAAAATCTGAGCATTTATTTAAAGACTTAAAAATTGCAAAAGATATAGAAGAAAAAAGCCATTACAAACAATATTTAAATCAATGCGATGTCCTATTCTGGGACATGACATGGTTTATTACCAATGCCCGGAATATCGAAGATACGGTAAAAGATCTTCAAAGAAAAATAATTTTCGAATTAAAACGAGAGTTTACAGACTGCATAGAACAAGAAACAATAGCACTTCCAGAAGCACTCCTGCAGATCAGTGCGGTCACAGGACGAAAGTTTTTTATCATTATCGATGAATGGGATGCGTTATTTCGAGAAGCCCAAACAGATCAGAGACTGCAGGAAGAATATATCCAGTTGTTAAGAGGATTGTTTAAAGGGATACAAGTTTCAAGATTCTTAAGTGGAGCCTATATGACAGGAATTCTTCCAATCAAAAAATACGGAACACAATCAGCATTAACTGATTTCTACGAATACACGATGCTGGAACCAGGACCATTAGCAGAATTTGTAGGATTTACAGAACAAGAAGTCAAAGATTTATGCAAAGAGCAGCAAATCGATTTTGAACAGGCAAAAAAATGGTACGATGGCTACTGCTTCGGACAGACAGGACATATTTATAATCCGAATTCCGTAATGAAAGCAATATTTAACAAGCGATTCAGCAACTACTGGACCCAGACAGAGACATATGAATCACTAAGAGTTTATATCGACTTAAACTTTGACGGCTTAAAAGATATGATAGTAGATCTGATAGGAGAAAAACACTGCAGAATCGATACAGGATCATTTCAAAATGATATGACATCACTGAAAAATAAAGATGATGTATTAACATTATTGGTACATTTAGGATATTTAGCGTATGATATTGATCAAAAAGAAGTTTATATTCCAAATGAAGAGATCCGTCAGGAATTTATTAGGGCGATTAAGAACGGAAAAAGACAGGAACTAGTTAAAACCAATAACCTAAATTAAAGAATAGAATTATAGAAATAGAACCGAGGCCATATGAGCTCGGTTCTATTTCTATAATTCTATTCATCTACAACTTAAGTCAATGAAACTTTCTTCAAAAAATTATTGTTTTTCAATAATTTCCATGCTACAATAATCTTGAAATTATCGAAAAACAATAATTG
>ERZ840057.1494-NODE-1494-length-19203-cov-4.063453_pt1 | contig 19203 bp, 19 predicted proteins | sample MGYA00519907_ERZ840057 | MGnify/ENA primary metagenome ERZ840057 (study PRJEB31850, sample SAMEA3708862) | human gut metagenome | biome: human gut; feature: human-associated habitat; material: faeces | place: China | collected 2014 ...
AAGAGCCTGTTCTTGGATTTAATCCAAAACAGAATGTAACAAAAGAAGATGTGATTGCTATTTTAAAGAAGGCATTTTAATTTGATAGGAGAAAAAGAAAATGAAAGAAAATTATAGTGGAAAAGAAAAATATCCACATTTATTTTCCCCGCTTCGTATCGGGAATATTAAGATGAAAAATAGAATTATCTGTGCACCAACAAGTCCAAGTATGATCGATCTGAATGGGCATTTCACACCTGAAATGATTGCATATCTGGAAGAAAAAGCAAAAGGAGGGGCAAGTGTTGTAACGTATGGGGAAGCAATTCCTCATTCAGCTACAGGAAAATCACATAATAAACAGCTTCAGCTAGATGCTTTTGGTGTACGTCAGGGAATGACAGAATGTGCGAGAGCGATCCACAATGCAGGTTCCTATGCAAATATTCAGCTTTCTCATGGTGGAATGTATGGTGGTCTTGCCAGTGTAGGTGGAGATGTTGATACATGTCAGGTGGCCTATGGTCCAAGTGATATGACAATGCCTGCTGGTGAAGTAAAAGAAATGCCAAGAGAACTTATTTTTGAAATCATAGAATCTTATGGAAAAGCAGCAAAACTTTGCAAAGAAACTGGGTTCGACATGGTACAGGTACATGCGGCACATGGATGGCTGTTTTCACAGTTTTTATCTCCAGTATGGAATCAAAGAACCGATGAATTTGGCGGATCCTTAGAAAACAGGGCTAGATTCTTTACAATGGTCGTAGATAAAGTCAGAGAAGCAGTTGGGAAAGATTTCCCAATTGAGGCAAGAATTTCTGGCGATGATCTTACAGATAAAGGATTAGGGCTTGAAGATTGTATTAAAGTTGCAAAAATGATTGATGACAAAGTTGATCTGATCAATGTATCTTGCGGAAATCATGAAGATCCAGATATGTTTTGCAGAACACATCCTTCTGCCTTCTATAAACGTGGTGTCAATGTTTATCTTGCAGCAGCGATCAAGAAAGAAGTAAAAACACCAGTTGCGTGTGTCGGTTCATTAAATGACCCAGCACAAATGGAAGAGATCATTGCGACAGGACAGGCAGATGCAGTGGAACTTGGAAGAGCAAGTCTGGCTGATCCATATCTTCCGAATAAAGCATTATGTGGACAGGCAGATGATATTACGCCATGTTTAAGATGCTATGAATGTTTTGGAGCAACTGGAGAACTTGAAATGGTAAAATGTGCTGTAAATCCGATCATGGGACAGCAGCTTGCTGATAAAACACAAGATAAAAAAGCAAAACATAAGAAGAAAGTGTTAGTTGCAGGTGGTGGACCAGCCGGAATGGAAGCAGCGATCACACTTGCCCAAAGAGGACATAATGTTACTTTGATGGAAAAACAGGAAAAATTAGGTGGGAATCTGCATCCAGCAGGAGCTGCTTATTTTAAAGAAGATATATTGAAATTGATCAAAGTTTTAGAAAATCGTACGAAAGCGGCAGGAGTCAATATATTACTTAACAAAGAAGTAACTCCAGAAGTAGTGAAAGAATTTGATCCAGATGCACTTGTAGTAGCAATTGGATCAGAAGAATTAGTGCCACCGATCAAAGGAATTGATAAAGAAAATGTTATTATGGCAATTGATGCAGAATTACATCCTGAAAAACTTGGAAAGAAAGTTGTGATCATGGGTGGTGGTCTTGTTGGAGCAGAAGGTGCGATTGGATTTGAACACGAAGGCAAAGAATGTACGATCATTGAAATGAAATCTACAATTGCAGAAGAAGTGAATTCATTCTATCGAGGCGGACTTATGCCAGAAGTGGAAAGATCAGCAAAATGTCTTGTAAATACAAAAGTAATTGAAATAACAGATGATGGAGTTATTTGCCAGAATGAAAAGGAAAAATTCTTGGTAGCAGCAGATTCTGTTGTATGTGCATTAGGATTTAAATCTCCATATACAAAAGTAGATAATCTGGCAGATTTAGTGGATGAATCCTACATTATTGGTGATTGTAATAAAGTTGGAAAGATTTATGAAGCAATAAGCGGAGCATATTATACAGCACTTAGAATCTAAATATAAGAAAAAATTCCATTTAGAAACGGAAAAACATAGTTTGAGACAAAGAAATTAAAAATCTATAATAAAGACATATTAAAGAGTTGCTATCAAAAGTAATCATAACGAGAACATAAAGAAAAGGAGAGAATAGACAATGAAAAAGAAATTAGTTTTATGTACACAGCTTCCTAAAAATAGAATGGAAGAAATTGAAAAATACTGTGACATTACAATTGCAGGTGAGTTAAAACATGGAAAAGGGAATGTTACAGAAGAAATGACAAAGGCTGAGTGCGAAGGTTATGAAATCGTTGTACTTGGAGATGAATATGCTGGAACAGATACAATTAATTCCTGGATTGAATCTGGAATGAAATTCATCGGTGTTGCAAAAGGAACACCAGTAACTGTTGATAATGAAGCTCTGAAAGCAGCAGGAATCCCATTAGCATACACACCTGGACGAAACAGAGTAGCCGTTGCAGAATTTAATATTGGATTAATGATCGCTGTAGCAAGAAACTTAGCACTTAGTGCAGCAGGTCTTTGGAAAGGGGAACATACAAGTCCTGCCAAAGAAGATATCTATGATGTTCCAGATGTAAAGAACGTAACATTCGGACCATTAGACGAAAATCATCCATTCACAGATTACGGTATTGGATTTGAATTATACGGAAAGAAATTAGGAATTGCAGGATATGGAGCAATTGGACGTGAAGTAGCAGTAAGAGCGAAAGCATTAGGAATGGAAATACTTGCTTATGATCCATATATGCCAGCGGAAGTAATTGAAAAGGACGGAGCAAAAGCAGTGGATCTTGATACAATGTTAAGTCAGTCAGATATGGTTAGTATCCATCTCCCAGTCCTTGAATCAACAAAGGCAATGGTAAATAAAGATTGGTTTACAAAGATGAAACCAACAGCTTACCTGATCAACACAGCAAGAGCTGCAGTTATCGATCAGAAAGATTTTGTAGAAGCTTTACAGAATAAAGAAATTGCAGGAGCAGCGATCGATGTTTACTGGGAAGAACCAGTGCCAGCAAATCATCCACTTCTTTCTATGAGAAATGTATTATGTACACCACATATGGCAGGTCTTACAACAGATGTTGACAATTGGTCAGGAGAGATGATGTCACAGGAAGTACTTGCATATCTTAACAATGAAGAACTGAAATATGTATGGAAAAGATAAAGGAGAAAAAATATGGAAACAAGCAAAAGCAAAAAAGTAATAGCTGCTGGAATCTTGGTAATGTCAATGACAATGGCATGTAATAGTGCATTAGCACCAATCTTGGCTGAAGTAGGAAAATATTTCCCAGATTCAAGTGATGCAGCAATTCAGATTGTTTTAACGATCATTAACCTTATTACATTACCAATGATGATCATCGAGCCTTTTTTTGAAAAAGTTATAACAAAAAGAGATATAGCGATCATTGGTACAGCATTAATGTTAGTTGGAGCATTAGTACCACAAGTATTAAATACAGAATTATGGATGTTATATATTGCTAGTGGTATCATCGGAATCGGATTATCCTTCGTAGTAGTAACAAGTTCATCTCTGATTTCTGATTATTTCTCAGGAATTGAGAAATCAAGAATTATGGGATTCCAGTCAATCTTTGTAAGTATTGGTGGAACGATCATTGCAAAAGGATCAGGATTATTAACAGCAATGGGTGGATGGAAAACAGGTTATCTTGTATTTTTGATCACAGTTCCAATCATTTTGATCATCCTATTCACAGTTCCTCGTGGAGAAGTTATTGTACCTGAAAAAACAGAAGAACAGTCAAGTGGAATTTCAGGAAGTATGGTTTATTTTGGATTCCTTTGCCTTATAACAGGTATTTTCGTTGCAACATTTAATACAAACATTGCAATGTATATTGATGCAAAACATATTGGTGATGCAAATACAGCAGGTACTGTATCAGGTATCATGCAGGTAGTAGGTATCATAGGAGGACTTCTTCTTGGTACAGTTGTTAAGACATTTAAGAGATTTACAATTGGTGGATCTATTTTAGTAATGGCAGCAGGAACAGCTTGTGTAGCTTTATCAACAAACTTTACTGTTATCTGTGTTGGAGCATTCCTTGTAGGAATTGGATTTGCGATCAGAAATCCAGGAGCAGTTACATTTGGAGCAAACATGGTTCCAGCAGCACAGGCATCACTTGCGATCGCAATTATTTCAGCAACATATAATGTAGGTAACTTCTTATCAGCATTTATCATTAATCCACTTGCAAATATGTTTAGTACAGATATTTCAATGAGATTTTTAGTAGCAGCAATTGGATTAGCAATTGTAGGAATTCTTGCATGTGTCAAAGCGCCAGTAACAGATGAGCAGGCATTAGATGCACAGTAAGTATAGATATTAAATTAAGATTAGAACAATATAAAGGAGACAATAGATATGAAATATGAAGCAATCAGAAAAACAGTATTAGAAGCAATTTTAGAAGCAGTGGAAAAAGGACTGATCAATGGTACTTCAGGAAATATCGCAATGAGAGATTCAGAAGATAAAAATATCGTTGCTATTACACCTTCAGGAATTTCTTACACAGGTATGAAACCAGAAGATATCGCAATTGTTGAGATGAAAGAAGATGGAACAAATGAGTGGATTGATGGAAACTATAAACCATCATCAGAAGTTCCAATGCATACAGAAGTAATGAGAAAAAGACCAGATGTGAATGCAACAGTTCATACACATAGTATGTATGCAACAATCTGTGCAATGGGTGAAAATCCAGAATTAAAACCTATTACACCTCCACAGTGTGAATTTACACCAGTAGGAATTGTAAGCTTTACAATGCCAGGTTCAAATGATGTGGCACATAAAGTAGCAGATCAGATTGGTGAAAATGGTCGAGTATGTTTAATTAAAAACCATGGAATGTTCTCTTGCGGAAAAGATATGAAAGCTGCAATGCATGCAACAATCTACACAGAAGAAATGGCAGAGACAACGGTTATTGCTAAAACACTTGGAACTTATGAGCCAATGCCACAGGAAGCAGTTGAAAAAATGCAGGAATTAATCGCAGCTGATCAGGCAGTTTAATTAATCTATACCAAACAGAATTCTTCATAAATTAGTCCATATAAAAGTTAATTTATATATCGTTTGATTTTTATAAGCAAATAGTATAATTCCTAAAACTCCAAATAATTCGAAAGCGCTCAGAATATTAGCTGGGCGCTTTTTTTAGAAATTAAGATAATAGAATTTTCAAATATTTCGTCAATCACAATTTGACAACTTTTCCCGTTAACCCTGAGGAGTGTTGTATTAAAGCAACATTCCTTTTATCATTTTATACAGAATAAGGAATTACAAGATGAGGAATACCATATGTCAAAAGAAATATCAAAACAAGAAAAAGAAGACTATTTAAGTCTAATGTATGAAATGAAGCGAAAAGAAAATCAAATAGTGAAATCAGATTTGTCAAGAGAACTCGAAGTTCCATTGTCGCGTGTTACCAGAGTTACAGATGGATTACTGGAGGAAGGATACCTGTTGAAAGACGAAGGCAGAAGACTATTTTTAACACCGATGGGATTATCAAAAGGCCAGCAATGTCTAGAAAGAAAGAGATGTCTTACCGAATTTTTAAGGCTGGTTTCAGGTGTTGACGGCAGTATTGCAAAGGAAAATGCCTGTGCGATTGAGCATATTCTGGATGAACGTATTTTGACGGGAATTCGTATGTTTATGGAGAATAGACATACATATTCTTATATGACCAGAGGAAATGATTTAAATCTGATGTTCCCAGAGGGAAAGAGAATTATGCCGATTTCATTTTTTGAAAAAGGAACATCACATCCAAGAATTCTTGCGAAGGAATATCATCAGTTTGAAAAGCATGCGGAAGTTGTGATCAGTGAGGAAAGTTATTTGTATCTGAAACCTCTCGATCCGAAAATGTTACAAAAAGAAATATGCTATAGATATGGAAATCAGTGGATGTTTGCTAAAAAGGAAAAAGGAAAATTTGGAATCTTAACAGAGGCGTTAGACTGTACGATCCGAAGAAATGATAAATTGTCAGAAGGAGTTGTGGAATTAACAGTTTGTGACAGCATGGAAGATGAAATTCTGGAAGAAGCAGTTACTATTTTAACCATATCATTGATTTAGAGGAGTTTGACAATGTGTGATAAAACAATGGAAAATTATAAACCGAATATGTTTCAGTTACAATGTTTAAAAGCATTGGAAATACAGATTGAGGGAGAAAAAGGATATAAGTTTAAGAAAGATCAAAAAATAAGAATAAAATCGAATTTTGTAAAAAATGATGAAAATTTAATACAGAAGTAAAAAACAGCATTCTTACAAATGGCTTAAATTGGTCGGACCACCAAAGAGAAGAATGCTGTTTTTTGTGCAATTTAACTAAAAATAATACCAATTTTCAAAGAAAATAAATATGTTTGTAAAAGAAATAACTTGACTTTTTATCGAATTGGTCCTACCATATAAGTACAGTAACTGGTAGGACCAATCTTACTATGTCGCGTATACGCTAAAAATAGGATATCGGGAACCGTTCATATTTGAAAAGAAAGGAGAGAACCTAGAATGTTCATTCACTTTTTATTAGCGATGCTTCCAATCATCTGGCTGATCATTGCATTAAGCGGATTAAAGATGGCAGGTCATGTAGCATGTCCGATCGCTTTGATTATCACAGCCGTTGAAGCACTTTTTTTGTGGAAGCAGAAGATTATTGATGTCCTGACAGGAGGGTTAGAAGGATTTGCAATGGCAATCTGGCCAATCTGTCTGGTTATCGTGGCAGCAGTGTTTACTTACAACTTGGTCGTACATACGAAAAACATGGAACTTATCAAAAAGATGTTAACTTCCGTATCAAAGGATAAAAGAATCCTTGTTCTTATCATCTCATGGGGATTTGGAGGATTTATGGAAGGTATGGCAGGATTCGGAACAGCCGTAGCAATTCCAGCAGGAATCCTTTGCGGACTCGGATTTGATCCAATTTTTGCAGCAATGATCTGTCTGGTAGCGAATACCACACCAGTTGCATTTGGATCCATCGGAATTCCAACTGTTACCGCAGCAAATGTTACAGGATTCAGTCCTCATATGACAGCATCTTACGTTGTACTTCAATTAGCAATTATGGTAATTTTAGTTCCTTTCTTCCTTGTTTTCATCACAGGAAAACACGAGGGAGCCAAAGGACTTGGTGATTATAAAGAAATTTTATTTATTACATTGATGTCTGGAGTTTCATTTTTGATTCCACAGTATCTGACAGCAAAATTTATCGGAGCAGAACTTCCAGCAGTCATTGGATCTGTATGTAGTATGGCAGTCACGATCATCTTAGCGAAAGTCATGCTTAAGGGTAAATCAAGTAAATTTGATGTTGAGATCGAAGAAAAAGAAGACGAAAGATCATTGACAGTCAAAGATGCATTGGTTGCATGGAGTCCATTTATTTTAGTATTGGTATTCCTATTACTGACATCCACATTGGTACCAGCGATTCATGATCCATTATCAGCGATCAAATCAAATGTACCGATCTACACAGGAGAAGGCGCAACACCATATACATTTACATGGGTTGCAACACCAGGAGTCTTGATCCTTATAGCAGCATTTATCGGAGGAATCATTCAGAAATGTCCGATCGGAGAAATCTTTGGTGTATTAGGAAAAACCATCGTACAGATGTTAAAAACAATTATTACGATTATGGCAGTACTTGCAACTGCAAAGATCATGGGATACAGCGGAATGACACAGTCTATTGCAGATTTTATCGTTCGAGTAACAGGAAGTTTCTATCCACTTGTTGCACCACTGATCGGATCTATTGGAACATTTGTTACAGGAAGTTCTACATCAAGCAGTGTTCTGTTCTCTAAATTACAGGCAAGTACAGGAGCAGAATTAAATATCAACCAGATCTGGCTGGTAGCAGCAAATACAGTTGGTAGTACCGCAGGAAAGATCATTTCCCCACAGAGTATCGCAGTAGCGACAGCGGCAACAGCAACGGTTGGAAAAGAAAGTGAGATCTTAACAAAGGTTATTAAATATTTCGTACTATTTGCAGTGATCTATGGTCTTGTCTGCTATTTCGGATTAAGACTGATCTAGGAAAATGGAACACCATTTCCAAGAGATAAAAAAGGTATTAACTTTTAAGGAGGAAGATAGATGAGTGAGTATCAGTATAACAAGGTGACACCAGAGATGATCGAGAAATTCAAAGAGATCGCTCCGAAACGTGTCTTAGTGGGTGATGAGATCAATGAAGATTTTACCCATGATGAAATGGCAATCTACGGAAAAGCAAAACCAGAAGTTTTGGTAGAAGCAACATCGACAGAAGAAGTTGCAGCCGTTGTAAAACTTTGTAATGAAAACAAGGTTCCTGTAACCCCAAGTGGTGCAAGAACAGGATTAGTAGGAGGAGCCGTAAGTATCGGTGGCGGTGTTATGATCTCTCTTACAAAGATGAACAAGATTCTTGGATATGACAAAGAAAACTTTGTAGTTAAGATTCAGTCAGGAGTCCTTTTAAATGATCTTGCTCAGGATGCAGAAAAACAAGGATTATTATATCCACCAGATCCAGGTGAGAAATTTGCAACCGTTGGTGGAAATGTAGCAACAAATGCTGGTGGTATGAGAGCTGTTAAATATGGTTGTACAAGAGATTATGTACGAGCTATGACAGTTGTACTTCCAACAGGTGAGATTGTGAAACTTGGAGCTACTGTATCAAAGACAAGTTCAGGATACAGCTTATTAAACTTAATGATCGGTTCTGAAGGTACATTAGGTATTATCACAGAACTTACATTAAAAGTGATCCCAGCACCAAAATCAGTGATCAGTCTGATCATTCCTTATGAGAATCTGGAAGATTGTATCGCAACAGTACCAAAATTCTTTATGAATCATTTAGCACCACAGGCACTGGAATTCATGGAAAAAGAAGTTGTAATGGATACAGAAAAATTCCTTGGAAAACAGGTTTATCCAAAGGAAATGGAAGGTACGGAAGTTGGAGCTTATTTACTGGCAACATTTGATGGAAATTCTGAAGAACAGTTAGAAGATATCGTAGAACAGGCAGCAGAAGTTGTAGTGGAAGCAGGAGCGATCGATGTATTAGTTGCTGATACACCAGCCTTAAAGAAAGATGCATGGGCTGTCCGCGGAGCATTACTTGAGGCAATTGAAGCAGATACTGTACTGTTAGATGAATGCGACGTTGTAGTTCCAACAAATAAGATCGCAGAATTCTTAACATATACAAAATCATTGGAAGCAGAAGCTGATTTCAGAGTTAAGAGCTTTGGTCATGCTGGAGATGGTAACTTACATATCTATGCATGCAGCAATGACATGGAAGAAGCAGAATTTAAGAAACAGGTTGCAGTCTTTATGGATAAAGTATATGCAAAAGCAACAGAATTTGGTGGAATGATTTCTGGAGAACATGGAATCGGACATGGAAAGATGGATTATCTAGCAGAATCTCTCGGACCAGTTCAGATGAGGATCATGGAAGGTGTCAAAGAAGTATTTGATCCAAATATGATCTTAAATCCAGGTAAGATCTGTTACAAATTATAAGTTATATAAAAACAGTAAGACAAACATAAACAAAAAACATAGACAAAGCTTTTTAAGGTAATTTTAGGAGGATATCAAGATGGCATATTTAATTTCAGAGGAAGCAAAAGATTTATTACAGGATGTACACGAATTTTGCGAAAACGAAGTAAAAGAACAGTGTAAAGCATATGACGTTAGTGGAGAATGGCCAAAAGAAATTTATGACAAAGCCATTGAAATGCAGTTACATTCATTAGAAGTACCAGAAGAATATGGTGGACCAGGATTATCAAGAGTTGACGTTGCAGCACTGATCGAAGAAATGGCTATCGCAGATGCAGGATTTGCAACAACAATCTCAGCCAGTGGATTAGGAACAAAACCAGTACTGATCGCAGGAAATGAAGAACAGAAAAAACATGTATGCCAGAAGATTATTGATGGTGGATTTGGAGCTTTCTGTTTAACAGAACCAGGAGCAGGATCTGATGCAAGTGCAGGTACAACAACAGCTGTCAAAGATGGTGATGAATGGGTATTAAATGGAAGAAAATGCTTCATCACAAATGGTGGTATCGCATCTTTCTATTGCATCACAGCAATGACAGATAAAACAAAAGGTACAAAAGGAATTTCTATGTTCTTAGTTGATGCTGGAACTCCAGGATTAAGCACAGGAAATGAAGAAAATAAAATGGGTATCCGTACATCTAACACATGTGATGTTGTATTAGAAGACTGCCGTATTCCAGCAGAAAATCTGATCGGAGAAGAAGGAAGAGGATTCCCAATCGCTATGAAGACATTAGACCAGGCAAGAGCATGGATGGGATGCGTTGCAACAGGTATCGCACAGCGTGGTATCAACGAAGGTATCGCATATGCCAAAGAAAGAGTACAGTTTGGTAAACCAGTTATCAAAAATCAGGCAATGCAGTTTAAAGTAGCTGATATGGAAATCAAGACAGAGACTGCTCGTCAGATGGTTGCACATGCCTTAACAAAGATGGATATGGGATTACCACATTCCAAAGAAGCAGCGATCGCAAAATGCTATGCATCAGATATCGCAATGGAAGTAGCTTCTGAAGCAATCCAGATGTTTGGTGGATATGGATACAGCAGAGAATATCCAGTAGAAAAATTATTAAGAGATGCTAAGATCTTCCAGATCTTCGAAGGAAGTAACGAAATCCAGAGAATCGTAATCGCTAACAATACAATTGGAAGATAAAAATAAGAAGGAGTAAGACAATGAACATTTTAGTTTGTATGAAACAGGTTCCGGATGATTCTGTAGAAATCCATTTAAATGCAGATGGAGCACCGGATTTAGCCAATGTTACACCTGTTGTAAATGCATTTGACACCTATGCTCTTGAAATGGCAGCACGATTAAAAGAATCCTCAGAAGGAGAAATAACCATTGTATGTGTTGGAGAAGAAGGAGCGAAAAACTCCTTAAAGAACTGCCTTGCAGTTGGAGCAGATCACGCATTTTTAGTAAGTGATGATGCTTTCAAAGATTCTGACACAACAGGAATCGCAAATATCTTAAAAAATGTAGTAGCAAAATTAGAAGCAGATAATGGTCAGAAATTCGACTTGATCTTCACAGGAAAAGAAGCAACAGATGCCGCACTTGGACAAGGTGGAATCATGTTAGCCGATGAACTTGGAGTCGGAGTGATCACAAATATCACAGAAATTGCCTTAGACGGTGACAAAGTAACAGCTAAACAGGAAACAGAAGAAGGATATCGTACAGTAGAAGCTTCTGCACCATGTGTTGTTACTGTTACAAAACCAGAATATGATCCACGTTACCCAACGATCAAGAATAAAATGGCAGCCAGAAAGAAACCAATCGGTGACATCAAAGAAGCTGATCTTGCGGATCTTGAAAAAGAAAAAGTCGGTGCAGACAATGCAAAAGTTCAGGTGATCAAATTATATGAGCCAGCAAAGAAAGAAGCCGGAATCAAGATTCAGGAAGAAACAGAAGAAGATTCAGCATTAAAAGCAGTCGCTATGATGGCAGATGCCAAAGTATTCTAGGAAGGGAGAACAAAGGACATGGCAGAATATAAGAATATCATGGTATATGTAGAAACTGCAGAAGAAAATCCAGTGAAAGTTGGATTAGAAATGCTCTCACCAGCCAAAGAACATGCTGAGAAAGTCACAGCGGTTGTTATCGGAAGCGGTGTAGCAGATGCAGCGAAAAAAGTAGCAGAGGCAGGTGCCGATCAGGTCATCTGTGTCGATAGCGAAGATTATAAAGAATATAATCTGGATGCATATGCAACAGTTTTAACACAGTTAGTAAAAGACGAAAATCCAGAAGCAGTATTTATCGGTGGAACACAAGATGGAAAAGACATCGCACCAGCAGTCGCAGCGAAATTAGGTGTAGGATGTGCAGCTGATGTCTTAGCTGTCAAAGCTGAAGATGGAGAAATTGTATACACATGCCCACTATATGGCGGAACTGTGCTAGAAGATGTAAAGATTACAAGTACTCCACAGGTAGCAACTCTTCGTTCTGGAGCATTCCAGAAAGTTGAGAACCCATCAGAAGGGGAAGTCGTTGCAAAAGAAGTCAAAGTACCAGAAGATGTGATCAAAGCTAAGATCACAGAAAGCGTCAAAGAAATCGCAGAAACGATCAACCTAGAAGAAGCAGAAGTCATCGTTTCTGGTGGACGTGGAATGGGAAGCAAGGAAAACTTCGCATTAGTTGAAGAACTTGCAAACATTTTAGGCGGTGTTGTCGGAGCAACAAGACCAGCTATTGAAGATGGATGGGTATCAAAGATTCATCAGGTAGGACAGTCTGGAAAGATCGTTGCACCAAAACTATATATTGCCTGCGGAATTTCCGGAGCAACACAGCATGTATCAGGAATCATGAATTCAGGATACATCGTAGCGATCAACAAAGATGAAGACGCACCAATTTTTGATGTAGCAAATGTCGGAATCGTTGGAGATGTTATGAAAGTGCTTCCTGTTATGATCGAGGAGATCAAAAAGATCAAGGATGCACAGTAAATAAAAATCTATTTTTATAAAATAGCTTGTTTCTATACTTAATGTATATTCACCATTTATAAAAGGTCAGATTGCCTTAAAGGCAGCCTGACCTTTCTTTCCGTTTTTATATTTAGATATTATATAATAAGAAGAAACTCAAAATTTTATCGAATAAAGTTTGTTTTACTTCTTCAGGAGTATTTCCATGAACCATATTCCAGTAGTTTGAGGAAACAACAGGCATCTGATGATATTCAAGATATTTTAAGAGAACATCCAAAGTTGCAGTTGTACCAGCACGACGTGCGGAAGTTACAGCAGCTGCAGGTTTATGTAGCATAAAGTTACCAGCCTGAGAACAGAATTTATCCATAAATTCAATGATCTGACCACTAGGCTTTGTCATGGTCTGTCCGATGTTTCAAAACATCATAGTCTGTGCAGCAAAAAAGGATGTGGAGTACACACTTTCTGAAAAAGAAATTGACGGAAAAATATATCAGGTATTATCAAGAAGTTTTTTGTTAGAACCTAATGATGATAATCCGTCAGCAATCGGAGAAAGTTATCAGGAACTTACAGTTACATTAAGAGTTCTTGCGATGAACAATGGAGAGAAAGTAAAACCAGCATTCCCACAGAGATGCCAATAAACTAAAGTTATGAAGATTATCCATATGAATCATATGGATAATCTTCTATCATAACCTTTATTTATGCATCATCCCCACAATGTCGGTAAAACGCCAGCATATACAATCCACATAATCCCACAAGTGCATAAACTACACGTGACAACCAACTCATATCACCAAACAAAAATGCCACCAGATCAAACCGAAAGAATCCGATCAGTCCCCAGTTAATAGCACCAATGATCGTAAGAGTCAAAGCTGTGCAATCAAGAACTTTATTTCCCATAATAAAATCAAACCTCCTTAGAACAATGAATAAAATTCTAATTTAGTATTTGTAAAATTCCGTATTTTATGTATAAAAAATTTGTCATTTAAAATAGTCGAGAAAGTAGTGACTTGACAATTGATGAAAATAATATAAAATAATAAATAGCAATAAAAATCAATAAAGAAACGGAAATTTATATATGTTGTCAAAATATGCTTCAAAAATGACATGATCTTATAACAGGAGGAACAAAAAAGAATGTTTGTAGAAGAACGACATCAGGAAATATTACGTTTGCTAGAAGAAAATGAAAAAGTGAAAGTAAAGGATCTAAGCAAACGTTTTGAAGTAACAGAGGATTGTATTCGTAAAGATCTGGCAAGTATGGAGGTAAAGAACCTTTTAAAAAGAACATATGGTGGAGCGGTTCGCCCTGATACATTGCATCCAGGACATAATAATATTGTATCGACAAGAAAAGATAAGAATATAAAAGAAAAACAACAGATTGCAAAAAAAGCAGTTGAGTTGATTCGTAATGGAGATATGATATTTCTTGATACATCAACGACGAATATTGAATTGGCAAAAGAAATTATAAAAAGAGAACTTCAGATTACAGTGGTAAGCTGCATGCTTGATATAGCAGAATTATTTACAACAAAAAAAAATGTAAATTTTATTTTGCTTGGTGGACAGTTTAATCGCAGTCAGAATGGATTTTTAGGTGAATTAACGAGACAGATGATGGAAAATTTCCGATTTGATATTTGTTTTATGGGCGTTGTAGGTGCGGATCTTTTCAATAATGTGATCACGACGTATGTTCCGGAAGACGGCATTATGAAACGTGATGCAGTACAAAAAAGCAGTCAGTGCTATCTTGTTATGGAAAGTAATAAGTTTGATTTTAAAGCGAACTATGTATATGCTACCTTTAATGACATAGAAGGAGTTATCTGTGAGAGGGAACTTTCAGAGGAAATTAAGAAGAAATTAGAAGAATATCAGACAAAGATCATATAGAAAAATAGAAAGGACAAAGACTATGGATGGATTATATCAGACACAACGAATCAAAGATTTAAAAGATAAAATGTTGTCAGAGCCAAGATATGCATCAATTGAGCAGGCACTGATCATCACAAAAACATATCAGGAAAATGAAGATGATCCAAGAATCATCCAGAGAGCCAAATCTTTAAAGGCAGCATTAGAACAGATGGAGATTCGTGTAGAACCGGATGAGCTGATCGTTGGAAATCGTACAGCCGGAGTCCGTTATGGAGTTGTATTTCCAGAGAGTGGAAGTACATGGGTCGATAAAGAATTTGAAACACTTCCAACAAGACCGCAGGATCGTTTCAATGTGCATCAAGAAGATATTGAAACATTCCGCAAAGTCATCAAACCATATTGGGAAGGAAAATCCTTAGAAGATGTCCTGAACCAGAGATATGGAAAAGAGATCAACGAGATCGCTAAAGTTGTAAAGATCAATCAGAAAGACCATGCACAAGGACATATCTGTCCAAACTGTGTAAAATGGTTAAAGATGGGACCACAGGGACTACTTGATCAGGCAGAAGAAAAATTAAAGACATGTAAAGAAGGGCAGAAAGACTTCTATGAGAGTGTTAAGATCGTTATGGAAGGTGTCAAACATTTTATGGTCCGTTATCACGATCTGATCATGGATATGGCAGAAAATGAATCAGATGAAACAACAAAACAAACAATGATCAAAGTAGCCAGAAACTGTAAGAATATTTCTGAAAGACCAGTACAGACATTCCACGAAGCAGTGCAGTCTACATGGTTTTTATTTGTTATCTTACAGATGGAATCCAATGCATCTTCATTTTCACCAGGAAGATTAGACAGACATTTAGCACCTTATTATGAAAAAGATATCAAAGATGAAATCTTAGATAAACAGCAGGCATTAGAGATCATTGAATGCTTATGGCTGAAATTTAACGAGATCGTATACATGAGAAATTCTCACGGAGCTAAATATTTCGCTGGATTCCCAATCGGATTTAATATTGCGATCGGTGGGCAGGACGAAAATGGAAATGATACATATAATGATCTTTCTTTCTTATTCTTAGAATCACAGAAGCACTTAGGACTTCCACAACCAAATCTCTCTGTCAGACTTCACGAAGGAACATCGGATGAGTTATTAAAAGAAGCAGTCAGAGTCGTAGCCAAAGGAAGCGGAATGCCACAATTCTTTAATGATAAGGCAGTGATCCCATCTATTCAAGAATTAGGAATCGAAGAAAAAGATGCCAGAGACTACGCGATCGTAGGATGTGTAGAATTAACAACACAGGGAAATAACCTTGGATGGAGTGACTCTGCAATGTTTAACTTGAACAAAGCATTGGAAGTCACATTAACTGGTGGAACATGTCTCTTAACCGGAGAAAAGATCGCACCAGATTATGGAAATCTTGAAACATACGAGACATTTGAAGACTTGGAAGCAGCATTCAAGAAACAGATTAATTATTTTATGGATAAGATGATCCTTGCATGTGAAGAAGTAGAGAAGGCACATATTGATCTTCTTCCATCTCCATTCTTGTCAGCTTCTATTGAGAACTGCATGGAAAATGGAATGGATGTCACAGCAGGGGGAGCAAAGTATAATTTATCTGGAATTCAGATGATCCAGGTTGCCAATCTGGCAGACAGCCTTGCTGCGATCAAGCAGCTGGTGTATGATGAAAAAAGATGCACACAAAAAGAAATGCTTGATGCATTAAAGAACAATTTTGAAGGATATGAAATCTTAAGAGCCATGTGCGTTAATAAAGTTCCAAAATACGGAAATGATATTGATGAAGTTGATAAACAGGGAACAAAATGGGCAGATTATTTCAAGAATCGATTAAGAACATTTAAGAATTATCGAAATGGTCCATATCACACAGGTATGTATACCGTATCAGCTCATGTACCAATGGGTGAAAATGTCGGGGCAACTCCAGATGGAAGATACGCAGGGGAGCCACTGGCAGATGGAGGAATGTCTCCAGTATATGGAAGAGATATCAAAGGACCAACAGCCGTATTAAAATCTGTATCCAAATTAGATAAGACATTGACAACGAATGGTGGATTGTTGAATATGAAATTCCTTCCAGAATTTTTTAAGACAGAGACAGGAATTGATAAGTTTGCGAATTTCTTAAGAACTTTTGTTGATCTTGAGATTCCACATATCCAGTTTAACGTAGTAAGAAAAGAAGACCTGCTTGCAGCAAAGAAGAATCCAGAACAATATCGTGGATTGACTGTCAGAGTTGCAGGTTACACAGCCTACTTTACAGAACTTGCCGATGAACTGCAAAATGAGATCATCGCAAGAACAAGTTATGGAGATATTTAAGATGACAGGAAAAGTATTTGATATTCGTAGATTTTCAACGCACGACGGAGATGGGATCCGTACTACAGTCTTTTTAAAGGGATGTCCTTTAAAATGTGTGTGGTGTCAGAATCCAGAAGGAATTTCCATTCGCAAAAGACCAATCTATTTTGAAAATCGATGCATACATTGTAAAACTTGTATTGCTAAATCAAAAGAACACGGAGTTACACTGGAAGAAGACCAGATTCATCTTCATCCTGACAAAAATGAAGACTGGAATACGATCATTGAGTGGTGTCCAACGGGAGCGATCGCTATGGATTCCAGAGAGATGACTGTGGAGATGGTGATGGAAGAAATCCGCAAAGATAATCCATTTTACCGCCACGGAAACGGCGGGGTTACGATCTCAGGTGGGGAACCACTTTTACAGTGGAAGTTTACAAAAGAGCTGTTAAAAGCATGTAAAAAAGAAGGAATCCACACTGCGATTGAGACATCTCTTTATGCAGAGCAGGAAGTGATCAAAGAAATTCTTCCATATTTAGATCGTATCTTTGCAGACCTTAAGTTAGCAACAGAGAAAGATCATATGCATTATACAGGGGTTTCAAATCACAAGATCAAAGAGAATATCAGATACTTACTAGAGACATCAAATAGAAACAAAGTGATCATAAGAACACCGATGATCCCAGGCATGACTGCAACCAGAGAGAACATCAAAGGGATTGCAAAATATTTAAATGGAATCTATCAGTATGTTTCTTATGAAATCTTAAACTATAATCCACTGGCAGAAGCCAAATATCATTTGGTAGATAAAGAATACTGTTTTGAAGAAAATCCTAAATTGTACACGAAAGAACAGATGCAGGAATTTAAGAATTGGGCAATTGAGGGTGGATTAGAAAATATTATAAATGAGCAAATTTGAAAAGGATTTACGTTTTCGAGAAAAGAGAGTATAATACTCAACAAGGACCATGTCTTATAGCCGTAAAGGTAAAAGGAGGAATAAAGACATGAAAGTTATATTTCTGGACGTAGATGGAGTATTAAATTCGCAGCAGTTATTTGAAAAATCTGAAGATGCCCAATTGATCTCCGTAGACGAGGAGAATATTAAGAATTTGAAGAAAGTCGTAGATGCAACAGGAGCCAAGATCGTTTTATCATCTTCCTGGAGATATGGATGGGCAGAACACAGTGATGCAGTACAGGACTGGTGTCAGATCCTGGTTGATATTTTAGCAAAATACGATCTAAAGATCATAGATAAGACAGAATATCTAAGCAGTGGAAGAAGAGAAGACGAGATCAAAGACTGGTTAGATAAGTGCGAAGAGAAGATTGAAGGATTTGTCATATTAGATGATGGAGACTACGAATGGCATAGACATGGATTTGATAAGCATCTGGTAAAGACAGATTTTTGTACAGGTGGATTACGAGCAGAAGATGCAGACAGAGCGATCAGGATATTAAATAAAAAAAGACTATTTAGCTTTTTCAGAAAATATTAAATAAGAAAGTATCAAAGGGGATTGGACAGATGGACAAAAATCAAGTGACAACAGCAATGATCGATTATTACAAAGGAGACCCAAAGAGAATCCAGCATTTCCTGAAAGTACACGCATATGCGAAACTGATCGGAGAACAGGAAGGATTAGATAAGAAAACTTTAGATATTCTTGAAGTGGCTGCATTAACACACGATATTGGGATCAAAATAAGCGAAGAAAAATATAACAGCAGTGCAGGAAAATATCAGGAGATTGAAGGGCCAGCAATCGCGCAGAAGATGTTGAAAGACTTACAGTACGATAAAACAAAAATAGAGAGAGTCTGCTATCTGATCGGACATCATCACACATATGATCAAATCGATGGAATCGACTATCAGATTCTTGTAGAAGCAGATTTCCTTGTAAATCTTGCGGAAGAACAAAGTTCCAAAGAGACAATTGAGTCCGTAAAAAACAAGATTTTTAAGACAAAAACAGGAATCTGGCTGATAAATAAAATTTTTTGAAAAAAAAGCTTGCCAAGACACGAGGAATATGATAAAGTATAGAAGTCGCAGAAATGAGACAACAACTTAACTGCCCAGATAGCTCAGTCGGTAGAGCAGAGGACTGAAAATCCTCGTGTCGCTGGTTCGAT
>ERZ840057.1500-NODE-1500-length-19142-cov-67.769581_pt1 | contig 19142 bp, 17 predicted proteins | sample MGYA00519907_ERZ840057 | MGnify/ENA primary metagenome ERZ840057 (study PRJEB31850, sample SAMEA3708862) | human gut metagenome | biome: human gut; feature: human-associated habitat; material: faeces | place: China | collected 2014 ...
AATCCACAAAGGATTCCTGCGGCTCTTTGCCTTACATCCTGCTTGTGTTTGCGAAGTATCCGTCATCTTCTTGGTTTTCAGATACGTCTTAGCCCGCCAAAAAGGCCGCAAACTTTTTGTGCAGTTCTTCCTCGCTCAGGGTTGGGCTGTCCACCGTCAGTTCGCGCGCCAGGTTCAGGGCAAAAATACCCATGATGGATTTTGCATCCACGCAGTAGCGCCCGGAATGCAGGTCCACATCTCCGGGCACAGTGGCCGCAATGCGGTTAAACTCTTTCACTTCACCAATGCTGTTCAGCCGGATGGTAACACTTGCCATTGCCAGTTTGCTCTCCTTTTTGCCGCGGGCATCTGCGGTGTTCTGCCGCCAAAAGCCCGGCTAAAATGTAATGTTCAGCTGCTTGATGCAGGCAGCATCCCCTTTGGTGCCGCCGCGGGCGTACAGGGCCAGGCGCGCGCCGGTCCAGGTTGCCTTGGCAACGGGTTGGGCTCCCCCCAGCGGCACTGCGGTGCCATCTGCTGCCAGCAGGGCATACTGCACCTGCTTGGCAGCCGTCATTTTCATTGTAACGGTTATTTCATCCGTGTCAACCATTTTTTCGGCAAGGATCGTTTCTTCTGCATCGCCGGTGGGGGCAAGGTCTTTCACCATGCCCTGTACCAACTGCACGGTGCAGCCCTGCGCGGTGCGGCAGAGCTCAATGGCGGAATATTTCTGCCCCATCACGCTAAGCCCTACTTTAGCTCCGGCGCCGCACCCGGCCAGGCCAAGGGTAACGTTTGCGGTAAAATCCGCTGCAGGCAGCATCTGACTGAGCACATTGGGCTGCCGCCACAAACTTCCGCTGGCCCCGCAGACCAGATGCAGTGCATCCCCCGCCACCGGGCGCAGCCAGGCTTCGGGCTGGGGGTTGGCCTGCCATTGCCATTGCAGGCCGGGCTTGCCGTTTGTAAAGCTGTCCCCTATTTGCAGGCCGGGACCAGCTTCGCCTTTGGGGCAGTCCCACTCGGTCACCGGCTCGCCGATGCCATCGCCGTTTTGTTCCAGGCCGATGAACGGCCAATCGCTGTGCCAGCACATAGGCTGCAGGTGTACCACGCGGCCCAGTTCAAACCGGTCCTGGAAATGCAGGAACCAATCGCTGCCGTCCGGCGCTGTGACCCACGCGCCCTGGTGGGGGCCGTTGATGGAGCTGGCCCCCTGGTGCATGACGATTTTTTCCTCATACGGGCCGTACACATTGCGGGCGCGCAGCACGGTCTGCCAGCCGTATTCCACACCGCCTGCCGGGATAAAGATGTAATACCAGCCGTTGCGCTTGTACATTTTGGGGCCTTCGGCGGTGGGCTGGCTCAGGGTGCCATCAAACACGATGGGGCCGTCCTCCACCACTTCCAGTGTTTCGGGATCCAGGCGGGAAAGCTGGATCTTGTGCTTAATGCCGCAGCGGCTTTTGGCAAAGGCGTGGGCCATATACACGCTGCCGTCATCGTCCCACAGGGGGCAGGGATCGATCCACCCGCTGGCGGATTTTACGCAGTGCAGCGCACTCCAGGGGCCGGCGGGGTCGGTGGCTTCGGTGTAAAAAATGCCCTCGTCCGGCAGAGGAATGAATGCATAGAACCTGCCCGCATGGTAGCGCAGCGCCGGGGCCCAGGTGCCGCAGCCATGGGCGGGCTGGGCATAGCGGTCAAACGGCAGACGCTCCACGCAGTTGCCGATGCGCTCCCAGTGGACAAGATCTTTGCTGTGCAGCACCGGCACGCCGGGCAGGTAGGTAAAGCTGGAAGAGATCAGGTAATAGTCCTCCCCCACGCGGATGGCGTCGGGGTCACTGAAATCCATGGGCAGCACCGGGTTCTGGTAGCAGCCATTTTTGATATCGGTCACATAACGGTCCATTGCTTTTATCCTTTCTTGTGTTCGATTTCCAGCAGCAGCTCACATGCAGCTTCCAGCACGCAGGCGGAAGCCCACAGATTGTGGCTGAACCAGCTGCTGAACGGTCTGCCATCACTGAAGCGCTCCACATCCAGCCCATCGCTGGGGCACCAGCGTTCCGACAAAATGCCGTAACGGCCATAGCCGGTGGCTGCGGGGTACAGTTCCAGGCATTGCAGCATCCAGGCGGCAGAATCCGCCGCGCGGCTGGCGTAATAGCCGTCACCCGTCACCCGTGCCAGATAGCGCAGGTCAGTGTCAATAATAACCCCCATGGGGTGGATATGCGGGTTGGAAACCGAGGTAACGGCGCCGCCGCAGGCGGACCACCCCTGGTTCAGCGGGGTGTGCTCCGGGTAGGTCTTGTAGCCATAGCGCCACAGGAACTCGTACCCGGCGCTGTCTTTCATATATTGCAGGAATTCGGCCTTGCCGGTCTGCTCATACAGCAGGCGGCTGCCGCGCATGAAGGCCAGGTTACCCTCCTCATCCACGGCTTTCCAGGTGTCCATGGGGGTACCGTAACAGTTCAGGTCCTTGACAAAGGTATGGTAGTAATCCAGCGCTTTTTCGGCGGAGTGCAGGCAGCGTTCTTCGCCGGTCAGGCGGTAGAGGTAAACCAGCGCCGGGGCAAACCAGCAGCCCGCAAAGCCGCTCCAATCCAGCACTTTGCGTTCCTGGGTGGAGTAAGTATAGCCGAAAGCGCCGTCTGCGCGCTGCAGATCCATGACGGTATGCAGCACCTTTTGGGCTGCATCCATCCATTTGGCCGGGCAGGGTTTGCCGTTTTGGTGCAGATAATCCATCGTTTTGGTCAGGTAGTGGACGGCGCTGCCCACTGTATAGGCACAGTGGCAGTCTTTGACCAGGCCGTACCCGGTCCACCAGCCGTTCACCTGGCTGCCCGCGGCATTGGGGGCCATCAGGTCGTTCAGCAGGCCGGAATTTTCGTTATACGCATCGGCAATGCGGTCAAACAGCTGTTCGCCACTCATGGCCGCGGCCAGCGGCGCTTCGGCATCCGCGCCAAGGGCATCGCGGCAGAGCACCAGCGGATAGGCCAGTACGCCGCCACCCGTCCAGCCAATCTCCGTCACCAGCCGCCAGGGGCGCATCTCGGTCTCCCTGGGCGGGCGGCAGCAGCGGTTGGTATACTCCCCCGCCGCCGCGTCAAAGTTCTGGTAGGCAAAGGTGTCCAGCATACCCTGCACGGCCTGGCGCAGGGTATTGCGGGGGACGGCGCGGTCCTGGTGGCGGGCGTATTCCTGCCGGATGATCTCATGCAGCTCGGTTCGCGGGCCGCTGTGCAGGTAGATCCTGCCGCTGGTCTGCGCCTTGCAGGCCATGCTGCGGGTGGACGGCGCCGGGGTGGAGCGGTTTTTGAAGGTGGTGGGGTCGTTGGTGTACCCCAGGCTGATGCCGAACGCATCCGGCAAAGCGGCAAACACACCGTTGCGGATGATCCCGGCCTCGCTTTCGCTGTAGGGTTCCACCGCAGCGGCGGCCACTCCGCCGTCCCAGCAGAGGGCGGCGAGCGGCATGGCGGCGCGGTCCGCACGGAATTCCCACAGCGGCGCACAGAACGCCACCTCGTGGTGGTCCTTCGTCAGCAATGGAAATTCGCCGGGTTTGGCTTCCGCGGCGTGGTTATCGCCGTAAATATTGCAGGGGATCACATGGAAATAATCGCTCTGCCCCGGCACAGCCAGCCACATGCGCAGCTGGGTGGGGTTGGGCGCATCCATTTGCAGGGTGTAGCACAGCGTATCGCCAGTGGGGGTAAACTGCGCACTGTAATGCGCACCGTTCAGCGTCCAGTCAAAGCCGGACTGTGTGCAGGCAGTTTCCGGCACCGGCACCCAGGCATCCTCGATCCGGCAGGCAAAGCTGACGTTTAATGTTTGGGAATTCAGATCCAGTTTCATTATGATACCTCAACAAAAAATGCGGGCCGGGCAGTGCCGGCCCGCAACGGGTCAATGATTTTTAGGAGGAACAAACAAAAAAGAGGAAAACGAAAATCAGCCTTTCAGGCCGGAGGTTGCAATGCCTTCCACAAAATATTTCTGTGCGGCAAAGAAGAGGAGAACCAGCGGCAGAACCGCCACGCAGGCCATGGCCATAACGCGGCCCCACACCACAACACTTTCCGCGTCAACGGAAAGGCGTAGCGCCAGCGAGATGGTGTATTTTTTGACCGAGTTGATGAAGATCAAGGAGTTGAAGTAATCGTTATAGGTCCACAGGAACTGGAACAGGCCAGCGGAGAAGAGGGCCGGCTTCATCAGTGGCAGCAGGATCTGCCAGAAGATGCGGAAGCTGCCACAGCCATCAATGCAGGCGGATTCGTCCAGATCGCGGGGGATGCCGCGCATGAACTGGATGAGCTGATAGATGAAGAATGGGTAGCAGGCCAGCAGGGCGGGCACCCAGAATGGCATGTAGGAATCGACCCAGCCGAACTTGTTGAACAGAACGTAACGCGGGATGATGATGACCGAGTTGGGAAGCATCAGGGTGGAGAACAGGATGGCAAACAGCTGCTTTTTGAACGGGAAGTTGAACCGTGCAAAGCCATAGGCAACCAGCGCACTGGAAGCGATGGTCAGCAGCGTGGTGGGGATGACCATGATAAAGGAGTTGATGAAATAGGTTGCATAGGTATAAATACCGGCGCTTTTCCAGCCGTCAATAAAGTTCTGGAATCTGAAGCTTTTGGGCAACAGTGCAATGGAGCCAAAAATTTCATCGTTGGTTTTGAACGCGGCCGAAATCATCCATGCAATGGGGAACAGCAGCACGCAGCCAATCAGGATGATGACCAGATAGGTCAGCACCAGGTTCAGGGTCTTTTTTTGTTGTTTTGTCATAATGCTCACGCGCCCTTTCTCAGCTTTCATCGCCATAGAAGACCCACCGCTTGGAGGTTGCGAACAGCACCAGAGTGATCAGCATGATCACAATAAAGATGATCCAGGAAATGGCGCTGGCGTAACCCATCTTGAAGTAGGAGAAGCCTTCCTTATACAGTTTCATGCCCAGCACATAGGTAGCCTTCATGGGGCCGCCATCGGTGATGACAAAGGCAGAGGTGAAGTTCTGCAAAGCCTGAATGGTCTGCATGATAAGGTTGAAGAAGATGATGGGGGTGATTTGCGGAACGGTGATGCTGAAGAACATCTTGACCTTGCTTGCGCCGTCAATCTCGGCAGCTTCGTACAAATCTGCCGGAACGTTTTTCAGCGCGGCCAGGAACATGACCATGGAAGAACCAAACTGCCAGATCTCCATCATGCAGATGGTGCGCAGGGCTTGATTGGGGTCGCCCAGCCACTGTACGTTGGGCAGGTGCAGGGTGGTCAGGATGGCGTTGATAACGCCGTTATCCATGAACATGATCTTCCACAGCAGAGCAACAGCAACGCTGCCGCCGAACAGGGACGGAATGTAGTACAAAGTACGGATGAGGTTGATGCCCTTGATGTTGCGGTTCAGGAACACTGCCACAGCCAAAGCCATGACCAGTTTGCCGGGCACGGTGTACAGCGTGTAGACCAGCGTAACTTTCAAAGAGTTCCAGAACTCATTGTCCATGGTAAACAGCTGGATGTAGTTTTGCAGGCCGCAGAACTTGGGGGTACCGGTGATTTTGTAGTTGCAGAACGAGTAAACCAGCGAGCTTAAAAACGGGTACAGCTGCAGGATCAGCATACCGATGATCCACGGGGCCAGATAAGCAAACGCCGCGTAATCGCGCTTGGTATAGTGCTTGATTTTGGTTTGTTTTGTCATAGGATCACACCTCTTTGGAAAAAATCCGCCTTTTCACTGGTGTAGCTGAAAACAAAGAAAATGACGGATATTTCGCAAACACAAGCAGGATTTAAGGCAAAGAGCCGCAGGAATCCTTTGTGGATTCCAAGGCTTTTTAACGCCAAATCCGGCTGTGTTTGTAGAAATAGACTATATTTTCGACTTTTCAGGTACACTTTAATAAAACGGATGCCTCGGTGGGAGACACCCGTTTTTGATGTTCGCTGAGGTTTACTGGGCGCTGATGTAGTTGGAGAGCTGATTGTACATATCGGATGCAGCGCTTGCGGGGTCGGTGGTGCCGTAACCGACAGCCTCGATGGTATCAGCAATGATCTGCTTGGATTCCGGTGCGGAAGAGTACTTGTCGTTGGTCAGGCCGCTGTAGCCGCTGGCAATGTTGGCGGCGGTCATCATGTTCGGGTCCAGGGTACCGTCTTTTTCGCAGATTTCACGGGCCTTTTCCGTCGGGGGAACACTGCGCACGCAGGCCAGGGTGCTTTCGGCGTCATCGCTGTTAAAGAAGTAATCCAGGAACTTCATGGCTGCTTCCGGAGCCTTGCAGGTGGAGGTAACTGCCAGGACCTGCGGGCAGTTGCAAGCCCAGCCGTTGTCCTTAGCGCCGTCCAGCAGGGGCAGGTAGCCGGTGCCATAGGTTGCGCCCTCATTGGCGGCGGTCATAACATTGATGGTGGAGATGTAAGCGAAGGTGCAGACGTACTTGCCAGCGATCCAGTTGGGGTCAGACTGCAGGTCGTCGTTGCTGTAAGCGGAAGAGTAGGAAGCCGGTGCGCAGACATTGTTGTCGTACAGGCTCTTGACGAGATCCAGGCAGTTCTGGATATCTTCCTCGGTATAATTGAACGCTTTGGAGTCAGCGTCAAAGATGGTCTTGCCGGTTAGCTGCTTCATGTAGGTAAAGAACACCAGGTTGGTCACATACTCTTTGTTGGTGCACAGCAGGTAGGTATCGGGGTCTGCTTCATGGACCTGTTTGCCCCATTCAATGAACTGATCCCAGGTGTACTGGGTGTTGAAGTCGATGCCGTACTTTTCAGCCAGCTCTTCGTTCACAACCAGTGCCGGGCCGGCAATGCCGGTGGGCAGGCCCAGCTGCTTGCCGTCATAGTTACCATTCACGCGCAGGCCAATGTAGTTGGGGTCAAAGTTGGAAAGATCAAAGTCGTAGTCCTTGTAATCCAGGAAGTAATCGCCGGTGGAAACAAAACTGGGCATCGTTTCGGGGTCAATCTGCACGATGTCGGCGGCGGTGCCGGATGCCAGCTGGGTTGCCAGCTTATCATGGTAGCCGTCAGAAGAGCCATACTCGGCTTCGATCTTGATGTTGGGGTTTTCTTCCATGAACTTGTTGATGACTTCCATGGTGGCGTTGGCGCGTTCATCGCCGCCCCACCAGGCAAAGCGCAAAGTCACCTGTTCATCGCTGGAAGTGGAAGCTGCGGTGCTGGTAGAGGCAGCGCCGCTGGTGCTGTCGGCTGCCGGGGCTGCGCTGCTGGCAGCACTGCCGCCGCATGCGGCCAGAGACAATGCCATACTGGCGGCCATCATACCGGCCATAAGTTGCTTTTTCATATTGTTTTCCTCCTTCTAAATCGGCCCTTTTCGTCGAGCCTTATCATGGTTTTATTATAATTTGTTTGGCAGATTTATAAAAGGACTCACGCTTGCTAAAAGGATTCATCATTTGACACAAAACGCCGGGCAGGTATCATCTCTTGCGTTTTGGCGCAATTTAAGATACCTGCCCGGCATTTTATTATTCTGTTTTACCCGTTTGCGGGGCATCCGGGGTATATTTTTTGTACGGGATGCAAAACGACACGCTGGTGCCAAGGTTTTTTATGGAACAGATGCGCAGCCCCGTTTCCTCCGGGTAGCGCAGGCGCAGGCGGCGGTCCAGGTTGGTCAGCCCAATACTGCGGCTGTTGCGGTCCGCAATGCGTTTGCGCAGCGCTTCCAGCTCTTCCCTTGTCATGCCGTCGCCGTTATCGATCACACGCAGGTTCACCTTATCGCCAATGCGGCGGGCGCGCACCTTCATGTAACCGCGCTCGTTGCCGCGCAGGGCGTGCAGCAGGCTGTTTTCTACCACGGGCTGCAGCATCAGGCGGAATACCTCGGCGTCCATCACATCGTCGTCCACTTCATAATAAATAATAAAGCGGTCCCCAAAGCGGTAGTGCTGCACTTCCACATATTTTTTAAGATAGTCCAGCTCTTCCCGCAGGCTGACGCTCTTTTGCGGGTTTGTCAGCGAATACTTTAGGATATCCGATACATACCCCACCACCGCGCTGATGCGCCCATCATCGTTCAGCTTGCGGGCTTCCATATCCAGCGTTTGCAGGGTGTTGTACAAAAAGTGGGGGTTGATCTGCAACTGCAGGGCGGTCAGCTCGGCGTTCTGCTGGCGGTACTGCTTTTCTTTCAGCTGGATGTTCAGGTAGGTGTTGTTCAAAAACATCATCAGGATGTTGTTCATGATAACGTCATATTCATCATTTACCTTGCGCTGGGGGCGCTGGATGGTGCGGCCCGCCTCGGCATCCTCAAACATCTGCAGCATCAGGTTGATCTCGTCAAAGCTGCGCTTGGTGTTGACGTATGCCAAAAACACAATGGCGTACAGCGCCACAACCGCCATCAGCAGCAGCGGCATCAACCGTTCGCCCAGGTTTTCCAGGATCATGGCCCGGTCAATGGTAGATACGATGTAGAAATCCGGGTTCTGGTAGCTTTGCCAGTTCAACAGGCAGTCCCGGTCATCCAGCTTGATCCAAAACTCGTGCTCCTGTTCCGCCGTGTTCCCTGCCCCGCTCAGCGTTTTGCCCATCAGGTTTTGCAGCTCTTCCGTCGCGCCTGCGTCCCCTGCCTTTGCCAGCAGGCGGCCGCTGCCGTCAACCAGGTACAGGTGCTGGTTATCGGACGGGCGCAGCACGGCAATCATTTCCTGCAAGTGGCTGATGTTCAGGGTAACGGCCACACAGCCTTCCATCGTCATCATCCGGGCGCACACTACCAGCTGCCTTCTCTCGCTGGCTTTGCCTGCGTTCACCACCACCGGGGCAATGCAGGTGCGCTCGGTATCCGACATAGAGGAATACACGCTGTACCAGCCGCTGTAATCATCCGCCGAAAGGTTGACCAGCCCGCTGGACGTCAGCGCACGGTCGTACCCATCCATATAGATCAGAACCGAATCCACGTAATCATACGCGTTGGTCATGCCGTTCAGTGAGGATACCAGGCTGCGCAGGTAGATGGCATCGGTGTAAGCAAGGCTTTCCCTTTTCAGAGCTTTGTTCAGCACCATGTTGGTGCGGGTCATGCCGGTCATGTAGCTGTTCTGCGCCAGGACCGAATCCAGCACCAGCGAGATGTTGGAGCGCACAGCCTCAATACCGCGCTCATTGTCCTGCGTCATACGGTGCATCTGGGTCACAAGGGTCATGTAGGTGGTAACGGCCACCAGCAGCAGCGCCGGGATCAGCATGACCACCACAAAGTTCCACATGCGCTTCAAAAAGAACTTCCGCTTCATTCCCTTCATAGCGCGGCACCATCCAGGCGGGATTTGCGGTATTCCGATGGGCTCTGCCCATAATACGCTTTGAATGCACGGGAGAAGTTTTTGGGGTTATCGTACCCGACATAATAGGCAATATCATAGCTTTTATAATGGATATCCGCCAGCATCTCACATGCTTTTTCCATCCGCGTCTTGAGCAGCAGCTCCGAAAAGCTGGTTCCGCTTTTTTCCTTGAACACGCGGGAAAGATAAGCCGGACTCAAGGAAACCTTGGCCGCGGCTTCTTCCAGCGTGGCAGTGCGGTAATTATCTTTTAAGTATTGCTGCACATCGTACACGATCTGGTCGTAATAGGCCTTGGGGGCGGTTTCCTGCACGGCGCTGCGGGCATCCAGCCGGGCTTTGACCTTTTCAAAGCATTCCAGCAGGGCGCTGTAGGCCACCGGTTTCATCAGGTAATCCGCCACACCGTTTTGCAGCGCCGCGCGGAAGTATTCGTAATTGCTGTAGCTGCTGAAAAATATTTTCTGGATGTTGGGGTATTCCATCAGCCGCTGGCTCAGCTCCAGGCCGTTCATATCCGGCATTTCAATATCGGTCAGCACCACATCCACCGGGTTTTCGGCAATATATTGCAGGGCTTTGCGTGCGCCGGTGAACACCTGCACCACCTCGAACCCAATGTTCTGCCAGGGGAACAGCTGGGCCATTCCGCTGGCGATTTTCTCTTCATCATCAATAATAATCAGTTTATACATCTTGCAGCCCCCATCCGCGTTCAGGGCAAAACCGTTCTTTCTGCCTGCCCTTACACTGGGGCAGACTACTACTCGTATACCAGTATAAAGCCCTTTTGCCCCAAGGGCAAGACAAAAATCACGGAATGATGGTTAGGGCAATACCGCATAATTCTAAGTGCCGATACGGCGAGCGAGGTGCGGCAGATGCCAAGCCAAAAGCGCAGATAATACTGGATGCTGCAAAGGTGAGCGCCGCCAGTGGCGGAAACAGCGAACCGAAGCAGGGGCAGCGGTCGCAGAGTGCGAGGGGCTTTTGCCCCCGAAGCACGATGCGGGTACCGCAACCCGACATTATCGAGCATTTTGGCAACGCAGATGCCGTGCCGCAGCCGCCGGAGCGGTGCTTAAGCCGTAAGGCGGGAATTATGCGGTGTTGCCTTAGCTTTTTGCGTATTTTGGGGATACTGTTTGGCGGTTTTGGGGCAGCTTGTGCATCATATTCTAGGGGGTATCTGAAAAGCCGAAAATTTAGAACATTTCTACAAACGCGGCTGGATTCCACGTTAAAAAATATCCCCCGGCTTTGCCGGGGTGTTCGTAAGACAGTTAATGTCAACAAGAATAGCTGCAAAGCAGCGCAAGGGACGCAGTCCCTTGTTCGGAACATAATGACGCAAAACAGTCCGGACATTCAGGTGTCCGGACTGTTCGGTCTCACGGAGCACACATACGGGGAGTACCTGTATAGAAGTGCGCCGTTGTACCGTTGTATCTGTTCGACAAATAGAAATTGATTTCATCAATGATATAGATTATTCTCCACATAAATCATCATCTTATTGTGCTGATAACAGTGCCCAACAACTGCAAGTATAGGTAATAAGCCTATAAGCCAAGGCTTATGAATTACAAACGGAATTATCAAGGCAGCAATCAAAATAAGTCCAATAATTACGAAAAGGGATATATGTTCTTTACGCCATTTCTTTTTGAAATAAGTCTTGCGCTCATCGAAAGAAAAAGCGCTTGATGCCGCTACTGCGATAATATTTTCGTCTGCCTTTTGTCGGAAGTCCTCATCTGGTATTTTTTCTCCTGCCAGCAAGTCGTTGATGCTGACATGAAACTCCTTGGCAAGCAGCCCAAACATTTCGATGTCTGGCATATAGTTTCCATTTTCCCAGCGAGAAATGGTTTTGTTCGTTACACCTAGTTTCTCGCCCAGTTTCTCTTGCGTGAGTCCTGCCTGTCGGCGAAGGAGTGCAATATACCTTCCGATTTTCATTTGATCCATTGTTCTGCACCTCCTCAGAGAGGATATCGCCTTTCCTGTGAGAAGTCTTCCTCACAAACAGCGAATTGAGGTAAATTCTGATTTGTAAATATGTTCGGCTTCATATTATCACATAACAGCACAGAACGCAAGCACAGCCACCGCCAGATCAAACTACGGTAGCTGTTAACTGTGTTACGGACACCCGCCTTTTGCCGGGGGATATTTTTTTTGCTTTTTTGCGATGAAAATAGGGCCAGTTCTAACCGATTTTATCCAGTAGGCAAAAGCCGCTGCATATTTGCTGCAATGCCTTGCTTTCTTTTGGTATTGCAATATAGGTACGGCGTTTTGTTAAACAGAGAATCTTTGTGGGATTTTTAATCGTTATACTTTTTTGCAAAAAACAGTCAGCCGGGTCTTGCCGCTGTAAGTGCAGCTGTACAGCACCAGTGGGTAGCCGCTGTTCTGCACAGCGTCCACATCATCGGGCTGCAAAATGCTGGTGAAGGTATAATTCCCTGCGCCCTGCACGGTAACGCTGTACTGGCCGTTCTGGGCGCCGTCCGGCATGGGAGCGTTATCCACTGCCTGCAGGCAGAGGGTATACGCCGCGTTGGGTTCCGGGTCAGCCCCAGCAGTGCGGATGCTGACCGGCAGTGTTACCGCCACACCGCCCTGCGCAAATGCAGCGGTTGCCAGCAGCACCGCGCACAGGGCTGTGCCCAACAGTGCGGCAACAAATTTTTGCATGCTTTTCATAACAGGTTCCTCCTTGGGGTCATTCAAGCTGCATTGCGGCCAGAACAACGGTTCTTGCATCCGTATAATCACTGGAACAGGTGGACATGCACAGCACCTTGAGGTTCTGCGCGGTGCGCAGGTCATCCATGGCGGCCTGGTCCACACACAGGGCATCGGCCTGTAAGCGGTCCAGCATGGCGGGCACATTGTCCGCCTGCCACTGCAGCGGCTGATAGATCAGATCATCCGATGCCGAAACCACAATGCAGGCAAACACACGCAGCGCATATCTGCCGCCCGGCACCAACAGGGTGCCGGTGTTGGTCTGCTGCAAAAAGTCCGCGCTGCGGTATTTGTCCAGATCACCAAACATCTGGCTGTTCTCCATATGGTGGCCGTACAGCAGGCTGAACACATCCGCAAAGCTGCTGCTGTTGCGGGAATCCAGAAAAATACTGCCCGCGAGGGCAAAATTGCCGTACACATCGGTATTGATGTAGCTCAAGTTGCTTTCCCCCTGCAAAACAGGGTAATCAATATTGGTTCCGTCCAGCGTCAGCCAGGCGCACACATCGGGGTTTACGGCAAGCAGCTCATCAAAGGTGGGGCCTTCGGCGGCGGTGGGGTCTGCCTGGGGTTTCAGGTGCAGCATACTGGCTTGAACGTCCCCGGCCGCGCGGTACACCTGGCTGTTATCCCACAGCGCATATACCGAGAACGCCCCGGCTGCGCACATGGTTAAGATAACCACCAGGCTGACGCAGAAATTGGCCGCTTTGAGCAGTACCTTTAATGCCTGCATTGCATCTACTCCAACTATGGTGTTACTAACACCTTAAGGCAGCGCCGTTTAGGGGCGGCTGCCGGAATTTTCAAAATAAGATGGGGCGCGGGGGGTTGCAATTCCCCGCGCCCCTGGGGTTCAGGCGGTGCGTATCACCGCCCGGCTATGGGGATATGAAGAAAAAAGATAAATGGGAATGGCTTTGGAAAGGGTGATGTTGCTTTGGTTGGGGTGGTAAGTAAGTGGTTTCAATGAACCTTCGGTAATGCTTAATCTTCGCGGCGCTTGCGGATGATGAAGACCGCCACACCGGCAGCCAGCATGGCCAGAACCAGGATGTACGGCATGTTGTTCAGGACAACGCCAGTGTCAACTTCGCCTTCTTTTTCATTAGTGATGGTAACACTATCCGAAGTAGAGTCAATCGTCTTGCCCTTATCACTATAGTCATACACAGGCTGCTTCGGCCGCTGCGCTGAAATCTGTGGCATCATCAGACGCCGAATATTCTACCACCTGCGGCGGTTCGGCACGGGCGGTTTCCGGCGTGGCAGTTTCGGCAAAAGCTGCGCTTGCAAGGCTTGCCGCCATGCACAGTGCCGCAAAGCCTGCAAACAGACGTTTTTTCATGGCTGATTCTCCCCGTTCTCTCCTGCGCCAGGCGGCGCAGCTTGTTATGTATTGCTGCATCATTTGCTGATTGTTTTACTGCTTTTTTGGCATTATCGGTAATGATGTTGTTTCTCTTTTGTCAATATGTACTAGTATATACCAGTTACTACCCCAGTACCCCATCACCACCGCAACAGCAGCACAACGCAGCACTTATTTTTTCAAAAAATTTTGTTTTTTTGTGCTTTTTCCGCTGCCGCGGTGGGGGCATCAGCCGTTTTGACGCAGCGGATAGGGGTAACCATCGCTGTACAGGCAGCCGTTGGTAAACTCCGCCCAGCTGTAGTTGGACATATACTGCCCCTGGTACGCCCGCTCGGCGCGGGTATCGCCATCCAAAAAGTCGTACATATCACACTGGATCTTGCTGACGTCAATGGCGGTGCGGTTGCGGCGCTTGATCAGCACATCACCCGCGCCCACGCTGTTCAGCGTTTTGCGCAGTGAGGAGATGATCGTCTGCACATTGCGCACCTTAGCGTCATCCCCCAGCAGCACAAGGGCGATTTCAGCGCTGGAAACCGCTGCCCCGCGCCGATCCACCAGGTAGGCCAGCAGCTCTTTGGCTTTGTCCCGCTCCCAGTCCAGCGGGCGGTCTTTCCAAAAGGCTTCAAAATTGCCAAAGGTATGTACCACCAGGCGGGGTGGTTCGGGGATTTCCTCGTTCATCCGTTCCAGCTCGTTCAACTCCCGGCGCAGCTTGTCCTCGGTGATGGGCTTTAATAGGTAGGCCGCCGCGTGCACACTGAACGCTTCAAGCGCATTTTCGCTGTGTTCGGTGCAAAAAATTATCTTGGTTTTGGGGTTGTATTCCCGGATCACCTTGGCCAGCTCAATGCCCGGCAGGCCGCACAGGCAGGTATCCAGGAACGCATAATCCAGCTTGCGGTGCTCCTGCTCGTTCAGATAGGTCAGTACCTGCGTTACCTCGCAAAAAGCGGCAATTTTGGCGGAGGGATAAATGTCCTTGATTTCCTGCCGCAGATTGTACAGCGCATTTTCATCATTATCTACTGCCAAAATTTTACGGTCCGTGTTCACTTTTGTTGTACCTCATTGTTAAGAAATGTTGTTGGAGCGTTCGTCCATCTGGTTTTAAGTAAGTATACTCCATAATGTACAGCATTTGTGCAACAGCTGTACACCCACTACAAAACGCTCAGGAATTATTTTGTTGTGGTTTTGTTGTCTGCCTGTCGCCAGTCTTATTGTAGGGCGGGTGCAGCGGTCTAATTTATCAAAATCTGGAAGCGAAGCACATTACTCTTCAACTTTTACCATCATGATAAAAACAAAAATTCACCCGCATGCTTTGCTGGTACACGGCTGGTCTCTGTTTTGGTTTATAAAAGCAAAGAAAATCACGGATATTCCGCAAACACAAGCAGGATTTAAGGCAAAGAGCCTTGGAATCCTTTGTGGATTCCAAGGCTTTTTAACGCAAAATCCCGCTGCGTTTGTAGAAATAGACGATATTTTCGCCTTTTCAGATACACCCTGGGATAGGGGGTTGAGCGTTTCATTAGGATCGGCGGGTAACTTTTATTTTGCGAGTGGGTGGTTCGAACGGGGGAACATTCTGGATTTTTGGTGGGTTGGAATGATGGTCTGGGATGGATTTTTGTGCAGGGTGGTAGGACGGAATTTTCCCCTGCGGATTATGATATCCCACACATCCACCCCATAAACAACCTGTGGGGCGGGATTTTCCCTTCCCGCCGCGGAGAACCTTGTTGGTTTGTGTTGTGCCCGCTAAAATATTTGCAGGAGACGATGCTTCTCTTGAGGGCAGTTCCCCGCGGGGTGGAAAGATGCCGCGGAGCGGCGGAGAGGACCGGGCGCTGTTTACACCTGTCACCACAAATGCTTGAAGGGTGAATTCCACAGGCTGCCTCTAGGGTGTATCTGAAAAATTCATGTTTTTATGCTGCCCGATTTCCGCGGCGTCCGGCAGTCATTTTCTCCTTGCTACTAACCATTCCGCATTTATTTTGACTGTCTTTCGCCGATGCGAAGGTAATAGGCAATACCGCATAATTCTAAGTGCCGATACGGCGAGCGAGGTGCGGCAGATGCTAAGCCAAAAGCGCAGATAATACTGGATGCTGCAAAGGTGAGCGCCGCCAGTGGCGGAAACAGCGAACCGAAGCAGGGGCAGCGGTCGCAGAGTGCGAGGGGCTTTTGCCCCCGAAGCACGATGCGGGTACCGCAACCCGACATTATCGAGCATTTTGGCAACGCAGATGCCGTGCCGCAGCTGCCGGAGCGGTGCTTAAGCCGCAAGGCGGGAATTGTGCGGTGTTGCCAATACTTTCTCAAGTTGCAGGCCATCTACTATTGCTTAAATCGTCAAATTATTCCCGCTTGGTTTCCAAAGAGATTCTCTGTACAGAAATACAAATTGTATTATTTAATAAGTCTAATACAAAAATAGCGTTGTATTCCCGCCATTTCACATCACGTTTCCACGTTTTTGTCTATCAAGCAGCATGCCAACCTCTGCCCTCGCTCTCTCCATATCAACTTTCGCCTTTCTCCCTATCCCGCCAAATCCCATCGTTTGGTTGGCTGTTTTAATTCCAAATCGTATAATACGGCTCATATATACCATTTTGTTTTTAATGTTTTCCTTCTACTCCGCCTGACAGAATAACCAATACCCTGTGTAAAATTGCAACTCTTCCCTTTCGCAGCGTACAGTGTTGCATCTTTACACAGGGTATTACTATCCCTGTCGTATTATAAAAAGGTAATTCACCCTGCAGATTGTTGCCATTTACACAGGTTTCCCCTCTTTTTTGGTTCCCCGCACCTGATTCACCCAAAATCCGCTTTATCTCGCAAACGTTGCATCGCGCTTTTCCTCATGTTTTGCTCTGTAAACCTGTGTAAAATTCCAACATATTTCTCCCTTTTTTCCTATTCTCATCTTCTATCCGTTTTGTTGTAACTTCGCACAGGTTTATGTTTTGTAGTATTTTCAGGCTGCTTTGCATACAAAACGGCACCGCGTCTTTCAAAAAACGCGGTGCCGCCTTTGATTTATTCAAGATTTTGAAGTGCTTACCCTGCCGTGCTGTTCTGCTCTGTCAGCCCCGTAAACACCGGGTCGTTCAGCAGCATTCCGGGAACAACATATCGGTAGGTGATTGCCTGCCTGCCGTTGATCACACGCACACTATCGTTGGCCAGTGCCAGCTCTTTCAGGGTTTGCATATCCTCATCGTTCAGATAGATGGAGATCTGCTCCAGGCCAGATGTCTGCTTATATTTTGTCCCGTTTGTAACGGGAACATAGCGGCTGCTGACGGGGTTCAACTCGTAATTCTGCACCCCGCACAGGCGCGCTTTCGCAGCCTGTTCATGGATCAGCTCCGATGTCAGGGTGCCCAGCCGCGTGCCGCGCCAGTCCGCTTCGCTTTGCAGCACTGCCCGCACAGCCAGGTGCAGCCGGATGACAATTCGCTGTTTCATATCGTGGATTCCTGTATTCCTATTTGCATGGATTTTTGTTATTTGCTGCTTTCGTGGATCTGGATTATTCCACAGCATCAATCAGTGCTTTCAGCTCCTGCGCTGCCGCAATCAGCTCCTGCATCTGGTCCGACATTGCTTTGCGGTCCTCTGCCGTATAACTGCGGATCTTAGCTTCAATATTTTTTGCCGCTGCAATTTTACGCAGTTTGCGGGCCGTGGTAGGCAGCTTGGCCGAAATAAAGTTGTGGTCTTTATCTACTGCCGCCGCCTTGTTTTCCTGCGTCTTGGCCTGACCGATTGCATCCTGTGCATTTTGCAGCGCTGCTGCAAATACGCTCTCGCGCTCCTGCATGCTGCGGCGTTCCACTGCTACATCCACCATGGCGGTGGTCAATGCGTCCTTAATGGCGCGGCGCTCATGGCTGCGTGGGTCAAGGGCTGCGATTTTCAAAAACACTGCGGCTGCACGGGCCTGTTCTTCCAGGGTCAAGCGGAGATAGGTTTCGCACTCGGCTCGGTTCAGGAATTCCTCATCCAGCAAGCGGCGCAGATCAGGGTTGAGATCATTCTGAATCGAAAGCGCCTTATCAATCGTGCGGGAATTCAGAGGGCTGACCTCTTTCAGCGCTTTTTTCGCTTCCGCTGCGCTCAGGTTATACGGTGCTTTCTGCAGGTTTTCCACAAAACGCGCCGCCGCCTGGCGCATCACACGTTCATTGCTGATTCCGCCGCGCACTTGCAGGTTTGCGCTGTCAATATACACAACTTTTTCGTTTTCCGTCAAGTTGCGCACCACTTTGCACTGCACTTTCTGCCATTCACTCATGCGGTTGGGCAGCTGCTTTTCTTCCTGCTCGCGTTTATCCTGCTCCACCAACAGGCGCAGCGCACGCAGGCGGCGCTCGCCGGAAAGCAGCACATATTTTCCGCCAACACCGGTCTTAGGGAACACAACCAGGTTGTGCAGCAGCCCCGCGCGGCGGATATCATCGGCCAGCAGCGCAATATCTTCCTCGGTATCCAGCTCACGGTAAAGAGCATTATCCGGGTTTTCTTCAATATCATTGATATTGATCTCGCTGTATTCACCGCCCGGCTCCTGGTCGCCGCGCGCGATCTTACTTAACGCTGCTTCGTTTACTTTAAAGCCTTTCTTCTGCAGTCGGTCCAGTTTGCTTGCCATCACTCTGCCTCCTGTTCAACGCGCGTTTTCAGCTCGGCATACACCTTTGCATAATCCTTTGCCGGGTTGCTGCTGCGTGCACATAGCACAACCGGCGCACCAAGGCGGGTGCTATCCTTTACAGCTTGTCCCTTACGGATTTCGGCAGCAAACAGCTTGCTGCCCAGCTGGCTTTCCCGCAGTTCATTGCGGATCACTTCGGTCAGGGCAGTTTTTTCCACCATAGTCAGGATAATGCCCAAAACATCAATTTTCTCGCCCTCATCGTGCTCCAACTGCTGGCACATGGCCACAGTGCGGTACACACTGTCACGGCTGTAGTCATCGCACACGCAGGGGATCAACACAAAGTCACTGGCCATCAGGGCGTTGGTCACCATTACATCGCGGGACGGCGGGGTATCGATCAAAATAAAGTCGTATTCGCCGGCAACCTGTGCCAGGCACATGGCCAAAAACATATTGATACTGGTGCTTTCGGACTGTTCCAGGATTTGCAGCTGCTTGGCCGCCATTGGGGTGTTGCCATTTGCCGGAATTATATCAATATTATCAAACTGCGTGCGGGAAATATAGTTCTGCGTGCCGCTGATGCCATAGGCACGGAACATATCATACACGCCAGCGCGGTCAAAAGTATTATCGGTTACACGGGCGCCCGTCAGGGTATAGGTACAGTTGCCCTGGGCATCCATATCCACAACAAGCACCCGCTTGCCGTCCTGCGCCATCAGCGCCGCCAGGTTGCAGACGGTAACGGTTTTTCCCACGCCGCCTTTTTCAATGCAGACTGAGATACAATATCCCATTGTTTTCCTCCTTGCGAGCGCCTTTGTGTAGGCATCTCTTCGTTGCTGTCGGTTAACCCTTGCCTTTTGTTCGGTTCTTTTTGCGGTACCGCACGCCGGTATCTTAGGCAACACCGCACAATTCCCGCCTTGCGGCTTAAGCACCGCTCCGGCAG
>ERZ840057.1503-NODE-1503-length-19118-cov-553.278812_pt1 | contig 19118 bp, 14 predicted proteins | sample MGYA00519907_ERZ840057 | MGnify/ENA primary metagenome ERZ840057 (study PRJEB31850, sample SAMEA3708862) | human gut metagenome | biome: human gut; feature: human-associated habitat; material: faeces | place: China | collected 2014 ...
GGCAAAAAATAAAAAGGGGTGCGTCACAGACTTATGACACACCCTCTTTTTGTTTCTATATACTATAAATTGAAAAAGCGTCCCCGCAGTAGCCTCACGGTCACTACGGGGACTTATATTACTAACATCTAACTTTAATTTAAAACAAATTCTTTAAGAGAGAGTATAGTCTCCATTATCTATAAACATAAACCAAGTATCTCATATATTGCAAGTAACTTGTATCCTGCAAATATCTTGTATCCTTAAATGCAAGTTCTTAGAAAAGTTAAACCCATAGACCAGTATCTCTACTAATATCTCGATTATTTTTATTTTATTGCTTTTTGTCTGTTTAATATTTAATACTTTTAAGTTCACAATGCAAAGATATATAAAAAATGGGTAAACTCCAAATTAATTTTGCTTGATTTTGTAATAAATGGCTTTTATTGTATTTATGCGGTGGTTTTTAAGAGTTAACCGGTAAAGTTAAGAGGGTGTATCATAAACATTCAAATGCTTTATGATACACCCTCTTTCTCAGGATTCTGAATATTTTCTTGTTTATAACGCTTCGTCTTCAGGACGTGGCATCTGTGTCTGGGGTTTCTGGTTCTTGCCTGACTTCATGAATAGTTTCTTCTTCTTGAGCCATGCAGCCTTGCGTATTTCGTATTCTTCGCGATGACGCTCCAAAAAATTATCTGCCATGTTTCGTTTCCTTTTTTACTTTGCGTTATGAATGCTTATTCTTCTTTAAACTTACTGTAAATCACCTTGATTCGGATCGGACCAGATGCTACCTTCTTACCAGTCTTCTCGTCTTTGGTATAATCCTTGTCAGGATCATTCGTACCCACGATGAGTCGGGTAGAAGCGAGTGACATATCGTGATTAATCTTGGAGATGACGGTAGTATATCCCTGTGTGGTTGTGATGACGTTTACAGGAACCAGCACTACTTTATTCCAGTTAGGATGCTCATTCATCCAGTTGGCATTCTTCTTCTCGCCCTCAGCCTTGTTCTTATACATGGCAGAAACCAGGTTGGCGATATTCTGGAATGTATAGGCATTCTTGTAGGTGCCGGTACTGCTGTAGCTTGCCGTATAAGAAGTACGGTTGTCAGCCAACTTGCTCTTTTCGAAGAACGACTTCAAACTGTCTTTCTGAACCATCAGGATGGTGCTTGGTGTAGCAAAGTTGTATGGGTTGTCTTCGTTTGCATTGTTGAGTCGTGGGAAGGAGATGGATGCTGTATTGAGCGTATCCTTCTCATGACCTCTCATGATGTCTTCGATAGGGAGGGTAACCTCGGTGAAGATACCTGCTGGTGACTTGAGGTAAGTACAGTTCGGCTGACTTGCCAACTGCTCCAGGTTTTTGGTATCATTCTCAATCTTGTTGAGCTGCAATACCTCTTCTGTACCATCAAAACGGTTGTATCCGATGCCTACAGCTGTACTGTCTGTAACGCCGTCCATTGCCTTGATGGTCTTGTGGCGGGTCCAGTAGAAGATAAGCTCTGTATTCCAGATTTTAGCCATGTTACCCGTACCGCCTACATTCTTGATGAAGAAGCCAGGGCAGACGTTGTGCAGGAACTTGTAATTGGTCTTGAAGTACTCAGGATGTTCTGCGTATGTTTGCATGATGTAAGAACCATAGTTCTTGTATCTCTTACCATCTTTCTTGTACTCCTTATTCAAGTAAATCTTGAAGTTCTTGACATCTGATGTATTGCTCAAGTTGTAATTACTGCTCCAATGCTGGTTGTTTTCGCTTACCCAGCCTTCCTTGAAGGCATCATAATTAGAGTAATACTCCTTATCTTCTGACATCGGCCTTGTCATCTCATAGGCTGTCACCTTCATTGGGGCGATAGTATCACCATAGCTGGCATTGTATGAAACCAGGAGGTAGCATGAGTCTGCTTCGATAGAACCGTTGTTTGCCTGCTTGATGTAATCGAGTGTATCTACATCGAAAGTAGGCAATACGCTCAACTGGGTCATGTAGTCGCCCTTTACATAGTTGCCGGTTTCCGGGTCTTTCATCTTTCCGATGAGTCCCGTGTTGTTGCGGCTCAATACGGCACCTGCTACTATAGACTTTGTGGTAACATTAAACGCTGAGTCGGAAATGTTAATGTTGTCTATCTTATTAGTGATGCTACCACCGATTCCCTCGGTGGTATCATCACATGCAGCGAAAGTAAGCGCTGCTATTACTAATACTGTTAAGAGTCTTAAAATTTTCATTATCCTTGTATGTATGTGTCTCTGTTGTCGGAATTTTATTCTGCGTCAGGACAAACCTTGTTGATGAAGTCTGCGTATGGCTCCTGGATATCTTCTCCCGGATAAGTCAGTACAGGCTTGTTCTTCTCCTTCGCATAATCAAAGAGAATCTGGGTAGCTTCTTCTTCACCTTCTACCACACCGTCGCTATAGTCGATGGCGAGTTTGCCGAGCTCAATGAAGTCGAAGTCGTCCTGATAGCCGTCGAGCAGTTCAGACTTGGCATCGCGGAAGGCAACGCAACGTTTGAAGTTGGTACCCAGTTCACCCTTGAGTTCGTTGGTATAGAGAGCGGTAATTACCTTTGATTCAGCAAATGAAGGCTCTTCGCTGTAGGCTGTCTTTACATAGAATGGCACTACTGCGCTAGCCCAACCCTGGCAGACGATCACATCAGGCTGCCAGCGGAGCTTCTTGACGGTTTCCAATACACCACGTGCGAAGAAGATAGCTCTTTCGCCGTTGTCGGCATATTCCTTTCCGTTTTCATCGGTGCCCATCTGGCGGCTCTTGAAATAGTCGTCATTATCGATGAAATAAATCTGCTGTCGTGTTGTTGGTATAGATGCAACCTTGATGATCAGCGGATGATCTGTATCATCTATGATAAGGTTCATACCAGACAGGCGAATGACCTCGTGCAATTGTCCGCGACGCTCGTTGATGGTGCCCCACTTAGGCATGAAGGTGCGGATCTCAAAACCTGCTTCCTGCATCTTCTGAGGCAGTTCGCGTCCCATGATTGACATGTGAGACTCGGCTACGTATGGGTCGATCTCCTGATTGATAAATAATACTTTTTTTGCCATAAAATTTAAATTTTATTCTTACGAATTACGTGCAAAGGTACAAAAAAAACTTCAAATAGGGGCATTTTTTCTCCGAAATTCATTATTTTCGGCAATAATTCGCATATTTTTAGGTTTTTTCTTTCTCATTTGAGAAAAAAGTTGTTATTTTGCACCCGAAAACAGATTATGACGATGAAAGTATTCAATAAGATTGTTGACCTCCAGAACGAACTCTTCATGTGTCGTAAGGAGGGAAAGGAAATCGGCCTTGTGCCAACTATGGGTGCGCTGCATGAGGGTCACGCCTCTCTTGTTAAGCGCAGTGTGAAGGAAAATGGCGTGACTGTGGTTTCTGTGTTCCTGAATCCTACACAGTTTAATGATCAGGGTGACTTGGATCGCTATCCTCGTACCCTCGATGCTGACTGCAAGCTCTTGGAGGCTTGTGGTGCTGACTATGTGTTTGCACCATCGGTGAAGGAGATGTATCCTACACCAGATACACGCCACTTTGAGTTTCCACCTGTTTCTACCGTGATGGAGGGTGCCAAGCGTCCGGGTCATTTCAATGGTGTATGTCAGGTAGTGAGCCGTCTTTTCTATATCGTTCGACCAACCCGTGCTTATTTCGGTGAGAAGGATTGGCAGCAGATTGCTGTCATCAAGCAGCTCGTGAAGTACATCAACAGCGATGTGCAGATTGTTGAGTGCCCTATTGTCCGTGATGAGGATGGGGTGGCTAAGAGCAGCCGTAATACTTTGCTGGCTCCTGATGAGCGTGCCATTGCGCCAAACATCTATAAGGCTCTGAAAGAGAGTGTGGAGTATGCCAAGACTCATACCGTACAGGAAACTCACGATAAGGTGGTTGCCGACATCAATGCTGTAGAGGGTCTGGAGGTAGAGTATTTCCAGATTGTGGATGGCGACAGCCTGCAGGATGTTTCTTCATGGGAGGATAGTGCATACGTGGTAGGTTGCATCACCGTTTATTGCGGTAAGACTCCTATCCGTCTCATCGACCATATCAAGTATAAAGGATAATTCCTCGATAGATATTCTTTATTAAGTTTAATCCGTAACAGATCAAGTAATAACAGAACAATGCAGATAGAAGTATTGAAGAGTAAGCTCCATTGTGTGACCGTAACTGAGGCTAACCTGAATTATATGGGTAGCATCACCATCGATGAGGACTTGATGGACGCTGCTAATCTGATAGCAGGCGAGAAGGTTCAGATTGTAGACAACAACAATGGTGAGCGCTTGGAGACCTATATTATCAAGGGTGAGCGTGGCAGCGGTTGTATCTGCCTGAATGGTGCTGCAGCCCGCAAGGTGCAGGTGGGCGATACCGTCATCATCATCGCTTATGCCCTGATGGACTTTGAGGAGGCTAAGACCTTCAAGCCTACCGTGGTTTTCCCAAAAGAAGGAAATAAGGTTTAAATATCGTATGATGATATAGAATTGTATAAAGAATGATTATCTCGTATGATAAAATAAAGAATATGCGTTCCTGTGGATAGATGAATCCGTAGGAACGCATATTTGTTTTGTGACGATAAACTTGCGTTTCGGTGTGGCGAAATAGCGGTAAGCCACATCGATGGTGATGCCCTGTTCACGGATGGATAATGTATGTGTACCCTATATATAATGGTGTAATTACTATTTTATGAAGGTGTAATTACGATGGGTTAAGGATAGATCTCGATATGGCTGCTGCCGGAGTTGCCATTCTTGATAATCCTTATCTGGGTGGTGATGCGCTCGCTCATCGTGTCGGTATGACTGATGACGCCCACCTTCTTGCCTTGCGAACTTTGCAGCATGGCGAGGGAGTCGATGACGGTGGCTAGGGTATCGGGGTCGAGGGTTCCAAAGCCTTCATCGATGAACAGGTTCTCGAAGGAGATGTTGCGGGAGGATAATGCCGACAGGCCCAAGGCGAGACCCAGACTCACGATGAAGGTTTCGCCACCTGATAGGGAGGTGGTGTCTCGGATATCGTCGGCACGGTCGTGGTCGATGACTCGGATGCCCAGCGAATGCTTTACCTGTTGCAGTTCGTAACGGCTGTTGAACTTTCTGATTTCCTGGTTGGCGTGAGCTATCAGGAAACTGAGCGTATAGCATTGGGCTATCTTGCGCAGCGTCTTGCCGTCTGCTCCGATGGCATCTGTGATGGCTGTCCAGTCGTCCTTTTCCTGTGTTACGAGATTCAGAGCCTCAGCCTTGTCACCCAACAGCTTCACGGCTTCCTGATGGTTCTGCATCCTGGCGTTGGCAGCAATCAGTTCGTTGCGCTGGCTTCTTTCCTGATACTCCTGCTGAATGGCTAAGAGAGCATCACGGGTTTGGGCTGGCTGATGTTCCAAGTGCTGCTGATGCGCCTTTTCTGCACTCTGGTAAAGGGCGGTAGTTGAAGCCACGGCTTTCTCCTTTTCGTCCTTTTCACGTCGGATAGCGTTCCAGTCTTCGGCAGAGTGAAGCATCTCCCGGATGATATTTCGGTCGATAAGGCTTGGTTCGATACTTCTTTCCTCGATGCCTTCCTCTTCGGAGTCTTTTCCTTCGATGCTCTTTTCTTCAAGCTGCTTGTTATATTCCTCAATCCAAAGGTCGAGTTCCTTTTCCTTCTCTTGCAGATTCTCTTTCATCGTTTTGTTCTGAGACAGCATGGTTTGATGCGAACCTTTACTGTTGGCGAGTTCAGCCTTCAGTTTGTTAATATTCTCGTTCTGAGTATCAGCTGCTTTCGTTGCCTCATCCTTTGCTGCTGTCAGTCTTTGTTCAGCCGCGTCTGGTTCTTCGCCATTCAGAATTTGCTTATATTTCTCCTGCCATTCCTCCATTTCCTTCTTGGCGCTATTCCATGCCTGAAGGGCTTTCCCGTAAGCCTCCTCCTTGCTCTTTTGCTGTGAGATGAGGTTGGTTGTAAGTGCTTTTTGCTCAGCTAGTTTTGTTGCGCAGGTTGAAGTATTTTCTTGGGCTTTGTTCTGTATAGTAGAAGCCTTGCTTTCATACGCAGCTTCATCCTTTACAGCCTTATCCTTGAGTTGGGTCAGCCGTTCTATCTCTTTCTGAATCTTGTTAAAGAGGCTCAGTTTGCTGCTCGCATCTTTCGCCTTGTTTTCATAGATAGGCAAGAGCGATTTCAGTTCTGCCTCTGCCTTCGGAATCTTTGGATACTGGGCGATGAGCGCCTTCCAATCCTCTTCGTAAGTTGCTATTTCTCCCGACAGCTTTTCCTGTTGTTTCTGGAGCGTCTGTACTTCACCATCGTTCTGTTTTCTCTCGCCGGAAAGATCCTTCTCCTCTTTCTGCTGCAGTTTTAGCAGATTCTCCTTGGCTTTCAGAAGTTGAGAGAGTTCCGTGGTGGCTTCCTCAAACTGTCTGTTGTCGGTATGATAAGGATGGGTCGTGCTGCCACAGAGCGGACAAGGTTTGCCTTCGGTCAGGTTGGCACGATGAATCTCCCATTTCTCACTCACCATGAGGGTATAGGCATTTCTCAGCGTCAGGGACTCTTTCTCCAAAGCCTCGATGGACAATTTGCCCAGTGCCTCATCTATCTCCGCATTTCTCTTGCCCAAGACCTGGATCCGCTCCTCATTCTTCTGCTTTTCTGTTGTGGCAGTATCGAGATGAGCCACAACCTTGATGGCTTGCTGGACATCCTGCAGTTTCTTTTCGGCTGCCGATTTATGGCTCTGCAGTTCCTCTATATTCTGTCCGGCAGTCTTATTTCTTTCCTTCTCCCAAGCCTGTTCAGCGGCTTGCGTCGCTTCGTGCAGAACCTGTTTCTGCTTGGCAATCTCTTCCTTTGTCGTTTTGAGAGCAAGGTTCGCTTTCTCCGTTTCAGCTTCCCATTTTTGGATGTTTCGGGCGTTTTCCTCCACGTCTTTCAGGGCAGTTTGATTCTCTTTCTGAGCCAACTCCAATGCCTCTTTCTTTTCTTTCAGATTCGGCATTGCCGCTTCCATTTTTGTTTTCAGCGCCCTTGCTTCAGCGATGACCGGCAGCGCCTTTTCCTGCTGTTCCTGTGCCTTGCTTACTGCTTCCTTCAGACTGGCGAGAGCTTTCTCGCTTTCGCTGATGGCAGACTCTTGACTTTTGATGTTTCCTTCCGCTTTCAGGATGTTTTCTTCCTGTTCGTGGATGCTTTGCGTCTGTCGCTCTACTTCCTGCAGCTGGTTGACGGCTGGCTGTACTTCATCGTGCAGCTGCAGATGGAGAATCTGGGCTTGCATCGCTTTAATGGCATCTGCTGCTTGTTTCATATCTGACTGGAAGATAGCGATTTGTTTGATTTGCTTATCGTTTTCCTCAAACCATTGCAGGTCTTTCGAGATGGCTTGCAACTGGCTGTCGAGTTCCTTCTCAGCCTTTTCCAGACGGTCGATTTCCTCCTTCAGTTGGGTAAGTTCTTCATCGTTCAGCAGGTTCTGTTTTACGGCTTCCACCGATGCTGCCATCTGGTTGTAGGCATCCGTCGCCTGGTCTTTCGCCTTCTTGATTTCAGTAGCGATGTTCGTATAAGTTTCCTCACATCCGATGAGTTTTTCCAGGAGTTCGTACCGCTCGTTTTCCTTTGCCGTCAGGAAGTTGGCAAACGAGCCTTGGGCGATGAGTACGGTACGGAGAAACTGGTCGTAGTCGAGTCCGATGATGTTCGGCAGCTCATTCCAGTCGGCAGCTTCCTCTGTTATCTCTTCTCCGTTTCTCGTGATTTTATAAAGCGCAGTCTTGGCGTTCTCGTAGCGCACTCTCTGGAATCTGACGTGCCATTCTGCGCGGTAGATGCTGCCGTTGTTGGCAAGGAAGGTGAGTTTGCTGTAGCCCTCTTTCTTGCCACGTGTCAGGATGTTTCGGCTGTCGGTAGGAGCCAGACGGTTACTTTCGCTGGCATCGGCAGCTCCGAAAATCTCGATGTTCTGGTTCTTGTCGCCTTTCTTCCTGGGGTAGCGTGGGGCGCGATTGTAGAGGGCAAGGCAGATGGCGTCGAGTAGGGTAGACTTGCCACTTCCCGTCGGCCCTACGATGCTGAAGATGGTACTCTCGCCTAAGGCACCTTCTTCAAAGTTGATGACCTCGCCTCCCTGTTTGTCAAGCGAAGCGAGGTTGAGTATTTCGAGTTGTAGGAATTTCATAATGATGATGTCGTTAATAAATCGGATAACATTTTCTCCTGTCTTTCGTTCATCGGAGCGTTGTGTCTGATGGCGAAGGCTTCCTTCAGCGTATCGAGCGGAGGACGGTTGATGATGTCTTCTATGCTGGTGATGTGCTGGGAACCCTGGATGGTGGAGAGGTCCAGTTGTGGGATGATGCGCTGGATTTTGCAGAGCACGGCATCCTTTTCGTTGACGAGTTTCTCCAGTTCCTTGATGTCATCGCTGGTCAGTTTCTCCTGTTTCACCTTCAGCATCACGTAGTCGAAATGGTCGCTCAGTTCGCCGTCTGTTCTCTCTGAGAGTTCAGAATTGATGAGCTTCTGCCATTTCTTGAAGGTCAGCTCATCCTCATCTTCGGGCAGGATGCGGAGGGCGTGCTGAGGCTTGTATTCCAGGAAATCTACTTTCCATTCCTTGCTCTTGCCGGTTTCCTTTCCTTCCTCCTCTTCTCCGTGTTCTATGGTGATGAGGTCGATGCCGTGAGTGTAGTCTTTCTCGGCAAACGACATCGGGAGGATACTTCCCGTGTATCTTGCCCAGTCGGTGTTCCAGATATGTTGCCGTTTGTGGATGTGTCCGCAAGTCATATAGTCGGGATGGTCGTTCCATCCTTCCAGGTCCACTTCCTCCTGTCCGCCGATGATGATTTTCTCGCTCGCATCCTTTTTGGCGATATCCGAACCCTTGGCGTACATGTGTGCCATCATGATGCACTTCCTGACCGGGTATTTCTTTCGAGACTCAGTCGTCAGTTCTCTCAGAAAGTCGTTGACTCCCTGCGAGTAGCTGGCATTCTGCACCACATCGCTTCTTAGGAAAGGTACGGCGAGGATGATGACTTCTTCTCCTTCCTCGTTGGTTACGGGGATGATGAGGTCATCGAAGGAATAGATCCAATGTCCGCCGGTTTTATCATCGTCCTCGCTTTCTCCCTGCTTCCAGATTTTCCTTACGTTTCCTCTTATTTCCACGTGGTATCGGGTGAGTAGCGGACGTGGAGCCTCCAGTCGGCTGGCGGAATCGTGGTTGCCGGCGGTAATGATGACCTGCATGTTCGGGCACAGTTGGGTAGCATCGGCAAGAAACTCGTAATAAACGGTCTGTGCTGCTGCCGATGGATTTCCGTTATCAAAGATGTCTCCTGCTATGAGGAGAGCATCGGGCTTTTGTTCAGCGATTTGTTCCAGGAGCCATTTCAGGAAATGCTTGTGTTCCGGCAGACGGTCGTTGCCGTGAAACAGGTTGCCCAGGTGCCAGTCGCTGGTTGCTAATATCTTCATACTCATAAGGATGTCTAATCTTAGTCTTTTTCTTTGTCTTTGGCTTGCAATCCTTTAGCCTTTGGTTTGCAATCCTTTGGCCTTTGGTTTGCAATCCTTTAGCTTTTGGTTTGCAATCTGACTACAAAGTTAACACAATTATTTGGGATACGCAAAGAAATAAGCTCAAAAAACGAAGAATTATGGCCGGAAAAGTAAAGATATTCAGGAAAAGTCTTGTTTTATATCTGATAAAGTTGTATCTTTGCAAGGTAGAAATCTTCGTTCACCGACGTTGAATCGCCATTCACCGACGTTGAACCGCCGTTCACCGACGTTGAACGGACATTCAGCGTCGGTGAACGGAGATTTCTCCTAGGATTAAATACTTTTCTTCCTAGGTTTGTGGTCTTTTCTTCTTAGGTATGATCATAAATACTGTAGGATGCAAAGGCTGCTGCAATAAGGAGTGATTACAATCTTAATAAGAAAGGAAACTGATATGGCTAAGTACAAGTTGCAAGAGTTGAATGATTTGCGTGATGAAGGCAAGCGCAGAGTTTATCCCAAGATGGTGACCAACCGTACACTATCCCGAAAAGAGTTCGTCAAGATGATGCAGAACTACCATCGCGGTATTTCGGAAAGTACCACGGAGGCTGTATTGACTGATGTGGTTGATATGCTGGCAGACATGCTCTCCATGGGTTACAACGTGAATCTGGAAGGTTTCGGCACCTTCTCCCTCTCCCTCGCTTTCGAGGATGAGAAACCTAGGGAAATTCTGAATCCAGATGATAAGATGACGTATCGCAAGGTAGGCGTGAAAGACATCAACTTCAAGGCGTCCCCAGAGTTTATCAAGGATGTGAAGCGTGAAACCGACCGTGACCTGGAGCGTGATATGGGTGGCGTAAAGGTTATCCGTAAGCAGCTGTTTTCCAGGGAAGAGCGCATCGCCCGTGCCCTGGAGGTGATAGAGAAGAACGGAGTCCTCACCCTAGGCGATTATGCCTCCATCAACAACCTGAGCCGTACTGCTGCCTCTATGGAACTGAAGGAGCTGACAAATGACAAGACTTCGCCGATAGATTCACTAGGCCGCGGTAGCCATAAGGTTTGGGTAAAGAGAAAAGAATAAAAAACAGGAGTGTGGCAATAGGTGGCAATAGGTGACAATAAGAAAAGCCTTTATTGCCACCCTTAATTCGCTAAAAACCAGAGCGTTACCAGAAAGTGTGGCAATAGTGACATTAGTTTAGAGAAAAAAGATTTTTCTTTATATAAAAAATGACTCGCTTGCAGTTCTAATGGGATGCAAACGAGTTCTGTTGCTGCAAAGATACAAAGATTCTTTGATAAAACAAACTTTTTGAAAAGAAAAATCACAAAAAGTAGCTTCATTTTATATAATTGAAGGGCATTTGCCGAAGGTGAGTCAAGTTTCGCATGTGGTTCAAGCATGGGCTGAAGACACAAAGCTCCTAGCCACCACACGCCCTGAACCAACGGTCACCGGCGCGTAGCGGAAAGGTAAAGGGTAGAAGCTCCTAGCCCAGGGCAACACCCCTGGGTATTAGGGTGTTGTAACCTTGCGCCCTGTAAGGGAAAAAGCCTTGAATATATGCTGCTTTATAACCAATTTTATTTGGGATTTGCAAGAAACTATTTCTCTTTTAAATCATTTGCCGACTTTTCGAAATCAGCTTTGATTTCATCTAATAGTGGATTTCTGTTTTAGCATAAATGTCAATGCCATCATATTGTTTTGCTCTTTCGAGCATCTCCTCTTTATGTTTTAGGAGTTGTTTAAACTTTCTGATGTTTTCCTCCTTTGTATTGTTCTTTGTTGCTTGCATAATAGCCTCCTTTTTAATGTTATTGTTATTAATTTGGTGGCAAAGATAAGAAAAGTAAATGAGATATGCAAGAAAAAAGACCCAAAATTTTGTGAAGCCAATTCTTTTTCGTACTTTTGCAGTTGTCTTGCTGTGGATGGCTGGCGATGAGTCGCTGGCTAGGTAAAAGTCCATGGCTTGGCCTATTTTAAATTGAAGACGTTTGCTTGACGTTTCTTCTGACCTGTAGAAACCTGGAAAATTTCAAATCATGTTCAGAATGAGACTGCGGTGGGCGTCTACCCACTGTGTATATACACATGGCATAGGTGTGCCCCTTCGACTGAGGGGGTACGCTCTGTGCTATCATATATATACCTGTTTGGCGTAGGCTTCTGTTGCTTCTTATCTTTGACATGAAAGGCTTTTCCAGGGCCGCTACAGGCAAGGATGGGGCTAAAGGTAATCAGATTCCTACGCCATCATTTTATAATAGCAATCCAGTTTCTAATAATCTTCTCTACTTAGGGAGTCGGTGGAGCACGGAAAAGGGGAGGAAGGTACACCGCTATGGCGAAGAAAATGGATTTGGGTGCTTTGCGCCAACAGATATTAGACCTTCAGATAGATAAGGAGTTAAAGCATGATTTGTTGGAGGTTATCAATGAGAAGAAGCATTATGGACTTGTGTGGGAAGATAGCTCAGAAGTGGCTTGGGACGACATGCAAGACCAACTTCCTGTTTTTGTTGAAGACGAAAGTAAGCGTTTGGATTCTGCGCCAGAAGGTTCGCCTAATCATGTGTTGATAGAAGGTGATAACCTCAATGCTCTTGCTGCTCTTACTTATGCTTATGCAGGGAAGATTGATGTAATTTATATCGATCCTCCTTACAATACTGGTAATAAGGACTTTATCTACAACGACACTTTTGTAGATAAAGAAGATGGCTATCGCCATTCTAAATGGACATCGTTTATGAATAGACGATTGAAAATTGCAAAGCAGTTGCTTTCTGAAAAGGGAGTAATATTCATTTCTATTGATGAACATGAAGTTGCACCTTTACGTTTGCTAGGTGATAAGATCTTTTCCGAAAAAAACTTTGTTGGTCAATGGAATTGGTTTAAGTCTTCAACTCCGCCAGCTCTTTCAAAGAAAATCAAGAGAACAATAGAATATGTTCTTTGTTGGAAAACAACAGCAAATGATTATACTTTCCAAGGTACTCGTAAAGTAAGTAAAAGTAATGATCCTTTTACCAAGCCGCAGAATACTTTTAAAATACTGACTTTTCCTGCAGATAGCATTACTTGTGCTAAAAAAGATGGAGTTTTGAGAGCAGGTGTTTATGGGACGAGTAAGTTCCCTAATGAGTTGTTGGATGATTTGGTCATAGAAAATGGCAAGAATGTTAATGAAGTAAGGTTTAAGAATAGGTTTATTTGGTTGCAAGATACTTTGGACAAAAACATAGATGAAGGTTTATATATAGAACTTTCAGCTAAGGGTGTGCTTTCTTATAAGCGTTCTAATTATTCCCCCGAGGTTCCTCCAAACTTTATAGATTCTAATGTAGGGGTTGATACAACAGAAAACGCTGGAAGACAGCTCCAAGAAATCTTTGGAGAAACGGTCTTTGATTATCCCAAACCAGTTTCTTTAATTAAGTACCTTATAAATTTCACGCCATCAAAGGACTCCACCATCCTCGACTTCTTCGCTGGTTCAGGCACTACTCTCCACGCAACGATGCAATTGAACTCAGAAGACGGCGGTCATCGCAAATGTATCTTAGTGACCAACAACGAGAATAACATCTGCGAGAAAGTAACTTACGAGAGAAACAAACGAGTCATTAATGGTTATACGAACCAGAAGGGTGAAGAAGTCCCTGGTTTGACTCATAATAATCTTCGTTATTATAAAACGGAGTTTGTGCCTCGTGACCAAAACAACTTCAAGAGTCGTCGAGCTTTGATGGCTTCTCTCGTTGACCTCCTCTGCATCAAGAACAATATCTATCAAGAGCAAGAAACATTTGGAGGCAAGAAATTTAAGAAGAACGTATTGCGCTATTTTAAGGATGAGGCTGGACAGATGCTTGTTGTCCTCGACGAGCGTGTAGTCAGTATTATCATTCCGATGATAGCTGAGGTTGCGACTAGGCAGAATCCTTTGAAGGTTTATGTTTATAGTGATGGCGCATACGCATATGAGGACGAATTCCATAAAGTCATGCCTGTTATAGAACTGTGTGCCATGCCAGATGCTTTCTTGCAAGCTTTAGAAGGTGGAACGGATATTCTGCCAAAGCAAAAGTATAGTGGGGCTATGATGAAAGAGTTTCAGCAAAACGAGGCACTCGCCATGCAAAACGAGGAGGTTGTGAAAGAAGCTCTCAGCGATGACTATGATTATGTGTTGAAGGAGAAAGAAGATAATGTTACTAATGACATAATAGACTAAGGAGGTAACGAAAATGATAGAACTACGAGATTACCAGAAAAAGGCGGTGCGTGAACTGAAACAGAAGATGATTGACATGCTCAATGATTCTGAAGACCGCCAAAAGTTGATATTCAAGGCTCCTACAGGAGCAGGAAAAACGGTGATGGTAAGTACCTTGCTGGATGAGCTGACTCGTGACCTACCTATGAATGGGCAGTGCCGATATTCTCGTGTAGCATGGGTTTGGATTGCTCCTAACAAGTTGCATCAGCAGAGTTATCGCTCCATGCGCAATTTCTTTAGTGAACGAAGGTCGTTGCGTCCTGTTATGTTTGATGAGTGTGATCATGTGGATGGTCTGCATCCTGGCGATGTACTCTTTTTAAACTGGGAGAGCATCAACAAGGATAATGCCGTCATGATTCGTGACAATGAGCAGAACCGCACGCTTTATGAACTGATACGAAAGACCAAGATAGAGCAGCATCTGCCAGTGGTGGTTATCATAGACGAGGAACACATGTTTGCCGGACGTAATGCCAAGAAAAGCGAGATGGTATTGCAATCTATCCAGCCACACATAGAACTTCGTGTATCAGCAACACCAGTCACCCAAAGCTATCATGCGGTTCTTGTGAAACGCCAAGATGTAATCAATGAAGAAATGATTAAGAAGGGCATTGAACTGAATCCGAATGTAAAAAGCAGTAAGGAACAGTCCGAGCTTACGGTTAACCAGCGTCTCTTGAAGAAGGCTCTCGAAAAGCGAAAGGAACTGGCTGAGGCTTACAAGGAATATGGCATCAATCCGTTATTGCTCATTCAGTTGCCTAATGATAGCAGCGAATCTATGTCGTCGAAGGACAAGACTATCGCCGAGGAGATGCAAGCCTACTTAGAACAGGTTTGCGACATCAGCGTGGCAAATGGCAGGTTGGCTGTATGGCTATCAAAAGATAAATCGCCCAATCTACAGAATATCACTCATCCTGATGATATTACCGAGGTCTTGCTGTTCAAGCAGGCCATAGCCTTGGGCTGGGATTGTCCTCGTGCATCCGTTCTTCTGATATTCAGAGAATTGCAGAGTATGACATTTACCACTCAGACCGTGGGACGAATACTCCGAATGCCAGAGCAGCATTTTTATAAGAACGACATTCTGAACTACGGTTATGTTTATACCGACCTTTCGGCTGATATGATTAGCATTGTGGGAGATGACATGAACTATATCAGCACCCTCTACGCCAATCGCAAGAAAGACTTGCCGAACATCACGCTCCGTTCTTATTATACGGATAAGCATGGGGCAACAAGAAACCGCTTGGGCTCCCAGTTCCGCAGCATCTTCTATAAGACGATGGAACGGGAATGGGAACAAAACCCGTTGTTGCTCTTCTCTGCAGAAGATTTCTTTGAGGATGATGGTGAGACAGAGGATGCTGACGAGGCGAAAAAAAAAGAGGCAAACATGGATGCCAAAATCAAGTTGAATCGCTACAATGCCAAGCGACATGGCGTGCAGACCGATGTATCAAGAATCTTGGTGGCTATCCCGAAGGACACCCCATTGACGGGTGATTCGGGCATTGTGGAGATAACAGACAAGGCAAGGTTGGCTCTGAATGCATCAGAATTGCAGAATCTCTTTACGCTATTCTGCCGTAAGAATGTGGGTGGGTTCTCCAAATTTGACAGTACGCCAGTCTTGCAAGGAGCCATCGAGAGTGCCTTGGAGGAATACCTGCAAGTCTTTTCGATGGATGTGCCTAAGGTGGTGCTCTATCATCAGAACCGTCCGCGCTTCGAGGAACTGATACGCAAGGCGTTGGTTAACTACGAGGCTACGCTGAAGAAAAATGCCAAGGAGGTGTCGATGGAATATCAGCAGTCTGTATGGCAAGTGCCGGAGACTCGTCTCTATAATGCGGCAATGGTGAGAACCACGGAAGGCGAAATTTTCAACCATGCCTTGTATCCTTATTTTGAGCAGATTACGGCATCGAGACCCGAGCAAGAGTTTGCACGTTGGTTGGATGACAAGATGGAATATGTGGAGTGGTGGTACAAGAATGGAGACGAGGGAAAACAGCATTTCGCCGTGCCTTATACGGATTCGGGTAGTAGAAAACGTTGTTTCTATGTGGATTTCATCGTCAGATTGAAGTCGGGTACCATCTGCCTCTTCGACACCAAAACCAAGGGCAGCGATGCGGATGCGCCAGAAAAGAACAATGCCCTCTTGGATTACATCTCCAGTTATCAAGCTACAGGCAAGAAGATTGTGGGTGGCATACTTATCAAAGACGAGGGTACGAGCAACTGGTATTATCCTGGAGGCATTATCGAGAACACAGACAATATAGATGGGTGGTCGGCATTGCATCTGGAAACCCTATAATATAATAAGGTAATCATATATAATAAGGTATGAAGAAAAGCTTGGACAGAACATTTCTGAACTATGGAATCAGGCAGGAAGACATGCAACTCATAGAGAGTGCATGCCAATCGGAGGGTATAGATGCGGAATGGCTCAAGGATTATATCCTCAAGCCTTTCCATGAAGAGCGTAATAACCAAAATGAGTCAAGTCTTGAGGAAAAGAAGGTGACGAAAATACTCAAGAAGGCTCTCAAAGAAATTAAGAAGTAATGAAACTGAAGCGTATCTACATAGAAAATTATAAGACCTACAGAAGGTTGGACTTAAACTTAGAGGTAACGAGCGACCGTCCCATCATCTTGATAGGTGGTGCCAACGGTTGTGGTAAAACTACGCTCTTCGATGCCATCTATTCTGCACTCTATGGATTGAAGATATCCAACAAGCGCCAGTTTGAGGAAATCTTCAATTCGGGGGTAAAGAACGAGAGCGGTATAGAAGGCAAGACCATCATGCTGGAGATTACTTTCTCTGGGATGGTTTTGGGGCAAGAAACGCCTTATCGGTTGTGTCGTGCCTATCGGTTTGTGGATGGCAAGATACAGGAGAGCAACGTGCTCAATATGAATGGTAACAGTTATCCTTACGGTTCTGGTTCCACAGCTATCCAACGCAGCACCAATGAAGCGATAGTCAACAAGATTATTTCTGCCAATCTGCCTGCTGAATTGAGCAACTATTTCCTCTTTGATGCTATGAAGACTTCTGACCTCGTGAAGGAAGAACAAATCAACAAGCTCATCATGAAGAACATCAATTCGGTGATGGGTTTCAATAAATACACTCAGTTGCAAAATGCAGCCTCGGCTTATCTTGATGAGAAGAAGGCGGAACGCTTGGAGAACGAAAACCTGCGTGCCGAATACTTGAAACTGACCAAACAGAAGGTGGAGATGGAAAGGGATGTGGCAAGTCTTAACGATGCCTACAACGAAGCTTTGAACTATGCTAATGATCATAAGCAGCAGTATGAGCAACTGAAGGAGGGACGGAACTCGGATGATGTGATTCGTGACAAAATGCATCAGATAGAGGAGAGCATCAACAGCTTCTATCAGAAGGAAAAGGACTATAGACAGGATGCTGAGGCTATCTCCAAAGATTTAGAGTGGAAAGTAATTATGCCAAAGGTTGCAAATAGCATCAGTACCGAGGTGGAACTTATTCTGAACGAGAAGGAGGTGGTGGCTTCTGCAAGGGGTAATATCCTCAATGACAAACAGATAGAAAAGGTTACCCAGGATGTAATACGATTGCTTAAGGAAAAATATCCTCAGGTAGGCGAGGTTTCTATTGCCGAGATTATTAAAGAAATCAAACGTGAGCAAGACAACAGCGATGATTATAATGATAAATATGGTTTTCTGAGTGATGCTGATGTCAATGTGTTGAAAAACCTGGTTCAGCAATCATATTCCAATCCTTATCTTTCGCTGGATGAGAGGCGTGAAAGCTTAAACTTAGAGTTGGCGGATATTCCAAAGAAACAGGAACAATTGGAAGAATATAAACGCGCCTTGACTGGTCACGATTACAGCATCATCGAACTCTATGAAAAAAATGACAGGAAGATAGAGGAATTGAAGGCAAAAATCGTGGAACAGAAGAATGCTATCAAGGAAATGGAGAGAAAGATTTCTACTTACGATTATGATATGCCACAAGTGCCAGATCCTCAGTATGATATGTTATGCAAACTGCCTGGTTTCTTCAAGTCGCTTTCCTGTAAGTTACTCAAGTCGAAGAAGGCAAGTATCGAGCGTATGATGAAGGAGCAGCTGAACATCAACTTGGTGATTTATGCTGGTTACATCGGTAGGGTAGAGCTTTCGGCAGATGATTCGGAGGAAATCTCGTTCAAGATATTCCACAAGAATGGTAATGAAATTTATCTGAGTCAGCTGAATGCTGGTGCCAAGCAAACTGTGATGCAGGTGTTACTGAAAGTCCTGTATGAACTGGGTGATTACGACCCTCCTGTAATGATAGATACTGTAATGGGTGTTCTTGACAAGGAGAGTCGTGAAGTTATCATCAACCGTTATTTCCCGGATTTGGCTCATCAAACCATCCTGTTAAGTACTGATACGGAAATAACAACAGAGACTGATTTCAAGAAGATAGTGGCTTATGTGGCAAGAACTTATACTTTGCATAGAGACCAGGAAAGGCAGTGTACTACTGTCAGCGATGATTACTTTGGATTACAAACTTACGAATTCTAGTAGAAATGAATGTACAAGATATAAAACTTGAGGGAATGAGAATTCTGGAAGGAACTCATGATTTGCTTGAAGAAGTGAAATATGCTATCGAGCAGAAACTGAACCTTTCGGATTACTCAGATATGGTTCGCCCTGTAGTATTGAACTTTACTACGGTTATGCGAATCTGTCTTCTTGTTGGATTGAGCGATAAGACACCAAGAAGTAAGTCAAAGGTAGAGAAATTGCAAACCTCTGCAGGTATGCAGCCATTGGGTGGTTCTTTCTTCACCAAGTCGAATATAAAGGAGGTCTTCGTGGCTCTTATCAAGATGCGTTATAGTGATATTGATGCCGACTGGCAGAATTCTACTTTTCTGAGCAAGGTGCTTTTTAGCGAAATGATGAGGGGTAAGAGTATCTTGATGGAAGAAGGTGGTATTGATGAATGGCTGCACTTCTCTCCGTTGAGAGGTGGAAAGTCGTTGATGGATATTCCTGAGTTGAATCTTTATATCGGTCAGTATGAGGATGGAATGGATGCGGCTTTAGACATCAACAGTACTGCTATTTCAAATACACAGATATTGATAGCAGGAACTACTGGTTCGGGGGGTGTAATTTAAACTGTGTCAAGGCTTGTTCTTAACTTTCATTCCCACTCC
>ERZ840057.1521-NODE-1521-length-18932-cov-6.839116_pt1 | contig 18932 bp, 9 predicted proteins | sample MGYA00519907_ERZ840057 | MGnify/ENA primary metagenome ERZ840057 (study PRJEB31850, sample SAMEA3708862) | human gut metagenome | biome: human gut; feature: human-associated habitat; material: faeces | place: China | collected 2014 ...
TGGTGACAAGAAATCCGCCATTTGTTTTCATGCAAAAGCTCCTATATAGTAGTTTATAAAATCATACTATATAGGAGCTTTATTGTCAAGAGCTTGTATGTTTGAATAGAGGTAAATTCCGATTTGTCAGCCTCATTCTATCGCATACTCGGTACATTTCCCGGCTTGCGTATCACAGCGGCAATGCAGGTATTCCACATTGCCGCTGTGATTTTCTTTTTAGCGTTCTCTGTCTGCGGATGATTTTTGCGGCTCCTCCTCGCCACGCTCACCGTCCACGATCTCGTTCTCTCTTTTGTCGAGATTGAGCATCGCATTCAGTTCATTTAGCCGTGCCGATTTGGTTTTCAGTTCTTCCTCCTGGGGGAATGGCTTCTGTACCTCGGCCTTTGCGTTTTCAAGCTGAACCCGTGTATTCTCCAGCTGCTCGGCACACGCCGCCATTCGTTCCTCAAAAGCGCCGAGGGTGTTATCCAGTCGCTGAATGTTGCCGAAGATGTCCGTTCCCAGCGTGACCGTATGCCGCAGCTGATGAATCAGCGTGATCTTATATTCTCGGCTGAAGGTATCGAAGGACAGCTCCATATCAAATCCTCGGTACTGACCGATAGGAATCGGGTCTGGGCTTGTCATGGTCTTGCAAAGGCCGAGGATGGCATCGCCGGCAGCCTTCTTTTCTCTTACCGTGCCGCCCGGCATAAACATCGGAGAGAAGCCGTCCTCGTTGGGCTCGGTATTTCTTTTGCGCTGGTCAATATCCGCCTGATAGCCCTCAATGCGCTGCTCCAACGATTTGATTTTCTGCGGAAACTCCTTCAGGATTTGATCCTCCAGCGAATAGCGCTGGCTCAGATGGTTGGCCTTGAGCAGCTTCAGACGGGACACATCAATGTCCAGATCCATCTTCTCCTTGATGTGGGGATTGCCGGCGCACAGCGCCTTGATTTCCGCATAGCTCAGGGCGGTTTCGTCAATGTCCTCCGCAGAGCGCACCGGGGATTTGCTGGTCATGATCTGCCCAATGAACTTCTGCTTGGATTCCACCAACTGATACAGGTAGCTGTCGAAGGTGTTCTCCGTAACATAGGTGTAAATATCGACCTCCTTGTTTTCGTTGCCCTGGCGGATGATTCGTCCTTCCCGCTGCTGCAGGTCAGACGGTCGCCACGGACAATCCAAATGATGAAGTGCCGCAAGCTTCGTCTGCACATTGGTGCCGGCTCCCATTTTCTGCGTGGAACCGATGAGCACACGCACCTGACCAGAGCGCACCTTGCCAAACAGCTCTTTCTTTTGCGCCTCGGAGTTTGCCGTATGGATATAGGCGATTTCCTCTGCCGGAACGCCCTTGGCAATCAGCTTATTTCGGAGATCATCGTACACATTGAACTTGCCGTCGCCGTGGGGCGTAGACAAGTCGCAGAATACCATCTGTGTCGATTTCCGATCGGCGGTGCGCTGCCAGATGTCAAAAACATTCTCCGCACAGGTCCCAACTTTGCTTGTCTCGCTGTCGGGGAGCATATCGTTCATGAGCCGCTGATCCAAGGCGAGCTTTCTGCCGTCATTGGTGATGAGGAGCATGTTATCCACGCTGGAATCCACCATCTTATTGCGGACACGCTCGGCTCGTTCTGAAAGAGAGGCCACCATTTCCTTTTGCGTTTCCGATGGCTTCAAAACAACGCTGTGGTAATGGGCCTCCGGCACGGGGAGCTTGAGCATATCCGCCGTTTGAATATCTGCGGTCTCCTTGAACATTGCCATGAGCTCCGGTAGATTATAGAACTTCGCAAACCTTGTTTTGGCGCGGTAGCCCGTGCCTTCCGGAGAAAGCTCGATAGCCGTCACCGTCTCGCCGAAGGTGGAGGCCCAGGCATCGAAGTGGAGAAGGTCATTCCTGCGCAGCGCTCCGTACTGGAGATACTTCTGCATGGTGTACATCTCCACCATGCTATTGGAGATGGGCGTGCCGGTGGCAAACACAACGCCTCTGCCGCCGGTCAACTCGTCCAAATACCGACACTTCATATACAGGTCGCTGGACTTCATGGCCTCGGTTTGGCTGATGTTGCCCACATTCCGCATTTTTGTAAATGCGGCGAGGTTTTTATAGTAATGCGCCTCATCGACGAAGATACGGTCAACGCCCAACTCCTCAAAGGTCACAACATCATCCTTGCGGGACTGGTCATTGAGCTTGTCCAGCTTCTGCTTGACCGTTTTCTTGGTTCGCTCCAGCTGCTTGATGGAGAAATTATCCCCACGGTTTTTCTTCAATTCAGAAATGCCGTCCAGCACTTCATCCAGCTGTTGCTGCAGGATGGCACGCTGTCGTTCCAGGGACATGGGGATCTTTTCAAATTGGCTGTGCCCAATGATGACCGCATCGTAGTCGCCGGTGGCAATGCGCCCGCAGAACTTCTTGCGGTTCTTGGTCTCGAAGTCCTTCTTGGTGGCGACAAGAATGTTGGCGGAGGGGTAGAGCTGGAGGTATTCGCTCGCCCATTGCTCCGTCAGATGATTGGGGACCACAAACAGGCTTTTTTGACACAAGCCCAGCCGCTTGCTCTCCTGCGCAGCCGCTACCATCTCGAAGGTCTTCCCAGCCCCCACTACATGGGCAAGCAGGGTGTTGCCGCCGTAGAGGATATGGGCAATGGCATTGACCTGATGCGGCCTCAGCGTGATCTCCGGATTGATTCCCACGAAATTCAGGTGGCTGCCGTCATACTCGCGGGGGCGAATGCTGTTGAACTTCTCATTATACAGCTTGGTCAGCTGCTCCCGGCGTTCCGGGTCGCTCCAAATCCAATCAGCAAAGGCCTGCTTAATAAGCTCCTGCTTGCCCTGTGCGATGGCGGTTTCTTTCTTGTTGAGCACAGCCGTTTTTCTGCCGTTTCCGTCCTCGATGTAGTCAAAGATTCTTACATCTCGGAGGTTCAGGGTTTCCTCCATGATCTTATAGCCATTAACTCTGCCGGTGCCGTAGGTGTTGTGGGCTTTTACATTGCTACGGTCATAGGATTTCCCCTCCACATTCCATTCGCCGGTGTACTGCGCGTAGTGAACATGGATATTCCATTGGCAGTAGCGCGGGGTGCTGAACAGCTCAAACATGAACTCCTCGATGGTTTCCGGAGGCAGCCATGTTGCGCCAAGCCTCACGGAAATTTCACTTGCCGTCAGGTCAACCGGCTGTACCGCCTCAAGAGCACGGACATTCTCTCCGTAATCCTCGGGGTAGAGCTCCGCACTCCGCTTTGCCCAACGGAGCTTTTCACGGACATTGCCGGAGAGATATTCATCGGCAGGGAGATACTTCGGCTTGCTGTCCTCTTCGCTTATGTGCATGGGGTTGAGGAAGATCACACCCTTCAAATCCTCAAACAGCTCCTGCTCGGTTTTGCCGGTGAGCTTTGACATATACGGCATATCAATTCTTGCTTTTTCTGCAAGGGACAGCGCATAGGCCTCGGAAGCCGTGTCAACCGACTGCACCGTTACCTTCTGCTTGATGGTTCGTTTGGAGAACATATCTGCCTTGCGGAGGAAGTTGCCCTCATCGTCCAGCACCTCCAGCGAGGCAAGCAGGCAGTAGGAGCTGTCGGAATTGAATGCCGAGTTGTTGGCTCTTGCGCTGATAAGCCCATATTTTTTGCTGAAATCATCATAGAGGCGATTGAGTTTTTCCTGCTCTGCCTTGATATCGGCATCGGGATAGTCCTCCGTCTGGTACTCAATCAGCGTCCGGACACAATCACGGATGGCAATCATACCCTTGATGCGGCTTTCGGCAGTCGTGGAAACATCCACGGGATTCATGCGGCTGTTTTCACGGTAATAGATTTTACCGTCCACCACCGTGAAGCTGAAATTGCGCACATCAGGGTCAGCAGGGATAGAAAGGTCCTCATCCTCCGCTTCAAGATCGTCGATTTCAAATTCGGTAATCTCGGCATGAATGTTCTGGATGGCATCCCGCAAGAGGTCCCCAAGCTCTGCATTTTCATAAGCAATACAGGCGGACTCCATGCCGTGAGGCCCGCTGACCATCTGCATGTCGCCCAACACCATTTCAGGGTTGTCCACAAAATAGGCGTTCATCCGGATGCCATTGGCGTCGGTGGCCAGATGCACCCAATCGGGCTCAATATCCACCAATCGGTCGCGCTTTTGGAGGAAGATAATGTCCGATGTGACCTCCGTGCCGGCAGCGGCCTTGAAGGTATCATTCGGCAGCCGGATAGCGCCGAGCAAGTCGGCTCTCTGCGCGATATACTTTCGAACATTGGGATTTTCCTTATCCAGCGTACCCTTTGAGGTAATGAAGGCGATCACGCCGCCGGGTCTCACCTTATCCAAAGTGCGGGCGAAGAAATAGTCGTGAATTAGGAAGTTGTGCTTGTCATAGCGCTTGTCGGGTACCTTGAACTGCCCGAAGGGGACATTGCCGATTGCGGCATCAAAGAAGCTGTCGGGAAGGTTTGTATTCTCAAAGCCCTGCACCGCGATGCTATTTTTCTGATACAGCTGCTGGGCGATCCGCCCGGAAATACTGTCCAGCTCCACGCCGTAGAATTTCGCACCATTCATGCTTTCGGGAACAAGCCCCATAAAGTTGCCGATGCCGCAGGAGGGCTCCAGCACATTGCCGGTCTGAAAGTGCATATTCTCCAAGGCGCTGTACACCGCCTTGATCACTACGGGCGGTGTATAGAAGGCCGTCAGCGTGGATTCTCTCGCCGACGCATATTCCTCATCGGAAAGCACATCCTTCAGCTCGGCATAATGGGGATTGTCCTCCTTGAAGAACTCGGATAGACCGCCCCAGCCCACATAGTCGGCAAGCACACGCTGCTCGGTGGGTGTCGCCAATCGGTTTTCCGCATCCAGCTTGTTCAGGAGCTGAATGGCACGGATATTGTGATAGAACCGTTCCAGCGGCGTGCCCACGCCGATATCATCGCTCTCGATTTGGAAGTTGGTTCGGTACTCGGTGTTGATCTCCGGGTGCAGCACATGAGGCGCGATCTTGGAAGGCCTTTTCACTTGTAGAGGCGGGGCGAGCGATTCTTTCCGGTCATCCAGCAAGACCTCCGCATTGGGGTAGGTCACGACCTCGCCGTCTTTGACGGTGCTGATGGGCAGAGCATCCAATTCTTCGTCCGTTAGGCTCTCAATTTTGGAATCGTCTTCTGCCAAATCTTCCGTTTCTCTGAATACCCGTGTGCCGTCCGCACCAAACTCCGCCTCATATCGGTCAGTCTCTCGCGCTGTTTCCCGGTCTGCCTCTAAAGATAGAATATCCTCGTGAATCTTCAGGAGGTTTTCCGGCGTGAACTCGATATAATCGCAGTCCATCTCATAGTCATTTTCAGCTTCCATGAAGAACGGAGTATTGATGTCCGCAAGGAACTGATCCGACATTTCTTCAAGGTCATTTCGGAAGTCGGCGGCGTTTTCCGGATGGCTGGCAATGTCATACTGCTCAACAAGCTCTTCAAAAACAGAGAAATCAAGATCGCCGGAAACATACTGTCCGCCTGCATCTGCATCGGGATTGAAATAAATCCAGTGAACCTTGTTGCTGCCGGTATCAAGGAATATCTTCGCCTTCGTATTATCTGCGGCAGGGGCTTCTTCCACGACTTGCAGCAGCTTGTCATTCAGCGGATTTTCTTTGAGCCGGTTATCGAACTCCTCACGAGACAGCTCTTTGTTAAACAGCGGGAACTGCGTATCAAAGAGGACGACCTTCTTCTCGTCAAAAGACAGAAGCTCGTATTCCTGCGTACCGATATAGACCGTATCACCGAGATGAAAGCGGTATTCCTTCCGGGGCTCCGGGGGAGGGTTCAGCTCATCGTAGGTCGGCTCAAGGATCCTTGCCACATCGCTGTTCAACGCTTCCAGCATGGCTTCGCATCGTGCGGTCAGGTGGGTGTTGTCCGCAATGATCGCATTCATCGCCTCGCGCATCATGGGGAGGATGAAGTCACCCTCCGCTGTACGGGCGTGCATTTTCTTATCGCCCACGCTGAACGCGCCCCAGCAGCTTGACAAATCATACAGGTTCAGCGCTTTGCTTTCCTCGCCAAGCTGCGCCACAAAGTCATTGTAATCATAGACAATCGACCGGAACTCCTCAGAGATTTCGCCTCGTTTCCTCCGAGCTTCTGCCTGCTCCCGGTAGGCAGGATAGTTGTCCTTTTCTGCTTGGCTCAGATAGCGGTCGGCTCGGATCAGCTCCCTGATCCGCTTCTCGACCTTATTCCACCGCAAAAGCAATTCTGCATCGGGCTGAGAGATTCTGCCTCTGCTGATTTTGATTCCTTTAGCGTCGTGGCTTTCATCGAGATTTCTGCCGGAAATTGCAGGATACGCGCCGCCGATGCCATATTCGTTTTTCAAAAAGGTGATATTGTTCTCGGAAGAATCCTGTTTGAGAAACTGCTCATAGATGCGGAATTTGCCCTGATGGATGCGGCTGCCCCGTGTCAGAATGGCGTCGATGTCCTCCTGAGAAATAGAAAAAGCGGAGGATTTTTCTTCCTCCGCTTCTGCGATAATTTCCTGCTGCTGTTCAACTGTTGGGAGCGTTACGCGTAGATCAGGTCGTTCAGAATCACTTCCTCCGCCGAGTGACGAATGGAATTCATCACCTGCACCCATTTCATCTGATCTTCCGCTTTTAGGCGCTCCGTCACGCCCTGCTTCTCTGCCATCTGTCGGGTCAGGCGTTCCATCATCTCGTTGGCTTGCCGGTCCACTTCCTCCAGATGACTGTTCAGTGTTCCGTTCAGCAGCATCCCGGTGTAGATCCCATCCCGGTGTTTGCGGAGGAATGTCCGCCGCAGCATTCCATACTTCCCAAGCTTCGGGCTCTCCGGCACGGTCAGATCGGGAATCAGATAGTCCCCCTGCATCGTATAGGTCAGTTCCATGTTCGTTGCTCCTTTCCTTGTTTTCTGTTTGGTTCTTATGATACGCAGAAGTACCCTCCTGTGCAAATGTGCGAATCTTCCGTTTTTCTTCCTTCTCCATTTCCTTGACGGTTTCTCCCATTTCACGGATGACCATCTCAGAAATATCGCTGACTGCGGCACCGAGCACGGAGATAACCTCCACGGTGTTGAAGTCAAAGAGGTGGCTGAAATCTTCCCGATCAAAATACTGCCTCGGCTCATAATCTGCACGGGAGAGCGCCATAAAAGCGACGCTGCTTTTCAGTGAGGTTTTCAGCCACGCTTCAAGGCTTGTGTCGTCCAGCTCCTCCAGAAAGCTGCCGGCTTTGACAGCGTTCAACTCCATGAGATAATCTGAAAGATTATCCTCCACGGCATAACCGGAAATATCCATGAGAAGGTGCGGGAAATCTCGCGGCTCCTCCACATCGCCGAAGCTGGCCTGAAGGCTTTCCGATACCGCATATTCGTACTCCGGCTTCATCTGCCAAAGGGTGATATTCCTTCCGGCACGGCTGTTGGTGTCGGAGATATCAAAGACATGTCTCAGCTTGTAGGGAACATCTCTGTCGATCAGCAGCGCGATGCCTTTCGTGCCCTTGTTTACCCATCTGCCGAGTTTATTCCATGTGTCGATTTCCGCACACGCCGTTGCTTCCGGCTTCTGCGCATGGATGAGCAGTTGCTCCTTAAAGCTGTACTTGTAGTTGTTTGCCGCCGTAATCAGAAAATCGGTATATCGGTCGGCATTGGAGGCGATATCCCTGGCAGTCTGGGACGCCATCTCCAAAATGATTCTGTATTTGCTCGGCATGGGAACTCCCTCCTTATCTTACTTTGATCGTGACCTCAACGGTCTGCGCATTCTCTCCGAGGATCGATGCAAATAAAAGCCCGGTTCTGGCGTTGGACACCTTCGTCACAAGCTCATTCAACCGGTAGACGGTGGTATTGATCTCTTTCTGGTTATCTGCGTAATAGTAGCCCGTTTCATCGCTGCAAATAGGAAAGCCATCCTGCCGCAAGGCACTGATCTTGCGGCGAATATTTCGTCCGTCAAGCAGAAACAGCTTTTCAAGCTCCTTGCTGTGGATGGCATTTTCTTTGCCAATATGATTTTTACGGAGATACTCGCAGATGGCTTTCTTCTTATCCATAGCTTCTCCTTATCTCGCAGGTTCGTGTTCTTTTCTCTTTGGGGACACTGTCTGAGGCTTTCTGCAGGAACTGTCCTCTACGAAAAGTCCTTTTGGCAGTGTATCCAGGTCGTTCAGAAACGCACGGGAAATGGTCTTGCCGTTCTGGTCTCGGTAGAGAACGACGCACAGCGGCACACCGCAGTCCAGCTGATTTTTTAGATCGGTCAGAAAAGCTGTCTCATCCATATATTCGGTGTGTTCGACCACCTTGCCACGAAAGTCCAAATAATCGATTCGCGCTACGGGATTAACCTGCTTTTTCATATCAGTGTGTTGCGCAACAGCCCATTCCGGCAGCTGTGTAAGGTCATTGAAGGAAAGCTCCGAAAGCACTGTATAATTCATCTCCCGCAGCGAATCGAACTGCCGCATACCCAGAATCTTTCCGTCCAAATAAACCCCAATATGGCAATCCTCCAGATTCGCGTAAACCCGCAATGTATGTCCTCTTTCCAGCGTTTTGTGACCCAAATCAACCTTGCGCAAGTCAGAGAAATTTGCTTTGCACCCAAATTCCCGCATACAGTAACTGTTTAGAAGCTCTCCAGCCTCCAAGAACTGTTCCAATCGATCCAGAGTAAGATAGCTGCAGCCAATAGCTGCGGGCTTGTCGCTTCTCATGCGGATTATGGTATCTTCATAGCCGTCCATACCAGGTCTCAGCAGGAAACGATTGCTGACCTCGCGAATCATTTGAAAGGCCTCAGTAGCATCCCAGCAAGCGGCATTCACCGCCCGTATCGTTTCTTTATTAAAAACACAGATTTCAACCAGCGACTGCGTAGTATCGTAGTGCACCCATTGAATCTTGCCGTCGTTCAGGTCTGGATAAAACACATCTATCTCTTTGCTCGTATCAACGCTCAAATACTTTTCCTCCTTCCCGCAGTGGTTCATCGTGCCTCACCTCGTTCTCTCTGTCGGGTAGGAAAGCTCCAGCCGTACACCTTCCCGATCTCATCGCCAAGCCTGCGGGTGACACGGGCAATATCTGCCCTGGTGGCTGTGCCGTTGTAGATTTTTTCTTTGAGCCGGTCCTTCTGCGCCTGGGAAACATTGTCCTTATATACCCGATAGAGATAGTGGTTTGTACCGTCATGGTGGGTGTCATCGCACCGAAGATCTCCGCTCTTGTCCACATACCATGTGGTGTAGTCGTAATCAGAGTAAAGGCAGTCACGGATATTGCCGCTGGGAATTTCTTTGTATCCCGTGCGCCTGCCATTCCAAAGCCCCAGATCGGCAACAACCAGTATCGGCTGCGAAAGCTGGATGTCCAAATTCAGGCGTTCGTCCTCAAGATAATGCCCATTTTCCTCATACATCATGGCGACGCGCTCGTCCTCGGAAAGCGTCGGATATTCTTCCTCCATCCAGTCTTTCCACTCCTCATAGTCAAGGTCAGCATTGGACCAGATGCGATAATCGTCCTTACTCATCGTGCATCACCTCTGTCCTTCGGCATCACAGGCTTTCCGTCTGCGTCATAATTTCTCGGGTCAGCGGCGGGCACCTGAAAGCCGAACATAGAGCCGGCCTTCATCGCTTCTTCCTGCGCTCGGCTGACGCCGAGCTTTGCATTATACTCATTCGCGATGCTCCGGGCTTCGTCCTTGTCGGTGACGGGAATGTCCGTCTTGAAGTAGCCCTTTTCGCCGCGCTTGATGATAATGATTTCGTCGCTGCCGGAAAGAACGCTGTAGCACCGCTCGGGCAGGTTGTCCCGAACCGGCTCGCAGGTATGGCCGCCGTATTCCATGCGCTCGGCAAACTCGCAGATGTGATAGAGGTTGCTCCCGATCTCCACATGGTAATCGTCGATATACCGGCAGGTGCGGATCTGCTCTTCATTCCACGAATAGTGGATTTTCACCTTGCCGCCATCCGGAATGCGAAACAGCTCCTTGTAATGGCTGTCAATAAAACGGATTCCTTTCTCTGCGTCCTTCAGGTGCTGATCGAGCCAATCCCGGCGATAGCAATAGCAGTACAGGTTGTATTCGCCTCTGTCCGGGTTCAGGCGCAGAAGGTAGGCATACTTTTCGGTATCCACACGAACGCCATAGTAGCCCGGCTCCTCCTGCATCCGGCTTTGGGGTGTGCAATAGCAGTACTTGGCAAGCGCCCTACGGTTATGAAGAATGTCGCCTTCCTCACGCAGAGAGTTGATTACCTCGTCAAACTCCGCCTTAAACCCGTCGGTTTTCAGCTCTTCCCGGAAGTCAAACCAACTGCTGAAAAAGCCGTTGCCGTCCGTGTCCATATCAGCCCGGAGGTGGCCGATCAGTCCGGTTTGCATGGAAATTTGCGTGCTCTGACGGAAGGTATATTTGTCCTCCGCCTCGATCATTGCTCTTTTTTCATACTCGATCATCTTGCGTCACCTCTTTCTTTAGTCGGTTTCTTTTCCTGCGCGTGCATCTCTTTCGCTTTCTCCAAGCCCTTCTGCGCCCATTCGGGAAGGCGCTTTTCCTCCATGACACCGAGAAAATCCGTGCGATAAAAGGAGGTCTTTCTCCCGTCGTACAGAGAAATGCAGCAGCAGGTACGGCCTCGCGCATTGGCCTGCGCGCCGAAGCCGCCGGTACACAGCATAAGCTGGTGATTGGCGTGGCGGAACTCAGGCCGGAGAATGCTGCCCTTGACGACAACCACCTTGTTCTCGATGGAATCCTCATAGGAAATGGGCTTACAACTATTTGTTGTGAGTTCCTCATTCGTGCCGACCTCCTGACAGGCTCTCTCGTTTTCCTGAATAATCTCCTCGGCTGCATCCGCTACGCGCTGTCCGAACACCTTTGCAATCTCCGCAAAATCGTCGCTGACCAGCACCCCGGAATAGCGCTCAAAAATAGCGTTGGTCTCTACAAAGCAGCACATATACCGTTCATCCTTGTCGGCGTTGGGATTCTCGCCCAGAGCAATATCCTTGTGCCCGATATACATGGAATACTTTACGGAGTAATCTCCGATTTTTCTTGTCTCTTCCATAGCGTCTCCTTTTATAAGCGGGGCGGCATCTGTAAAAAGATGCCGCCCCTTGCCGTTTTACTTTCTGTTCTTCAGGCGAAGAACGATCAGCCCTGCGATAATAAACACCACAAGACCGATGCCGATGATGACCTTAGCGCTCATGCTTGCCTACCTCCTTCTTTTTTCGGAAGGTAAAGAAAGCCACCGCACCTGCACCGATTGCAGAGATACCGGTAAGTGCTGCCCAAAGAGGCATATTGGTGGTATCTCCGGTCTTGGGGATATCCGTAACAGGCTTGAGCTTGTTATGGAACTTGGCAACGACCGTCTTTCCTTCGTGAACGGTTACGGTGACATTTGCGGGAAGCTCATACTTCTCGTTGGCTTTGTTGGACACCTCGGAGATCACATAATCGCCGATGCGCAGCCCCTCGATGTGGATCTGACCCTTCTCATCGGTCACAAAGTCCTTGCTGAAAGCATTGCCGGTGATATCCGTGCCCTCCACGCGGAAGGTAAAGCCCTTCAGCACGCCGTCATCCGAAGTCTTTTCAATGCGGATGCCTCCGGTCTGTGCCTGGTTGACAAAGCCCTTTCCAGCCTCATTTTCCACGACGACGGTTTTACCATCTTCCTTAATGGAGAAACTGTAGGTCTTCTCATCAAGGAAGAAGCCCTTGGGGGCCTCAGTTTCCTTCAGCGTGTAATCGCCGTAGGGCAGATCATCCAGCTTGTAGACGCCGTCGGACAGCTCCTCCATCTGATCCACAAGCTTTCCGTCACGGTATACCTCAAAGACTGCGCCGCTCAGGTGATGATCGGGATAGTCTTTATCCACCTTGGTCAGCTGAACGCTGCCGCGAATGCGCTTGTTGGTGATCTCGATCTCGATCACAGCACCGTTCTGATCTACCTTCACAGTATAAGGCGTGTCATCCAGCACATAGCCCTCCGGTGCAGCGATTTCACGAACCACATACTCGCCATAAGGGATGTCCGCAAAGGTGAAGCTGCCGTCCTCTGCGGAAACGGTGGTCAGGATAGGCTCTGTGCCGTCAGTAAGGAACAGACCGATGGTAGCTCCGGCCAGCGCCTTGCCGTCTTCATCCTTCTTCATGCCGTGGATCTCCCCGTAGATCATCTCGTTGGTAATGCTCTTTCCGTCATTGACGGCAAGCTCCACAACGGGGATTTCCTGACCGGCATAGGCAAAGATCACAGGATACTTCTCATCAGAGAGCATATAGTGGCTGTCGGTGCTGATTTCCTTGACATAGTAGCTGCCGAAGGGAACATCGCTCTTGAGCACGGCTTTCCCGTTTTCGTCAAGGGACAGAATCTCAATCAGTCCGTCTGCCGGAATGACAGAGCCGTCTGCTGCGGTAAGCTCCTCGGCGGCATAGAAGCCGAAGGTCACGGCGGAAAGCTCGTTATTCATACCGATACCGAACTGCTTATTCTGCTCCAGCACCTTGGAAAGAGAAATCCGCGCCTTCTGTCTGTCATTGCAGAAGCTGGCAGCCGTTTCGGTGATCTCAATCTCCTGCCCGGCATAGACAAGCTCTGCGGTATGGGCGTCCTTGTTAATGACCATGCCGTCGGGAGCTTTCATCTCAGTGATTTCGTATTTTCCCAGATACAGCGGCTTGCTCTCCGCCATGCCATCTGCGCCGGTGGTCACCGTATCCACCACCTCGCCGGCGCTGCAGCGCAGCGTACCATCCGGGGTGTAGATGTCCGCCGCAGCCTTGATCTCATAGGTTGCTCCTGCAAGACCCTGCACCGTATAGACCGGCTGGTAGACTCCGTCCGCCGCCGTGACGGTGGCAAACACCTCGCCGGTTTTGGAAATCTTGATGATGCCCTTCTGTGCGTAATTGCCAAGCTTCACTGCAACGACCGTCACGCCGCTTTCCTCGGTGGAATTCTCTTCGGTCACATCGAACTTGACCGCCTCATGACTGAGCACATAGCCGTAAGGGGCAGAGACCTCCTTGAGGGAGTAGCCCTTGCCGAACTCCAGCTTTTCCGGCGTGATGAGCATGCCGGCGTCATTGGTGTAGAAGGTGTCGATGGTGGTAACCTCCGGATAGGTAAAGGTCATTTCCACCTTGGAGCCATCCGGACGGAAGATCTGGAAGCCCGCACCCGCATAGGGAATGGTATTGCCGGTCTCCGCATCCACCTTGATGACCTTAATGAAGGACTCGAAGTTAGCGTTGTTGATGAGGTAGCGATAGGTCTCGCCGTCCTTGGCAATGAACACATCAAAGTCGCTCATCAGCTCACGACCCTCCCAGCCGGAAACCTGATGCGCGGTGTACACGCCGTAGGGCAGGTCCTTGCTCTGGGCAAAGCCGTTTTCATCGCAAGTCAGGTAGTCCCGCTCCGTATCCTTTGCCGCCTCATAGCTGCCGGCAGATTTCAGATAGATGGCAAAAATCGCGCCTTCTTCGGGCGTTTCAATTTGTGTGTCGCCGTTATCCGAGTGCTTGATGATGGCGATATTGCCCTTCTGCACCTGCTCGGCAACAGCCACAGCAGGCGCAGCGTTCAGCTCAACGGTGTAATTGGCCGCCTCTGCACCGACAGCATAAACGGTGCTGTCCAGCAGATAGCCCTCGGAGGGGCTGATCTCACGAATCGTCCAGTCGTCGCCGCAGACATAATAGCCGGTGGTGAACTGGCCGTTCTCGTCGGTGTAGTAAGTATCCACAAGCTGATCGCCCTTATAGATGCCGTAGGCAGCACCGGCAAGCGAAGCGTCGCCCTGCGCCGTTCCGACCTCACAGTCGCTCTTAGTGACGGTGACATTGAACTTTTTGAGGATGTTGGAAAAGCTCTTATTGGTTACACTGTTCCATTCCACTGCGGCGCTCTGACTGTCGGGAATCACATAGCGAATGGCGGTGTCCATCTCCTCCAGTGTGTAGCCGGTGCCGATGAGCACATCCCGGAAAGTCGCCACACCGTTTTCATCGGTGACGGCGTATTCATCTACAGGAAGGCCGCTAAGGGAGGTTCCAAAAAGGTGGAACTTCACGCCCTGATTCAGTCCGTCATCGGAGGTTTTGGTCACGGTAAGCTCGCCGCGGCGGAGTACATTGTTGAAGGAAACCGTCGCCGTCTGTCCGGCAAGCACGGTAACACGGTGGCTTTCCTGGGGCTCGTATTTGTCATAGCTCTGCTCGGTGACGGTATAGGTGCCGGGCATCAGATTGTCGATGCGAATTTCACCGTTCCGGTCGGTGGTAACGGTCTGATTGACACCCTCGCCGGTGATGGTGAAGGTAATGCCGTCCACCCTGCCGTCCTCGCTGGTCTTGATGATTTTGGCGCTGCCGTAGCTGACCTTCAGCTTGACAAACGCTTTTACGGGGTCGCTGACGGAGGCCGTATAGGTGATGGTATCCTGAACGCCGCCGTTGGGGCCGTACTTATAGTCCGTCCAAACAAGAACGCCGCAGCGGGAAGCGCTTCGAGTTGCGGAGATCGTCACATTGCCGCTGGGAGCCGTATCGGTGGTGATAGTGAGCGTATTGCCCGACACGCTGAAATGAAAGCCCGTCTCACTGGCGGAGAAGGTAAACTGCGACAGCACGCGGTTGGTATCCGTGAGCTCTGCAACATACTGACTGCCGTCCCACGCAAGCTCAATGGTCTTTGCGCTGCCGCTGCTTCTGCTCATAAAGCTCGGGCAAACGGCATGGCTCTGCACGCTGGACTCGATGCTGTCATAATAACCCATGATTCGGCTATACAGCGGATGATTGGGGGAAACCAGCGACAGGATCTCGTCATAGCCGCCGGTGCTCACATGGTCAAAGTCCGCATCGCGCTCGCCCACAACCGTTTCCCAAACAAGTAGCTGAGTCGCGAAGGCGTGGGCCAGCTTATCCGCATCGGAATCGTTCTGCGATCTCCACGAGGTGGAGAGATTGCCCTGATAGCCATACTGCATGATACGCCCCAACAGCAGCTTAATATCGTCCGGCTCGATGGTGTTGTTGTACTGGCTGGGATAGTTATCCCAAAAATCCTCACCGAAGCCGTGATAGGTATCGCCGACATTTCGGGAAAGGCCGGGCTCGATGCAGTAGCACACCTTCCCGTCAAAGGAATCCATACAGTGCAGGGTGGTGTAGTTGCTGGAGCCTGTTGCCCAGCCGTTCATATAGTTTTTCGCGGAGTGACCCCATGCGTCCGCAGAGTAAATCTGAGCAGCGTCTCCGTCACGGGGGAAGGAAATCATATAGGACTCCGCTGTTTCGCTTGCGGCGAAGGCCGTGGTCGTGCCAAAGCCTGCAAGCACGGTGAATGCCATGAGGACTGCAAGCAGTCCCGACATTCCTCTTTTGAAAATCTTCTTCATTCGTTCTGTCCTCCTTCAAGGCATGAAAAAAGCACCGTGCTTCCACGATGCTCATTTCGACGTATTGACTTGTTGATGCTTATGCGTACCCGATATAGATTAGGTAGCTGCTTGTGCCGATGCACTCGTACCAGATCCAGACAGCGGTTATCTCCTCGTCATTCGCGTATCTGTTCAGGCGGGAGCTGATGTCTCTCTCCAGGTAGATGCAGGTCGGCTTTGCGATGATCGGATTGTCCCAGCAATCGGTTGCCGAGCTATCCAAGGTCAGTCCCAAGCTCACCGCCGTGCTTTTTGCGTAGGAAATCCAGTGCTCGATATCAAATGCGGGTTCAGTTTCCGGAGTCGGTTCCGGCTCGGTTATCGCAGGAACGGACGGTTCCTCTTTCGGACTTTCTGCTTTCTCCGGCTTCTCCGGAAGCACGGGTGCCTGCCGGTCTTCCTCCGGTGTCGGCGCATTCGATTCTGTGGGTGCGCTTACCGGCTCAGAAGAAAAGCTCGGGCTGCTATCGTGCTTGTCCTCATTTGGTATGCAAGCTGCTGGATCGGCGGCTTCTGTCGGGGCTTTGGTGTGAGCGCTTGAATCTGTGGATACCGGCTCAAAGGAAGCAGGCGTTCCTTCCTGTGGCGTTGGAGCTTTCGGTGTGTTTCCTGCCGTTTGCCCTTGCAATGGCTCTGCGGCGCATCCGGAAAGCAATACGGAAAGCAGGAGCGCGCACAACATGAGATTCTTTTTCATGGGATGACCTCCAATGACTGTTTTTTCTCATATTGTACGAATGCACTTGGTTTTCTTCAATTGTGCCGCCTGTATATTCTCCTTTTGAGCTGGTATTGCCGGTAAATGAGGGGGGAGAGTGTGAGAGGGGGAACGGCGCTGACGCAGCGTCAAAAGGGTAGACTGCCCCCTTGGCGAAGAACCTATCTTGCGTCATTCCGACTTTTCTGCCGTTCCTGATACCGGTGATAATATTCCAGCGCTTTCAGAATATACTCACCGGTTTTTTCGTAAGGAACGCTGGCAGGGATAAACCTTCTGGCCTCGGCGTACTTGATGTTGATCTTCTCCCTCTGGTTCGGCTTTTCCTCGCTCATAATCGACTCGATGACCTCGTTGTTCAGCTTTCCGTCCTGGGAGAATCGCTTCAGCTTAATGGCCTGGGCGAGGGACGGCGTGGCATCTGCGTAGGCGATTTGCTCCAGCAGGGCACTCTGTTCCTCCTTTTGCAGGTAAGAGAGTTCCACCGCCGGTCTGAACGCAATGCGCCCTTCATCAACCAAATCCAGAAGCTCCGGAATAAGCTCGGTGAGGCGGATATAACGGAAGATAGTGTTTTTACTTTCTCCCACTTCTTCTGCCATAACCGTTGAAGACTTTACTCCGGGCAACTTGTTCCCCACTGGGGAACAAGTTAAATCTGTACGCTGTCCTTGGCGATTCATGGCCTCCAAGCGCATCTTGTACGAAAAAGCTTTTTCACTGGGCAGTATCACAGAGCGCTGCAGGTTCGATTCCACCATTAGAATGATGGCCTCGTCGCGGGTCATCTCCCGCACCTCGGCTTTCACGGTATCAAAGCCGGCAAGCTCACAGGCCTTCTTTCTGCGATGCCCCGATACGATTTCGTACCGCCCGTCCTCCTTCGGTCGGAGGGTGACAGGGGTGATGATCCCGCGCTCCTTGATACTCTGGACAAGCTGATCCATGTCCTCGTCCAGCTTCACCTTGAAGGGATGGTCTGGGAAATCGTCGATCTCCGAGAGGGGAATATCATAAATGCGCGGGAGCTTGTTTTCCTTTCGCTCCGCGTCATTCATGAAAAGCTCATCGTACCCGGTCAGGCCCAGATCGATTTTTTGCACGCTCTTCAAGCTCTGTCACCTCCTTCGTCAGAGCCTCATACGCTGCTGCGACCTTGCCGTTCCTGTCGTGAGAGAAGATGCTCTCTCCGGAAAGACTGCACTCCGCAGCTCTTACCGAAAAGGGAATCTCGGAACGAAACACGCGGATGTTCTCTCCCACGGTAGAACGAAGCGAGGAAATAATCGCCTTGGCGTTGTTGGTGCGGTTATCCACCATCGTCAGCAAAATGCCGTCAATCTTTAATCTCGGGTTGATCTGCCGCTTGATCTTTGAAATGGAGCGCAGAAGCAGGTTAAGACCTTTGGTTGACAGGAAGTTCGGCTGAGACGGGATAATCACACTGTCTGCCGCAACCAGCGCATTGACCGTCATCATACCCAGCGAGGGCATACAGTCAATCAGAATGTAGTCGTAGCTCTTTCTCATGCCGTCGATGGCGTTCTTCAGAACATACTCACGGCTCATGACATTGAACAGACCTGTTTCCATACCGGAGAGCTCAATGTTCGAGGGAAGCAAATCCACACCTTCCTGGTGCCGGATAATTGCACCCTCCGCAAGCGGCTCATCATCAATGACCGACTGCATAAGGGACGACAGCGATACATCCAGCTCGTCGGGGTTCTTTATGCCGAGGCTCACGGTTAAGCTGCCCTGCGGATCTGCATCAACAAGCAAAACCTTTTTACCGGAACTTGCAAGGCCTACCCCGAGATTGACTGCGGTCGTCGTTTTGCCAACGCCGCCCTTCTGATTCGTGATGGCGATCACCTTACAGTTTTCCATGGGGTTTTCCTCCTTTCTCTGAATTTGAATCATTTCTGATCCACGAAAGCCTCAAAGTATCCTTTGGGGCTTTCGTCGCTGCATTTCATTTTTCCTCGAACCCAAAATGCAGAAAAGGAAGTCATCAGACGCCCGATAGCGAATCGGGTCCATGGGAATCTCACCCCCGCCGGGTACTCCGCCGGTTCCGTAGAAAAGTATCATTATACCCTAAGCCTGTCGTGGCCGTATCCGTAGCTGCCAGATATTTCAGAATGGTTTCGGGGTCGCTCTCCACCTTTTGTCCCGCTGATACCGTTAGCGGCAGGTGGGTCTTGGCGTACCTTCATTTGGCTGTTGACTCAAGGAATGTATCTGATGAATGTATATGAAATTTTCAAGGTTCCCGGAAGGCTTTTCGCCTTCTCACTTTCTCTTTGCCGAATTTTTTTGCGAGATTCCCACACTTTTTCAAAAAAATTTTTTGTGCCGGTTTTAGAAAACAAAAAAGCGCCCACTGCGCCTGTTTAGTAGGCGTAGTGAGCGCAAAAAATAAGACCCGGTGATTTCTCACCGAGTCTCATATCTGAATATATAGTTTTCAAAAAAACAGCCCCGCAGAATCACTTCTGCGAGGCTGAAATTCAATCGCACATTTTTCTCGGCATCCGTGGTGCACCCTTGGTGTAAATTGGTGTACGGATTGGTGTACGAGAGGCTTTTTTAGCCCGATCAGGGGGCAATCAATAGAGCTTTGCGCCTGCCGGAATGTGAGGATCGACCATCAGCAA
>ERZ840057.1523-NODE-1523-length-18902-cov-20.818539_pt1 | contig 18902 bp, 17 predicted proteins | sample MGYA00519907_ERZ840057 | MGnify/ENA primary metagenome ERZ840057 (study PRJEB31850, sample SAMEA3708862) | human gut metagenome | biome: human gut; feature: human-associated habitat; material: faeces | place: China | collected 2014 ...
TCATCACGGTTTCCAATACGCTGGCGACGGTCTCCATGCCTTACCCCTTTCTCCGGTAGTCCGGCAGCAGCTTCGGGGACAGGGTATCGTCGTGGACGCCGGCTTCCTGCAGAAGGGCATCGAATTTCGCCAGATGGTCCAGCGTGGCTGTACCCATGGAGACGGACTTGGATTTTTCGGAGGCACTGCGGCCTGCGTTCCGGCCGAACACGATGACATCCAACAGGCTGTTGCCCATAAGCCGGTTCCGGCCATGGATGCCGCCCACCACCTCACCGGCTGCAATGAGCTCTGCCGTGTGCTTGTCCAGAACATGGATGACTGCCATATTCGTTCCCTCCCCTGTTTTTTAGGATTTTTCAGGAAATCAGCCGTTCAGGCTGCCCTTCAAGGTCTTTTTTAGCTCGTACAGGAAATTCAGCGCTTCAATGGGGGTCAGCGTTTCCACATCCAGCGCATCCAGTTTTTCCAGCACCTCGCTGGGCACTGCGGGAGAGTTATACTCCTGCAGCGCATCAAAGTCCATCTGCTCCACCTTGTTCTTTGGGGCAGTGGCTTCCAGTGCGCGCAGCACCTCGTGGGCGCGGCGGGTCACGGTGCCGGGCAGACCGGCCAGCTTTGCCACCTCGATGCCGTAGCTGTCGTCGGCGGGGCCGCGCACGATGCGCCGCAGGAAAGTGATATCCTCACCGCGCTTTTTGACCGCGATGTTGTAGTTTTTTACGCCCTCCACGGTGCCTTCCAGCTCGGTCAGCTCGTGGTAGTGGGTGGCGAACAGGGTCTTGCAGCCCAGCCCCTTGGCGGGGTCTGCGATATGCTCCACCACGGCGCGGGCGATGCTCATGCCGTCAAAGGTGGAGGTGCCGCGGCCGATCTCGTCCAGCACCACAAGACTTTTGGCGGTGGCGTTTTTCAGAATTTCGGCTACCTCGGTCATCTCCACCATAAAGGTGGACTGGCCTGCAGCAAGGTCGTCCGAGGCGCCGATGCGGGTGAAGATGGCGTCCACCACGCCCACATGGCAGCTGGCAGCCGGTACAAAGGAACCGATCTGCGCCATCAGCGCAATGAGGGCATTCTGACGCATATAAGTGGATTTACCCGCCATATTGGGGCCGGTGATGATGAGGCAGCGGTCAGTGGTGCAGTTGAGGGTGGTATCGTTGGGCACGAACATACTGCCCTTGAGCACCTGCTCCACCACGGGGTGACGCCCCTCGGTGATGGTCAGCACATCGCTGTCGTCCACCACGGGGCGGCAGTAGTTGTTTTCCGCAGCCACCTGCGCCAGCGCAGCTAGCACGTCCAGCTGTGCAATAGCGTTGGCGGTGCGCTGGATGCGATCCAGCTGGGCTCCGATGCTTTCCAGCAGTTCGTCAAACAGGCGGCGTTCCAGCGAGATGAGCCGCTCGTGCGCGCCAAGAATTTTGCTTTCCAGCTCCTTCAGTTCCTGCGTGATGTAACGCTCGCCGGAGGTGAGGGTCTGCTTGCGGATGTAGGTCTCCGGCACAAGGTTTTTGTAGGAGTTGCTCACCTCGATGAAGTAGCCGAACACATGGTTATAGCCAATTTTCAGCTTGGGGATGCCGGTCTCCTGCCGCAGACGGGCTTCCAGCTGCGCCAGCACGCCCTTGGTGTTATCGCGGATGGAGCGCAGCTCGTCCACCTCGGCATGGTAGCCCTTGGCGATGACACCGCCATCCTTGAGGGTGGAGGGGGCATCCGGGTCTACTGCGGCATAAATGCGCGCCTTGATATCCTCCAGCGGGTCGATACTTGCGGCCAGCTCGGCAAGCTCCGGGCAGTTGCAGCCCTCTGCCTGCTTGCGCAGACCGGGCAGACGGTCACAGGTCTGGGCAAGGGTGTAGATCTCCTTGGGGGTTGCAGAGCCGTACACCGTGCGGGTCATCAGGCGCTCCAGATCCGCAATGTAGTGCAGTTCTTCGGTCAGGTCGCCGCGCACCATGGTCTGGCGCACCAGCGCCTCCACAGCGTTCAGGCGGTGGTTGATGAGCTGACTGGAAATGAGCGGCTGCTCGATCCAGCTGCGCAGCATCCGCTTGCCCATGGCGGTGCTGGTCTTATCCAGCACCCACAGCAGGGTGCCGCGCTTTTCGCGGCCGCGCAGAGTCTCGGTCAGCTCAAGATTTGCCCGGGTAACCGGCGAAAGCCGCATGAACTGGGCTTCGTTGTAAGTAATGACCGTCTTTAACCGCTCCACACCCTTGATCTGGGTATCGTGCAGGTATTCCAGCAGCGCAGCCATGGCAAAGCGCACCAGACCCTCGGCAGCTATGCCGGTGGTCTGCGGCCAGTCGCGGCCAAACTGTTCTTCCAGTGCAGAAGCCACCAGCCCCGGCGCATAGCGCTCGTCCTCGACCAGTTCCACCGAGCAGCTCATGTTCTTTTTGATATAGGCGGTCACCTCGCGGCAGTCCAGCAAGCCGGGGTTCAACAGCACCTCGCTGGGGTGGTAACGGCACAGCTCGGTAATGACCGCCGGGGCGATCTTATCTGCCGCCAGCTCGGTGATATGCGCCGTACCGGTGGAAACATCCGCAAAGCACAGGCCGGCCTTTTTGCCCTTGAGGTACAGGCTGGCAATGTAGTTGTTACGGTCGTCCTGCAGCATGCTGCTTTCAATGACCGTACCGGGGGTGACCACCCGGATGATGTCCCGCTTGACAAGGCCTTTCGCCTTGGCGGGGTCCTCCACCTGCTCACAGATAGCCACCTTATAGCCCTTAGCGATCAGGCGCGCCACATAGCCCTCGTAGCTGTGGAAGGGCACGCCGCACATAGGGGCGCGCTCCGCAAGGCCGCACTGCTTGCCGGTAAGGGTAAGATCCAGCTCCCGGGAGGCCGTGACGGCATCGTCGAAGAACATCTCGTAAAAATCGCCGATGCGGTAAAAAAGAATTTCGTCCTTGTGTTGATTTTTGATTTCAAGATACTGCTGCATCATGGGCGAAAGCTCTGCCATGGTTTTTCCTCTTTCCCTTGTATGGTTCCGTCGCCGGTTTGCGGGCTGTAACCGCCGGTGCAAACAAAACGCGGTCTGTGTTGCACAGCCGCGTTTTGGTCAAAAAAGTTTGCTCAGTGGCAGCCGCCGCAGGTGGAGCAGCTGCCGGTGCAGGAGGCAGAAGGCTCCTGCACGGTCATGGGGTCGCCGCCGTTCATGGCGGTGTTGATGATGGCGTCGATATAGTTGACCAGGTTCTCGCACTCGCGCTTGGCCTCGTTGTATGCCACCATGCCCTCGTTGCCCATGATCTGGCCGTAGAGACTGTTCACCTTCTCGTTCAGTTCAGCGATGCGGGCGTCGTCGCGCTCGTTCTTGCCGATCTCGTTGTTCAGGTCCATGCGGGCCAGATTGAACTCGCCGATCAGGTTCTGCAGCTCCTCATCCTTATCGTTTGCCTTGCGGGCCTGATCCAGAATGACGTAGCGGGGGTCGGTCTGAAGTGCCATAGCGGCACGCTTGAAAAGATCAATGCAATCCATGATTGGGTTCTCCTTGTTGTTTTTATTCTTTCTGGGGCAGTTTGCCCCGGAATCACGTTTTTATGCTTCCAGCTCACCCAGCAGCACGGTGGCGCGGGCGCCGGTAAGATGTACAGTCGCGTAGCTGCCCAGCAGTGCCGGGTCGGCGGCAAACTCCACGGTCAGGTTATTGTCCAGCCGGCCGGAAAGGGTGCCCTCGTTGCGGCCAAAGCCCTCCACCAGCACCCGGACGGTCTGCCCTACCTGCGCCTTGACCAGTGCCATGGCGATCTCGTCCTGCGTTGCCAGCAGGCGGGTCATGCGGTCGGTCTTTTCCTTGCGGGGGGTGGGGTCCGGCATTTCAGCAGCCTTGGTGCCGGTGCGCTTGGAGTAGATAAAGGTGAACAGTTGCATATAGCCCACCTTGCGCACCAGTTCCAGCGTTTTTACAAAGTCCTCCTCGGTCTCGCCGGGGAAGCCCACGATGATATCGCTGGAGAAGGTGATGCCGGGCACGGTCTTGCGGGCGTAGTCAATGAGCTCCAGATACTGCTCCACCGTATAGTGGCGGTTCATCTGCTGCAAAAGCCGGTCGGAACCGCACTGCACCGGCAGATGCAGGTGCTTGCACAGCTTCGGCTGAGCGGCAATGGTATCAATGAGCTTATGGCTGGCGTCCTTGGGGTGGCTGGTCATAAAGCGGATATGGTAATCGCCGGGCACAGTGCACAGCAGGTTGAGCAGGTCGGAGAAATCGATCTGTTCCTCCAGTCCCTTGCCGTAGCTGTTCACGTTCTGACCCAGCAGGGTGATTTCCTTATAGCCTGCTTCCACAAGGCTGCGGAACTCCGCAAGGATATCGCCGGGCTTGCGGCTCTTCTCGCGGCCGCGGACATAGGGCACGATGCAGTAGGTGCAGAAGTTATCGCAGCCGTACATGATGGGCAGCCATGCGCGGAACTCGCTCTCGCGCCGGATGGGGATGTTCTCCACGATGACCGGACGCTGGGCGGGGTCCAGCAGCACCCGCTTATGCTTTTGCAGTTTCTGGGCGATCAGCTGCGGCAGGGTGTCGATGCCGTCCACGCCGAACACCAGATCCACATAGGGGTAGCTCTTGCGCAGCTTTTCCACAACATGCTTCTGGTTGGCCATGCAGCCGCACAGGCCGATGATAAGGCCGGGCTTTTTTTCCTTGAGCCCCTTCAGCGCGCCCACGTTGCCGAACACCCGCTGCTCGGCGTGCTCACGCACGGCGCAGGTGTTGAACAAAATCAGGTCGGCGTCCTCGGGCTTATCGCACAGGCCGTAGCCGATATCTACCAGCACGCCCTTGATGCGCTCGCCATCGTTGACGTTCTGCTGACAGCCGTAGCTGTGCACAAAGGCCAGCGGCGGGGTGTCGTAGGTCTGCCGCACCAGCTCGGCGGCAACGGTATTATGTTCAAAGTTAATGTATTCCAAAAAAACCATCCTTCTCCGCCGGGCAGGGTAGCCCCATGCGGCGAAACTCTATTTTCTGCCATTCTATAAAAGACACTCTTTAGTATACCCTGTTTGGCCGCTGCGGGCAAGAGGAAACACGCAAATTTTATGCCTGTTTAGCCGCTGCTGCCTCTGCATCCTGCCTGCGGCAGCACTCTTCGCACACGCCCAGCAGCACCACGGCGCAGTCCTGCACCCTGCCCTTCTGGTTTTTGACCAGCTCCATCACCTGTTTTCCGTCTACCTCTGCATCGGTGACGCCGCCGCAGACGGTGCAGTACAGGTGGCTGTGCCACGGCAGGGTGTGGTCAAAGCGGTCTGCCTTACCGGGAATGGACACCCGGCGCACCCGCCCGGCTTCCACCAGACTGTTCAGGTTACGGTATACGGTGCCAAGGCTCAGGTTCGGGCACTCCTGCGCGGCTTTATCGTAGATTTCTTCCGCAGTCGGGTGGTCGCACAGCTGCTGCACCGTCTGCATGACAAGCTCCCGCTGTTTTGAATAACGCATATCCATCCTCCTTTTTCACACGGTTCAGACGTTTTCTTTCCCTTTGATCTTTGCCCAGTACGCCCGGGCGGCCTGTTCGGTCTTGTTGTCGCCAAAGGTGTAGTACTTGGTATCCTTCAGCACATCCGGCAGATACTGCTGCTGTACCCAGTGGTTGGCGTAGCTGTGGGCGTATTTGTAGTTCTGCCCCTTTACCAGCGCATCCTCGCCGTCAAAGTGCTTGTTTTGCAGCTGGCGCGGGATGGGTCCGGTGCGCCCGGCCTGCACATCCGCAATGGCTGCGTTGATGGCATCGTGGGCGCTGTTGGATTTGGGGCTGGTGGCCACCAGAATGACTGCATCCGCAAGCGGCAGACGCGCCTCCGGCAGACCCACCATGTTGGCGGCATCCACCGCCGCCTTGACGATGGGGATGATCTGCGGATAGGCAAGCCCCACGTCCTCGCAGGCGCACACCATCAGGCGGCGGCAGGCAGAGGGCAGGTCTCCCGCCTCCAGCAGGCGTGCCAGATAGTGCAGCGCCGCGTCCGGGTCTGATCCGCGCATGGACTTCTGGTAGGCAGACACGATGTCGTAGTGGTCGTCGCCCTCCCGATCATAGCGCATGGCGGTGCGGCGGGTGACCTGCCGGATCATATCTAAGGTAATGCGTTTTTCTCCGTTTTCCACCGGCGCTGCCGTGACCGCAAAGTCCAGACAGCCCAGCGCCTTGCGCAGATCGCCCCCGGCGCTTTCGGCCAGATAGGCGCAGGCGTCCTCGTCCATGCATACCGGCACCTGTTCGCCTTCGGAAAGGCGCTGCACGGCGTTGCGCACCCCGCGCTCCACGTCCGCTGCGGCAAGGGGCTTGAACTCAAACACCGTGCAGCGGGAAAGCAGCGCGTTATAGATGTAGAAATAGGGGTTCTCGGTGGTGGAGGCGATCAGGGTGACGCTGCCGTCCTCGATACATTCCAACAGGCTCTGCTGCTGCTTTTTGTTCAGGTACTGGATCTCGTCCAGATACAGCAGAATGCCGCCCGCCGCTGCCAGCGTGCCGATATCCTTGAGCACTGCCTTGATATCCCCGGTGCCGCAGGAGGTGCCGTTGAGCTTGTGCAGGGTCATGCCGCTGTTCTCGGCAATAATGCGTGCCACCGTGGTCTTTCCGGTGCCGGAGGGGCCGTAAAAGATCATGTTGGGGATGCGCCCGCTTTCAATGGTACGGCGGAACACCCGCCCCGGAGCCAGCAGATGCTGCTGCCCGCACACATCCGCCAGCGTTTTGGGACGCAGGCGCTGCGCAAGTGGTTCATTCATGGTGGTTTCTCCTTCCCTGCCCGCAAGGCACTTTTTATATAGTATAGCGCATTTAGAAAAGGAGGACAAGGGCTTTTCTGAAAATCATTCTCAGATAATGCCCTGCAAACATTTACAAATCCTGTCAAACATGGTATGATTCAGGTATTCCCTTTTAAAGGAGGTTTGTCCCATGCCGGTACGAAAAAAAGCCCCGGAGAATCTTACCGCAAAAAAAGCGCTGGCGCTGGAGGTCATCCGGCGTCTCAAGGCCGAATACCCGGATGCTGGTTGCACCTTGGACTACGACCACGCATGGCAGCTGCTGGTCAGCGTGCGGCTGGCCGCCCAGTGCACGGATGCCCGGGTGAACATTGTGGTGGAGGAGTTGTTTGCAAAATACCCAAGCGTAGCGGCGCTGGCTGCCGCCGAGCCGGAGGACATTGAAGCCATCGTCAAGCCCTGCGGGCTGGGACACTCCAAGGCGCGGGATATCTCGGCCTGTATGCGAATGCTGCGGGATCAATACAACTGCCGTGTGCCCAATACCTTTGAGGAGTTGCTCGCTTTGCCCGGCGTAGGGCGCAAGAGCGCAAACCTCATTATGGGGGATGTGTTCGGCAAGCCCGCCATCGTTACCGACACACATTGCATCCGGCTGTGCAATAAGATCGGCCTTGTGGACGGCGTTAAGGAGCCGCAAAAGGTGGAGATGGCGCTATGGAAGATCATCCCGCCGGAGGAAGGCAGCGACCTTTGCCACCGCTTTGTGATGCACGGCCGTGCGGTGTGCAACGCCCGCAAGCCGGAATGCGAAAAATGCTGTTTGAAAGACATCTGCCGCACCGCCCGCGAAGCCGCCGGGCAGCAGGCAGAGCCATAATTTTTAAGGAGGTATAACCTATGATCACTTTAACGATTTTGCTTATCGTTGCCCTGCTGTGCGTACTGGTGGGTTGCCTGACCGGCCTGCTGACGCTGGTGGGCGTGCTGGCCTCCCTTTTTGTGGGCGTGCTGGTGGGTGCGCTGGCCGGATATCTGGCCGGGCGCTTTATGGGCACGGAAACTTCCCTTGGCCGCAACATCCTGATGGGCGTGCTGGGCAGCTTTGTGGGCGAGTTTTTGTTTGGCCTGCTGGGCATCCACGCCTCCGGCAGCTTTTCTTCCTTTGCCATCTCGGTAATCGGTGCCTGCATCTGCATCTGGATCGGCCAGAAGATCTCTAAGTAAGTTTTTGGGATCAATACGCCGCCGCATTCTGCTGCCGGAGTTTCCGGGCAGAGTGCGGCGGCTTTGCTTTTCCGCACAAAGCAAAACCCCCGAAAACCGGCTTCACAAGCCAACTTTCGGGGGTTTCTCTTTGGAGCTACTGACCTGATTCGAACAGGCGACCTGCTCATTACGAGTGAGCTGCTCTACCAGCTGAGCCACAGTAGCACATTGCACATCTGCTGCAACAGGCAATATTTTACCATATTTCTGCGGCACTGTCAAGGCCGGATTTCCTGTGAGCGGGGCAAGCTTTTGCGGGGCGTTTCACAAAAAGTTATTGCATTTTAGCCCGGCGGCTTTATAATAGAATTGATTGCGCAAAAGGCCGCGCCTTTTGCCGGAAAGGACGAGCTGCACCATGATCTTTGTTCCCCTGCTGCACTACTTTTTGTGCAAGAATGATTACAGCGGCAACGAAGCCGGACTGCGCTACCGGCTTACCCCGGGTAAGCGCACCGTGCCGGACCCGGACGGCGGCGCGGATGCCACCAAAGAGGAGAAAATTCTCACAGTGGACTACTGGCCCGCGCCCTGGACGATTGATAAGACCGACCCCGCCCTGCGCCGCCGGGAGGTATTCCCGCTTACAGACGAAGGGCGTGCCGCCGCCGCGCAGTATCTGAAGGACGCCTACGAGGCCGAGCCGGAGCGCTGGAACAACTGCCCGGACATGATGGATTGCGACCCCTGGGAGCCGCCTGCCGAGCCGGATACTGCCAACGAATAAACTGAACGAGGAAACCATGATCTACCGTTTGAAAGAACTGAAGGGCGATACCATCGCCGTGCCGCAGCTGGTGTTCTCCAAGCTGGGCATTGCCGAAGAATACAATGTGCGGGTGGCGCTGTATGTGCTGGCCACCGGCGTGACCGACCCGGACAAGATCTGCGCCGACCTCAAGCTGCGCAGCCGTATCAGCGCCGAGAGTGCGCTGGCTTTCTGGGCGGGTGCAGGGCTTTTGGAACGCTACGAGGAGAACGCCGCCCCAGGCGCAGAGCCCAGCGCCCCTGCCCCCATGCGCTGGGCGGAGATCGCCGCTGCCAGCCGCACCGACCCTATGATCTCCAGCCTGATTGACTGCGGGCAGACCAGCTTTGCCCGTCCGCTGACCCATACCGAGATGGAAAAACTGGTGAACCTGTATGTACAGGAAGGCTTTGCGCCTGAGACCGTGATGCTATGCATAGCCTATGTGGCCAGCCGGGGCAAACGCACCATGGCCGCTGTGACCCATGAGCTGAAGGTCTGGCGCGCTGAGGGCGTGGAGACCGGCGAGCAGGCCGATGCCCACTTAAAGCTACTGGCGCTGCGCCAGAGCCGCGAGGAATACGTCAGCAGTCTGCTGCAGATCACCTCCGAGGAGCTGACGCTGGGCGGGCGCAAAGCCATTGCACGGTGGTACGAGGTGTACGGCTACGACGACGCCATGGTGCAGGAAGCAGCCGTACAGGCCGGCCCCAAGCGGGATCTGTGGTACTGGAACAGCATCCTGAAAACATGGAACGCCAAGGGTCTGCGCAGCATCCATGATGTGCGCGGCCCGGTGGCTGCAGCCGGAGCAAGCCGAAATATCCGGGTGGACCGCGCTACACCCAGCGGAAACGATATCCTGAAAAACGCCACCCGCCGCCGTTCTCTTATCAAGAAACCGGAGTAAGGAGCCTTTATGCGTACCAAAAACGAATTATATCAGCAGGCATTGCGCACCGTAGCCATGCGGCGTCAGACCGCCCGCGCCCTGGCGCAGGATGCGCAGGCCGAAGCCGAGGCCGCCATCCCCGGGCTGCGCCACGCCGAGGAGGAAGTGCGTGTGCGGGGCATCCGCTGCGCCATTGCCGGAGCCTCCGGCAAGGACCGCACCGAGACTGCTGCCGCCCTTGCGGCGGCAAAGCAGAAGCTGACTGCCCTGTTGGCCGCAAGCGGACGCCCTGCGGATGCACTGGAGCCAAAGTTCACCTGCAAGCGGTGTGAGGACACCGGCGCGGTGGACGGCCGCACCTGCGATTGTGTGCGCCGGGTGATGCAGCAGCTGCGCCGGAAGGAGATCGAGGAGCTGTCCAGCCTGTCCATCTCCAGCTTTGACACCATGCAACTAGACTACTACCCCAACACGGTGGACAAGACACTGGGCGAGAGCGTGCGCAGCTACATGACCGGAGTTCTGGCCGACCTGCGGGATTACGCGGCAGACTTTTCCCCCACCACCCGCGAAAGCCTGCTGCTGGTGGGCAACGCAGGGCTTGGCAAGACCCATGCCGCCCTTGCCATTGCCGGGGAGGTGCTGCGGCAGAACTATGATGTGATCTATGTCTCCTGCCCGGACTTTTTCGGCAAGCTGGAGGCGCTGCATTTCGGCACTGACCCCGGCGGCGAGGAGGAGGCCTTGTTCCAGACTGCCTGCAACGCTGATCTGCTGATTTTGGATGATCTGGGCACCGAGTTCAATTCCAGCTTCTTCCTGACGAATCTGTACAGCCTGCTGAATAACCGCTTGGGCGCAAAGCTGCCTACCATCGTCACCACCAATATCACGGACGGCGCACTGCTGGAAAAGTTGTATACAGAGAAGATCTCCAGCCGCCTTGCGGCCTTTGTGCAGATCCAGTTTTTAGGCAGTGATATCCGGGTACAGAAAGCCGCCGAATAAGTCGTTTCATTTCTGCCGGAGCCGTCCATCTTTCGAGAGAAACAATTGCAAAACAAATGCGCAGCACCTCGTAAATAAAAAGCCATCTGCCGCAGCATGACCAGGGGCGAAACCCTTTGAATCAGCTGTTGCAGATGGCTTTATTGTTTGATAAATCAGAACTCCAGTGCAGGGCTTACCTCGTTGCGGCGCTGTGCCTGCACGATGCAGTCTTTTTCCGGCACGACACCGGCTGCACCCAAGGTGGTGAACACGGTCTGCAAGGCAAGGCTGGGCGTGTTATTCTCCTGCGAGAGATGGCACAGGGCGAACTTTTTACAGCCGCTCTGGATGAGCTCCAGAAGCTTTGCGGAGCACTCGTCGTTGGAAAGGTGTCCCCGCACGCTCTCGATGCGGGCGCGCAGATAGTAGGGGTAGGGCCCGCTGCGCAGCATGTGCAGGTCGTAGTTGCTTTCCAGCGCCACAAGGTCGCAGCCGGAAAGCGCCTCGTGCACCGGCGGGGTCAGGGTGCCAAGGTCGGTGGCGATGGTCATGGTCTTATCGTCCGGGGTGTGGATGCGGTAGCCCACGCAGGGCACATCGTGGCTGGTGGGGAAGGACTGCACCCCGAAGCAGCCGATGTCCTCTTCCCTGCCCTCCAGCGTGTTCAGCTCACAGTTGGCGGGCACGATATCGTTGGCATCCAGAAAATCCAGCGTAGCCGCTGCACCGTACACCGGCAGCGGGTTCTTTTTCAGGAAGGTGGAAAGTCCCTTGACGTGGTCGCTGTGCTCGTGGGTGACAAGGATGCCCGCGCAATCGCTGACGGCTAGCCCCAGCGATTTGAGCGCTGCCGTGGTGGTGCGTACACCCTTGCCCATATCCACGATGAGGTACTGCGCACCGCAGCGCACCACGCTGCTGTTGCCGGAGGAGCCGGAATACAATGAAATGAACTCTGCCATGAAAACCTCTTATGTTACCACCTGAAAACAGCCCGCCGCACAGAACTTACGGCAGGCTGTTTGTTTTGTTGTTTGTGTTACAGGGCCTGTTCCAGCGCAGCGGGCATCCGCTCCACCTTGCTGATATCAGCGCCCAGACCGCGCAGCTTTTCCACGATATTCTCGTAGCCGCGCTCGATATGACCGATCTCCTCGATCTCGCTGGTGCCATCGGCCATCAGAGCAGCCACCACCATAGCGGCGCCGGCACGCAGGTCGGAAGCGCGCAGCGGTGCGGGACTGAGCTTTTCTACGCCCTCAAACACAGCCACCTGACCGTCCACCTGTACGCTGGCACCCATCTTGCGCAGCTCGTCCACATAGCGGAAGCGGTTGTCCCACACGCTCTCGGTGATGGTGCTGGTGCCCTTGGCCACGCTCAGCAACACACCCATCAGGGGCTGCATATCGGTGGGGAAGCCGGGGTGCGGCATGGTGTTGATCTTCAGCGGCAGAATATCGCCGGTACGGGATACCCGCACAGCGTCGTCAAATTCTTCCACAGTGATCCCTGCACGGCGCAGCTTGGCCGTGATGGGCTCCAGATGCTTGGGGGTAACATTCTTGATGAGCACATCGCCGCCGGTGGCAGCCGCAGCCACCATATAGCTGCCGGCTTCGATCTGATCCGGGATGATGCTGTAAGTGCAGCCGTGCATCTTTTCCACACCGCGCACCTTGATAACATCCGTACCGGCACCACGCACATCTGCGCCGCACATATTCAAAAAGTTTGCCAGATCCACCACATGGGGCTCCTTGGCGCAGTTTTCCAGAATGGTCTGCCCCTTGGCCATGACCGCAGAGAGCATACCGTTCATGGTAGCGCCCACGCTGACCTTATCAAAGAAGATATGGGCACCGGTCAGCTCCTGCTTGGTGCGCACGGTGATCATGCCGTAATCCACGCTGTCCTCTGCGCCCAGTGCACTGAACACCTTCAGGTGCTGGTCGATGGGGCGGGGGCCCAGATTGCAGCCGCCGGGCATGGCCACCTGTGCCTTGCCGAAGCGGGAAAGCAGTGCGCCAAGGAAGTAGTAGCTGGCGCGCATCTGGCGGGACAGATCGTCCGGCACATTGGTAGTGACCAGATGCCGCGTATCGATCTCGTAGGTGTTGCGGTTGAGCATCTTCACCTGTGCACCAAGGGTGCTCAGGATCTTGAGGCTGACCGACACATCGCTGATATCGGGCAGATTTTCGATCACGCAGACATCCGCTGCCAGAATGGTGGCAGGCAGAATGCCCACAGCCGCATTTTTTGCGCCGGAAATGGTCACTTCTCCGTGCAGAGGCTTACCGCCGGTAATAACAAATTTCTCCACTTTTATGATCTCCTTGTCAAAGGCCTGTGCCACAGGCCTGTTAAGGCTACTGAAAGCATTCCATCTCGTTACTTGTACCGCCGGGGTGTACAGATTCACCAACACCGGGGCAGATTTATAACTATCCTATTATACACTACTTCCACAAAAAAGCAAAGCCTGATTTGTATCTGTTTCATTATTTTCTGTTTTGCCCAGATTACACGCGGATATTCCAATAATTTATTGAATTTTTCATCAATTTTGACGAATGCCGACCCAAATTTCACCCTTTGGCGATATCACCAAACGTGATCCTCGCACCGTGCCTCCGGGATCCAGCCCAGCTGATAGGCTGTTACCAGCTGCTTGAGGTCATGCACGCGTTCCCGCAGTACCTCGCCCTCGTCCGTATCTTCCACGAGGATGCGATGATTTTCGGTTTCCAGAATGTTCTTCTGGGACAGGATATCCAAGTTCTCCCGCACTGCCTTCTCTGCGCTTTCAAAGGGCTGATGGGTGCGCAGGGACATGGTGCGGCTGGAATATACCAGCGTGTAGCCCGCAATGCCGGTCTTTTCGTGGTAGGCGCGGCAGAACCCGCCGTCGATGACCACCAGCCGTCCCCCGCCCTTGATGGGACTCTCGCCGTTTTTCTCCTGCACCGGCACATGGCCGTTGACGATATGGCTCGTGCCCGGCAATCCGAACTCTGCCAGAATGCGGCGGCAGGCGGCTTCGTCGTTGTACCAGCTATAATAGGGGTCCTTGACCTCCGTATGGGTGGCGGGGTCGGCGATATACAGCCGCTCGAAGGTAGTCATGGCGCTGCGGCCAAACAGGGGTGAAAGCTTGCCGCACCACAGATACCACAGAAAATCCTGTCCGCTCTGGCGGGCGGCGCTGCCCTCTGCCCCATAGTAGCCACGGCGGGCGCGGGCGTCGCAGTAATCCATCAGGGCACGGCCGGAGTAGCGGCGTCCCTCAAAGTGCTCCACCGCAAAGCCGCCCTTCGTATTCATGGGCACAGCGCCGTGGTAGAGCAGATTGCCGTTCTCAATGTGGTACACGCTGCCCTTGGCGTACAAAAATTCAATGTGCTGCTGTAACCTTTCGCTCTGCCGGAAAGACTGCACCAGCTTGCGCAGCACCAGCTGCTCGTCCGGGTTCAGCTTTGCGGGGTCTGCCGGGTCTACCGTGGGGAAAGAGGTGTCCCGCAAAGGATAGCTCTTCTCCCCCACCTGCACGGTGTGGGCGTCCCAGTCGATGCGGCGCAGATAGTCCCGCCCCTGCATCTGGAAATCCGGGTTGCGGTCGATGACCTGACATTCCAACTTGAACATGAGGATGGAGATGGCCTTGTGCATCACGGCGCAGCGGTGGAGCATTCCCTCCGTATAGGGGCCGCGGGCGGCATCCGTGTGGGGCATCCAGATGGAAAGGTCGTCCTCGCCGTAGAACTGCTCCGCCATGCGCTGCAAGTGCCGCAGATTGATGCCGTAGCAGTCCTCCAGCATCCCGTGGTTGTGGTAGGCAAGCGTAGTTTTAAGTACCGTACAGATGCAGATGGGACTGCCGGCGGCAGCGCCCATCCATACCACGTCATGGTTGCCCCACTGGATATCCACGTTATGGTGGCGCATCAACAGGTCCAGAATAATGTCCGGGCGAGGGCCGCGGTCAAACAGGTCACCCACGATATGCAGCTTATCCACCGCCAGATGCTTGATGAGCTCGCACAGCCGCACGATAAAGCGGTCGGCGCGGCCGTTCTCGACGATGCTGCCCACGATCTGGCCGTAGTACAGGTCTTTATCGTGATCCTCAAAGTGGGCATGGAGCAGCTCGTCCAGAATATAGCCGCAGCTGGAGGGCAGACAGCCGCGCACATGGTCGCGGGTGTGCTTGGAGGACACCAGACGGCAGATATCGATCAGCTGGAGAAGGGTCTGGGTATACCACTGCTCCAGTGCATCCTCGGTAGTGCAGCGCGCTTTGAGCTGAGGCAGCTTTTCAGTGGGATAATAGATCAGGGTGGCAAGCTCGGCACGGGCTGCTTCCGGCATGGTGTTGCCCAGCACGGCATCCACCTTTTCCCGGATGACACCGGAGGCAGAGTTCAGGATGTGCACAAAGGCCTCGTTCTCGCCGTGCAGGTCGCTCATAAAGTGCTCGGTGCCCTTGGGCAGCTTGAGCAGCGCCTGTGTGCTGATAATCTCGCTGGCAGCTGCCGCCTGCGAAGGGTAATCTCTGGCCAGCAGGGTCAGGTACTTCAGATTATCGCGAATCTCATCGGTTTCGGTGCGCATGGTCTCCTCCATCATAACGCATTCCTTGCCCTGCAAAGATGTTGCGTTTTTTGTATTATCGTTTCTCTGTATTTCAGTATAGCACGAATGGCACCAAAAGTGGTATACTGAATACGAAAATTTTAAGCAAAGGACTTTGGATATTATGCCGAAAACCATTTCCATCCCCTCCCGCTGCACCCTCTGCCCCCGCCGCTGCGGTGCTGACCGTGCCGCCGGGCGCACCGGCTTCTGCGGGGCGGGCGCTACGCTAAAAGCTGCCCGCGCTGCCCTGCACCACTGGGAGGAGCCCTGCATCAGCGGCACAAGGGGCAGCGGCACGGTGTTCTTTTCCGGCTGCACCCTCAAGTGCTGCTTCTGCCAGAACTATCCCATCAGCGCCGAGGGGCTGGGCAAAGAGATCACCGTGGAGCACTTGGCCGAGATCTTTTTGAATTTACAGGCGCAGGGCGCGCACAACATCAATCTGGTCACCCCCGGGCAGTGGCAGCCGTGGATCATTGCCGCGCTGGACATTGCCCGTGCCAAGGGGCTGCGGCTGCCCATCGTATGCAACACCGGCGGCTACGAGACCGTGGAAAGCGTCGAGGCTTGGCGCGGGTACATCGACATCTGGCTGGCTGATCTAAAATATGTGTCCTCTGCCCTGTCCGCAGAGCTTTCCGCCGCGCCGGACTATTTTGCCGAGGCAAAGCCCGCCATCGAGGCCATGATGGCGCAGGCGGGGCATCCGGTGTTCGATGCAGACGGCATCCTGCAAAAGGGGGTCATTCTGCGGCATCTGGCGCTGCCGGGTCATGTGGAGGACAGCTTTGCTGTGCTGGACCAGATGGCTGCATGGAACGACGCCGACCCCGGGTGCTTTCTGCCCAGCGTCATGAGCCAGTACACTCCCTTCTACAAGGCCGCAGAGCACGGCATCGGGCGGCGCATCACCACCTACGAATACCGCCGAGTGGTGAACTACGCCATGGACAAGGGCCTTGTGCAGGGCTATATGCAGCAGAAGAGCAGCGCCAAGGAGGAATACACCCCTAGCTTTGACCTGACCGGGGTATAATTCTGCGGCAGCGCGGCTTTTTCGGCAACTTTACCAAATTTTATGGTTTATTTTCTCTTGCTTGCGCGTGCAAACGCTTGCATTCTGTCCGGGAACGCACTATAATGGATACAACGATGTGTTAATAGTTGCGGATTCCCGCAATGTCATCAGGAGGAGCTTTATGGAACATTTCAATCCGATCCTTGGCGGCGAGCCCAATGGCCAGAAGTTCATCACCTGTGGTGAGATCATGCTGCGCCTGACTCCGCCGAACTACGAAAAGATTCGCATGGCATCCGCTTTTGAGGCCAGTTACGGCGGCAGCGAGGCCAACATTGCGCTGGCGCTGGCAAACCTTGGCGTGGACAGCACCTTCTTCAGCGTAGTGCCCAACAACAGCCTGGGCAAGAGCGCTGTGCGCTGGCTGCGCTCCAACGATGTGCACTGCACCCCCATGATCCTGACCGAGCCGGACGAGACCCCTTCTAACCGTCTGGGTACTTATTATCTGGAGACCGGCTACGGCATCCGCGCTTCCAAGGTCATCTACGACCGCAAGCATAGCGCCATTACCGAGTACGATTTTTCTCAGGTGGATCTGGACGCTCTGCTGGAGGGCTACGACTGGCTGCACCTCAGCGGCATTACCCCGGCACTGGCACCCAACTGCCGCAGCCTGATCCTTGATATGCTGAAGGTTGCCAAGAAGAAGGGCCTGACCGTGAGCTTTGACGGCAACTTCCGCTCCACCCTGTGGACCTGGGAGGAAGCACGGGACTTCTGTACCGAGTGCCTGCCCTACGTGGATGTGCTGCTGGGCATTGAGCCCTACCACCTGTGGAAGGACGAAAACGACCACAGCAAGGGCGACTGGAAGGACGGTGTGCCCCTGCAGCCCAGCTACGAGCAGCAGGACGAGATCTTCCAGCGGTTTATCGAGCGCTACCCCAACCTGAAGTGCATCGCCCGCCATGTGCGCTACGCCCACAGCGGCAGTGAAAACAGCCTGAAAGCCTTTATGTGGTACGAGGGTCATACCTTCGAGAGCAAACTGTACACCTTTAACATTCTGGACCGCGTGGGCGGCGGCGACGCCTTTGCCAGCGGCCTGATCTACGCCATGCTGCACAACTACAAAGCCATGGATATGATCAACTTTGCAGTGGCCAGCAGCGCCATCAAGCACACCATCCACGGCGATGCCAACATCACCGATGATGTGAGCACCATCCGCAACCTGATGAACATGAATTACGATATCAAGCGGTAAGCCGCATACAGCAACAGGCTCCCTGCCAATGGCAGGGAGCCTGTTTTTTGCATTGCAATCGCGGGATAAAAAAGGTCGCTCCAACCGTAAGCGGACGGAACGTCCTTCTGTTCTTGCTTAGTTGGACAAGATCATGCGGTCATTTGCAAACTCGCCGCCGCTGGCGATCTGGAACTTGGCCAGCAGATCGGAGACGTGCAGCTTCTGCTTCTCCTCCCCTGCCACGTCGTAGATGATGTGACCCTCGTGCATCATGATGAGGCGGTTGCCGTATTTGATGGCATCCTTCATGTTGTGGGTGATCATCATGGTGGTCAGATGGTTCTCCTCCACGATGCGTGCCGAGAGGGTGAGCACCTTCAGAGCCGTTTTGGGGTCCAGTGCAGCGGTGTGCTCATCGAGCAGCAGGAGCTTCGGCTTGTTCATGGTAGCCATCAGCAGGGTCAACGCCTGCCGCTGACCGCCGGAAAGCAGCCCCACGCGGGCAGTCAGGCGATCCTCAAGACCCAGATCAAGGGTCTTGAGCAGTTCACGGTACTGCTCCCGCTCGGCCTTGGTGATGCCGATGCGCAGGGTGCGGCGCTTGCCGCGCCGAGCTGCCAGCGCCAGATTTTCCTCGATCTGCATGGTGGCGGCAGTGCCGGTCATGGGGTCTTGGAACACGCGGCCAATGTAAGCGGCGCGCTGATGCTCGCTCAGGCGGGTGACGTCCACGCTGTCAATGAGGATCTTGCCCTCGTCCACCGGCCACACACCGGCAACGGCATTCAGCATGGTGGATTTGCCTGCGCCGTTGCCGCCGATGACGGTGACAAAATCGCCCTCGTTCAGCTTCAGGTTCAACCCGTTCAGGGCGATCTTCTGGTTCACCGTGCCTGCATTGAAGGTTTTGGAAACATTTTGGATCTCAAGCATTTTTTGCGTCCTCCTTTGCCTTTTTGACCGGCTTCGAGAAGTATTTGCCCTTCCAGTACGGCACGGCAAGGAACACTGCCACCACGGAGGCACTGAGCAACTTGAGCAGGTTTGCATCAAAGCCCAGTGTCAGCACCAGCTGAATGACGATATAATAGATGATCGCGCCGATGGAAACAGAGGCCAGCTTGAGGGCAAAGTTATGGAAGATGCGGCTAAACACGGCCTCGCCAATGATGACGGCAGCCAGACCGATGACGATGGCACCGCGTCCCATGCCCACATCTGCAAAGCCCTGATACTGGCTGAGCAGCGCACCGGACAGCGCCACCAGCGCATTGGAGACAGCCAGACCCAGCACGATGTTGAAGTTGGTGTTGATGCCCTGTGCGCGGGACATGG
>ERZ840057.1524-NODE-1524-length-18888-cov-7.182499_pt1 | contig 18888 bp, 20 predicted proteins | sample MGYA00519907_ERZ840057 | MGnify/ENA primary metagenome ERZ840057 (study PRJEB31850, sample SAMEA3708862) | human gut metagenome | biome: human gut; feature: human-associated habitat; material: faeces | place: China | collected 2014 ...
ATAGTTTACATGCAACAGCCAGAAATTTCGATACACCCTCTTATTGGACGCTTACCGAAGAAGTAAGGAAGTGATAAAAATGGAAAAGATGATTGATGATTTACGTTCTATAATTAATATCAACAGTGTGTGCGAAAAGGACTTGTCCAGCGCTTATCCTTTTGGAGAAGGTGTACACATAGCCCTAAATAAAGCTCTAGAAATATGCAAGAGCTACGGGTTTGAGACTAAAAATTGCGAGAATATGATTGGATATGCTGAAGTAGGAAGCGGAGAAACTCTAATGGGCATTCTGGTTCACCTAGATGTGGTACCTGCTGGTGATGGCTGGGACACGGATCCTTTTTCTCTTGAAATCAAGGATGGAAAGGTTTACGGTCGTGGTGTGACAGATGATAAAGGACCTGCAATAGCAGTAATCCATGCCATTAAAGAACTTCTTAATGAAGGTGTTACATTTAATAAGAGAGTCCGCATCATTTTCGGTCAGGCAGAGGAGACCGGTGCGTGGGAAGACATGGAATACTATAAAAAGAACGAAGAAGCCGTTGACTTTGGTTTTACCCCTGATGCTGATTTCCCTGCAATCTACGGAGAAAAAGGAATTGCACACTTAAAAATTGCTTTTAAGAAGTCCGATACTTGCTTCAACAATGTTTCTGGCGGAACAGCCATAAATATGGTTCCCGACAGCTGCACTGCGTCATACTCTGTTCATGAAGAGACAAAGACTCTCTCTGTAACAGGTAAGGCGGCCCATGGAAGTACTCCTGATGACGGAGAAAACGCCATTTCAAAGTTGATGAATGAACTGAGTGGAGTTGTTACAGATTGCAAACTTATTGAGTTCTTCCACGAATTTATTAAGCTAGAATATAACGGCGAAAGTCTTGGCGGACAGGTCTCAGATGAAGCAAGTGGTCCAGCAAGCTACAACATTGGTAAGATTGAAACTGTTGGCGATGATATTGTTCTATACATTGACTTACGTTATCCTGTAACCTTCAATCTCGAAGACATTGTAAATGCCATTAATAGTCATCTTTCAGAAAGTGGTTTCAGTGATGTTAAGGTAGAGGTTATTACAAATAAACCTCATGTTTATATGGACAAGAACGGTGCTGTTATCCAAACTCTTCTTTCCGCTTATCGCGATGAAACCGGAGACATGAGCGAACCAACGGTCATCGGTGGCGGAACCTATGCAAGAGCAATGAATGGAATTGTTGCCTTCGGCCCTATGCTACCAGGTAGAGAATTGACAGAACATCAGGCAAATGAATATATCTATTTGTCTGATTTGATCCTTGCTAAAGAAATCTATAAGACTGCAATTAAAAGACTTGTTTCAGAATAATAATCAGGAAAAAAAGTGCTCATCATTCCTGTAACCATAATCTATTCTTTTAGCAGATTTGATTTTGTTGCTTAGGCTTTCAAACATAGAGCGTCGTAATGATCCCTTTTTAGAGTTTTTTCGATATTATCTATCAAGGGGTATACGCCGCTCTATTTTACTATGAAAAAAGCATAATCTTTCGTCGCATCACGTTCGCTTTGATACGTTGCCGGTAGCACCGCAATTGTTGCCTTATAAGATGCCCCTACTATTGATCCACTGTTATTAACCCCGGGATAAAAAATAATAGAAGAAGGATATCCACCATTCTCTTGACTATATACAACATGCGCAGCTGTTGCCACATCGTTCGGACCAAAAAGCCATCCTGTTCCAAATGAACTTGTTCCATCGGGCCTAGTACAACTCACAACACCATAAGAGCAATATAGGAAAGTTGTACTTGATAAACTAGCAGGAATTCTATACCTATCATCACCATCAATAATCGCTCCATATGTTTGAATTCCAGTACTGATTCCCTCTGGAATGTATGAGTCAACTGAATCACTATTTTGTTCCTCAATTTCTACTGTCTTCATCTCATTAGTCTTTAAATCAAACTCTATCATTTCACTTGATTCGGCTGCAAATACAGGTATTCCATGTAACAAAAAGCATATTCCTATAATAGTAGCACTCAATTTAAATTTTTGTTTAGCTCTGATTTAGTTGCCTCCTTCATAAATAACAACATCATCTACTGAATACAATAGAATGGGATAATGTATTTTCATTGGAGCCATCTTCTGAATTCGGATAATAATATACTTTTACCTCCTCTCCTATCTCATATTTATCCTCAAAATCTCCAAATGGCTTTATCCAATATACATTCTCAAATTCGTCTTTTATAGCAATATTATTGGGATAATTAATTTGTACAACATATCCTGATATACTTTGTATTTCTGACAAATATAAAATAGTCAATAATCCTAGTAGTAAAATTAAAATTGAGGTTGCTTTTATAACGTCTTTTTTCACATATTTTCGTATTTTCATATTGCTCCTTCAATATTTATATCTTGATCTTAAACTTACGAAATCGGATCTACTAATTGAACATACTAAAAAGACATACTATTCCCTAAATCACTCTGTTCCTCGAAAATAATATGTCTTATGTTCACTACATTTTTGATTTTATCATTTCTCCATTTTATGCACAATATTTTCAACGATTCATTTATATTTTCAGCAAAACTTACAATTCCAACTTGGTTATTTTATATATCTTTCCCTGTTTCTTTGCAACCTCACAGCGGTGTTTATACAAACGCAAAAGGACAGATTTCCTCTTCTTTGGTACTTCTGGATTCTCCTTTTTCGGTGGCAGATTGTTGATTCTTCCATACCGAAAGCCGTTCTTTGGTAGCTCCCTTCTGTTTTTCCTGTTCATTGAACTTCTAGATCTGCTCATAATTCTCTGCCTTTACCTCCTGAACTAATTCCCCTAATTCGTTATAAGGCATATGTTTTAATTTCTTTCCAATCTCCGTATCCTTCACGTCTGTTATTGAGAGGGTATGGGAGATCCCCATCAAGATAAATCCCATAGGATGACAGGATGCCAAATGGCAATACCGTTAAACATGGGTGGATCTTGCTCTTATTTGTCCCCCTCTATATAACGAAACGCTCAGAGCCTGTTTTACAGTGGGGGAAAAGAAAAAATATCAAAAAATTGATGATTAATGATGAGCTTGTGATAGAATGAAAAAAGAGAAAAGCATAAAGGATGTAGTTGTGGAGAATATTTGTTATGATTAGAAAGTTGCTGAACGGAGATATCGATAGAGTTGCTGACATATGGTTAAAGACAAATCTGAAAGCACATTATTTTATTTCCAATCAATACTGGAAAAGTAATTATGAATTAGTGAAAGAAATGATGTCACAATCCGAAGTCTATGTGTATGAAGATGATAAAATAATTCAAGGATTTGTAGGATTAAATGATGAATATATCGAAGGTATTTTTGTCTCTGATGAGATGCAGTCATGTGGCATAGGTAAGCTTTTATTGGATTATATCAAGGATAAAAAAGAAAGATTACAATTAAATGTATACCAGAAGAATGCCAGCGCAATTTCTTTTTATCAAAGAGAAGGGTTCATTATTCAATGTGAAGGTTTGGATGAAGCCACTGGTGAAAAAGAGTACACCATGCTATGGAAACAAAAATAGAAATCGGAATAAGAAGGAGATAGACTATTGAGAGCATACGAGAATAAATGTAGAGCAAACAGAACTCTCAGCCGAAACAGAGAAAGAAATCCCAAAACAGGGACAGATAATCACGACATAGGGAAATCAACACCGCAGGGCGACCTGCCTTGCGGTCTTACATATATCAGAGTATAAGAAAACACCCTGCAAGTTTTTGTGTCTTGCAGGGTGTTTTGTTCTAAAAAATCCCGTGATTAAATTTAATTTGTCCATAAAGAATAAAAGCTAAGCCAACAACTATTGCCGGAAGGATAATAATACCCATTGTTACTTCGCTCCAAAATGCAGCAATGAAACCTAATACAAACGATAATCCTATAATAAGAGTTCCCGTGCCGACAACCTTCCCATATTTTGGTACATCTTCTTCTTTGACTTTTCTGCGGTTATATGAATGTATCGTACTAATATTTCCTGAAATATTAACGATACCAAGAACCGATATAAATAATCCTAAAATTAACATCATTATATTATCCATAGTCTCCTCCTAAAAGAAAAATAAATCTTCAAATTTTTTGTCCAATGCAATACAAAGGATAAGAGCCAATTTTGCAGTTGGATTAAACTGTCCTGTTTCAATGGAACTAATCGTGTTTCTCGATACACCTACCATTTCTGCAAGTTGAGCTTGAGAAAGGTTTGCTTCTGTACGTGCTTCCTTTAAGTGATTTTTCAAATGTAATTGTTCCTTCATACGCTCACCTCTAAAAGACGGTGAACAAATCCAATAAATGCCAATACACAGAGTATTGCAAATACAATAGTCAATACCAAATCACTCTTTCGCTTCAGTTTAATAAAACGAACGAACCATTGTGTTGCAATAATGCTAAAGTATATAACCCACGGGCTGTAAATCATAGTATGGGCGAGCATAGAAAATAACAAGGAAAGCAGACAACATACTAAAGCTCCTACTCTGCCTGCGTGACTTCCTGCTTGATATATCACTTCTATTTCAGCCAAGTCTTTATTGCGGTGCTCTCTTTTGCTTGCATTTAAGATTTCATCCTTTTGCATAAGAATACCTCCATTCCAAGTTTTCTTGTCACATCTTTATTATACTCACGCCAAGTTTTCTTGTCAAGCACATTTTGCCAAGTTTTATTGTCAATGTTGCAAAGATAATCTCATTGTTTACTATCTCTCTTGCACAAGCCTGTATGTTATTCATCAATCCTATCCATTCCATAGGTTGGTCTGCTTTTAACTGTTCTGTCACACCCTGCTTTTGAGCCATTTCCTCAATCGATCTGTGGAACATTTGCTCCGCCTGTTGGTTAATATCTGCAAGATAGCGATTAAGTGTACCCTCAATCAGCATTGTGTTATAAATGAACTGCTTATGCTCCTTTAGATACTGCTTGTGGCGTTGTCCCCAGAAGCCGATAGGCTGTGTTTCTTCTTCGGAAAGTATCAGACAAAGAGGACTGACTTACTCAAAGATCATGAGCCATCTTAGGTAAAGTCAGTTCTTCTGTATAATGTGCAGCAATATAGGAAACAGTCCGATAGATGATATCATCACTTCCCACAGTGCTTTTGTCAATCAGATGAAATAACGGAATGGTACGGGCAAGAATAATCTGAATAAATGCCTGATGAAGAGCATGTTCCTGTGAATGTGCCGGATAAATCAGCATACTCCGAAGAGCATAATTTACATCAAGATGAACATCAGCGGCTACAATAACAGGATTTACAGGACACATCTGTTGCAAATCCTTTATATAACCGGCTCCTAACAGAGGAGAGGCAAGTGCATAATTTGTTGCGTGCAGTTCATCCGTATTTCCATCCACCTTTCGGATGGAGCTTGCTTCAAAAAATTAATATCTTTAATACGTGATAAAATCGTATTGCAGCTGCAGCTGTAACTATATATAATTATTTCGTAACGTAATTTAAAACTTGCATTTTGAATGTATAGAATAAATTCTGGTAAAGGAAAGAATAAGTGAAATTATAAAGGCTGTGGAGGAATATGATAATGTCAAAAGATGAATATTTGATCACAGATACGCCTCTTAAAGCGTTGACAGTTTTTGCAATGCCAATGATTTTGGGCAGTTTTTTCAGCAAATATACAATATGGCTGACTCTATCATTGTCGGCCAATTTGTTGGCTTCTCTGCACTTGTAGCTGTCGGAGCCTGCGCAGCGCTGACCAATGTTTTCATCTGTGTGGCACTGGGGGCAGGTGTCGGTGCCGGTGTGCTCGTGAGCCGCTATTTCGGTGCCAGAGAGTATGGAAAAATGAAGACCATCGTGTCAACGTCCTTGTTTAGCTTTTTAATTCTAAGCATAGTCCTTGGTGTTTTCACTTTTTCTTTTCCTTAGCCGGATGCGTCGATATAAAAGTCGCTTTGATTGGTTTAACTGACAGGAGTTATATTCCATACTTCAAATTGCTGTACCTTCGGTTCTTCAGCAGTCCACAGTGTCCATCGGTATGATGATCGTACAGGCGGTTGTAAATCCCTTTGGTACACAGGCACTAGCAGGTTATTCGGCAACGATGAGAGTAGAGAATGTTTTTTCATTGATTTTTGTATCTATTGGCAATGCGGTTTCCCCATATGTTTCCCAGAATCTTGGTGCAAAGAAAATCGATCGTATCAAAAAAGGATATCATGCTGCACTGGTGTTAGATGTATGTTTTGCAGTTCTTGCTTTTATAGTTATTGAAACATTGCATACTCAGATTTCCTCACTATTTCTTGGTAAAGATGGAACTGCCCTGGCTTATCAGGTATCCGAGGGTTATATGAGATGGCTCGGTTACTTCTTCATCTTTATGGGAATCAAAATGGCAACCGATGGGGTTCTTCGGGGTCTCGGAATCATGCGCCCGTTCCTTATTGCAAATATGGTGAACCTGGCGATCCGCCTGTCGGTTGCTTTGATTTGTGCACCGCGTTTTGGCATTGTATTTGTCTGGCTTGCTGTACCTACAGGTTGGCTTGCGAACTTTTTAATCTCCTATGTGGCTCTTCGGAGATCATGGCCGACTGATAAAGAGGTGCAATCCCGATAGCCTAAAGTAATTCAAAAGGAGGAACTTATAGTATGAACGATAAATGTGTGGTATTGAATGCAAAGAAAATGAATTTTGATGGGAAGCTGATAGATGAAGAAGTGGCGTCATTCGGAAGAGCCGTTCAGATGTTTGAAATTGAAATAGAGCATCTGATTGGAAAAGCTTGCAAATCCACCTTCTTTCCGTTAATATATTGACAGCAAATAAGGAAAGGAAAGGAAAGAAAGTATGTTTCAAACGATTATTAGTACGATCAGTTCTTTTATGTACAGCAAGCTGCTGGTCATTCTACTGATTGGTGCGGGAGTCTATTTTACAGTCCGCACAAGATTTCCGCAGGTAAGATTATTTAAGAATGCTTGTGGATCCGTGATGGAAAAGCCAGATGATAAAGGGGCAATTTCCTCTTTTCAGGCACTTATGGTTTCAACAGCATCCCGTGTGGGAACGGGAAATATTGTCGGGGTTTCATCGGCGATTTGTATAGGTGGATTTGGTTCTGTATTCTGGATGTGGGTGATTGCGATCATCGGAAGTGCATCTGCTCTGATCGAGAGTACATTGGCACAGATTTATAAGAAAAAAGGGGAAGACGGAAGCTGTTATGGAGGACCGGCTTACTATATTGAAGCGGCACTTCATTGTCGCCCGCTGGCAATTGTTTTCTGCATTGCAATGATTTTAACCTACGCATTTGGCTTTAATATGCTGGCATCTTATAATCTGCAGTCTACATTTTCAGTATTTTCTTTTTATAATGCAAAGATGAGTCCCTGGATCATCGGTGGGATTTTGGCAGTGCTGACAGGATGGTGTCTGCTTGGCGGCGGATCACGTATCGTAAAAGTAACTTCAATGGTTGTGCCGGTAATGGGGATTGCGTATATCGGAATTTCACTTTTGGTAGTAATTATCAATATTCAGAACGTGCCGGCAATGTTCGTGCGCATTTTTGAAGAAGCATTTGATTTCAAAGCAATTTTCGGAGCATTTTCCGGTTCAGCTATGATGCAGGGAATCCGCCGGGGACTCTATTCCAATGAGGCAGGTATCGGTTCTGCTCCGAATGCATCGGCTTCGGCAAATGTCAGCCATCCGGTAAAACAGGGGCTGGTACAGATGTTGTCTGTATTTATTGATACTTTGTTGCTTTGTACAGCAACAGCAATGATGTGTATGTCATCCGGGATCGATCCTGCAAAAGAATTGCAGGGAGCACCATGGGTGCAGGCATCCCTTCAGGAATCACTTGGTTCTTTCGGGCCAATCTTTATTACAGTTGCAATGGTATTTTTTGCATTTACAACTCTGCTCGGAAACTGTTTCTATTGTGACAATCTTTTAATCTACATTCACAAAAAACAGCCGGAAAAAGCTTTTATGAAAGGCTTCAGACTGGTATCGGCACTTGCAATCTTTCTGGGAGCAGGAATGGAGATGTCTCTTTTATGGGATCTTTCCGATGTACTGATGGGGGTTATGGCACTCATTAACATTCCGGTTATCCTGATTTTATCAGGAATTGCATTTAAAGTGATCCAAGATTATGAAGCACAGTTAAAGCAAGGAATCAACCCGGTTTTTAAAAGTGCAGACATCGGTCTTAGACAAAAAACAGATTTCTGGAGATAATTTTTTTGAATACCAAGTATCTAAAAATGGGGAATGACAAATGAACGAACAAGAGAAACCACGTTTCACATCAGACAATTTGAAAGAAACAATCATTATGACAATAGCAGTGGGAATTATCGCCGCGGCCGTATATTTCTTTTTGATTCCGAGTATGACCTCGATCAGCAGTATATCCGCACTGGCAATTATTATGTCACATTATATACCATTGCATGTGTCAACGATCACAATGATATTGAACGTCGTCCTGCTGTTGATAGGCTTTGTGACATGCGGAAAGGAATTCGGAGCAAAGACGGTTTACACCAGCCTCCTGCTGCCGGTGTATCTTGCAGTATTTGAGCACATATTTCCAGATTTCACCTCGCTGACAAACAGCAGTGAACTGGATGTAATATGCTATATCCTGGTGGTAAGCATCGGTCTCAGCATTTTATTTAACATGAACGCATCTTCTGGCGGACTTGATATCGTGGCGAAGATCATGAACAAATATCTGCACATAGAATTAGGAAAAGCAATGTCCCTCTCAGGCATGTGTGTGGCACTTTCTTCCGCTCTGATCTATGACAAGAAAGCGGTAGTTTTAAGTGTGCTTGGAACCTATTTTAATGGTATTGTACTGGATCATTTTATCTTTGGACAGAATCTGAAACGGCGTGTATGTATTATTACAAAATACGAAGAAGAAGTCCGTCAGTTTATCTTGCATGAACTGCATAGCGGAGCAACATTCTACGAGGCGACAGGCGCATACAATATGCAGAAACATAGAGAGATCATTACGATCGTGGACAAGAGTGAATATCAGAAACTGATGAATTATATTATCAAGAAGGATCCGGAAGCATTCGTAACAGTGTATACCGTATCTGATATGAGATATCGGCCGAAGGTAAAATCCTTTTAGTGTATTTTAGCCGGAAAGAAGCTCTATTAAAAAGAGTCACAGCCATATTCCATCAGGAATAGTTGTGACTCTTTTTATAAGCTTATAGAATCTGATTTCGAATAAGCATGTCTTTATTTCAACACCATGGTATTCTGCAATATGTGGATCAGCTCCATTTCATTTCTTTCATAATACTCTCCTCTAATAACTATATCGACTCTCTCACCACTTATCTAGTCTTCCATTTTTGTGTCATTACTCCACAATATCCAGCTGTCCGATAATTCCGATATATCCATCTGTTTTCAGTGATGACCATAATGTGTGCAGTTTCAGATCACACATCTGCCTTTCACCTCTTACTTTTAACATTGCTTTCATTGAAACTTCTTTGTTTTTGCTTGATACTGAATCCAGCGAATCTTTTATACGCTGAATATCCTCTTCGCTTATATCATATACTCCATATAAATCAAATCCCGGAAGATCTCTCTGATACTCTTTCTGCGATTCTCCGTCTGTTAAAACAAGCTTTCCTGATATCGCATTATACTCCATTGAAATTTTACCGCTATTTTCCTTAAAAAACTTTATCTTTTCCTGCATAATCTCAATAACACGCTGGGAATGATCCTTGCGTGGCAATGCCTTTTCTCTTAGTATCTCGTCAGAAATCCTCTGCGCTTCATAATACTCTCTGTTATCATCCTTTTCTTTCCTAAATGTTTTGGAAAGCTGAGGACTGATCTCTTTCAGGCATTCAAGAAGAAGCGGATTAAACTGTCCGCACTGACCTTCCAGGATCATCTGGATCGCTGTATCATGATCATATGCATTCTTATAACAGCGTACACTTGTAAGCGCATCATATACATCAGCAATTGATACAATCTGCGCAGAGATCGGTATTTTTTCCCCTTTCAGTCCATCCGGATATCCTCTTCCGTCCCATCGTTCATGATGCCATCTGCAGATTTCCCATGCAGTGCGTACCAGAGGCTTATCCTGTGGAAAATCCATATCCCGGATCATAGACGCTCCGATCTCACTGTGGCTTTTCATGATCTTGAATTCTTCATCTGTCAGTCTGCCTGGTTTATTGAGGATTTCTTCCGGAATGCCGACTTTTCCAATATCATGAAGGGAAGATGCCGTTATGATCAGAGCAATATCCGCTTCTGTCAGATGATACGCATCTGTTTTCTTAATCAATTCTCTCAACAGCATCTCCGTTGCGATACGGATATGTAATATATGCTCGCTGCTTTCACTGTTATGAGAACCTAATACATTGCTCAGGATTCCAATCATAATATTGTTGTTTTCTTCTTTCTCATAGATCTGATCTACAACCACATTGATCAGTCGTTTCTGCTTTGCATAAAGTCCTAATGTATTCTGGACTCTTTTCTTTACGATAACTGCATCAAACGGTCGGCTGATATAGTCTGTAATCCCCAAATCATATGCCTTTCGCATAATTTCAACAGATTCTTCTGATGAAATCATGACAACCGGGACTTCATCAATCCATTGAAGTTCTCCCATATGTTCCAGAACCTGAAATCCATTCATCTGCGGCATATTGATATCCAGAAGCATCAGATCGATCTCCGGATGCACTTCCAGAATCTGGATCGCCTGATTTCCATTTTCAGCTTCCAAATAGTCATAGCTGCTTCCAAGGATCTCCTTTAATATATCTCTGTTAAATTCTGAATCATCTACGATAAGCAGTTTTTGTTTTTCGCTCATACTTTATCCTCACATTTCCTTTTTTTCTGCTAATTCAGCAATAATCTTCACTAATAGTTTCATATCGATCGGCTTTGAGACATGCTCATTCATTCCTGCTTCTTTTGACTTTATCCTGTCCTCAACAAAGGCATTTGCAGTCATTGCGATGATCGGTATTTTCTTTGCGTCACTTCTGTCCATTGTGCGGATCGTCTTTGTTGCCTCATATCCGTTCATAACCGGCATCATGACATCCATAAGAATTACGTCGAATTCACCGGAAGCACTTTTCTCAAAAGCTTCCACTGCCTCCTGGCCGTTCCATGCCTTTACCACAGAAGCACCTTTGCTTTGAATGACGAATTCTGCGATCTCCATGTTCAATTCATTGTCTTCTACGAGCAGAATGTTTAATCCTCTGATGGACGCCGTTACTTCATCCTGCTTCTCTTCGTCTCTCGCTACATCTTCATTTATTTTAAATGGAATTGTGATCACAAAAGTAGTCCCTACGCCCTGCTCACTAGTAAAGGTAATTGTTCCACCCATTTTTTCCACAAGACTCTTTGTGATCGGCATTCCCAGACCGGTACCGCCAAACTTGGATGCTCCGCCTTTCTGCTCCTGTGCAAATGGCTCAAACAGATGTTTTTGGAATTCCTCACTCATACCAATTCCCGTATCCTGGCACTTAAACTCCAAGGTTACAATTTTGTCCTGTTCAGAAGAAATCTCCCTGCTGCTCAAATACACCTTTCCATAATCTTTGTTGTACTTCACAGCATTACTCAGAATATTCATCAGTAGACGTTTCAGATGGATTGGACTGCCTATAAGATCCTTGTGTATGATCTCTGGTGTTTTTTGTTCCACCTTGATTTCTCTTTCATCAGCCATCTTTCCGACTACGTCTACCACTTCATTTATTAATTGACAGATATTAAACGGTTTCTCTTCCAGATAAATTTCTCCCGAATCCAGTTTGCTCATATCAAGGACTTCATTAACCAGTTCCTTGAGAATATTGGAAGCCTCACGGATTTTCCCTCTACATTCGGTCTGTCTCGACAGATTATCACGATAATAATCGCCCACATCAAGCATTCCACAGATTCCATTGATCGGTGTCCGGATATCATGGCTCATCCTCTGCAGGAATTCTGTCTTCGCCCGGTTCGCCGCATCAGCCTTTTTTGCTGCTTCCAGAAGGCTTTTTTGATACTTCTGTTCTTTTTCCTTTTCTATTTTAAGAATGTTTTTCTGTGATTTTCTATAAATCATCCAGATTAGTACTACAACGATCAGATAGATGAACAAACACATGATCACATTTTGCAGAAGTGTCTGAAATATAATCGAATCCGGAACGTAAGCATAGATGTAATGGTCTCTCTGCTTCAGCATAACACCGTGACACCTGACCCCATTGATCGTTAAGCCCATCATGTGCTTACTGTCTGCATGATTTTTTAGCTTTTGGATTGCTTCATAACCGGTTGTGCTTTGTCCGATCAGCCCGGTATTGTTTGAGGCAATGATCACGCCTTCATCTGCTACGATAATTGTCCCATCCCGGTCCTTCCGATAGCCATTCAACAAGCTCTGTATCGTAAGCGTATAATTCGTTGCATACTCTGCGGAAGTATAATAGTAAGTCACTACAACTCCCGGTGCATCCTTTCTTGTACAGGCAGCCATATCAATATAAGACCCGTCATTATGACTGATTCTCTTGGCATATACCTTTTCATCATAAATTGCTGTATCCAGTACGATTTCTTTCTCTGCGCATTCTTTTATTTCCGGCAATAAGCTTTCATTCGTACTGTATTCACATACTATATTCCCTTCTATATCCAGAATTGCTATTCCCGTCAGCCATAACTGTTCTGCACTTTCTTTCAACAACTGATGATCCAGTGTTTTTTCATTTTCTGTTTCTGCGGCTATATTTTTGCTGACCTGCCGGGTTCCCTCAATGGCACGAAGCAGACTTTTGGATTCTGATGACTCATTATAATGTGTATATGTGGAACATTGTACTTTTACATAATTTACCGTGTCTAAAAGATCAGCCTCTTCCTTTTCTTTGTCTGCGTTGCTGAAAAAACATACAGCCAGCACGACAAGACACATCCCAACAGCTATACTGATAATCCAGAATTTCTTTTCTGTTGGAGTAGATTTCTTATTCTTCTTCAAGCTGGTCCACCTCCAGATATTTTTCTGGGTTATCAAGATATTTTCCTATGATTTTTGCAGAAGTTCCGTCCTCTTTCATTTCATCCAGAGTCTGCTCCAGTTTCTCCGGCAGATCCCGAGTTTCATTTTTTGAGAAAGCGACTCCGATTCCGACTGTCATAAGTGGTTCATCCAGAATTCGGAATTTCGCATCATAGTCTTTCATATACTGTATAACCGATTCCTCATGTGCACCTACTGCATCTGCATATCCCTTTCCAAGGAATGTATAGATCAGTTCCCTGTGTTCCAGGCTAATCAGATTACCAAGCTTTGGAATCCTGCTGTCTGTTCTTTGCAGAAAGATTCCTTCCGGTTTTGTTGTAGATTGTACGGCAAGCGTCTTTCCTTCCAGATCACTCAGGGTATAGATATCACTGTTCTTATTGACTGCAACCACCTGATTACTGATCATATACGGACCGGCCCACTTATAATCATCCAATCGTCCTTTCATGGAAAAGCAGCCCATAATACAATCAATATCACCGTTCTCTACCAGCTCCTGCTTCCTCTCCCAGTCAATATTGACAATTTCTACGTCATAACCCATTCGTCCAAATGCTTCCGTTGCCAGTTCAACATCAATTCCTGTTGGTACACCATCTTCATTCAGATAATTATACGGGGGATAACTGTCGCTTCCAAGCTTTATAACCGAGCGATCCGCTGTGTCAGATACTTGATCTGTTTTTCCACATCCGGAAAGCCCTGTCGCCAGACATGTCAGCACAAGACATGCGCTTATCACTTTCTTTATCTTCATTTAGCTTTTTTCTCTTTCCTTTAAAATAAAAAATGTAACTATATTATATCTTGATATTATTCTGCGTACAAGAAAAACCTTGCTGACTACCATATTGACATTCCTTTCACAGGGTGTCATAATACTTGCGGAGATAGTATTTGGAATACTACAAAACTATACTCTGACTGAATCACAACAATTTCATATTGAACAGTTACCCCGCCAGGAAGTGGCGGAAAGCGAGCTTATATTTATTTAAGACATAAAATAAGACTCAGGGAATACGAAGAATAGCAAAAGCATTTGCAGGGATCAGTATACCTTGACGAATGCTTTTTTTTGTGAGGAGACCAATAAGAAATGACAGTTGAGATGTTAAAAGGAAAGATTCATCGTGCTACAGTAGTACAGGCCGAACTTGACTATGTTGGAAGTATTACTGTTGATGAAGACCTGCTGGAAGCGGCAGGAATTATGGAATATGAGAAAGTTCAGATCGTGGATGTAAATAACGGAAGCCGATTTGAAACTTATACGATCTGCGGCAAGCGCGGAAGCGGAATGATCTGCTTAAATGGTGCTGCGGCAAGATGCGTAAGTACTGGTGACAAGATTATTATCATGTGTTATGCACATTATGATTCTGAAGAAGCCAAAGAACATAAACCACAAGTTGTTTTTGTAGATGAGGAGAATAAGATCAGCCGTGTTACAAACTATGAGAAACACGGATTACTGAAAGATATGGCATAACTGCAAAAGTGATTGTAACTTATAAATGAAAATGAAATTTGTTGAATTCAGAACAAGAGGCTATCTCCTAATTTTGTTTTAAAAGGAGAACACCATGCAGGTAACAAAAACAGTAAAGGAAACAAGAGATTTAATTAAGAACTGGAAAAGAGAAGGGAAAACAATCGGTCTTGTACCGACAATGGGATTCCTGCACGAAGGACACGCAAGTCTGATCAAAAGATGCCGCGAAGAAAATGATATCGTTGTTGTATCTGATTTTGTAAACCCGACACAGTTTGGACCGACAGAAGATCTGGAAGCATATCCAAGAGATTTTAAACGTGACAGCGAACTCTGCGAGAGCCTTGGAGCCGATGTCATCTTTCATCCGGAACCGGAGGATATGTACCATGATCCACATGCCTTTGTAAGTATTGATACTTTATCAGAGACACTGTGCGGTAAGACAAGACCAATCCATTTTAAAGGTGTATGTACCGTTGTTTCTAAGTTATTTAACATTGTAACACCGGACAGGGCTTATTTTGGTCAGAAAGATGCACAGCAGTTGGCAATCATCCGCAAAATGGTACAGGATCTGAATTTTGATATCCAGATCGTAGGATGCCCTATCATCCGTGAAGAAGACGGACTTGCGAAATCATCCAGAAATACATATTTAAGTGAAGAAGAAAGAAAAGCCGCACTTTGTCTTTCAAGAGCTGTAAAGGCAGGTCAGGAAACAATTTGTAAAGGAATCAAGGCGGAAGAAGTATTAACAAAGATGCGCGAGATCATTGAAGCTGAACCTCTTGCAAAGATTGATTATGTATCTATGGTAGATGCACTGGATATGCAGCCGGTAGAAATCGTAGAAAAAGACGTTCTGGTCGCTATGGCAGTTTACATCGGAAAAACCAGACTGATCGACAACTTTAGCTACGAGGTATAACCTATGGAAAATGTGATGAAAAAAGTAGGAAGAGCCAGTTCTTTTCTTACAAAATATATTGGAATCATTATCATCTGCTTCTCTGTGATCGCATTTTTCTGGCGCGATGGATTCGCGTGGACAACCAATTATACATCCATCTTTTTAGGTGTTGCCATGTTTGGCATGGGACTTACAATCAAGATGGACGATTTTAAGAGAGTTTTTTCAAGACCGAAAGAAATCATTATCGGATTTGTGGCACAATACACGATCATGCCTGTTGTGGCATGGGGATTATGCCAGCTGATGCATCTTCCGACAGATCTAGCACTCGGCGTTATTCTAGTCGGATGTTGTCCTGGGGGAACAGCAAGTAATGTGATCACATATATTGCCGGAGGTGATGTGGCACTCTCTGTTGGAATGACGATCACTTCCACGCTTGCAGCCCCACTGATGACACCGTTATTAGTGTATCTGCTTGCCGGTGCCTGGGTAGAAGTATCTTTCCTTGCAATGGTAATTTCTGTTGTGAAAGTTGTACTGATTCCGGTGCTTCTTGGTATTTTGATAAACTGGATCTTTGGAAAACAGATTCAGAAAATATCAGAAGTACTTCCACTGATTTCTGTTGTATCCATCGTAATGATCATCAGTGGAATCGTATCTGTTAATGCGGAAAAAATCTTAAGCTGTGGTCTGCTCGTACTTGGAGTTGTGGCACTTCACAATCTCTGCGGAATGGGCATCGGGCTTGGAGCAGCAAAACTTTTACATATCGAATATGATAAAGCTACTGCGATTGCGATCGAAGTCGGAATGCAGAACAGCGGTCTTGCGATTTCTCTTGCAACAGCTAATTTTGCAGCCAATCCACTGGCAACGCTTCCGGGAGCGATCTTCAGTGTATGGCATAATATATCAGGCTCTTTATTCGCCGGAATCCGCCGTGGCGGAACTGGTACGAAAGAAGCTTGCCTGGAAGTAACTGAATAGATAGAAAAAAAAACTCCTGTGATTTGAATCTACAAAATCACAGGAGTTTTTCCTTTTCACCTATTATGCTATCTTTCCACTTATTATGCTATGCCTGTTGATACCTGGCGATCGTCTCATTCAATATCTGTGTACTATCCTAATACTACTGCTATCTTGATCTCTTTCTCTGTCTCACTAAGATCGAATGTTCCTCCATCCTCTACTGTAACATGTACTTCATACAAAGTATCTTCCGACAGTTTCTCTGGAATCGTTCCATCTTCTGTCTGAATCTTCCACAGATCTTCCGGAACCTCTGTCAGCTTACCGTCTTTTCCATAAGCATACAGCTTAAAGTCATCCGTTTTGCCTGCAAGCCCCTTCATTCGTATCGCCACAGTCGTACTTGGATGTACATTTTCTACTGTTATCTTATTCAGCCATCCTGCGACATTGCCCTTACCTCCGTCTTCCGTAAATTCTTCCTGCGTTAATATATTTCGCATTGCCTTGTCCAAATCTACTTTTCGGTAAGGCATTTCCGGAAGATATACGAACCGATCCTGCAGTCTGAGGAGTTCAAGATATCCTGTTGGACAGTATAATGCATTTCCACTGTTTCCCGCATACATACCGATTGCCATATTGTTATATCCTGGTTTGTCTGACACATCCATTGAAAATGTGGTCTCACCGGTCTCAAAATCTATCATAATAAACTGCCACATGCCACTGTCCAAGTCCTGAACATAACCGTAAATGTATCCTGTTGCGGTTGAAAGCTTCATCATCGATGTATCCCGGATATCATCTCTGCACCAGATACTCTTCATTTCATATCCGTCATCTGTCTTGATCGTATCAACACGCTCAACTCCCGGCATGACCATTTTATTTCCTTTCTGCAGCCAGTTCACATCATAGATATTTTCATATGTCTGTACAGATGAATCGTTATCTGCGTCCGCAAGCTTCGCACTTCCTGCTCCAAACCAGTTACATACGATTGTGCTGACTGTACCTTCACTGTTATCGTATACGATTGCTGAATTTTCTACGGATACCTGCATTTCTTCCGGCAGTTCATCAATAACAGGCGTGCTTGCAACCTTTTCACCGGTCTTCATATCTAATGCCAGCAGATTCACCGGATTCTGATTATCTGTAAACATGACAAGATCGCTAGTTAGTGATGGCGAACATCCGCTTCCCCACGCCAGACCGCCTCCGGTCGTTTCATCACCTTCTTTGCTGTCTTTTGCCCCTGCACTTTCATACGGAGTACACCATTCTACCTGTACACCGTTATCTGCTTTCAGTAGATAGCAGTTCTGATTTGTTAAGATGACTGCACCCTCTTTCGAAGAAGCTATTCCATTTTCTGCCCCTTCTCCAAGAGTTAATTCATATACAAATGTAGATGCTGTCAGATCAACCTCTTCTCCATTCAGAATTGCGTTGATCGCATCTCTGGAAATGTATCCCAGCGCACCTTGCTGCTGACGTTCCGGATAGATTCTGAATCCGCCGGTTGCAAACCAAAGATTTCCCTCATAATCAAACACTACGGATAATAAATTCTGATCCAATGTCTTTCCGGTAATTGCCTCTGCTGCTGCTTTAATATCAATATCCAGCACTTTCTCAAATTCCGGCAGCACATTTCCTTCCTCGTCTGTTGCTTTCAACATAAGTACATGATTGTTGCTTGTCGGACACACCAGACGATTATTTTCATCAACAAAGGAATAGGAACTTTGTATCACATATCCTCCACCGTCATGCTGTTTTGGTGAGAAATATCCGATCGTCTGTGTTTCTTCTGCATTGATATCACGAATTGCAAGTCCTCCCAACAACGGAACAACTGAATGTCCATAATTGTCAAAAAATACCGCCGGAGACGCATTCGGATTCACCTTTTCATAAGAAACATTAATTTCTGGGTAAATACCAACAGGCAGTACCTCATCTGTTGAATCTGAATTATAACAATCATGGTGGATATTTGCATCATTTTTTGCCATATAAGGATTCTCATCAATTGCTTTTTTGGTAAGCGGTTTTATCGTTACTCCCGAGCTTACGCTTTCTGTTTTTGTCTGTTCCTGTTTCACCTCATCTGTCTTTGGTTCATTCGCTGAACAGCCTGATGTAACTGCAACTGCTGATATGATAAATGCTAAAAGAATTGTTCGCTTTTTCATATTATTCTGCCTCCTTTTTCTCGTAATCTGTAACTGTTCAGAGCCAAGCAGAATTTCATAAAACAGGTGTAAAATGCTTGCATTTTTAAGACTGTTTTTGAAATTT